>Ga0206106_100571_pt1 | contig 19202 bp, 16 predicted proteins | sample 1B1ome_FD_148677 | JGI IMG/M metagenome (GOLD analysis project Ga0206106, IMG submission 148677) | Enriched microbial communities from leaf-cutter ant dump, University of Wisconsin, Madison, United States - 1B110A | ecosystem: Environmental > Terrestrial > Nest > Insects nest > Nest dump | place... | reverse complement strand
CAGTCCGTTGGAAACACGAACCTGACCAAAAGCCGGTTGCTCCAGAGCAAAGGCCAGGATCGCTGCTTCCGTCGCTTCTTCTACACGGTTCTTGATATTGGGCTTACGTCGGTTTGCATCTATCAGAGCTTCAACACATCCTGTTTCCACAGCTGCCTGATAGCGATAGAAAGTATCGCGAGAAAAACCCATCACCTTACAGGCACGGGATACATTGCCAAGCTCAGCTGCCAGATTAAGCAAGCCAATCTTGTGTTTAATGATTTTATGATGAACACTGCTCATGGGATTACTCCTTTACGCTTTCGCGTTCGGTTGATAAAGATTCGCACCTCTATCAAACCGGGTAATCCCACCTCTTGGCAAGACCTGCTGTCAGATCAAATCTGAACTACTACACCTGATGGCACTACAGAAAATCCTGTAAACCGAGCCTGAATCTTCAGCAAGAAGTGTATTACCTGTACTTATTTGGGTAAAGCATTGCACTTATCAATAAATGCCTGCCGTTCAACTTCATTATTCTTGTAAAAATCCAATGCTCTTTCCATTCCTCTTCCTGCACAATTCTCTGCGCTCACCTCCGGAGGTCCGCTGCAACCGATCAAAGCGGTACTAAGGCCCAGAATACAAACGATATAGTATTTAAAGTTCATAAAATTTCCTCTATAAAAATCCGCTAAAGTCAGACTGGTTTGTCTACTCTTTGCGATCCTGAATCAGGTACTGAAATCCCAGCCACCTGAAACTGCCAGGCATTCACGGCCAATGGCCACTGGTAAAGCTATTCTACCTGACTTCTTGTAATTTGAGATTGTTTCAGACCTACCACGCAGAATGGAGTAAATTGCAATAGCCATCGTACAAACGGGGCTCGAAAGCCCCGTTTGTCATCCATTTTATTGCGCGGTAACACTGATTTTTTTGGGTTGCACTGCTTCCCGCTTGGGGATTGTGACAACCAGCACCCCATCTTTGGTAACAGCCGAGATCGCACCCAGATCGGCGGTATCCGGCAAACTGAAGCGGCGATAAAAAGAACCGTGGGTTCGCTCAACCCGTTTATACCCTTCTTTTTCGGTTCTCGCTTCGGTCTGCTTTTCACCTTTGATCGTGAGCACTCCGTTCTCTGTCGTCACATCTATTGCTTCAGGTTTCACTCCGGGTAAGTCAGCATGCACAATAAACTTATTGCTTTCCTCTTTGATATCGACTGCCGGTGCCCATTCAGCAATTGCTGAAGCTCCCTCGGTCGCCATATCATCCCGAGCTCGCTCCAGTTCCCGTTGTAATTGGGTCAGTAATCCCCATGGTTCATATCGTGTAATTGCCATAATAGCCTCTCTATAAATCACAAACATTTACAAAACAGGCTGCCACTCATCAATACAAAACGTGACTCACCTGACCAAAACATTCTGTCTGAATATTCTCAATCATTTAAAAATATCCACTTCGATGATTGTTCACACTTCATGAATGCTGGCATTAATATAAGCATGTCTTCGGCATTTTCAAGTCGGATAACCGATAAAAAATGAGCAGTATCGATCTCTCGACCGATCCACCATTTCAGACCTGGATCGAATCCGGTTTTCCCATAAACTGCATCAGCTGGGTAGTCGACAACGGGCGGCTGAAATAATAGCCCTGTTGCAGATAGCAGTGATGCTTACGCAGAAATTCCATGTGTTTCTTGGTTTCCACGCCTTCCGCAATCACTCCCAACCCGAGATTATCACCCAGCGCGATGATCGCCCGGGCAATTGCAAAATCAAACTTCTCGCCACCGTGGTCCTGTTCAATGCTTTGAATGAAGGATTTATCGATTTTCAGGATATCCAGCGGCAACTCGCGCAGCAGACTCAGTGAAGAATAACCCGTACCGAAATCATCCAGAGCAATGGCGACTCCCAGCGCTTTCAAACGCACCAGTGCTTCTGCTGCACGCGGTAAATCACTGATAACGGCGCTCTCGGTAATTTCCAGCATCAGCCGCTCGGCTGGCAAACCGGTATGTTCCAGCACACTGGCTACCTTCTGCAGGAAATCGGGATGCAGCAACTGCCGTGAAGCCACATTGACGGAAATATCGACTACCTGGCCTATCTTTGCCAGATCAGCAGCTGTTCTGCAGGAAATCCACAACACCAGATCCCCCAGTTGCCCAATCAATCCGACTCGTTCGGCAAGCGGAATGAAATCACCCGGAGACAACAATCCGCGTGTGGGATGGGCCCAACGTACCAATACTTCATTGTGGACAACCCGCTTTTTCTGAACATCGACGATGGGCTGGAACAGAACATGTAGCGCCTTGTCCTGATTCTCGATCGCCAGCCGGAAGTCTCTTTCGAATTCGAGCTGCTCGCGCGTCCAGACATTCATCTGTCCCGAAGCATAAAACTGGAAACCATTTCCTCCCTGCCGTTTGACACGCCGCATGGCAGAAACCGCTTCATCCAGAAAAATTTCACTCTCTTCACCCACCTGGTCAGTCCGGGAAGATATTCTGATACCAATGCTTGCCGAAATGAAAACCTCCTGCCCGTTGATCTCAAATCTGCGATTGATGGTTTCCTGAACTTTCCTGGCAAACTGCAGTTCCTGGCCTTCCCTCACTGGCCTGTCCACCACCAGCATAAACTCATCCCCGCTCCAGCGGGCAATCAGATCTTCACTGCAAACCAGTTTAAGCAACCGGTCAGCGATCATTTTCAATAAAGCATCCCCGGAATGGTAACCGAGAGCATCGTTGATCTTGCTGAAATTATCGACTGATACCAGGCAGACAATCAGTGCGGCACCATGCTGCTGAGCAGAAGCAGCCAGCTCGCCAAAACGGGAAAGCAGAAAATTCCGGCTGGGCAGCATCGTCAGTACATCGTAATTGGCCTGACGGGCAATTTGCTGCTTCATCTCCAGCGTATCGGAAATATCCGAAATCGTTACCACAGCACCCGCCGGGATACGCCATCTGTCATACAGCGCCCGGTGCGTCACGCGAATAGTACGCCTGTCTCCGGAAGGCAACGTGAGGACACAATGCTGTATCCGGGAATCCGAACGTGTATCAGCAGACACAGAGCCATTCACATCCCCATCCTGTTTATCAGGGATCAGACACACCCCAATCAGCTGCTCCAGCGGTTTCCCGATCAGCTGCTCCGATCTCGCACCCAGAATTCGTTCACTCTCCTGATTGAGATAGAGAATGTTGCCTTTTGCATCGACCGTAATCACACCCTCCTGCACTGAGTCGAACACAGCCTGAAGGCAGGATCCGGTGATGAATTGCGATTGTATGAACTCATTGATGCGTTGCCAGCTCTGTAACGGATACACAGCCAATGTCCCGATCAAGGCTGCTCCCGGCGGTAACCAGATATGAAACACACCGAGCAGTATCGTCACCAATCCAACACCTGCTACGAGTGACACCAGAAGCACAAGACTCCTGAATCGTCCCGGTACGATATTGACGACGAGCAATACCGCCAGCACCCATAATACTGTCACCGCAATAGCAACCATTTCCGGAACAGGATTAATCGAACGCCCGTTACGCAGCATGTCAGCCACATTGGCGTGCCACTCGACACCACTCATATAGTTATGTCGGGTAAGTGAAACGGGTGTCAGAAAACCCTGCTGCAGGCCAGTAGCCATCATGCCGACGATAATGATCTTTCCCCGCAAGTCGTCCAGCAGGTCATCATCGTTGAGTAATCTGGTATAGGAAATCCGGGGATAAGTACCCGGCGGCCCGGCAAAAGGAACCATGATTTCGCGCGCACGAACCCAGCTATTCCCGGTATTCACGATTGTTTTATCTGCCTCGGACATCCGGCTCAGCAGATGCATACGGCTCGGCAAGCTGCTTTTATCCGCCAGTACCAGGCCCAGCGCTGGGAATGCGGGAGTATCGATACCAGCGTACAGAAAAATCCTGCGTGCTACCCCATCCCGATCCAGCTCGACATCCACATGACCAAGCGTGGCACGACGTTGTAACGATGCAAGCGGCTGGATAAGAGAGAATCTGTCGCCGGAAGCATTCTGCGCCGGCGCAACCGGCAACACGACATTACCATGCGTATAAATTGCCGTCTTGAGACGCTTATCAGCCTTCGGATGATCAACATCGGGTTCAGACAACAATAAATCAAGTGCTACCACATTCGAGCCAATCTGACTCAGGCGATCGATCAACTCGGCATGCAGCTCGCGAGACCATGGCCATTTACCAATGGCTCGCAGACTCTCTTCGTCGATTGCCACGATGACGATATCACTGTCCGGCTGAAAAGACTGACGGCTGATGATTTCATCATAAACCAGCCAATCGAGACGCTGCAGCCAGCCCGATATCGACAGCAGCCCGACGATCACCAGCAACATTGCAGCACGAAGTTTAGAGGTATCGGTAATACTGCGTATACCCCACACCGCCATTACATAAACCCTAGAAACGGCAGGAAGAAAGGAAAACGATACGGAATCTCGAATGACTGGACTGGCCCGAATACACCTTCTTCACCATCAGCCATGATTGGTTTGATATGCAGGTAATAACGGCCACTACCAGGATTGGGGATGACGACTCTCGATTCACTGACCAGTACATCGCTGATGACTTTATTGAATCCGGAATCACGCGCCATCTGAAACTGGAACTGTTCTCCTGTTTCCCCTGCAGGCCAGGCAAATCTGATTTCTTCACTCTCGATCTCGATCGAATCTAGTTCCGGACCCGGTACCGGCACTCTGAAGGATACCGGATCACCGTAAGGCCCTACCCCAATGGCTTCGGATTCGGCAGCTATCCGCCACCAATATTCACCCGGTGTCAATGGTTCCGGCAACATGAAATATCCTTCTGGAGAATTGGATTCATATTTTCTTGATTCCCTGAAATCAGCTGTACGATCTACTTCGATCAGATAACGTTTGATATCCGGCCGGGTAGCCCACTCAAAAACCAGTCGATTACCTCCGACTCTTGCACCCGCTTGGGGTGCCATGATGAATGGCGGCTCCGGACGGGCATGTACTTTGATTTTCTTGACACCATCCTTACCTTCCAGACCTGATCCATCCTGCCCGCGTACCCGCAACCAATAATCGCCATCGGCCAATTCACGACCGCGCAACGGCAGATTTATCGCAACCAGATCGGTCAAAATCTGCCTGAACTCGGGATCCTGGGCAACCTGCACCCGATACGAACGTGCACCTGCCATAGGTTTCAGAGGAATGACCAGAGGTACTCGTTCGTACAAATCCGGTGTTCCGGAAAAATCCGGCTCGGGCAATAATTCAACCGGGCTGACGGGTGACTGATCCGGCCGCGTAACCGTGCCATACCCCGCTCGCACCTGCACATTCTTCCCTTGTGCGCCTACCTCCAGCAATCCCTCCAGAACTTCGCTACGGGTAGTGCCATCCTGTTTGTCCGTCCCTACACGAAAGCGGGTGCCTCGCACTGAGCTCACGGCAGCAGGCGTCCGTATTCTGAATCGGGTAGCAGGCTCTGATTTATGTGGAGCGATATTTATCGTACGACCGGACTCCAGCTCGACTTCCGTCACTACCACCGCATCCTGCCCCAGCACCTCGGCCTGCTTCAGGCGGATTTTACTTTCACTTTCTATCCGTAGACGGGATCTATCCCTGAATTCGAGCGTAACCTGGGAATCCGGGCCGGTACTGATTTTATCCCCGATTGCCACACGCAATTTTTCCGTAACCGGTAAATTTTCGGTACTGGCAGCACGTCTGAGAGTTGCCGTTCCGTAACACTCAACGATCTCAGCATCTCCCGGCCGGCTGGTTGCCCATTCGATCGGAATCCGGATCACCTTGCCTGGCGGAATATGATGCGGATCCTGAATGCGATTGAGTTGTTGCAGACGTGGCACATACTTCATGCTGACCAGATGGCGTTCTGCCACGTTCCAGAGATTATCCCCCGAACGAATCGTATATAGCCAATCCTCGGCTCTGACACCATCGGAACATATCAGCAGGAAAAGCGCGTACACCGGCAACAACCGGCAAATCGTCTTATCACACACTTGGTAACTCGAACGGATTGATAGACCATCATATTGAAAAAACAGACAAATACCATAATACCTGATACTAGAAAAGAAAATCTTATTATTCAAAATGAGTATATGTTTCCACCGGATTGCAGAAAATAAGCCCCTGCGGGCCTGCAACAGCAATTTCGCAATGACAGAAAAATTGAGTGAAATCATACGCAACCAGATAAGGCCGGGTTATGATTGGCATGGACTGTTCATCGAGTCCGATATCCAAACCAGTTACATCAAGGTGATGCCATGATTTCAAATCCGGTCAATTCTGCAGTTATTCTGTCTGCCACCCCAACCGATGCAATTTCACAGACTCGGCCGGTCAGCGCGATTACCCCGGTACCAGATGCTACACAATCGGATACACCTGCCTTTATTTTGGGCCAGAAATACAGGGCACAGATCGGCGAACGGATGACGAACGGCCATTCCATCGTCAATGTCGCCGGCAGATGGCTGCAAATGCGCATGCCTACTTCAGCAAATCCTGGAGACATTCTGGAATTGACACTGATCGAACAGTCTCCTCGGCTGAAATTTTTACTGCACAGCGGTATTCAAGGTGGTAATAACCCGACAACACTCAGTCCGGCCGGCAGACTCATTGCACAGTTGCTGAGTCAGCCTGCCATGAAAGCTGCGAACGAAGCTGCCCCGCTGTTGCCGGCGCCACCCGCTACCGGCAAGGCAAGAATTCAATTATCTGGTCAACTGCAACAAGCCCTGTCAGTCAGCGGATTGTTCTATGAAGCTCATCTGGCGCGATGGCTCAGCGGCAACCGTTCGCTTCAGCAACTCCGGCAGGAACCACAAGGCAAACTGCCTGCATCTGCAACCGTATCCACAATGCTTGCTGATTCAGCCCCGGCTTCACCGGTCGCATCCCAGGCAGTATCACTGGTACAACAGCAACTGCATACCCTGGAAACCGGAACCATCCAGTGGCGGGGAGAAATCTGGCCAGGGCAAACCATGGAATGGGATATCACCGAATATCCGGATGATCAGGGAAAAACACAGGCCGACGATGAAGAAACCGGAAAATCGGGCCGCTGGCAAACCCGGATTCATCTGCAACTGCCAAATCTGGGAAAAATCACTGCTACCGTCATGATCGAACCACAAGGTATGCAAATCCGGCTGGAGGCCGATTCCGATAAAGTTACACGGCAGCTCAGGAAAGAACAGGTTGCACTGGCAAATGCCATGCAAACGACCGGGCTGACGATTCATGCGATGGACATTCGACGACATGAAGCATCCTGAGCCAACCGGGCAAAAGAATCAGGTCGAACCGGCCGATTCACCCGCCACATCGGGACGTACTCCGGTTCCCGGAGCAGTAGCACTCACCTATCACAATGGTATGGCTGCTCCTCAGGTGGTTGCCAAAGGCCGGGGGCTGATTGCTGAAGAAATCATTCGCCGCGCTCAGGAAGCCGGCGTGTATGTGCATGAATCAGCAGAACTGGTAGCCTTGCTGATGCAGGTCGATCTGGATGATCACATTCCACCGGAGCTGTATATCGCCGTAGCGGAGTTGCTGGCCTGGCTCTATCGGCTGGAAAACGATCTGGCAACACCCCCTGATTAACTTATCTCACTCGATCTGTAACGACGTCAGAAGTGTAACTTCGTATCGAATTTTCTGGCCTGTTGTTCAAGCCGGGTAATGTAACGTTGTATCAGCGTCCCTGATTTCTCAGACAGGTTTACAAATTCACAACCGATGCGCGGGCAGGTGTTGCCATTGGAAAGAATGGCCGTACTGATGCTCACGATCCGGACAGTAGTTTCAATCGTGTCGAATTCCGGCAATTCAATCCGACAGTTTTCCAGTGTCATACCAGCTTCCAGCAATGCATCGGCATTCGGTCGATCGATCAGCGCCATACCGCCGCAACTGATATCCAGCAGATTGAGCGTAAGAGGGATCTCCTCGCATTGCCTCAATGGTGGAATGACACAGGTTGCAGGGTTTGCCACCGGCGTTGCGATCCGATAAAAACTACGCCGCTGCAGACGTTTCAGCGATGCCGGGATATCCGCACTGAATGCGTTGCGACCCTCGAACTGGATATGCTGCAAGTTATCGCAATCAAATTCGATCCTGACTCGATTATGGCTGGTAATACACTGCACACTACCCATTTTGAGTGCCATTTGATTGAGTGTTTCATTGATCCCGTAGTCCAGTATCAGTAACTTCTTTTGCAAATCGACAGCCAGAATGGATGAAAGAATAGTAGTGTGAGTATTTCTGGCAATTTGCAGCGAAATCAATGATTTTTCCCGCATAACCCCATTCAGAAAGAAAAGTATTTCTGCCAGGGAATTCACACTGTAATCCGATTCTCTGACATTCTTCATGTTTGCTGCGGAACCTCCCGTTTCAGATGTTCTCTGGAGTTTGGCCATCGTATGCCTCGTCGTTCTATTGACTGCATCCTTATACTTGCATGTTCATGATTTCCTGATATGCCGTTACCAGCCGGTTGCGTACCTGAATCATGGACTGAAAGGAAACATTCGCCTTCTGCAGAGAAATCATGACATCGTGGAGTTCGACATCCTGATTGCCCCCCACGAATTCCCGACTCAGCTGACTGGCAGTCTGCTGAACAGTATTGACCTGATCGACCGCGGACCTGAGCAGCTGACCGAAATCTGCCTGTGAAACTGTGGAAACGGCTGCAGAGAGCTTACTGCCACCCGCTGCCAGATCCGAAGCGGCCCTGAGCTGCGTCAGAATCTGATCCATACCTGGTGTAACGTTCATATTTCTTTCTCCAGTATCTGATTACTTCGGAAAACCTACTGTGCAACTGAATCGCCGTGCGGCATCCTCACCCACCTCTCGCCTACCTGTTGATATGCCTCGAGAGATTCGAGTCGCTCGTAACGGTTCTTACCGAAATACTCATTTATAAAATCGATCAACACCGGGCAAGCCGGTATTGCTGCAGCTTGTAACGCAAGGTACGCTCGGAAATGCCAAGTTTTTGCACCGCCAGCTTACGTGAGCCATTCACCGCTGCCAGCGTTTGCAGAATATGATCTCGTTCGAGTGATTTGATATCGCGTAACGATGAATTGTCTTCTCCCTGCGTTTTTCCCCGATGGATATCTCTGGCAGAGGATCCCGGCAGATTCAGGTGTACAGCCTCGATCGAGCCTGCTGCCAGGATCATGGCACGCTGAATCACATTTTCCAGCTCCCGTATATTTCCCGGCCAAGTGTACTGTTCCAGATTATGTATGGCTGATTGCGTCAGCACACAACGAGGCTGAGCAGATTGATCCAGAATACGCTGCGCCAACGGCACGATATCCTGCGGACGTTCACGCAGCGGCAAAATTTCCAGTGGAAAAACATTGAGGCGATAGTACAAATCTTCCCGGAAGCGGCCTTCCTGTACATACATCGGCATATCCCGATTGGAAGTCGCAATCAGGCGTATGTCCAGCTTGACAGGCTTACTCCCGCCTATCCGCTCCACTTCACGCTCCTGCAGGACGCGCAGCAGTTTTGCCTGAAGGCCGAGTGGCATTTCCGAAATTTCATCCAGCAGCAGAGTACCCCCATTAGCCTGCTCGAATTTTCCTGCCTGCGCCTGAGATGCTCCGGTAAACGACCCTTTTTCGTATCCGAACAACGTCGATTCCAGCAGATTCTCAGGGATAGCAGCACAATTGATTGCGACAAACGGCTGAGATGTGCGCGGCGAATGGCGATGGATAAACCGGGCCAGTACTTCCTTGCCACTGCCGCTCTCGCCCGTCAGCATTACCGTGGCACTGGTTGCGGCCACCTTCTTCGCAAGCGATAACAGTGTCAGAGTACGTGGATCTTCAGCGACGATTTCCGATTCATCTTCATCGCTCACGGTCAGCAAATAATGCCTGACATGCGCCAGCAGACTGTGCGGATCAAACGGCTTGAGCAGGTAGTCACTGGCACCGGAACGCATCGCAGCTACGGCCTTATCCACTTCGCCATACGCAGTCATCAGTACGACCGGAATCCAGGGATGACTCCGTTTGATGGCCTGCAGCAATGTATAACCATCCATCGGACGCATCTGCACATCACTGATGACCAGCCCTACCGGGCGGGTCCGCAGCAGATCGATCGCCTGCTCGCCACCGCTGGCTGCAAGAGCAGCGTATCCGTCCAGCTTGAGCGTTGCGCACAATGCCTCCAGCAGATCCGGATCATCTTCCACTATCAATACAGGCAAATTCCGCATTTCTTATCTGTCCTCATTTTTCGGCTGTTCCAGCCTTATTCCGCAAATCAGGTGTATTCTCAAACTCTTTTGCCATTCTCGGCAGGCTGATCGTAAACCGGGTACCGGCACCCGGCACCGAATCGATCCGGATATCACCTTGCATCGACTGGATCAGGTTATGCACGATCGCCAGTCCTAAACCGGTTCCCTCTGTCCGTGTCGTGAAAAACGGCTCAAATACCCGTTCATGCAGGGTGGGATCGATTCCCGGACCCTCGTCACTGACGATCAGCCTGGCTTCATCTTCCGTCGTTTCACAAGTCAGCGTGATGAGGCCACCAGCGGGAGAAACCTGTACAGCGTTATCAAGCAGATTCGCCACGGCATTACTCAGCGCTGTATGATCCACATTCAGACTGACGCCCATGCTGTTATCCTGAACGGCAAACCGCAAATTACGCTGCTGTATCTGCGGTGCCATCACCCGCTGCATTTTGCGTATCAGTACAGACAGTTTCACCCGCCCTGCCGACACCGGTTCACCTTTCACGAACTGCAGCATGTTACGGATCAGATGCTCCAAATGGTGAAGCCGCTCAATCACTTTAACGGCAAATCTTTTCCTTTCCTGAGGATCGAGTGCCTCACCGCTCAAATGCCCGGCATACAGCAATGCGGTAGACAACGGCGTGCGCAACTGGTGTGCCAGGCCGGCAGCCATTTCACCCATTGCCGCAAGCCGCTGGTTACGGCGATTCTGTTCACGCAGCGCATAGGCTTCTGTCATATCGTGGAGCAGCAGAATACACTCCCCGGTCATTTCCGAAACGCTGCTCTCGATATACAACCTGCGCGAACAGAACAAAGCGGGATCTTCTTTGCCCGCATGCCATTCACTCGCCACACCTGTCGGCTGTAAGCGTTCCTGTACGATCTGCTGCCACGTTATCCCCAGCAATGGCTCTCCCAGTAAACGAATCGCTGCCGGATTGACCCGGCTGATATTGTTCTGGTGATCCAGCACGACAACGCCACCAGGCAATGTTGTCAGCAATTGCCCGAGCTGCTGCGACAATGCTTCCTTGGCAACCAGCTCTCGCTGCAGTTCTCCATTGGCCAGCGCCAGTTCCTCCGTCAAGCGGAAAACCTGCTGCTGCAATTCACGATAGATTCCGGAAAGCTGGCTGGATGCCTGGCTGAATACGGCAAAAGCCTGTCGGAGCTGTTCATGATCAGCCACCGGTGTAACGCTTACCTCTGTTTTCATGGAGAAAATCTCCCGATTTCGACGCTGCACAGCTTAGATCACACGCTGCACCGATCATCGATGAAATAACACGAGCAAATGTTCTCTTTTCAGAGATTCAGGCCCGAAGAATATCCTGATAATGCCGGTATTCGTCAAACCGCAACACATATATTCAAATGACAAACCAGAGCGGGCTCGGATATCCATCAGGCTTCGTAAATCTCAGAGAACAAGGCAGGAGGTGATTGTTATGGCAACCGTCCAGGAAGAAATCCAGGAAGAAAAAAAGACGTTCAATCAACTGGATAAAATCAAACAACTGCCAACCCAGAAGAAACTGGGCCTGATGGTGGCAGCCGCCGCTGTCATTGCGCTGATCGCCGGTACATGGTTATGGAGTCAATCCCCGGATTACCGTGTTCTTTATGCCAGCTTATCGGATCAGGAAGGAGGAGCAATCATCGATGCGCTGCAGAAGATGAACGTTCCGTACCGGTTCAGCGAAAGCGGTGGATCGATTCTGATTCCGGCCAGTCAGGTGCATGAAGTCCGTCTGCGTCTGGCAGGGCAAGGGCTGCCCAAAGGTAATCTGTCCGGTTTCGAGATTCTGGAAAATCAGAAATTTGGCTCCAGCCAGTTTCTGGAACAGGTCAATTATCAGCGAGCACTGGAAGGCGAGCTCTCCCGTTCGATTCAATCTCTGTCAGCAGTTCAGGGAGCACGGGTACATCTGGCGATTGCCAAGCCGAGTGTATTCACCCGGGAACGTCCGCAGCCCAGGGTTTCCGTACTGCTGAACTTGCATCCCGGACGGATGCTGAGCACCGAACAGGTCAGTGCAATCGTTCATCTGATTTCCAGCAGTATTCCCGATATGCCGGTCAAAAACGTTACCGTCGTCGATCAGCAGGGTAATCTGTTGAGTGGCCAGAGAGACAACCAGGCGGAAACCGGACTCGACCCCGGCCAGCTCAAGTACGTGCAGGATATGGAGCAGAATTTCGTCCGGCGCATCGAGGCCATTCTGACACCCATCACTGGTGAAGATAACGTACATGCACAAGTGACCGCAGATGTCGATTTTTCCCGCATCGAACGCGCCGAAGAAATCTACAGACCCAACAACAATCCGGCAGAAGCAGCTGCAGTTCGCAGCCAGCAGCAATCCGAGTCAGTTTCCATTTCCCAGCCAGAGGGAGGGGTGCCGGGTGCACTGTCGAATCGTCCTCCTGCTCCGGCTGAAGCACCGATAGAAGCCCAACAAAATTCGGAAGCAGCCGCCAAGACGACACCGACCGATACTCGTAAGGAATCAACCACTAACTATGAAGTGGATAAAACCATTTCACATACCCGCCAGGCAACGGGTCGTATCAACCGGCTTTCAGCAGCAGTCGTCATCAATTACCGGGTGAAACTGGATACTGAAGGTAATCCGGTCAATGAACCGCTGTCCGGTGAAGAGATCGAGAAAATCACCGCCCTGGTGAAGCAGACTATTGGTTTCAATGAAACACGCGGCGATACGCTGACGGTTACCAACAGCCAGTTCAACCTGAAAGGAGATTCGCTGGAAGAATTGCCGCCCTGGAAAGATCCGGATACCGTTCTGCTTGCCAAAGATATCGGTAAGCAACTGCTGATCGCAGCGATCGTACTGTTCTTCCTGCAAAAGATCTTCCGGCCATTTCTCAGGAATTTGCTGCCTCCTCCGCCACCTCCACCTGTTCCGGCATTATCTGTCAAAGATGGATTGGAACAGAGCGAAGCCGAGGTCAGTACCGTCAGGGTGGTGACACTGGAGGAAAATCTGGAAAGAGCAAGATTACTGGCTGTCACTGAACCGGCTATCGTAGCCAACGTCGTGAAAGGATGGGTATCAGGCAATGAGCGATGAAGGGATTCATAAAAGTGCAATTTTGTTGATGTCGCTGGGGGAAGAAGAAGCTTCCCGGGTATTTCGCCATCTCGGCCCCAAGGAAGTCCAGAAACTGAGTGAGGCCATGGCCGCCCTCAACGATATCAAACAGGAAACCATCGAAAGCGTACTGGAAGAGTTCTGCCTGCTTGCGAATGGCAAAACCTCACTGGGACAAGGAGCGCTCGACTATCTGCGCGCAGTGCTGACCAAAGCACTGGGAGAAGAAAAAGCAGCGGGACTGATGGATCGCATCAGCCAGGGAGACGATACCAGCGGTATCGAAAGCCTGAAATGGATGGATGCCGCTTCTGCTGCCGAACTGATCAAGAACGAGCATCCGCAGATCATCGCCACTATCCTAGTGCATCTGGAACGCGATCAGTCCAGCGCCATTCTGGCTCTGTTTACCGAACGCTTGAGAAATGATGTCCTGCTGCGCATCGCCACACTGGACAGCGTTCAGCCGACAGCACTGCGCGAACTGAATGGGGTGCTGAGTAAACTGCTGTCAGGCACTGACAGTATCAAGAAGCCACGTATGGGCGGAGTTCGCACCACGGCAGAGATCCTGAACTTCATGCCGACGGCACTGGAAAGCGACATCATCGAGAATTTCAACCAGTATGACGAGGAAATCGCACAGAAAATCATGGACGAGATGTTTGTCTTTGATGATCTGTTGAATGTCGATAACCAAGGCATCCAGCTTCTGCTGAGAGAAATCCAGTCCGATGCCCTCATCACTGCACTCAAGGGAGCCAAAGAGGAATTACGCACCAAAATCTTCAAGAACATGTCCCAGCGCGCTGCCGAAACACTGCGTGAAGATCTCGAAAGCAAAGGACCTGTTCGCGTTTCCGAAGTAGAAGCCGAACAGAAGAAAATCCTCAAGACTTTGCGACAGCTTGCCGATGATGGTCGTATTGCGCTGGGTGGAAAAGGAGGAGACGGTTTCATCTGACCGGCCTATATACAGCCGCGGCCAGATCTCGACACCTGACCGTATCAAAGCCAGTAACCCTCTTTCGTCAGACAACCTCATCAACTCGAATAAGGAAATACGGATATGGAAGCAGCTTACGTCATTCCAAAAAAAGAACTCTCTTCCTGGCAGAAATGGGAATTTGGCTCGCTCGATCCGCTTAAATCCAGGCAAAAAACCGAATCTCCGGAAAAAACACCGCATACTGCCATGCCGGCAGATCAGTCTGAAAGTCGGGTATCGGTCGGGGCAGAAGCCACAAGACACGAAGCCGTCGTTTTACCTACCGCCGAACAGATCGAACAGATCTATCAGCAAGCCCGTGAAGAAGGCAGAACGGCCGGCTATCAGGAAGGCATGCAGCAGGCAAGACATGCCGCCCTGGTAGAAGTTAAGAATTTACAATCGCTTACCGGCACTCTGGAACAGGAATTGAAACAGATCGACCAAACCATGGCACAGGATTTACTGACACTCGCCATCGATCTGGCCAGAAAAATCACCAGCCATGCGCTGGAAATCAAACCTGAACTGATTCTTCCGGTTGTCGAGGAAGCATTGCGTCAACTGTCCTCCGTCTCACAACCAATCCGGCTGACCCTGCATCCCGATGATGCCGCGCGAATACGGAACCATCTGGAAAATCATCCAGCCCATCCCAAGTGGCATATACACGAAGATACACAGATCGAGCCCGGTGGCTGCCGAGTCGAATCCGGCGGCTGTGAAGTGGATGCAACGCTGGCCACCCGCTGGCAACGCACGCTGGCTGTCCTCGGCCAGGAGCAGCCCTGGCTGGTATGACGATATCAGACGGATACCACGTGGGTACCACCGGATCAGCCCACACCCTGCTGTGGCATGATTTCTTCCAGAACTGCCAGCGACTGATCGAGCCTGCGAATTCCTTTCTCGTCAGCGGTACACTTACCCGTGTTGCCGGGCTGGTGATGGAAGCCGTCGGCCTCAAGCTGGCAGTAGGTACCAGCTGTATCGTTTTTCTCCCAAACGGAAACAGCGTCACGGCAGAAGTGGTTGGCTTTTCCGGAGAACGGCTTTTTCTGATGCCCTCTGGCGATATTTACGGACTGACTCCCGGTGCAAAAGTCGTTCCTACTGAATATACCGGCGCAATGCCCCGCATCGGAACCATACAGCATCCACGACGCCGTGCAGCTGACCGGACAAAACATATCAGTGTCGGTCCGGAACTGCTGGGGCGCGTTCTGAATGGAGCCGGTGATCCGCTCGATCGCTATGGCCCGCTCCATTGCGGGCATAGTGTGCCGCTTTACAGCCGCCCGTTCAATCCGCTGGAACGGGCACCGATCGAAAAAACACTGGATGTCGGCGTACGTGCGATCAATACATTGCTGAGCGTAGGACGTGGTCAGCGCATGGGATTGTTTGCCGGCAGTGGTGTGGGTAAAAGTGTCTTGCTCGGCATGATGGCACGATACACCAGTGCAGATGTCATCGTCGTTGGCCTGATTGGCGAACGAGGCCGCGAAGTCCAGGAATTTATCGAGCATATTCTTGGCCCGGAAGGACTGGCACGCTCGGTCGTCGTTGCCGCACCAGCCGATACTTCACCGCTGATGCGTTTACACGGCGCTGCCTATGCTACTGCCATTGCCGAATATTTCCGGGATGAAGGCAAACATGTGCTGCTGATCATGGATTCACTCACCCGCGTTGCCATGGCACAGCGGGAGATTTCACTCGCCATTGGCGAACCACCCGCCACCAAGGGCTACCCTCCCTCTGTATTCGCCCGCCTGCCTCAGCTGGTGGAACGTGCGGGTAATGGCCGGCGAGGAAGTGGATCGATCACCGCCTTCTATACGGTGCTGACCGAGAATGATGATCCCAATGACCCCATTGCCGATAATGCACGTGCCATTCTCGATGGCCATATCGTACTGTCACGACGCCTGGCCGAGGCTGGCCACTACCCGGCAATCGACATTGAAGCCTCGATCAGCCGCGTGATGGCCAGCCTAGTAACCCGTGAACAGCTTGGTCAGGCGCAACGCTTCAAGGCTTTGTATTCCCGTTATCAGCGCAGCCATGATCTGATCAGCGTAGGAGCATACGCAAGAGGCAGTGATCCGCAACTGGACCGGGCTATCGAGCTTTATCCGGTACTCGAATCATTTCTGCAGCAAGGCATGTTCGAGCAGGAAAACTATGTCGAAAGCATGGAAAAACTCTCGGCGTTACAACTGTAAGCGCAAAAGATGGCTACTCCCGACTCGCTCAGACTGCTGCTCGACCATGCCCGCAAACAAACAGACGATGCTGCCATCAATCTGGGAAAGCTGAATCTCAAACAGCAGGAAGCCGAGAAAACCTTACAATTGTTAGTCGAATACCGCGCAAATTACCAGTCGCAATTCATGGAATCAGCCGGGAGTGGCATCAGTCCGGCTGAATGGCGGAATTTCAAGGCATTCATCTGCAAGCTCGATACTGCCATTCAGGCACAGCAAAAACTCGTCACGATGACGCAGCAGCATACGGAAGCAGGAAGCACGCAATATCATGCCCACCGCCAAAAACTGAAATCTTATGACACCCTGTCGCAACGCGCCGAGCTTCACCACCAGGCACGCCTGCAAAAACAGGAACAGCGTCAACTTGATGAACATACGGCGCACAACTTCAGCAAACAGCAAAAGAACGCAGATTAGTGGCATAAGAATTGCTTGATATTTGCCATACAAGAACAAACCTCTTCAAGGATCGCCATGCCGAATCTACCCGCCATTCCAGATATGGGTCTGCCTGCCGTAACCAGCGACCTTACGACAACCCTTTTACCGGGTGTTGCCAATCCCATTGTTCCCGGGCAACCAATCGAACAGGCATTTGGCAGCATCCTGATCAGGATGATGGAAAACGACCAGGAGGCCATTGAAGACACCCCCGAAGATCCGGCACCGATATCAATCGATACACTCATAGCCGGGATGATGGCTGTGCCGACCACTCCACCACAGCCCGCTCTACCTCAACCCGCATCGGATGCTCCGGCGGAAGAATTGTTGTCCATGCTGGCAACAACCATGATGCCGAATACTGGCCAGCCAGTGGCGGATGAGCCCGTTACGCTCCCCGCAAGCGGACCGGCATCTGCAATGCCGCTAAATCTACCACCAGAGTCTAGTCGACAAGTTGCCGATCCACTTCAGACAACCAGCCAGGCTCATACTGCCCCTCTCTCCGCCGAGCTTTCAGCCGGAAATATGAATAATGTCAATACCCCGTTTCCCGCCCCCATGAACAGCTTTAATCAGACAATCGATGCGGCAAATTTTGCCGATAGCGGCAAATCCTTGCCGCCTTCGATGATATCTGTCTCGGTGACGCCTGTAGCCACACATACCAGCAGCACGCCTTTAACTGATACTGCTACCGATACCACGGCGAATGATGCCCCAACCATTGCCGCAGAATTCGGCCAGCCGGACTGGCCGGAAGAATTCGGCCGTAAAATCACCTGGCTGGCGACACAGCGGATGCAGGCAGCAGAACTGAAACTGCATCCGGCTCACCTCGGCCCGATAGAAATTTCACTGCAGTTATCCGATGATCAGCGGCTTACGGCACAGTTCGTTTCACACCACCCGGCAGTCCGTGAAGCCATCGAAGCCAATCTGCCAAGATTGCGTGAGATCATGGCAGAAAATGGAATTACGCTGGCTGATACTTCAGTCAGCGCAGATACGCCCGGACAACATGCAGAAAACGGACAAGATAGTCCCTTCCGCCGCCCGGCAGCCAGCGCCTCTTATGACTCCATCGGTTCGCAGACACTGACCCTACAGGTAACCAGACGTTCCAGCCTTATCGATACGTTCGCCTGACAGGCACACGCTCCTGCCTTCATACCCATCCCCTCATGCCTGGCATCGGCAAGGATCATCTGCTTCATTGATAAGTCCGGCAGATAAAATCCAGCTGCTTTGCCAAAATCAAAAAGCCTTCTTCAGGATTATCTAAATGTAACAAGACGCTATGCCGTAAATAGAAATAACGCCATAAAGGCTAGCGTAATGCCCGTAATACCGAGCATATTTTAGATCTAATGCCCTTGCCCTTATCCGCATTGATACCGAATAGGGCCCAAAAAGTTTTGGAGAAAACAATCATGTCGATTATCAGCAGCCTGACCCCAACACAAATCTCTGCGTTGACAACGACGCAGATAAAAGATCTCACTACTCAAGACGTCAAAGCGCTTTCTAACAAGCAAATCAACGCGCTGACATCCACTCAGATCGCGGCCATTGAAACGCAAGATCTGGTCATCCTGAGTGGCAAGCAGATTAGTGCTTTTAAGCCGAATGAATTCACCTATGGCATGACCACCGCACAAATCCAGGCAATTACCTCGACACAAGCCAAAGGGCTCACTGCTGCTCAATTGAAAGACATGAATAGCGGCAATCTCTCCAGTCTGAGTACAGATGCACTGAGCGCATTGTCCGCCAAGCAGATTCAGGGATTGAATTCCACTAACATCGAATCACTTACGACAGCTCAGGCAGCCGCACTCAGCTACAAACAAATAGCCGCTATTAGCCTAGATGCCGTCAAGGGATTTGAAACCGCAGATCTGGCTAAAATTGACGCCACCGCCATCAAAGGTTTGACCGCAGCACAACTCGGCGCACTAGGCAGTGAACAATTCAACTCTCTGAATTCCAGCCAG
>Ga0206106_100569_pt1 | contig 19331 bp, 14 predicted proteins | sample 1B1ome_FD_148677 | JGI IMG/M metagenome (GOLD analysis project Ga0206106, IMG submission 148677) | Enriched microbial communities from leaf-cutter ant dump, University of Wisconsin, Madison, United States - 1B110A | ecosystem: Environmental > Terrestrial > Nest > Insects nest > Nest dump | place... | reverse complement strand
GCAGAAAAAGAAAGTAGCGCCAAAGACGGCGCTACACAAGGTAAACATACTGTCGAAATATCGCAGTTTGCTTCCTCTCTGCAATCACAAATTTATGACTAAAAATTTGGAATTAATGATAGTACCTGCATAAGTTGAGCAGTAGCCAAAATCGCAGATAAAACAGCTATAGGTTTTTCCGGAAAATACCGGTATTGATTTATTTTTGAAATGGGTTATCTTTTTTTGAAACGGGTTGAAACCCATTTCTACTGATAGTGTTTGGAATGCATGGGCGGTTTGCCATTGACGCTGACGGTTTGTGGAAGGTAGAGACACACGACCGTGTGTCTCTACTCATCCCCGGAGGGATGAAATATTATTACGGGTTGCTTAGGATGTATCCGGTAAGCGGATGCGAGCAGTTGGGTATAGTAGAAGTACGACAATTCCGGAATCAAAGTATTGCTTCAGCCGGAAGATGCTATAAAATCAGTTTTCAAAGCCGGAGCTTTTACTTCCACCTTTTCCCGATATTTATGCCCACGAAGAAGCACATCTGGTAAGGATAAGCTTTCCGGTTTGCCATTATGGTAATTTTTTGGGTATAAAAAACAAATTGCCCCCCGATAAGTATGGTTTTCACAAATGCTTTAGGCCGTCCGGGCTCTAATATAAAGGCAGCTTCTGCAAAAGCCCCGGGAATAAATTTCATTTCCGACAGCCCTTTCGACCACTTATCAGCGCCTAATATTTTCGCGGGATTCAGAAATTGCTCTCTATTCAGGTTCTCGTATTGTTCAGACTGAATATGGTTTACCGCTTCGGGAGTATAATCCGTATAGATCAGGTTCAGGTACACCGGCTTCATCAGCGCCAGCGAAAGGCCGATACTATAGCGAAAGCTTACGGACATATTCCCGTCTAACAGCGCGGGAAACAACAGGTGCTCTTTTCCGTAACCCAGTTGCAACGTATAGCAATAATTAATCTTGCCGAAGATAAATGGCCGGAATTTGCCCAGCTCACGATAATCGTCGCCGCTTCTTTGCTGCTTTATTTCTTTTTCGTGTTTTATCTCGGAAAAATATAGCTGCCAGACAGTCTTATTGCCCGGCTTTTTTTGATTCAGATAAACAAGGCCACCACTCCATCCGCTGGTCGTCAATTTGGCGCCTGCTGATAAGGCATGGTTATAATTACTGTCCAATCCCCACTGCAATATATGATCTTTCCAGGCCTTCACCTGGCTGCCTTGCTTTCCGGCTTTCCCGCGTGCATGCTGCAACGATTCGCTGCCCTTGTTCCACACCTGGGCATGAAGCGCCTCACCGGAGAGCAGGCTCAGCAGGAATAATAAGCAAACAGGTATATGCAAGCCGGTCAATTTGAAGCAATATTACAAATTATGCCGGTAAAATATTTTCTTTGTATCCCGGTAACCGAAGTAATAGCCCGTGAAATCGCTCCGCTACATATCTTTTTTCCTGTTAAAAATCTTGCTGCCGTTAGGTTGCTTGTTGCCGGCACAACACCTGTCTGCCCAGGAGGCTGGTGCTGATTATAACCGGTTCCAGTACCATGCATATCGCTGGCGTGTTCTTTCCACAGAAAAATACCGCCTGTATTTTCCGGAAGGATATGACAGCTTGTGTAAGTTCACAAATATTCATTTGCCGGAAATCATCGAAGCCGTTAAAAAGCAGACCGGCCTGTCGGTACGGGATATGCCGCAACTAATCATTTATCCTTCCCTGGCACAGCTTTATGAAAGCAATATCGGCCTGTATGCGCATCGTCCGGCTTCTTTTCCCACGGTAATCCTGCAGGGCGACCGGGTGATGCTTGCCTTTACAGGGAGCTATGAAACATTTTTAGAGCAGTTGAAAGAGGCCTGGGTAAAGCTCTGCTGGGATAAGCTTTATCACAATGATGCCGCAACGCAACTGAGCGGGCAACCTCCGTTATGTCCTGAATGGTTTAAGGACGGATGCATCGCCTTTATTGCCGGCGGCTGGAGCCTTAAGGATGAAGCGGCATTGCACCGGCGGATATTGCTTACCCAACCGGGAAGCTGGGAAGATCTGTTACAGTCGGATTCCGTTCAAAGCGCCAAAGCCTTTTGCTATTTCCTTACCGTACAGCAACGCGGGGATGCTATGGTACAACTGCTCTTCCGGTTCAGGCAGGGAAAATCACTTTCCAGGGCGGCACGGCTTGTCTTTAAAAAGCGACTTGACAGCCTGCAGGCATCCTGCTTTCATTTCTATACGCAGCGGTTTAAGGGGCTTATGCCGGAACAGGGCGTTTATGCGGATGCACAGGTGATACAAAGCCGGCTCAAAAAAGGAGAACGTCTCCTGTCCCTTGCTCCGAATGCCTCCCGGCACCTGCTTGCATGGGTAACCGAATATAACCATGAACGCCGGGTGTATATCATGGCAGATACGGATAATGCCTCCGGGAAAAGCAACAAAATTGCAGCATTCCGCCTGCCGCCCTGGCAAAGGGGGACGGATCAGTATCATTACCCGCTGATCGCCTGGAGCAGCAACCGGGAAAACCTGTTGGTTATCGCACCGGAAAAAGGAAAAATCCAGGTACAGGAATACACGGTTTCGGGTCGTCCGCTATGGAAGAAAAAGCTGGATCTGCCAGACGGACTGACGGCATTCATTGAAGAAGCGCCCGGCAAATGGCTGATGGCAGTGTATCGCAGCGGACAAGGCGATATCGTACAATATCATAGCGGGAAAGATCAGTATCTGCCGTTGACTCATGGCCGGGCAGATCATTATTTGCTGAAGGAAAACCGGGCGGAAAATTATATCAGCTACCGGTCAGGATACCCGGCTGATACCCTGGCTCCTGACAGCCTGCAAAAGCCCTATGGCCTTTATGAAAATAAGGGAGGCCGGGAACGATTGCTGATAGCTGACGGCCCCTATGAACAATATGAATCGGAAGGGCAAAACTTATCAGGAATATATACATCCTGGATCCGGGAGCAGGATGCCGTTAAGCATACACGCGACAGCATCGAACGGGCCGGCTTAGCCTTGCAGAGTAGTGAGCGGGGATTTTTCAGCCATGCTCTTGATGCAGGTTATGCAGACTATAACAAGGACAAAAAGCCCCACGGTCATACCACGAATCAGGCAAAGCCTTACCACCTGCAGTTATTTCGTTCCTGGTATTCCGCCAGGATTAATAATGATTATTTTATAAACCGCCTGCAACCTGTCCAGGGTTATTTAGGCACCTTTAAATTTCCGGAGGTAGGCGCCATGATGGCATCGGGCTTCAGCGACCTGTTTGAGAACTATCATTTCAATATCGGCTATAAGCTGCCTGCGGGTACGGAAGGCAGCGATTTTTATGCCCGGTTTGAAAATACGAAACGTACCATGGACTGGCATTTGATGTATTTCCGGAAGGTAGAAAGTCTTCAGCCGGATGCCATCGGCGACTGGACCGATGCCCAGGGTCGCCCTTACCCCGTTCAGGCAAAAGTGAAAACCTGGTACCTGGAAGCCGGCGTTTATTTTCCGTTAAGCTATTACTGGTCCTTAGAGCTGAGTCCTGCTTATCGCCGGGGGAAAACCGTTTTTCTGTCCGTTAATAAATACAGTCTTGATTTTGACAATTTAGAAGAATGGTGGAATATCAATACCCTCACTTTAAAAGGAAGTCGCTTGCAGCCGGTAATTCCTATGCTGTATAAAGGCTGGGAGCTGAAAACAATGATCGATATGATCGGTTCTTACGGCAGGAAAGGTAGCAGTGTTTTTCTTTACGGGCTCAACATACAAGCGGCCGGGCACTTACCCCTGGTAAAAAATATCACCTTAGTGTCGGGCTTAAAAGCAGGGTACAGCGGTGGCGGTCATTATATATATTACAATTTCGGAGGCACGGATAATAATGTCGTTCCCCGCGTTGATACCACCTCCCGGATGTCCCAGGGAAGTCCTTATGCTTTCCAGCAGCTCACTGGTGGCCTGAGGGCTTATCCGCAGAATACGCTTGGCGGTAATGCTTATGGCATGTTGCGCAATGATCTTTATTTTCCCCTGTTCCGGACTTTGATACCGCTTCGTACAGGATTTTCCGCAGTTAAAAACCTGCAGCCGGGCCTGTTTACCGATATAGCCTTTGCCAGGGAAACCTGGAAAGCAGGTTCGGGCTGGAATAGCAGGATAGCCTTCGGATTCAGCCTGCGAACACTCCTGGCCGGATACCCCATCCGGTTTGACATAGGCTGGCCGGGCAGCTTTAACAGCAAGCCGCTGTGGTATCTTTCGCTGAGCCTGGAATAAACGGGCTTAATCATGCTGAAGGCTCATAACATCCTGCCGTGGCGGGTGCCCGCCGTAGTGGGTGTCCTCACCCACCATCATCAGAGGGCATCTGCCACTATGAGCGCTTTATTAAGTTTTTTTCTATAAAAAATTTTGTTTTTTCAAACCATTTTTTACTTTTACACCGAAGAGTGTATTAAACAATTGGTATTGTATAAATACAGCGCTATAGATATCACCGCTGCCTCTTTATAATGCATACCTGATTATCAACCGGAATAAGGCTTTCAGCACCTGGCCACAGCATAACAGATAAAGATTCGACTTTTTTCGCTTTCGTTAAAGCGTTCTCTTGTTTTTTGCATACGCTGCGAATATATCGCTGTCCAATGAGCATACGCATCATCATATTCCTGCTTTCCGCTGCCCTTGTCTGCATGTGCCGGGCAAGCGCTCCCGCACAGGTTGCTGCCGTGGAAGGAAGCGGGCAGGATCCGGAAGCAGCGCTCACAGCGCAATACGGGGAGGCATATATCCAATCCAGGATACGTTCCACAGAGCAGTATCTAAAACGTTCCGGCCGCATCCGGCAGCGCCTGCTGCGGAAGCTGAGCCGGTTGGAGCATCGGGCCTGCCGCGACAGCATTCCTGCTCCGGGCGATTCTTTCGATTCCCTTGCAAAGCTTTCCCGCGATAGCGCCGCCCTGGGCACACTGCCACTGAAGGGCAGCAAGCTTACGGATAGCTTAGAAAAGATTGCAGGCTTTGCCGCCGCCCGTTCCGGCAGGCCGGGCTTAGGTACGGACCGGCTGAATGCGCTCCGGCGGCAGCTCAGCGTGGATCAGCAGCTCAATGAGCGGATCAGCGAGCGGCAAAAGACCCTGGCAGGAGCCGCCATGCCGGCGGGCTTCACGAAGATGCAGCGCAAAATAGCCCTTGCGCAGCAAAAGACCCGTTACTGGAAAACCCTATCCGAAGACCCGGATGAAGCGGAGGCCGAAGCCTGGGAATACCTGCAGGGCACGGAAGGTTTCGATACATATCTGCGGCAGGATGAAGCCGCGCCTTATGGCGGCTTAGGCAATAATGCCACTGCCGCCGACCTGGAGCGCTTAGGCTACCAGACCAAACGCCAGGTGAATGCCGGTCTGCAGCAGCAGTTCGGCAGCCAGGCCGGGCAGGCAGCGGGCGCTGTGGGTCAGCAGCTGCAGGAGTACCAACAGCAGCTCAGCAGCGCGCAGGAAAGCATTGCCAAGGTGAAAGAGCAGGCCGCCGCTGCAAAGCAGGCGCTGGGCCATGCACGGCAGGCCATTCCCGGTATGGGCAGGCCGGCGGCAGGAGCAGGTAAAAACCCGTTTAACGGTATTCCCTTTTGGAAGCGCTGGAAGCTGAATTACGATTTTCAAAGCACGCGTGCCACGGCCGATGGCCTGCGGCCGGCTATGCTGAACCTTAGTGCAGGCGCCCTGTTTCAGCATACGCCCAAATGGAGCTACGGCATTGCCCTCGCTGCCGGCATGGGCATGGGTAAGGACTGGCAGCACCTGAGCCTGAGCTACGAAGGGCTGACGGCAAGGATATATGCCGACTGCAAATTGTGGTACGGCTTCAGCCTGCAGGCGGGCTACGAAAAAAGCCTGCGCCCCTCCGGCCGCCCTTATATTGCGGAATTAGAAAAAGCCGGGGATGCCCGTGTGGTGGAGACGGCGCTGGGCGTGCTGCAGGATGCGGCTTATGCCGGCATTATGAAACGCTACCGTATCAATAAGCGCTGGAGCGGCACGATGCTGATCGGCTACAACCTGCTCTGGCAGCAAAGCGGCCTGCGGTCGCCATTTATTTTGAGGATAGGTTGGGAAAAATAAAAAACATATAAAAACTAATAACAAATTTTTTATGGAATCTTCAAGAAAAATCATTAAACAATGTATATTGCTGATAGCATTAATCTCCTTACATAAGAATTTCATTTGGGCACAACTTGGAGAGCATCAATTTTTGGCACAAAACATTCCATCACCTAATGCTGCAACATTTATTAAATATGGTGATATACCCGTGGATTTATACACGGGAACGCCATCCATCAATATACCTTTGCTAACAGTAATCAACGGAGGAATAGAGGTGCCGGTTACGCTTGACTACCAGGGAAGTGGAATATTAATTAACCAGCAGCCGGGATGGGCAGGACTGGGATGGAATCTATTTGCCGGAGGGCAAATTACAAGAAAGACAAACTGGTTTATTGACGAGTACCACAATGCTAATACAGCGGCGACTGACAGAGATTATGGGTATTTCTTTTTAGGGAAAGTATTAGATAAAAACGTATGGAATACACAATCGTTTATACAAGATAGATTGATGTGTAACCCTGTAGATTCTTTTGGTGACCTGGAGCCTGATGAATTTCAGTTTCACTTCGGCGCTTATAGCGGTAGCTTTTACAGAAGTGAAAAGGGAGCATGGAAGGTAAAAAGCAAACAGCATCTTTCTTTAATAATTGAACATGAAATTGTATTTAATAATACCTACAAGTTATATAAGCTATTTGGTCCCAGTAGCGATGAAGAATATGAAACTCCCCCTTCTCAGTACAACGAGAACATTGCCTCTTTGTTTACAAAGTTTATTATAACAACCCCTGACGGCTATAAATATACCTTTGGCGGCGATCCTTCCGCAATAGAGTTTTCCCGGAGCTCGCTTAACAATAATGATTATATCATACCGCCCCTTGATTACAGGAGCAATCACATTACTGCAAATACATGGTATTTGACAAAGATTACCACACCTAAAGGAGAAACCGTTAACTTTGGATATAAGCGGGGGCGGGTTGTTTTTAAGGCTCAGGAGATAATACAAAATATTGGCACTTTTTTTTCAAGATCAATATCCATAAGTTCCATCAATCCAACCTATTTAAGCTATATTGAAACCCCATTCCAAAAAGTTGAATTTATAACCTCTGAAGAGGTTGGATTAGGTCCAAAAATCCCCACAGGAACCGGAACGACTCTGCCGTCGCCCTCTTCTACAGAACTAAAGCGAATGGTTTGCCAGTATTGGAAAGACATTAGCTACGCACTATCTGTACCTCAGATAGATCAGTTACCCAACTGGAACCGGCAGTTAGATTCTATCAAGATTTTTGACAAAAATCAACAGGCGTACATAAATGGCTATAAGTTTTACCATAAGGCTGATGTTACTAAGCGCCGGTCATTAGATTCTTTAAAGCTGTTGAGTTTTGTAGATAATATTGGAGATGTGAAGTATAAATTTGAATATAATAGCGGTGGCTTGAGCAATTTGCCGGGTTACGAAACACTGGCAAGAGATCATTGGGGGTATTATAATGGACAAGACAATAATCAGGGAGAATATACACCAAGCCGTGTAGCAAGCAATTATGCAACAACCGAAATAATTCAAAAAATAATTTATCCTACCGGTGGCGAAACGGAATTTATTTTTGAACCCGGGATTTATGCTAAGTTCGAGTATGTAAATATAAATGATATCAATAATCCGGTCTCATTGGCTGATATAAGCGAGGACGAAGTCAATGCATCTCATAAAGCCGGGGTCAGGATAAAAAAAATAATAAATAAGGCAAACTATAACAGCCCGCCGGTGACCAAAGAATATATTTATGTAAGTAACTATGCCGGTGGAGGCAGTGTTTCGAGCGGAATATTAGGCTCCTATCCAAGATATCGCGACGTAATTCATATCACTAATTCCGGTACTGGTCCCTGTTCAAATCCTAATGGTGTTATTAATTACAGGGATGATAATTCGGAATGGATTAACCAGAGCAAAGGAGGAATTGTAAACTACTCGGAAGTTACAGAGAAAAACGATGACGGAAGCTATACGGTCAGCAAGTACTCAAATTATGATAACTTTCCAGACAAAATACATGATATTTTTGTTAACGGAATAGATGATGGCATTGCGCATATAACCTGGCAGAATAACTACCGGATTTCTTCTATGGATTTAGATCGGGGCTTATTACTTAGCCAAAACTTCTATAACAGCTCGGGTGTGAAAGTGAAAAGGCTGGAATATCAATACGACTTTGACCCCAATAGAACAAATAATTATATCAAGGCCATTGCACATATTCCATTTCATCTTGGGGTATACGAATCCTGTATGTCCTGGGGAGAAAGCCAGAGAGGAGTTGCATATCGTATTTATACTTATACAAACTCCCTCATAAAAGTTACCGAAACTTCCTATGAATCCGGAGGCGCCGTTTCTGAAACCCATGAATATGGTTATGACGAATATGGAAATGTGACTACGGAATCCAGCTACAACAGCCTGGGTCAAAAACAAATTGTTACAACCCGTTATAACAGTAATCCCGACTACCTGAATACCGCCCTGGACGCTAATGCAGCAGGGGTCAAAAAGCTGTTTATCAACTATAAAATAAAAAATTACCCGGTAGAGCAAACGGTGCAGATTGATCCTACCCCTGGTCCTCCTATTGCGTTCGATACAAAATATACCGGCGGCGTTCTGTACCTTTATGATCCAAATAAGCCTGTTGTTTCCAAAATATATAAGCTTGAATTAGCGGAACCCTTTGCCGCCTATAATGGCCCAACACCTGCTTTCAGTCTTTCAAAGATCAATACATCAGGCAACCTGGTTTTTGACAGCAGGTATAAGCTACAGGAAAGCATCAGCAGCTTTACTACCACTTTGAAGCCGCTTACCGTTGCCGGCATTAAAAGAAACGAAGCTTATACCTGGAATCATAAGACTCGTTTTATCAGCTCCGTCACTACCAATGCAACAAATGACCAGGTCGCTTACTGCAACTTTGAAGAAACCTATTCGAGCGGTGATGATGAAAATAAAGGAAACTGGAGCTTTTCGCATAGCCCCGTCATCAATCTCACTGCACCGATGGGTGAAAAATGCTTCAGGCTCAAATCAGAGTTCGGAACCGGGGTTGTCACATTCCTCCAGACTAAATATGCGCTGACCTCCGGTAAAAATTACCTGTTCAGCTTCTGGCTTACGGACCCGGTTAGCAGCAATAATTACCCCAATATCTATAATGGAACAACTTTACTGCCCTCTTATGCTCCGAAAAAATCTGCCAACGGATGGTCGTATTACGAAATTGCAGTAACAGGCACAGGACAAAAGCTGAAAATCAGCTTACCGGTACCGGCAACCCCGATAAGCGTGATAAAAGAAATAGATGAAGTCCGGCTTTACCCGGCCAATGCTGCCATGAAAAGTTATGATTATGATCCGGCTACGGGGAATGTGAAGCATATGTGCGACGAGCAAAATAATATTCAACACTTCGAGTACGACGGCTTAGGCCGCCTGAAGACCATAAAAGATACCAACGGCAAGATACTTAAAGCCTTTACCTATCAATACCAGGGACAGTAATAAAAAATTTATTTTGATTTTAAATAGCTCAACATGAATAAGATTATTTTACAGAGTGCGCTTGTATGCAGCCTTATCTTAGGGGCTGTTGCCGCTAAGGGCCAGGCAGTGGCGCCGGACGCAAATGTTCCGAACGGAACAACAGGCAGTTCCGGCACAGACACGTACCCGGACCTGGTTAATATCACGGGGCCGATAAAGCATAATTATGTAAGGGCGTATATCCCCGACCAGCCCGTTGAAAGCATTTCCGGCACGATTTATCACCGTCAGTCCACCGACTATTTCGATGGGCTGGGCCGACCGCTGCAAACGGTAGATCAGCGCGGTCATGCCGATGGGCATGATCTTATCCGGCATCATATTTACGATAATTGCGGCCGGGAGACTTACCAGTATCTTCCCTATGCGGTGACAAACACCTTCAGCTGGGGGCAGTTTCACCCCAATGCCCTCAGTGAAATACAAACCTTTTACTATAATGGCGGTGTGGAAAACTTCCCTTATTCCAAAACGGAATATGATAACTCGCCATTCAACCGGATCGTCAGGCAGCTGGCGCCCGGCGCAAGCTGGGTAGGTAGCAACAGGGGCGTACAATTCCGGTATGAGACCAACAACCAGTTTCAATATACTATTTTTAACAGCAATGGCCCTCAATCTATGCCGCTGCATCATGTATATCCGATATGGACCAAGGGTGCTGCAATAGGCGATATGCCGCAAATCCAGGGGTATTATAGCTTCTATCAGTTGTACGTTACCACTACTGTTGACGAAGATGGCAAAGAAGTGGATGAATTTAAGGACAAACAGGGCAAGCTGATATGCAAACGCAATCTCGTTACCAGCGGCATAGCGCCAATGTACAGGTCGCCCGCCGATTATCTTTATACATTCTATATATATAATGACTTAGGCCGCCTTATTTGCGTTATGCCGCCCAAAGCAGTGCAGGTACAAATGGCAGGAACTTCCGGCGGCTATCAAATGAACTGGTCTGTAAGCCAGGAAGCGCTCAGCGAGCTGTGCTACCAGTATGTATATGATGAAAGAGGCCGGCTGACGGAAAAAAAGATACCGGGCAAAGCCGTGGAATATTATATCTACGACAAACGCGACCGGCCCGTCTTTTACCAGGACGGCAACCTGCGCCCGTTAAACAAATGGCAGTTCACCGTATATGACGCGCTGGACCGGCCCTTTATCACCGGCCTGTATTACAGCCCCCAGACCAAAGAGGGACTGAGCAATACGCTGAATAGCGCCACTACCTATGATAACCCCTCCGTATTTCACTACCTGAAAGACTATGCCGTGATGCCTGCATACCCCGCCACCTTTACCAATGCAGAGATACTGAGCTATACTTATTATGATAACTACACCAATATTCCTCCGGCCTTTGCGTTCGACAACAGCCTGTTCCCCAATATTACCCAGAATTATTTAGTGCAGCCCCATAAGTCCAATGGCACACGGGGCCTGGTGACCGGCAGCAAAGCCCGCCTGCTTGGCGTGAGCACGGAAACCTGGATCACCACGGTAAACTACTATGACGATAAGGGCAGGCTGATACAAAGCCAGGGCGACAATATAGCCGGCGGCATAGATATCGCCTCCAATATTTATTACTTCCAGGGTATGCTGTGGAAGAGCATTACCCGCCATCAGCATCCCGGCGCCCAGCCCGTGGAAGGCGCTCCCGATGCCCTTACCACCATCACGCTGGATAATACCTACAGCCGCAATATCGGAACCGGCGGCGGTAACGACCTGGTATGGGAGCGGCGGCAAAAGATCAACGACGGGCTGAATTATCAGCTGGCCTATTACGACTATAACCACCTGGGGCAGCTGCGCAACAAGCAGTTCACCATCACCAATGTGATCCAGGATTATAATATCAGGGGCTGGCTTAGTAGCATTGATGCCGCTTATTACAACGGTGCTTACCCGCTTCATTATTTCAGGGAGAACCTCTACTACGACCGGGGCTTTGCCAGTAAGCTGTATAACGGCAATATAGCAGGCATTGTATGGATGAACACGTATGGCGGGCCCGACCCCGACCTGTTCGCAGAAAAGCATGCCTATGGCTATACCTACGATATGCTCAACCGCCTTACCCATGCCGAGTACCGGAACCGGCCAAGCTCCTCTCCCAGCCAGGTGGCCGGCTGGCAGCCGCCCGCCTGGTCCAAGGCCGACAAGGATTATACCGTTTCCGGAATAACTTACGACCCAGTCGGCAACCTGCGTTCCATGAACCAGCGGGTGCCGGGCACCGGCGGCGACCCTCCCCAGGATATGGACCTGCTGAGCTATACCTATGCTCCCGGCTCCAGCAAGCTGCTGAAGGTAAGCGATGCCGTGCCGGCTGCTAACACGGTGGCGCTCCCGGACTTTAAGGACGGCACCAATACCGGCGACGACTACCAGTATGACCTTAACGGCAACCTTACGGAAGATGCCAATAAAAAGATCAGCCCCATAAAGTATAACTACCTCAACAAGCCGGAGCAGATTATCGTGGACGGGCAGGGCAGCATAGGCTACGTGTATGACGCGGCCGGCAACCGCCTGCGCAAGATCATTACGCCCGATGAAGGCGGAGCCGATACCTTCGATTATATCGGCAACCTGGTGTATAAGAACCGCGTGCTGCAGTATATCCTTAACGAAGAAGGCCGCTGCCGGCCGGTGTACGACCAGAGCCTCGCTGCCACCCGCTTCGTATATGATTACTTTATTAAAGACCACTTAGGCAATGTGCGCAGCACCGTAACCGCCAACCCCATCAGCACGCAGTACTTAGCCAGCTGCGAGATATCCATGGCCAATATAGAGCAGCTGCTTTTTGACAATATACCCGCCGTGCGGGCTATAAAGCCCGGCGGAGGGGGCGACAACTTCAGGGCTGCCCGGCTGGTGGCGGAAGACAGTACCCGGCGCATAGGCCCGGCCATTATGCTGAAGGTGATGCCCGGCGACCGGCTCAGTGTCAGCGTTCAGTCTTTATATGAGAACGATTCTGTGGGAGCGGCAACCGTAAACCCGGAAAACGTAGTAGGCTCCCTGCTCAGCACCCTCACCGGGGGCATGGATATTTCCGGTGTGCCGCTTTCGGAATTGCCGGATAACATGAAGGTCATAGACCGGGCCTTTGGAGATATGGGCATGCTGGCAGACGTGCTGGGCAACCTGCCTGTGGAAAATGAGAACGAAGCTGCGCCGCGGGCCTTCCTGAACATACTGGCCTTTGACGAAAACCTGCGGCTGCTGCCTGCCGAATCACGGCGGGTGCAGGTAACAGGAGCGGCGGGCATCTGGAATATCGTAGGAGAAGTAGAATTTGATCCCTCCGGGCCGGTTTTTGTGATCGTTTATGTGAATAACGAGAGCATTGGTAATGACGTATGGTTTGATGATCTGAATATCTCTTATTACAGCGGCGGCGTAATGGAGCAGCATCATTATTATCCTTTTGGATTAACTTTGACTTCAACAGCAGCAGGAGCGACGGAGCAGCCGTATAAGTATAATACGAAAGAGCTGGAGCACCATTTTGGCTTAGAAACCTACGAATACGGGGCAAGGCAATACGACCCACAGACAGGGCGTCTTAAAGGTGTTGACCCATTAGCCGAGAAACTTCCGTTTGCTTCACCTTATGCGTATGCACTAAATAACCCTTTGCTTTTCGTTGACCCAGACGGAGCATTTCCTTATACTTTCCACGTAAGAGCTTTTGCACCACCCGGAGCATTTAAGCGTACAGGCTTCCACGATGACAACAGAGGCTTTTCTACGAGTACGGGTGTAACATCACGGATAAAACAAAACTTTACGGTTGACCCTACTACAAGAACTTTTACGGGCGGACAACCGACAAGCGACCCCACAATATGGAACGGCTTTAGTAGAACAGCAATAGACGAAGGCGGAGCATCGGCAGAGTTTGGTAAAAATTCTTTTGGTAGTTCAACAGCAACTATATCATCAAACTTTGAAGGCTCTAATCCATTTGGGTTTGGTGCAGCACCTGATATAGAAGTAAGTTCGGCAATATCAATTACAGAAAACTTAAAAACCAATCAGCTTTTTGTTGCTTTAGATTTATCAAGTAAACAGTTCCCTGCCACAGAGGGGCTTATTCAAGACAATGCGGGTAATACTATATTCCTTGCGGGTGCAGCAGCTTTTGGCAATGCAGGCAACTTAGTTCGGGCAGATAAAAAGAAAGCTGCTTCCGTTGATTTAATAATTGGTATCAATGACAAAGGTGTTTTCCAGAATGTAACAATGGGCGGTAAACAATATACCCTTGAAGAGTTTAATAAACTTAGAACTACCAAACCTGCTGGACCACTTCCGAGAGAAGATAAAGACAAAGGGGGGAATTAGCTATGAGTTATATTTTATACGGGTTATATAACCTCATTTATCAAATACTAACATTGTGGTTATTGCTTTTAGCAAATACATACTACAATTGGTTTTTTATTCCTAACAATTTTTTATGGAAAGATGGAAAACAAAGGGAAAATTGGTTTTGGGCAGGAACAATGCAAACTATAATACTTTTGGTTGAAGCTGTTTTATTGATGTTGTTAATGTTCTATATCAACAGGCGATTTTTAACAGGGATAGCAAAAGCCCCTAATGCAAACAGTATAGCATTATGGACAGCAGGAGTCTACAGTTTGATTACAGTAGTGTTTATAGTGATTTTAATTTATACAGCATTCAAATAAGGCTTAAACTGAATAACGCTTGATGGGGGTATATATCAGGGTGGTAGAGCAAATACGGGTTAGTCCCAGCTCGCCGTAACGTTCAAAAAGGAGTTTGGCATAGTTTCCAGACTATGTCATAGCGGCTGCGGTTTCTGACTGCATGAGTAAAAAGTTCATTGAAAAAATAATACTTCCAGGCAGACCAGCATCTGGGATAATATCGGAGTGTGGGATGTAATTCCCGGAGGACCGGCCTTTGTGATCGTTTATGTGAATAACGAGAGCATTGGTAATGACGTATGGTTTGACGATCTGAACATCTCTTATTACAGCGGCGGCGTACTGGAGCAGCATCATTATTATCCCTTTGGATTAACTTTGAGCTCAACAGCAGCAGGAGCGAATGAGCAGCCGTATAAGTATCAGGGGATAGAATTGGAAAAACATTATGGACTGGAGACCTATGAAACTACCCATCGGGGTTTAGATCCACAGATAGGTAGGTTTAATCAGATAGATAAGCTGGCAGAGCATTCCATGTATCAATCTCCATATGCCTCAATGGATAACAACCCGGTGAGCAATACCGATCCTGATGGTTTATTCTCAAGAGTGGGCGCGTGGTGGCGAAATGCCTGGTGGGGGGGAGATGGGATAGTAAAGAATCACAAAACCGGCCAATGGGGGGTAAGAACGTCAGGAGCAAACTGGGATGGTTCTCTTATGTTACAAATAACCTACAAAGGTAATCCCCGGGCATTTCCAAGCCAGATAAAAGAGAATTATGTACAGCAGATGGAATTTAAGCAAAGCATGGAGGAGTCAGGCTTTGAGACGAAATGGAATAATAATATCGGGGATGCGAGAAAAGATTTCCTTAACTTCCATGCTGCATTGATGATAAACCAAGCTCCGCAATTGAGTGTGGCTAACGGAGCGGCGGCTACTGAGGCAGTTGCCACTAAAGGGGGAACTGCTCTTAGAGCAGCCTATGTTTCAGAAGTAGAAGGGCTATCGTCAGTTGCTTCTAAAATGAGGGCAGCAGGAAGTTCGTCTGAAGAAATCGCAAGGACTTTACACGGTTTAAGAAGGGAACTTGGAGTGAAATATAAATCACTTACTCCTGATAATCTATTGCAACAAATTTATCAAAGAAATCTCCAAAAGTATGGGGACAAACTTGGACCTACAATAGACTATTTAAGACAACAGGGTAAATCCTGGGATGATATAATAAATAGTGCTACAAGAACAGGAGGTAAAGATTTAGGATTTTAAAATTTGAAACAATCGTCATTATGTTATTAAGAAACTTCGATTTTGCAACAAAGTATTTTGATTATGAGTCAAAAACAGAATTAGAAAAAACTCCCCATTCTCCAATAAAAGGTTGGTATAAATTTATTAATGAACTACTGACTGGTTTGTTAGTAACAAATAACAAACTTTATTTTCTTTATGGGGATGATAAGATATTAATAAATGAATCTCATAGAGTATTGCTTAAGGGAAGCACTACTACTAAAACTGAATTTAGTCTTTTTTACGGAAATGATATTATTTTAAAGTTTTTATGTCCTCTGCCTGATCTTAAAATCAATGTTTCTCCCTTTGAATATATAGATGAAGAAGATTTCAATTGGGGGGCGTTCATAGCAAAAATTATCAATGATGGGGAACGAAAAAGAAATTTTGTAATGAATATAATGGAATGCAAGTAGTGGGGTAATGTTCCAAACAATCACTTTTAGAAGTTCTTTGAAAAACCAATATGGGTTGTAGAAAACTGGCATATTACGGCATGGAAAAAGACGATGCACTGAAAGGCGGCAGCAACAGCTACTAAGCTCAATACAAGAAGATTTAATATCCCCACTAACATATGGAATAAAATGTCCCCAGCTGAACAATGGGTCGCTAATGTAAAATTCTTAGATAGAGCAATTGCCAGAGGTGACAATATTGTATTATCAAATCCTGTGAAGAATATTAATAAGGTGAGTGGATATTTACGAAAAGAGCTCGATTATTTAGCAAGTAAGGGGTATAAGCTTAGTAGAGATGGCACACAATTAATTAAGTAACAAAATGACAATAAAAGAAATTATCATAAGAATACTGTTTATTCCATTTGAGTTTAGTAGGAGTAATAATACTAATTCTGTCTATTCTTTATTACAGGAAACAGGGTATTTTGATGTTTACAATAAAATAACAGAAAAGGCTATTTTACAAGAATTGATTAATTATCTAGATTGCATAGAATACTGGCTTGCTTGGTCGGAGGATAAAAGAAGTTCCAATAGTTGGTATTTTCTTAAGAAAGCAAGCGATAAGTATGTAGTTGGTAAAATAAGTTTAAATGGACAAATGAATGAAGAATTTGAATTTGATGATGGAGTTAAAGCTTGTTCTGTTTTTATAAAGAGAGAAATAGAGAGTATAAGGATGAGCTAAGGCAGCTAAGGGGGGAAGTACTGTAGCTAATCGTTTAGAACAGCAAATGCACAAAGCATACAAAGCGGGAGATGTTTTGGATGGGGTGCGGATTAAAGAGTTTATGCTACCCGCTCAGTTGGTGCAGATATAAATAGAGCAGATAAGGTGCTACAGACTGGAGGTCATACAATGAATAAATCCACATTAAAAGCTTTAGGATTAACAAAAGAACAAGGGAAGAACGCAATTGAGGCTTTGAAAAAAACTGAAGGGTTGGGCAATAATTTTCATGGAAAAATAATGGGGAATGGAGATGTGATTCATCCACATACAGGAAACTGGATAGGGAATTTATTTGATTACTTACCATAAAGCATTAAAAATGGGCAGAGAAAATTTTATTTATAAATCATATTGTGAGTTGATAATAACTTCGGAGGTACTTGATCCCGACGAAATTACTGGCGAATTAGGAATTCGGCCAACTAGGTCTTTTAGAAAAGGAGATAAAATAATATCAAAATATTCAACCAGAACTGGTGAAAAAAAGAATAATCTTTGGGCTTTAAAAACTAAAGAGAATGTCAGTGAGAAAGAAAGTATCAATTTGCATATCAAAGAACTGCAAAGTGTTTTAGAAAATAAGGATGATGCTATTATTTCTTATAAAGAAGATATAGATGTTGAAGTATGTATATGGATATGGATTGAAACTGATAATGCTGGTATTGGGTTAGATTTGAATGAAGAAGAACAGACTTTTCTAAGTAAGATTTCTAACCGTATACATCTTTCAGTTATTTGTAAAAAAGAAATAGAAGATGAAATATAGTTGCCGCTAAGACGGTACCTTCTCTTACAGAACAGGCTGCAACTCTTAGTCAGAGGTTGGGGAAAAACTCTATCACATTAGGCACTCCAACTAAACAGATAAGATTTGATTTAGTAGGAAAGGCTCATGGGAATGTTCCTACGCCGCATATGCAGATTTATAATAAGAATTTTGTTAATGGTGTACAGAAAAGTATAAGCCGTGCTTCAAAAGAAGCTGTTCCAATGACACAGCAAGAAATAAGGATGATTAGAAAATATATAGAAAAATTTGGGAACTAATATGATAGCTGCAACGTCAATAGAGTTTTTTAAAAACTTAGCTCAATACGATTACGACAATCGTTATTATGACTTTCACAATGACTATGGTTGTGAAAAGTTATCATACTCTAACGGAATACTATTAATTCTAATGAAATCTTTGGTCGATGGAGTTTTGTTGTCATTAAAGTTTACAGATGTTAAGATAATTACTTTAGATTTTTTTAATCTAAAAGAGATAGAGAATTTAACTCTTGACAATTTATACAGAGGAAGAGCTGAACTTAATGGAAATTTAATTGAAGTTTCAGAAGATGGTAAGGGGTATTTTTATTTGGAGTTTTATGAAGGTCAGAAGTTGGAATTTTGGGCTAAGGGTATGGGTGTAGAACAAGAGTAGGTCAAGTTGCCGCTAAGGAGGGAACAACAGTAATCGGAGAAGGAATGGCAAGAGTTGAGGCGGCAGCATCAAAAATACCAGGTGCGAAAATTCTTAATGATATGCCTGCTTTTACAGGTAAGCCTTGGGAAGTAACCAGCCAAATGATGCAGTACAATCGTAAATGGATATTAAATGAGATGCGGAGTGGTCGAACAATTTTAGATATAGGCAGAGATTTGAATAGAGCAAATCCAAGTATCTTTTATCAAATGGAGCAGAATATGCTTAGAAATTATCAGAAACTTCATCCAAGTTCATTAAACATTGTTACGCCATGATAGCAGGAAGCATATATATAGCAATAGTCAAAGCATACTTTGATTTTTTAATTACTGAGTTTAACTTTAAAATATCGGAAGAAAAGATAAGAGGTAATGTCTTTTATGACGTACAGTATAAAGATAAAACACGGATTGTGTCTATATCTTATGAAAATATAGAGGATTACTTATTGGTAATTATTTTTCTGTTACAAAACGGGAAATTACCAGATTATGATGATAAAACAAAAACACTGCACTTAAATAAAATTAACGCACAGATTTTATCAAGGATAGATAAAAATGAAATTATCTTGAATAACGAATATTTTTATAAGTTTAATCCAAAGGATGAGCTGGAAAGAAAGTTATTGAAGTCTGCAAAGGAATTACGGTTATGCTTAAAACATTATGATGAAATTGTAGTATAGAGGGGCAATGTCGCTAAGGAGGAAACGAACTTGTTAAAGCCTTTAGGATTAGGCTCTACCCCCGGCTGGCGCACGAATCCTTTCCTTTGGACTTTCAAATATAAGAAAGCAAAAAATAAAGCATTATTAATATTACTATATGGGGTTTCCAAAGGGGTGTGGAAAATCCAAAAATGTGGATAACTTTAAAACCGACAGCAGAGTGAACT
>Ga0206106_100566_pt1 | contig 19641 bp, 15 predicted proteins | sample 1B1ome_FD_148677 | JGI IMG/M metagenome (GOLD analysis project Ga0206106, IMG submission 148677) | Enriched microbial communities from leaf-cutter ant dump, University of Wisconsin, Madison, United States - 1B110A | ecosystem: Environmental > Terrestrial > Nest > Insects nest > Nest dump | place... | reverse complement strand
GCAGAAAAAGAAAGTAGCGCCAAAGACGGCGCTACACAAGGTAAACATACTGTCGAAATATCGCAGTTTGCTTCCTCTCTGCAATCACAAATTTATGACTAAAAATTTGGAATTAATGATAGTACCTATGTCGCAGCGGCTGCGGTCTCTGACCGCATGAGCTGAACAGCGGCCAGAACCGCAAATAAAAACCCATAGATTTTTCCGGAAATATCGGCTTTTGTTTATTTTTGGATCAGCAGAAAAAACCTGTAAGGTTTCGAAAATCTTATAGGTTTCGATTTCTAAAATTAAAATGAGACCAAACATGACCTTAGTGTTCCCTTTTTATACAAAGGAAAAATGCAGGATAATAGCAACGAAATGTTACCAACAGATGCTCATTTTTTCAGAATGAAAATAATTGCTCATAAAGATGAAAAAAATTCTTTGCATATGCTTAAATTGCAGCATATTATTTCCATAACCTATTCATAAAACCATAAATATGCCATTCTCTCCTTTCAGAAAAATAGTTGCTACGGGCATATTTCTTTTTGTTGCGGGCATAAGTCATGGGCAGGAAGCCCAAAAGGGAGCCAATTACTTTAACCGAAAAATTACGATGGGCATCGGTCTGGGTCTGGATTATGGCGGCATTGGCGTCAGGATAGCCTATAGCCCGGTTAAGTATTTAGATGTTTTCGGCGGACTCGGATTCAATTTCATAGGGCTCGGAGCCAACGGCGGGCTGTCTTATAATATACTGCCCGGCAGATCCTGCATCCCGGTGGTCAATATAATGTACGGGTATAATGCCGTATTGCGGATAGACGATTTTTACCCCTACGGCTCAACACATGGCCCCACTCTGAAAAAAACCTATTATGGCTTTACGGCGGGAGCAGGTCTGAAGATAAGGCTTTCCCGGAAGACACATAACTTTTTATATATCGGACTGAATGTGCCCTTCCGGAATGCAGAATTTCACCGGGATTACCACTACGTTACTGCCATCCGGAATATACCATTAGCGGCTAAAATGCTGCCGGTATTGTTCGTTATAGGCTATAACCTGCACACCTGACAGGAACGATCTGAAACAAATGAACAGCAACAAGCCAATATCAAAAACATCATCTTCTTTTTTATGAAAAAAATACTCACCATCCTCGCCTGCCTGACAAGCTTTTTTGCTGCCGCCCAGCAATACAAAATCGTGGTCAGCTATGACGAAAACGGCAACCGCCTGCTACGTGAAAAAATTTGCTATGAAGATTGCCAGGGAGGCAAACCGGCTCCTCCGCAGGACAGCACATCATCTTCGGGCAACGCCAAAGATGCCGGCAGCGCTATAGCCGGCCTGGATATCATCAACGGAACAGGGTTTGAGCTGTTTCCCAATCCTACCACAGGAAACCTTACCCTCCGGCTGGGGAGTGTAAGCATGCTATCCCCGAACTGCGAGCTGCTGATCAGCGATGCCGCCGGCAGGGTAATGTTCCGCAAAAAAGTCACGGAACAGATCAGCCACTATGATATCGGCGCGAATGCAGACGGCTTTTATTTCTGCACCCTCTTGTGGGGAGATAAGCGGGAAACGGTGAGGATTGTAAAGAAAACAAAGTAACGCAACTCAGGATGGAGTTCCCCGCCAGACAGAAAGGAAAGGCTAATGCCGGTGTGCTGTTGCATATAGTCTTGCCGTTTTTCCATAGCCTCCCTGCTCCAGGAAAGCGGTTCGGGAATCCTGGGGAGTTTTTCCTTTTCACCGGAGGCATCCTGTGTCACCATATCCAATACCTTTTCAAAAGGAATAAGCTTGGAAAAAAGGGCGATTAAGTTTTTGGCTTTTTCTAATGATGTTGACATGACCGATAACAAACATACGTGATTTTAAGAACAAAGTGTTACACGGAATCATTACCTACGCATCTGCGGGCTTTTACGCCGGATGACTGACCGGTCAAATTCGAAGCAATAAAAACTATCCTGCGATTTATTATCATAGGGCTTACCCTGTCTTCTTTCTGCGGAAAGTATTCAGGCGGATGCAACTTTATTCCGAATAGACGAATAAAGGCGCTATGTCTATGATTCGTGGATGATCTGGATAGCAAAGCCTGCATGAGCTACAAGCCCAAACCAAAGCAACGGAATGCTTTAGTTTTGGTTTCCGCAAGAAATTTCCAATTGAATAAAGTAATTTGCCTTTTAGAACTACTGCTAAGTCAAGAAGATATTGTCTGTATGTTCAAGACTTTGTTATATTGATTATCAGATTTTTATTATTTTGCATTTTTACTTTTGACTTATCACTACATACCAGAGCGAAGTATCAAAACAACAGTCTTTACTCCCCATCTCGTGCAAAGCAGTAAGCAATATACCATTTATACCATTTTCAGACTATGGCCGGCCAGCAGCATAATAATAATGATGCCGCCCACTATGATACGATATAAGCCGAAGATTTTAAAACCATGCTTTGTCAGGAAACTGATGAAAAATTTAATAGCGGCCATAGCTACTATGAAGGCAACTACATTGCCTACAGCCAGCAACCGGATCTCCTCGCCGCTAAACTGTGCACCGGATTCTTTATAGAAATCGTACATCTTTTTTGCAGTAGCGGCAAACATCGTCGGTACGGCAAGAAAGAAAGAAAACTCCGCAGCAGCCTTCCTGCTCATCTTCTGCGACATCCCTCCTATAATTGTAGCGGCGGAACGCGATACGCCCGGTATCATGGCAATACATTGAAAAAAACCAATGACCAAGGCGGATTTATATGGCGTGGATTCTCCTTCCTCTATTTTCGGATTTTTAAACAACTGGTCAATAAACAATAAGACTATACCGCCCGCTACTAAAGAAATAGCTACTGTAAGCGGACTTTCTAACATAGCGTCAATCTTATCACTGAAAATAAACCCGAAGATGGCGGCAGGAATAAAGGCTACCAATAATTTCAAATAAAAATCAACGGATTTGAAAAAGCGTTTGAAATACAACACGACCACGGAGAGTATGGCACCGAATTGAATAGCAACGGTAAACATCTTCACAAAACTGCTTTCTTCTATGCCCATGACGCTGCTGCCAATGATCATGTGGCCGGTGGAGGAAACGGGCAGAAATTCGGTTAAACCTTCGATAATGGCAAGGATAATGGCCTGGATATAAGTCATAAAAATTGGAGATAAACCGTTAGGGAATGTGAATGTATTTATGTGTTTGTAAAGATAACTGCCATTGCGGATGCTGCTGTATATAATCAATGATCAGGGGAGTCATGGCCTCACGCTTGTCCCATTCCGGCTGTAGGTATAATTTGCACTCCGGACTGACCAATGCGGCATAATGCTCTGCCCAGGTAAAATCGGAGCGATGATATACCACGATCTTCAGCTCATGAGCGGGCAATATATTTTCCGGAACCGGCTTCATAAATTTTTTGGGAGAAAGCGTAATCCAATCCCAGTTGCCGCTGAGCGGATGTGCGCCCGATGTTTCGATATGCGCCCGGAGCCTTGCTTCATGAAGAGCATCGGTCAATGGTTGGAGCTGGTACAACGTAGGTTCGCCTCCCGTAACTACTACAATTTTCCCGGGATGTTTTTTCACAAAATCTATCATATCGCTTACTGCCACCTGCGGGTGTGCGTCCGCATTCCAGCTTTCTTTCACATCACACCAAACGCAACCGACATCACAGCCGCCCAGACGGATAAAGTAAGCCGCCTGACCCGCATAGCAGCCCTCACCCTGAAGGGTGTAGAAATGCTCCATCAGCGGATAAGTATAAGTACGGTCGGTTATTGTCGGCGCCATAAATCAATGATAGGCCAAGCTCTGAATGGCTCAGCGCCGCAAAAGTAATTTATTTTGAGTGATGCAGGCGTAACCGGCATGTAAATACTGCCCGATACGCTTGTGTGCAGCGTACCGTTTCTTTATTGCCGTAAGATATTATACTTCGCAGATTGTTTATCCCGCATTTATTTTTAAAAAAACTACTCCGACTTATGTTATCCGGCTCTCAAAAGGCATTATACTTTTTCGGCAACAACCACTATGGCATTCATGTGCCGCTCATGTTTTTTAAACACCCTTCTCATGTTCAGAATACGTTTCGCAGCCTGGGGGTGTGTCAGAATATTGCAGGAAATTTTCAGAAAACGGAAAAAGCCTTCATCATCCATCATGCGTTTTACCTGGAGCAGATGCATGGCATTGGTTTCCGTTTTCCTGACCCTGAAACCTTCCTTTTCCAAGATATGCTGCCATTCCAAAGCCGTCAGCGGTCGGGCATTTACCCGTATAGCTATGGCTAAATCTTTTTGTATCTCCGCTTTCTGTGTTTCATCTAATTCATCGGGAAACAAGCCTAACTCATGTATGGCATATAAGCCGCCGGGCTTCAGGATACGGTAAGCTTCTCTGACAATCTCTGCCTTCCGATGGTCGGCCTGCATGGTAAGCATAGCCTCTCCATACACCTTGTCTTTAGAGTCGGAAGGCAAACCCGTATGAGCAGCATTAGCCTGGATAAAGCGAATATTTTCTCCGCTGATCTTCCGTTCCAACAATTTAACGGCATCTTCATCGGCATCCACACCAACATAAGATGTCGGCTTTTTGGCAAGTGTCAATGCTGCGGTAAAACCCAGACCGGGAGCAAATTCAACGATATCATCTTTTGGTGCAACCTGAAGCGCATGCACCAATTTCATGGTCAGCTCTTTGCCTCCGGGGCGTAATACTTTCTTTCCCATACGGGCCAGTATCCAGTGACCCTGGGCTTTACGGAAATCTGTAGTATCCATTTTAGATTTTTTTTAAAAGTGAAATGCCAAACAGAACAAGACTGATTATTTTAACCAATTCGATGCCTACATAATAAAAATGCAGGCGGGAAGGGGGCGGATAAGTTTGCCGGACATATAAATCAGCACGCCTGCCAAGAGCCGGCAACATCCATATAGCCTGTACGGCTATAAAAATAACCGGCAAAAAATAAGTGATGTGTGCAGGTGTAAATATGGGCTTTTTATAAAAAATTAAATTGACAAAAATGATTACTGCCATCGCCCATTCCACTTTGTTTAAAGCCCCAAAGACAAGACGGCCAATGCCTAAACCTAAAGGCAGGGTAATGCCCGGCGCACGAAATTTAAGCCAGGCCTCCATAAAACTGATGGCGCAAACAAAGCCGATCCAAAGAAAAACAGCCATGAAGGCCAAAGGCATATCTAATAACATCATTGAAAAATAACTAAAATCATTTTTTGCTTAAAAGCTTTTATTATAAAAGCCGCTTCATCCCAGGCGCCTTTTTAATTTCCGATATTTTTGTCGGAAATAGGATTAAAAATTTTTTCGTCATCTGATCAAGGTCGTTTGCCCGGATTGTAATTTGGTAGCCAAAGCTGCGACAGTAGTGGTTTCCAGCATTTTCTTGAAACCGCCTCTCCATCCGGAAAATTTATCATGCATAGGGCAGGGGTCATCGTCATCACAACTGCTTAAACCGAGTGCACAATCACTATAAACGGCATCGCCGTCAATAGCTCTGACAATATCTATCACTTTTACCTGTTTGATTTTGTTGACATCCATTTCAAAGCCGCCGGAGGGACCGGTAAGCGACTGGACGATATTATGCCGGGTCAGCAATCCCAGCACCTTGCCGGTATAGGCTTCCGGTGTACCGGTATTTTCAGCCACATCGTCAATCTTCACCCTCTTGCCTTCAAGGGAGCGGGTGGCAATATAGATCACCGCTTTTATTCCATGTTCACAGGCTTTTGAAAACATCTTCTTTTTTTATTTCAGCACAAAGGTAAAGCGCAATTTTAATTTCCGACATTTTTATCGTAAAATATTTTTTATAAGTCAAAATGCAAAATGCAATAATCCTGAAAGGATAAAATAATAATAACCCCCGGTGCAACCGGGGGGATAAAAATGCAACAATCCTGAAAGGATAAAATAATAATAACCCCGTGCAACCGGGGGGATAAAAATGCAACAATCCTGAAAGGATAAAATAATAATAACCCCGTGCAACCGGGGGATAAAAATGCAATAATCCTGAAAGGATAAAAATATTAATAACCCCCGGTGCAACCGGGGGGATAAAAAGTCAGGATTTACTTATTTTCCACTGCCAGCAAAGTGTTTTTCATCAACGCGCAGATGGTCATCTTGCCTACGCCGCCCGGCACCGGAGTGATAAAACTGCATTTAGGAGCCACCTGTTCAAAATCCACATCACCGACTAAACGGTTTCCGCTTTTTTTCGTGGTATCCGGAATGCGGTTGATGCCTACATCAATCACAATAGCGCCATCTTTTACCATTTCGGCGGTGATATAATTCGGACGACCAATGGCAGCAACAATAATGTCGGCAGAGGAGCAGATGTCTTTCAGATGGCGTGTTTTGGAATGGCAGATTGTTACGGTACAATTCCCCGGGTTAGTATTCCGGCTGAGCAAGATACTCATTGGCGTACCCACAATATTGCTTCTGCCCACTACAACGCAATGCTTTCCTTCGGTATCAATACCATAATATTGCAGCATGAGCATGATGCCGTTTGGCGTAGCAGAGATAAACGTCGGCTGACCGATCACCATTTTACCGATGCTCACAGGGTGGAAACCATCCACATCTTTTGAAGGCTGGATGCGGTTGATGATGTTATGCTCGTTAATATGCCCCGGCAGCGGCAATTGTACCAGGATACCGTCAATATCAGGATCGTTGTTGAGGGTATCAATATGACGAAGCAGTTCGGCTTCCTGTACGCTTGCATCAAGCCGGATCAGTGTGGACTTAAAGCCAATCTGTTCACAGGCTTTCACCTTTGCGGCCACATAAGTTTCACTGGCCGGATTATTACCGGTGAGAATAGCGGCAAGATGTGGTATTTTTTTGCCTTCAAGCTGACGTTGCTGTACCGTTTCGGCAATTTCTTTCAGAATGTCTTCAGCTACTTTTTTGCCGTCTAATAATTGCATATTTATTCAGGAAAAACGAAATTAAAATTACTGATTATTATATTGGGAAAGCGCTGCTTCCAAACAGTCCATAGCTTTATGGATGTCGGATTCATTCAACACATAAGCTAAGCGCACTTCATCTTTTCCCAAACCCGGAGTAGCATAAAATCCGCTGGCGGGAGCCATCATGAGGGTGGCGCCATCCAGGGAAAAGGATTCCAACAGCCATTGGCAGAAATCTTCGCTGCTGGCTACGGGCAATTTGGCCATAGCATAAAACGCACCGCCGGGCATCGGGCAGGTAACGCCTGCTATCTGCTGCAGGCGAGCCACCAAAGTATCTCTGCGGTTTTTGTATTCTTTCAAAACCGCATCAAAATAATTGTGTGGTAAATCGCATGCCGCTTCACCGAGAATTTGCTCGAATGTGGGCGGAGATAAACGCGCCTGCGCAAATTTCAATGCGGCATCATACACCGCTTTATTTTTGGTCACCAATGCTCCAATACGGGCGCCACATGCACTGTAGCGTTTAGAGATCGTATCCATCAGCACCGTATGCTGCTCCATACCTTCGAGATGCATTGCGGAAATATGCTGATGTCCATCATAGCAAAACTCGCGGTAGGCTTCATCACTGAATAAAAAGAGGTCGTGCCTGAGACAGATTTGCTTCAACACTTCTAACTCAGCGCTACTGTATAAATACCCGGTAGGATTGTTGGGATTGCAGATAAGGATAGCTTTAGTTTTGGGTGTTACCGCTTTTTCAAAAGCCTCCATTGGCGGCAGGGCAAAATTATCCTCGATAGCAGCGCTGATGGGCACCACTTTTACGCCGGCAGCAACTGCAAAACCATTGTAATTAGCATAGAACGGCTCCGGGATAATAATCTCATCGCCGGGATTGAGACAGCTCATCATCGAAAACGAAATCGCTTCCGAGCCCCCGGTAGTTACCATGATCTCCTGTTCACTTACGGAAATATTGCATTGCGCATAATAAGCCGAAAGTTTCTTGCGGTAGCTTTCAAAGCCCTGGCTGGGGCTGTATTCCAGCACACGCACATTAGCCTGATGCACCGCTTCAATGATAGAGGGCGGGGTTTCAATATCCGGCTGACCGATGTTCAGGTGATAAACTTTTATTCCTTTCTTTTTAGCGGCATCCGCATAAGGAGTCAGTTTCCGTATAGGCGATGGCGGCATCTGAATGCCCCGTTGAGCAATGTTTGGCATGGGCGCAAAATTAGTAAGAATGATGCAATAAAATCTACTGCTAAGTCAAAAGTAAAAAGTAAAAATGCAAAATAGTAAGAAGCTGATACTCAATTTCATAAAATTTTGAACATACAGGTAATATCTTCCTGGCTTAGCACTACAAATTTCGGGCATGCTCCGGTTGCTTGTTTAAGGCATGTCATTTCGCATATACAATTCATATTTATACAAAGGCGTGTCCACCTTAGAATAGCCGCTGAAGTCGAATTCGGAGTTCTTATCCTTTTCCTTTACAAAATATTTATGGGGATGATCCTGCCTGAAGTCCATACTGATTTTGTAGTAGCGCATTATATAACATTGCAAGACCCAGTCTTCGAAAAATGTATTGCCGCCTGTACTCAGGTCATTTCCTTCGCCCACAACAGCGCTCATTACATGGACATCATGCAGCACATCTTTTTCCCTTTTAGTCTTGCCATATTGCAAGGCTATAAATACCGGGGCAGATAATAATAAGATCAGGGAAACTATACGCCATATCTTAAATCCGCTGCGTTGCTCATTAATTTTCCTGATCCATGCGCTTACTGTGGGGAGCATCAACAGCGCTATACCGATGGCAAAATAAGGATAGGCCGGCAATACATAAAAGGGTTTTTGAATCATGGTCAGCATCAGTGGCAAAGATGCGGACAGCCCCACTAAGATAAAGAAAAGAGCCTGACGGGCATATTCGCGCATGTTAACCTGTACTTTGCTGAAACGCCGAATCAGCCACACTAACAATAAAGCGCCGGCCATGGGTGCGGCATCCTGCAACACGAATTGTAAGGTTTCCCAGCGGTGTTCGGATGTGGTAGCCTCGGTAATCCTGTACAATACTCTTTTGAAAAAATAAACGGATAAACTTTCTCTTCCCTCGGGAATCAGGAGCAATATGCCCAGCAGCACCGAGAAGGATAAGCATAAATAAAAGGTGTACAGCAGCATCCGGCTAAAGGGTTGTTTTCGGAAACACAGCCAGTATAAAAACGGAACGGCTAAGGGAAACAATCCGGGGAAGCCCTTGCTGAACACCGCTAAAAATATTCCAGCACCGGCAAGCATCCACATCAGTACATTGCCGGATGCTTTACGCAGCAGTTGCCAGGATATCAGTACGGATACTAAGGCAAATAAACCTAAGGTATTTTCCAGCACATTATTGCTTCCGCCCCAATATACGATGGGGCTGGTAATCCACAATAAAACCGGTAACCAGAACAGCTTCCGGGGCTCATTACCCCGGCTAAAATTAGCCTGCCACAAAGCTTTGATCAGGTATGCGCTCAACAATACGGTTATGGCCACATAAATCCGTTCTACATACAGGCTTTGACCCAACAGTTTAAAAAACAACGCCTGAATACCGAACACCAAAGGCGGCTGTTCATGAAAGGCATGTACACCCGGTATCACTAAATCTAATTTGCTGAAATGGGGAAACCAAAACGTACCGAAACCATCAGCCAGGTTACGTCCGACACAGGTATAATGCACTGCGTCCATAAACATCCCGTCCTGGATCAGCAAATGAAAGGGCAAAGCCAGCAGTACTGCAATGGAAAAAAAGATAAAAGGCTTGTTTTGTTGTTCAAACATAGTACCCGGTTTGAAAGATGGATAACAGCATTTTCACCGGCTAAAGATAAACAGATTTACCATCTGTTTTGGGGTTATGGATTACAGATTCGGTTATCTGTGCTACGAAATTTCAAATTCTGTAGCGCGTGCGGGTTTTATTTTTTAAAACGAGTTAAAACCCATTTCAATTGATAACATCCGGAATGATGACGGCTGTATCAATTGCCGCCGGTTAAAACCGGTGGGATATGGAGGGCTTTGATTTGCAGAAAGCCTACGGCAACAAGTCTTTCGGCGCTACTTCCAAAGCTGCTGCTATGAGGGCTAAGTAGGAAACGGAGAAATTAACTTTCCCTAATTCTATCCGGTTGATCTGCGAATAGTCCTTATCGTTACAGGCAAAGGCTAAATCCGTTTGCGACAGGTGTTTTTCCAAGCGAAAAGCCCTGATCTTCGCTCCTACCTCACGCAGAAAGTCGTCATTCCTGTAATAGGCTTTTCTTTTCGCTTTTGCCACAGGACAAAGTGAAGCAATAAGGATAATTTGCCATAGGGATAATTATCCTTATTTTTATAAAATTTATTACGGATTTTTTTATCTTGCGATTGTTTTACTTATACTCATGCCATGAAATTTGGCTCCAAACTATAATTATTCACCTGTAAATTTTTCTCATGGTACAACATATCACCTGTTTATCAAAGCAACTGACCACAGCTTTTTTCTTCGTATGCTTCCTGGTACCGACTGCTGTAGTTCCACATACATCCACAGCGCAGCAAAGAGATGAGCTGGACAGTATTATTGCTCAGCTCCGGAAGCACCCGGATGATCTGAAACTCCTATCCCTGACTGCATCGAAATATGAACCGGTCAACACCGATTCATCAATCCGCTATGCGCATATACTATTGACAAAAGCTGTTGGTAACAAGGCATATACCGGGAAAGCCTACCAATCGCTGTCTAATGCATCATTTTTAAAGAATGATCTGGACAGCGCTGTATTTTTTCTGACAAAAGCAATAGATGTTGTAAAGCAGGGCGGACTGGAGTATGAAACTGCATTTTACACGCAAAGTATCGCGCAATTGTATCTGAACCGTGGCAACCTGAAAGATGCCGTTGCAAATTATCACACCGGCCTGACCTACTTTCTGCAGCATGCTGATGCGAAAAGACGGGATGAACATGTAGCCGATATTTACGGAGGATTAGGCGACTGTTACAATCAGCTTGGCTTATACGATACGGCTCTGGCAAGCTTGTTTAAATCACTGGCATACACAAAAAAATCAGACGATCATTTTGCAAATGCAATCAGTTATAACAGCATTCTGGCAGTATATCAGAATATGAAAGCATACGAAAAGAGCCTGCAATATGGCGAACTGGCATTACAGGAGTTCCGGTATATAGATTATAAACTGGGCGATGCCACCGTGATGCTCAACATGGCTACAAGTTATTACCATCTTGATGAAACAGACAAAGCACTGCGTCTGCTTGATACCGCCGAAAAAATCATTGTCGGGCTGAATACCACATATAATCTTGGCGAGATTTATACATTATACGGTGACATTTACCGAAAGCGGAAAGATTACCATAAAAGCTCGGCATACCTTCAGCAGGCAATAGCTATTCACAGACAGTCGGGAGCAAAATTGTTTCTGGGAACCGCAATCGGCACAATGGCCCAAAACCGGTTTGATCAGGGTAATAAACGCGAGGCACAACAGGCAGCCATGCAGGCGCTCTCCTTGTTTAATGAGATCGGAGCGCCAAAGGAAAAAAGCGAGTTGTTGAATTTCCTTGTGCGGTCAAATATTCCCCCGGGCTCTACGGCCGATACCTATATCAATCAATATTTAACCGCCTTAGATGAGTACCTGAACGAAAGAAAGCTTAATGCTGTAACCGCCCAGGAAATCAAATACGAAACTACGCTTAAAGAAGCTACAATAGCCCAGCAGCAGACCGCATTACAATTAGGGAAGCAACGCCAAAACTGGATGTTAGGCGGTGGAAGCCTTGCGCTGGCCGCCGCCGCAGGATTAGGATGGTTATACCGGAAAAGCAGAAAACAAAAAGCGCTGATTCAAAAGCAAAAACAGGAAATTCTACACAACAACCGGAATAGCATCCAGCAGCTGATCAGCATATTCGGGAGACAGGCACATACCGAGGCAGAACAGGTGGTAGCGCAGGCTAACCAGGAAAGACTGATGACCCTGAACCTCCTCAATAAAATGTTGTATGAAAATACTGACAGCAACCAGGCTAAACTGAATGAATACTTACAGCGACTGGCTGACGCCAAGTCCATATCTACTCATATACCGGTCAGTCTGAACTTTCAGGATAATGATATGCTTTTGAGAGGTAATGTACTCAAGGATGTAGGATTGATCGTTAATGAGCTGATATCCAATTCGGCAAGACATGCCTTCGGCAATACGCCTGAACCCCGTATCAGTATAACAACATCTGTTGAAAACAATACCTGGCTACTCATCAATTACCGGGATAACGGCTGCGGCCTGCCTGCTGATTTTGACAGGAAACAACAACAGCGCCGCTCATTCGGTATGGATTTTATATACGACCTCACAGAGCAGCATCACGGAAATATAAAGTGGCATAATGACAGTGGCGCCTGCTTCAACATTCGATTGAAATTAGTATAGGGTGAAACAAAGAATGCAAATCCAGGAATAAAAAAACAAGTAACCGGAGTGGGATAAAATCAATTTGACAGTGTCGGTCAGGCAGTCAAAATATACACAACATCACGTATTTCGTTGCTGTTTTTGTCAATCACCGCCATTGAGGTACAAGATTTTGCCATTGGGGTACTTTTCTTTTATTGCAAAAACATTTGTCTATAATTTGCCGACCATAAATAATTTTTTTATGTTGAAAATACTGATAGCCGAAGATAACCTTATCCTCGCAAAAGATATGGCACGAAGCCTGCAGCAATACAACTGCGAAGTGGTGGCCATCGCCAGGAGCGCCGAAGAAGCTATAGCGCAGTTTGATGAGTTGGAGCCCAATTTTGTAATGATTGATATTGAGTTGGAGGGGGAAAAGGATGGCATTGACCTTGCTGTTCATATCAATAACACCTGCCGGGTTCCCTTTATTTTCCTTACCGATCATTTCGGAAGCCGCGACAGCTATTTCAAAAGAGCCAATGCGGCAAAGCCTTCCGGCTACCTGCCCAAGGGCACTTTTTTACCTAACCAGCTCTGGCACTTCGTGGAAACAGCCCTCAACAGTTTCGCCGGTGGCGATATCATGCTGAAAGATGATGATGCAGCCTTGTTTCTGCGCAACCAGTTTTTTGTAAAGAATCATAAGACCTGGGAAAAAATACATGCAGATGAAATTACACATATTATCGTCTCAAAGCCGTATTGCCAGATTTTTATTAAGGCAAAAACCGGGAAATATATGGTGCGTAAGTCATTAGAATTTGTGATGGAACAGATCAACAGCATTCCATTGATTCGCATCAGCAGAAGCTGTGCCGTGAATGCCCGTTATATTTACCAGTATCACCAGGCGGTGAGTAAGATCATACTGGAAGATAAAACGGAACTGGAGCTCAGCCGAAAATTTGCCGGCAATTTCCTGCAGCGCATGCAGTTTCTGGTATAAATGCTATACTGCTCTAAATGCATTTGCATTATGTCCACCTCGGCTGTGCGGGATATGCTGCGCTAACATTCCACATCATAGATAATACAGATTTGCAACCTGCTTTTGTACTCGTGAATTGCAAATCCGTTTTATGGGTACTTCGGAATTACAAATTCCGAAGAGCATGACTATAATCCATAATTCAAAATCCATAATCCAATACCCAAAATTCCAGGTTTTGGCAGGTTTTTACATTTCGGGTACAGGAATCTGCCACTCGGGAACTTCGCTAAAAAAAGTATAAAAAAACAACGCAACTTCGACCTGAAATAAAACACCGGACAGAGAAAAATAACCCAAAACGTTCAGGCTTTTATAAGACAAAGACTATAATAAAAACAAAATCTACAAGCGTATGAAATCGTATCTACACACAGGCAGAAAGGTAATACCACTTTTACTCGTAGCAGCAATGCTGCTGACGGGAAATAAGGTATGGTCACAGGCTCCGCCAAATGATGAATGTAGCGGAGCGATAGAGCTTTTCCCAGAAGTTTCCTGCAATTATGTTCCCGGGTCATTAACCAATGCAACATTGTCAATAGGACCTCCCACAGGCTCCAACCCAAAAGATGTATGGTATAAACTTACAGCAACAGATACCGTTCTTGAAATAAAGACCACACACCCTACTTCTGAAATTATATACATAAGTGTATATTCGGGCGAATGTGACGACTTGACAATGCTTCCTGTTTTTGGTTATGATACCTTAGTGCTACACGATTTAATAATAGGTAACCAATATTATTTCAGAATAGCGACAATTAATGGTTTAGATACTTTCAATATATGCCTAATAGGTTTGAATAATGTCCTCTCAACGGTTGCCTGTTGGAAAGAAATTTCAGTGGGTCAATTTCATAGTGTTGCAATTAGAGATAATGGTACATTATGGGCTTGGGGGCAAAATACCAACGGGCAACTTGGGGACGGTACCAATATAAACAAATCCTACCCTATTCAAATTGGTGAAGATAACGACTGGAAAGTCGTTTCAGCAGGAGGATATCATACTGTAGCCATTAAAGAAGATGGTACTTTATGGGCTTGGGGTGCTAACAATTTTGGACAATTAGCAATTTTAGGAGGTAGTATTACAAGATATTCTCCTGTTAAAGTTGATACAATGCACAATTGGAAGTTTGTTTCATGTGGTACTTATCATTCCATTGCTTTAAAAACAGATAGTACTTTATGGGTATGGGGGTATAATAACTATGGGCAACTTGGAGACGGTACCAATACACAAAAAAATACACCGACCCAAATATTAAATACTACCCCTTGGAAAATTGTTAGAGCTGGTGGCAGTCACACAGTAGCAATAAAGTATGACAGTACACTTTGGACTTGGGGGGAAAATATATTTGGAGGATTAGGAGATGGAACAACCAGTAGTAAAAATATTCCAGTACATATCAGCCCTTCAAATTATTGGATTGATGTATCAGCTGGAGCGAGTCATACATTAGCAATAAAATCTGACAGTACATTATGGGGTTGGGGCTATAATGGATACGGCGGTGTCGGAGATGGAACCACAATCAATAGAAAATTACCTGTACTGATTGATGTTTCAAGAAACTGGAAGTCGATTTTCGCAAAAGCAAGTTTTTCAATCGGCACAAAACTTGACGGGACATTATGGGGCTGGGGAAGAAATGATGTCGGCTCTCTTGGAAATGGTACAACAACGACACTGCTATTGCCCGAACAAATAAGCGGGCTAACTGATTGGCATATGATTGCAAGCGGTGTAAGTGGACATAATATTGCTTCTCGTGCTGGAGGTAGCCTTTGGGCTTGGGGACATAATAGTGCTGGTCAAGTCGGTGACAGCACTAATACTAACCGAAATATACCTATATCAATCAGCAATTCCTGTACTCCTACCACCTGCCCCACCTGGACAGACGTTCCACCTACCGATACTTTAATCTTAAACGCCACTAATTATCTGTGCAGTCTGGGTATTATTCAGAATACACAAAGCTCGGCTTGGAATCAGTTGCCGATACGCAGACACGATTTGGCGAAGATTGTTTTTCTGGGATTGCTCGGTACGGATACGATAACACCAGCAGAGCGTTTCCCTACACCTTTTTATGATTTGCAGGATACTTCGGCATATTATTACCGTTATGCCAAAGCGTTGAGCTACTTGGAATATGGCGACGGCATTTCACCATTTACCCGTTCGTTTGCACACTTCCGTCCTTCGGATTCCATTACCCGAAAAGACGCGATGAAAGTCTTTGCCGAAGCCTGGAACCTGTCGCGTGCTGCCTTAGGCTCGGGGACTTCGCCTTTTTCCGATATTACCAACAGTGATTATGCTTACCAATGGATTAAAACACTGAGTGATTCCGGTATTGTTTACGGTAGCGGCGGCTTGTTCAACCCTTCGGGCAGCAGCACCGAGAAGCTGACCAGGAACGACGCCTTTATCATACTCTACCGTTTGCTCACAAAGCTGACCAAACCTACCGTAAACGATACCGATTATTACCAGCCGCATTTGATTACGGAGTACAATCTTTCTATGCTTCCCGGTCTGGACGGAGGAGCGTTCAACAGCTATGCACAAAGTAGCTTCAACATCAGCGGATTGACACCGCTCAATTTCGGACAAACGTACAGCTCCGCAGCAGCAGACCTTCCGGAAGAATTTTACAAACGCAGCACGACATTGTACGGAAACGTTTATACACAGCAGGCATTAAGTCCCGGCTGGACACATACTTATAACGCGTATATCGTTCCGATATTCGGCGATTCCGCTTCTACGAATGTCGATGACCGCCTTTTGGTGCACTGGCCGGACGGTACGATACATTTTTACCGTCTGCCCGTAAGTCCGGGTGCTCCTTATATCTGCGAATCTTACGGAGTATATGACAGCCTTTATGTGGGCGGTTCGGGATATGAAATCCGTAAGAAAAGCGGAACGGTATTTAAGTTCAATCCTCATTTTGTAGCTTTGGGTGTAAGCTTTATCGCACCATTGGCAGCCGTAACCGACGCTCACAACAATACGCTGAGCCTGACTTATGACACCATCGGCAATGTTCCTGCACTGCACCGTGTTATCGACCAGATGGGACGTTACTTAGAATTCAGCTATACCAATACTTCATTTCCACATCAGATTACGGGTGTTAGTGCCGTAACGGGCGGCATTACCCGAAACGTCAGCTTTACCTACAACAGCAAAGGTCTGCTGACTTCCTATACCGACCCCAAAGGCGAAAGCTATCAATATACTTACGGTACAGGCTTCTGGGACGACGGATTGCTGACCAAGATTACTTTGCCCAAAGGTAATGAAATCAACAATATTTATCAGCACCGCAAGCTCACAGCTTCCAATATGAATGATGTGTATGAGCAGACGGTTGATCTGAGCTTAGACTATTCGGAAGCACAGCCCAAGCAATCTTCCTCTATGACTACGATGAGAGCGGGTACGGAGCTGACACAGTCTGTACGGCGCGACCATTTTGGAAACCTGCTGTCGCTCACAGGTACAGGAATGAAATACAGTGCAGCCTATACCGATCCTGTCAATCCTAAAAAGCCGACCACAATCGTGGATTCTTTGGGCGGCGTTACGGTCAGCACCAACTATGACGCTTTCGGCAATCTGCTGAATATCAGCAAGACCGCAGGTGCTACCACACTTTCGGAAAGCTATACGTACAATACCAATAATGATGTTACCTCGCATACGGACGCGAACGGCAATACTACGAGCTATATGTACAGCGGTGTCAATCTCACTTCGGTCAATGCACCGATAGGCACTACCGCATTCAGCTACAATCCTGACGGAACGGTCAGCAGCACGACTAATCCGTCCGGCATTGTTACCGAATATGAATACAATACGTATGGCAATCTTATCAGCACGACCACCGCAGGCTTCTTTACCAGCACGGCGAATTATGATGATGCCGGCAGGCTCATTACCGCCACAGATGCCAAAGGCGTGAGCAGCACGTTCAGCTACGATAATAATAACAATATGCTGTCGGAGCATTTTGACCCTGCGGTAATGGACATACTCACTACGTTCGGATTTGACAACAATAATAATATGACTTCCGTAACCAATGCGCTTGGCAATGCTACGACTATGACCTATAATGACCAGGACGCACTCGTCAGCAAATCATTCGGAGGTAAAACCACCGCTTATGCCTACAATGATGACGGCAGCCTGCAAAGTACCACAACACCAAACGGTGCAGTATTGGGCAATACCTACGATGCTGACGGAAGAATCATCAATGACGGATATGCAACTTATACTTACAATACCGACAATACACTGGCTACGCTGACCCACAACGGCAAAACGCTGACTTACGGATACGATATCTTCAAGCGTGTGATATGGATAGCCTACAGCGATTTTACCAACGATACAGTCAGTTATCAGTATGACAATAACGGCAATATTACGCAGATACGCTATCCTGCGGGAGCATTTACGGCAAACTACACTTATGATGCCAACAACAGAATGACGGCAGTAAGCGATGGCAGCAGCACACTGGTAAGCTACACTTATCTTGCGGACGGCAGACTTTCGGAAGAAAATCTGGGCAACGGCACGAAAGTAAAATACTTCTACGATGCGGCAGGTCGTCTGGACAGCCTTGCCAATGTACGCAGCGACGGCTCTGTGATAGCGGCTTACGGATACAGCAAGGACGCATTGGGCAATCATCTGGAAGAACGTGCGGATATTCCCGGAGGGCTTACGCTGCCGACCTTGCCCGATGTTACCTTTAGCGGAAGCTACTCGTTCAATAAAATCAATACCTACAACGGCAGCAGCTATACTTATGACAACAACGGCAACCATACAGCCGACGGCGGCACGGTAACTTACAGCTGGGACGATAAGGATAATCTGCTGAGCTATAACTCTGCTACGCTGACGGCAACGTATGAATATGACGGTACGGAAGCCCGCCGCAAACGCAACAGTACGCTGTATGTGCTTGACCCGCTGCACAGCAACAGTGTGCTGATGGAAACGAACCTGAGCGGTACGCCCTCTGCTATATATGTACACGGCTTGGGTCTGGTATGCCGCGTAACGCCGGGCAGCGGAGCTAAGGATTATTACCACTACGATTACAGAGGCAGCACCGTAGCCATTACTAATGCTGCACAGGCTGTAACGCACCGCTACCGCTACGGGGCTTTCGGCGAGCAATACGGTGTGCAGGAAAGCGGATTCAATAATGCTTTCCGCTATGTGGGCAAGTACGGAGTGATGTACGAAGACAGCCTGCTGTACTTTATGCGTGCCAGATACTACAATCCCGAATTAGGACGCTTCCTCGGTGAAGACCCCGTATGGGCTACGAACTTGTTTGCGTATTGTGAGAATAATCCGGTGAATAAAATAGATATTAACGGAGAAACTCCCGATAATCCAATAAATCATTTCTCTCCTTATGCTTGGCAATGTACTTGGGGGGTACAAAATTTTAAGAACGGAACTGATTGGAAAGGTGATGCAGCAGCTTGGGTTGATAATGCCGAAAAAGCAGGGTATGAAATTTCAGCAGACCCTCAAATTGGAGACATAGTCGTATTTAGTGCTACTAAATATAATGGAAAATACGGACACGTTGGTGTTATCGTTGGGTTTGATGAAGATAATACACCTCTGTATATAGCAACAAATGAAGATGGTAAAGATAGCGAAACAAGAAGAGTAGATATAAAACGGATTGATACTTATACAAAACAATCAAAAGGAAGAGTATTGGGATATATACATTATAGAAACAATACATTTAATGATGATTTTATAAAATATAATAAAGTTGATTTTAGGATAGATGAAAATATTCAAAGTAATAAAATTAAAATAAGCCTTAAAATGTGGTATTTGAGATTGAAACCAAAGTTGGCACAATAGTTACCACGTTGGCGCACGAATCCTTTCCTTTGGACTTTCAAATATAAGAAAGCAAAAAATAAAGCATTATTAATATTACTATATGGGGTTTCCAAAGGGGTGTGGAAAATCCAAAAATGTGGATAACTTTAAAACCGACAGCAGAGTGAACT
>Ga0206106_100563_pt1 | contig 19735 bp, 20 predicted proteins | sample 1B1ome_FD_148677 | JGI IMG/M metagenome (GOLD analysis project Ga0206106, IMG submission 148677) | Enriched microbial communities from leaf-cutter ant dump, University of Wisconsin, Madison, United States - 1B110A | ecosystem: Environmental > Terrestrial > Nest > Insects nest > Nest dump | place... | reverse complement strand
CCTTTGCTGATCAAGGTTATGCAGGCGAAGACCCTGCACAAGCCGCCCGTGAAGAAGGTATCGACCTTCAGGTCATCAAGTTGCCTCAAGCTAAAAAAGGCTTTGTCCTGCTGCCCCGTCGCTGGGTGGTCGAACGTAGTTTCGGGTGGCTGAATCGCTTCAGAAGACTCGCTCGCGATTATGAGCGGCTACCCCAAACCTTGGCTGGGCTTCATTTTGTCGTCTTTGCCATTTTGATGTTAAGCCATGTGCCAATTCTTTCCGGCAGAGGTAAACTGAAATAAATCTTTCGCAATCCTGATCGGAGTTCCAGATGGACCATATTGGTATACTCCACTACTGGAAAAAGTAACTACAGCAAAACCTACTCCAGCTGACAGCACCCTAGCTCCAGCAGAACTTACTGGTACCAAGCAACCTTCCATCTCTTCCCAAGTCACAGGGTACAATGAAATAACGGATGTAAAATCCACAGGGCCAACGCCAGCTTGAACTCCCGTGACAATTTGTTGAACGATGTTCCAAAACATCTTAAGTCCCTTGAGTCCCACTGAAGCACCCACACCGCCCACAGGCTGGATGTAGCCGCGTATTTCATTATGTTTTTCGTTCTTGATGAAGAAAATATTGAATCCACCCCCAACGGCATTCGCAACGAATGCACCGCCAAGCGTTGCCACAGACCATTCTTTGAACTGCTCTCCACCAGACAACGGAGTGACATTAGGCTTGACAGGAGTTACGTTAGGAGACACTGGGGAGGGAAGAATTTCACCTATAAAGATGTGTACTTCCACCGCACGCCATTCTGGCGAATTATCTCTTTCTCCGCCAGAAGACAGATCCTCTCCGTGAGTCTCCCATAATTCCACACTTGACAGTGTTCTCTGATCGATCTTTTGCAAGAACGATAAAACTGAATTCACACGTCCTTGCGATAGCATTTTATTGAATTTCGCATCTCCAAGTTTAGAAGCAAAACCAAAGATACGCACATGAAAGTGCTGAATTTATGCGTGCAATAGCCATACTCTCCTGCATTCACGCCTCGTGCTGAGCTTCAAGATTTGCGCTAGATGTATCAAAATCAATTAAGCGCTTTTTAAAACGAGCATTACTCGGAATAAAAGGCCCTACCACTTGAATAGGTATAGGCGGTGTTCTACGCGCCATAATACTCCCCTTTGAAATTTAGCTTAACACTAAGCAGGTACACCCTCAGGTGTATAAAAATTTATAAAATCGATTCTTGAAACAGAGTCGTTGTATAAAAATATCGACTGTATTCATGCCTAGGTGGGTTTCTCACATCTGCGCTCAATAATACATATAGTGAATAATGATTCACCGAATGCTACTGCGCCATAGAAAATTTAGCATCACCGCTCGCCAGTCCGTAGCAAGCACTCGCACTGATCGAGAGATCCAACGATTCCATCAGGCTCTCTTGAGACTCGATTGTCTTTACCCAAGAAATAGCATGCTGGCCACCTTGACCATCAGTCTCACCGTCATATTCAATCGGCAAACCGCGTACTTCTTCCGTAATATCATCCACCGAAGCACATACCGGGGGTTAGGTTGATTATCCGACTCATGGAATACCTCATGATTTGATTAATGAGGCTGTAATATAGAAGATATGGACTTACAATTAGGTTACAGATACGAGGAAAGTTACGTATTTGTGGTCTGTAGTGCTGCGAAGATATGATGAAGGCATTCAGACAGCTATTTTTGCCTGAACTTTTTGTTTTCGGAATCAGCCGTACTTCTTACGATTGCGTCGTCGTCGATTATGCGCACGCCGAGCTTCTTCCTCGGTCAGCGGTGTTTTCTTACCGGCATAGGGGTTGTGGCCAGTTCTGAATTCCACTCGTAACGGAGTACCTTTCAGCTCGAATACTTCCCTGAATGTATTTTCGAGATAACGGCGGTAAGTTTGTGGAACATGCTCGAGCATGGATCCATGAACGATGATCAGCGGAGGATTTTCCCCTCCCTGGTGAGCGTAGCGCAGCTTGGGCCGTGACATTCCGCCGCGCGGGGGTTGCTGTCTGGCAACGGCAGCCAGCATGGCTCGCGTCAATTTGGGTGTGGGAATATGCGCCATGGCGGCGGCATAGGCTGTATCCACCGAAGGCATCAATCCTTTCACACCTTTACCGTACAAGGCAGAGATGTAGTGCAAATTGGCAAAACTTAAAAAACTGAGCTTGCGTTCAAATTCACGTTTGATAATTTCGCGCTGATAGTCGTCCAGACCGTCCCATTTGTTGATTGCAATAACCAATGCGCGACCGGTTTCCAGGATAAACCCGGCAATATGGGCATCCTGATCGGAAATCTCATTGTGTGCATCGAGCACCAGAATAACGACGTTGGCAGCCTCGATCGATTGCAGGGTTTTGACCACCGAGAATTTTTCCACGGTTTCCCAGACCTTGCCTGATCGGCGCAAGCCCGCCGTATCGATCAGTGTATAGCTGCGCTGGCCATATTCGAAATCGACATAAATACTGTCCCGGGTAGTGCCTGGCTGATCGAATGCAATCACACGCTCTTCTCCAAGCAGCGTGTTGATCAGCGTAGATTTGCCGACATTGGGACGACCGGCAATGGCAATGACAGGACGCTTTTCCTGGCCAGACTCAGTCTCGGCAACCTCTTCATACGGATAATCTTCCAGCGCAAGATCGATCAGTTCGCCAAGATGCTCTCCATGCAAAGCCGAAACGGCACAGGGCGTGCCCAGCCCCAGTTCATGAAACTCAGCTGTCACTGATGAATAAGGCATCCCTTCGGTTTTATTGACGACGAGGATTATTTTCTGGCCGGTTTTGCGCAGCTGCTCTGCAATGATCTTGTCCTGTGCGGCCAGCCCCTGACGACCATCGACGATGAACAGTACGATGTCGGCTTCATCCACGGCTTGCAAGGTTTGTCTGGCCATGGCATGCAGGATGCCGGATTTGACTACTGGTTCAAAGCCGCCGGTATCCACTACCAGATAAGGTTTGAAACCCAGCCTGCCGTGACCATAGTGCCGATCGCGCGTAAGCCCAGGAATATCGGCCACAATCGCATCACGGCTGCGGGTCAGGCGGTTGAACAATGTCGATTTTCCGACATTCGGACGCCCAACCAGTACGAGTGTGGGTTTCATGATAGTGGGAATATGAAAAAATGCTTCGCCCGGAAAGCGAGAAAACCCGGGCTACTGTAAGGAAAACGCGAAAAGCCCGCCTTTGTGTGTTTGTACGACAAAACCATCCGGCAGATACTCGGCACGCGAAGAAATGGTACCGCCATCGGTTGGTGCGCGGCTCAGCAGAGAACCATCCTGACGGCTGATCAGGGTGACATATCCCTGATCATCGCCAACTACCAGGCGGGCACCTCTGGCAATCATCAGGGCAGACAGTTTGCGGCTGCCCAGTTTCCCCCTCTTCCAGACGGCGGCACCACTGCTTTTATCATAAGCGGCCACAGTCCCGTGCTCTTCACTGATATAAACATGGCTGTTGTCCATCACCATGCCTGCACTGCTCGACGCATCCCTGGCCCAGATCTGATTCCCGTTGGAAATTTCAAAACAGGCAGCCCTGCCGCGATAGGCAACTGCACACACCTGGTCTTCATCGACCACCGGCAGGCTGCTGATGTCGGTCATTCGTTCCAGTTCCGTAACACCGTGCGGCTGCGAAACAGTTGCTTCCCAACCCACATTGCCGGTGAACAGATCCAGCGCAATCAGTTTACCGCCGGGGAACCCAGCAAAAATAGCACCCCGTGTAATCGATACACCGACAAAACTTCTGACTGTCAGTGGTGGCGTTACGCCCTGATAGCTCCATATCTGCTTTCCATCAGTTGCATTCAGGCCGTAAAGCCTGCTGTCACCGGTACGTACCACCACGATTCCATTGTCTGTTTGCGGTGGACTCAGGATTTCACTTGGCACCTGGGATTGCCACAGGGCATTACCTGCTTCATCGAATGCCAGTACCTCACCCTTATAGGTGCCGAGCAGAATCATCCCTCCGCCTACGCCGATTCCTCCGGAAAGCTGAGATTTGGTATCCACACGCCAAATTTCACGCCCTGTCTCCGGGTCGAGCTTGATCAGCCGACCTTCTTCATCAGCGGCATACAAGGCGCCATTATCGTAAACCGGCAGAAAAACTGCAGTCTTGCTCTCTGCCAATTTTGCCTGCCACAGCGACTTAATCGGGGCCAGCGTTTGCAGTTCAGCAAGCTCAGCTTCATCGATTTCGACCTCATCTTCGTCACTGCTGAAAAGATCGGTAAAGTGTGCACCTGTTATATCACTCAGGTTTGCACAGCCACCCAGCAGGATCAGCAGAACAACTATACAAACACGCAGTGCCCGGTAACTGCGATGGAAAGTGAAATCAGGATCCAATAACGAAAAGCTGCCGATCACTGCTGTTGTTCTCTCAATGCATCGAGTTTCATTTGTACGACGTTCCGGTAGGCTCCCTGTGCGCCCAGGCTGTCCAGTGCTTTCCGGTAGGCTGCTCTTGCTTCATCCGTTTTCCCTGCGGCGGCCAGTGCATCTCCCCGTAAATCTGCGTAAAGTCCGGTAAAAGACGCAGCATGCTGTGCATCCAATAATTTCAGTGCCTGGTCATACTTGCTCTCATCCACCAGCACACTTGCCAGCCGCAAGCGGGCCATATCCTTTATTTCAGGCTCTTCAGCATGATCGAGCGCCCATTGCAGCATGTCTCGGGCAACCTGATCATTGCCTGCCTGGCCTGCGGCACGGGCGACTATCAGGGCCGCGCGCGAAGCATAGCCGCTGCCTGGAAAACCTTCGGTCAGCAAGTGTGCTGCATCGGTTATTTTGACAAGTTCACTCCCTTTTTCGACTTGCTGCTGGAGAACAGCATATAAATCAGCTGCCTGCTGCGCCTGTTCGGCCTTGTAATGATTCCACAGCCGACTGCCAGCCACCGTTGCCGCAAAAACAGCAATGGCAAACAACATAGTAGTACCGTTGGCAGCCCACCAGGACTTCAACCCTTCTATCTTTTCCTGTTCTTCAAAGTTGTACGCTGACATGGTTCTGATTTTCCACTTTGGTTAAATACTTCCCAGAAATGCAGCGGCGCTGGCCAGATCAACCCTGATCTGTTCCGCTGCCTCACGTAATGGTTTGATGCTGATTTGCCCGGCCACGACCTCATCATCTCCGATGATAGCGGCAAAACGTGCACCGCTGGCATCGGCTTTTTTCATCTGCGCCTTGAAATTTCCACCCCCGCTATGCAGCACCACTTTAAGACCGTCATCCCGTAATGATTCTGCCACCTTCCATGAAAACTCGGCAGCAGCCTCTCCCTGATGCACCACATATACATCAGGAACGGCATGCGCTCCAACAGTACCGTTTTCATCCATCAGCGTCAGTATCCGCTCGATACCCATAGCAAAACCGCACGCTGGCGCCAGTTTTCCGCCAATCTGCGCAATCAGCCCGTCATAACGCCCGCCTGCACAAATGGTCCCCTGCGCACCCAGTTTGTCGGTCACCCATTCAAACACCGTACGATTATAGTAATCCAGCCCTCTGACCAGCCGGTTATTGATTTCAAAACTGATACCCTGATTGCGCAAAATCCGTTGCAATGCCTCGAAATGAGCGAGTGAATCTTCATCCAGATCATCGAACAGGCGAGGAGCACCAGCCAGTATTTCACGCATGGCCGGATTCTTACTGTCGAGAATACGCAACGGGTTGGTTTTTAACCGCCGGCGTGCATCTTCATCGAGATCGTCACAGAATTTTTCCAGATAGCTGATCAGACGAGCACGATAAACCGAACGTGATTCGGTACTGCCAAGTGTACTGATTTCAAGACGGACATCCGAAATACCCAGTAAACGCCACAACCGCGCGCACATGACGATAAGTTCCGCATCAATATCCGGGCCGGCAAATCCAAGTGCTTCCACACCCACCTGGTGGAACTGGCGATAGCGGCCCTTTTGCGGACGTTCGTGCCGGAACATCGGCCCGCTGTAATACAAGCGCTGGGGACCCGCATACAGCAGATTGTGCTCGATTACCGCACGCACGCAGGAAGCTGTGCCTTCCGGGCGCAATGTCAGGTTCTCCCCGTTGAGATGATCGACGAATGTATACATCTCTTTTTCGACGATATCGGTCACCTCCCCGATCGAACGGACGAACAGATCAGTCTGTTCGACGATGGGGGTACGCAGATTGCGATAGCCATAGGCAGCCAGCCATGTGCGAATCGTGTCTTCAAAAAACATCCACAAACCGCTTTCATCGGGCAGGATGTCGTTCATCCCGCGAACTGCTCTGATTGATTCAGGCATTGACTGCTTTTTTCCGGTATTTGGTACGTACGTACTCATCGACGATCATACGGAATTCACCCGCGATGTTGTCGCCTTTCAGGGTAACGGTCTTCTGGCCATCCACAAAAACCGGGGCAACCGGGGTTTCTCCCGATCCGGGCAAACTGATGCCGATATCGGCATGCTTGCTTTCGCCCGGCCCGTTGACCACACATCCCATGACTGCCAGCGACATATTTTCGACACCTTCGTATTGTTCACGCCAGATGACCATCTGTTCACGCACGTAGATTTGAATGCTTTCAGCAAGTTCCTGGAAATAAGTACTGGTTGTCCGCCCGCAACCCGGACAAGCCGCCACCAGCGGAACAAATGCACGCAAGCCCATCGTCTGCAGGATTTCTTGTGCCACGATGACTTCACGGGCACGATCCCCACCCGGCTCTGGTGTCAGGGAAACACGAATCGTATCGCCGATACCCCGGAATAAAAGCACCCCCAGCGCTGCAGTTGAAGCAACGATCCCTTTTGATCCCATACCGGCCTCAGTCAGCCCCAGATGCAGCGCATAGTCGCATTGCTCGGCCAGTGCACTATAGACTGCAATCAGATCCTGCACACCACTGACTTTGCATGACAGCACGATATGATCACGGGCCAGACCCAGCTCTTCAGCTTTAGCCGCGCTTTCCAGCGCAGAAGTAATAAGGGCCTTATACATCACCTGCGAAGCGCCCAGCGGATCAGGTGAGCGTGCATTCTCATCCATGATTCGTGCCAGCATCTCAGGATCGAGACTGCCCCAGTTGACTCCGATACGAACCGGTTTGTCATACTTGCAGGCCGTTTCTATCAGCATGGAGAACTGTTCGTCACGCTTGCGACCATGGCCGACATTACCCGGATTGATACGATATTTGGCCAGTGCTCTGGCACATTCGGGATACGCGGTCAGCAACTTGTGTCCATTGAAATGGAAATCACCGACAAGCGGAACATGACAACCCATATCGTCCAGTCGAGCACGGATCCCGGCAACGGCACGCGCAGCTTCCATGGAATTGACGGTGATTCTGACGAGTTCTGAACCTGCAAGCGCAAGCTGGGCAACCTGCTGGGTAGTTGACACCTCGTCAGCAGTATCGGTATTGGTCATTGACTGCACAACGATCGGCGCACCACCGCCGATCATCACCGAACCTACTTTGACACCCACGCACTTCCGGCGTGAGGCAGGTACGTTATTAGAAGACATGGTTAAAACCCGATTCTCAGAAATTCATCCAGATTATTCAAGTGAAAAACGTGCGACATCATCGTTGCCGCGTGTATAAGGTGCAAGATCAACCTTGCGCCCGTTATAGGTAAGACTGACCCCGGCTGCATTACCGATGACCAGATATAAAGGCGGCTTACCTTCTATCGTCTGCTCGGTTCCGCGTGAGTGGTTTTTTTCGAGAATGACCCGACCACTACTATCCTTGATTTTGACCCATGAATCACGGGAAAAAGAAAAATGCAGTGATTTCTTACCATCGTCTGAAGCCTTAGGTATCTCTGCAGCCGGTACGGAAGGTACAGGCAGTTCAGGCAATGTCGTCGCAACCGACGGTAAACCAGCACCAGCAGGTGCAACCAATGGCAACTCCGAAGAAGAGGAAGACAATGGCAGCGCCAGATCTACTGCTACCTGATCATTGCCATCAGCAGAGATCGATGACATCACCTGATCTGTATCCTCTGTCGAGAAGGCAACCAACTGTTCCGGTACTTCATCACGATAAATTCCATAGGCCGCAAGCGCTGCCAGTATCACCACAATATACAACCATCCACCGCGACCGCTACGGCCAGACCGATAAACAGGCTCGATCGCCTTGAAACGCTGCGCATTTCTTTTACTGGCAAAGACAGTATCCACTGGCCTTGCCTGAGGCACCGCTTCCATTAACAGCGGCACATCATCGAGCTGCAGCAGATTGGCATAATTGCGTATATAGCCACGTAAGAATACGGCGGCAGGCAGCCTGGAAAAATCCTGTGCCTCGATCGCCTCCACCTGCTGCTCAGACAGACGAAGACGGTGTGCCACGTCGCTTACCTTCATACCACGTCTGATCCTCGCATCGCGCAATATCTGCCCGAAACCGGAAGCGGCCGTTCTACCCGCTGTTGCCGCTTCAGCCGGATCACCAGCTTGAGCAGGCGAATAGGACATCGTATCCGCAGGCTCCACCTGAAGAGATACAGCCTGATCTGAGGTTTCAACCGGCTCTGCGTCACGGATGAGGTCTGATTTCTGATCAGGGGCCAATCCGTCTCTTTCATCTAATTCATTACCTTTCATGATTCAACCTGCCTGCACGCGATTCCCGGGCTTCCCGGGAATCAGGAAAACGCTTCTGTAGCTGAAAAGCATAATTGGTTTCTGCATTGACATCTCCGTTTGCTCGTGCAATGCGAACAGCCAGCCACAAACTGCCTGGAGCGGGAGGATATGTCTGTAAATACCGATTGATTGCAGCCCAGGCTTTTTTCACTTCACCACGACTGAAATCGAGTTCTACCAGACCAAGCTGGGCCAAAGGATAACCCGGGCGGATAACCAGAGCCTCCTGAAAGTAGCTTTGTGCCCGCTCGAAGTCATTCTGCTTCAGAACGCACAATCCTGCATTGGTATAGGTTCTTTCTGGTGTTTCATACAGAGGATCACGCACAGCCGCCATGAAATGACTGATGGCCTGTTCTATCCTGTCAGGTTTTCGCTGACATAAGAACCAGCCGAAATTATTGCGTATATCAGGATCGTTTGGGGTGATTCCAAGTCCGCGCTCAAAGTTCCATTCCGCGCGATCATCCTCCTGCAGATCCATATAAACCAGCCCCAGCATGTTATAAGCCGGAGCATAGTCGGTTTTTTTCTGCAGTGCGATTTCAGCTTCTTCTATCGCTACCCGATACTGGCCACGGTGATAATACTGGCCCGCAAGTTCAGTATGAATTTTGGCACTTTGCAATGCGCGCTGCTTCAGTTCCTCAGGGGTCGGCTTTTCCTGAACCGGTGCATGTCCGCAACCTGCCAGCCATACCAGAAATCCGAGAGCTCCCGTTCTAATCAGCCTGTTCATTTTGCTTGCAATGGCTTACCCAACACTGGATTTATCTATTTCCGATTATCTGACAACTGCCGGCTGACCGGTTCCACACCCGCTCGTCCGGCGTGTCTTGTCGCGCACCTGCCCTGCCAGCTGACCGCAGGCAGCGGCGATATCATCCCCACGCGTTTTACGTACTGTCGTAACGATACCGGCTTGCATCAGTACATCGCGGAAATTACCGATGGCCTCCGTATCTGACCGTTCATAACCAGAACCGGAAAAGGCGTTAAACGGGATCAGATTGAGTTTGCATGGAACGTTCCTGACAAGCTGAACCAGTTCTCGTGCCAGCGCCACACTGTCATTCACGCCTTTCAGCATAACATATTCGAACGTAATAAAATCTCTCGGTGCAGCTGGCAGGTAACGCTCACAGGCGGCCAGTAAATCCCTGATCGGATACTTTTTATTGATGGGCACCAGCTGGTCACGCAAGGCATCATTCGGTGCATGCAGCGAAACCGCGAGCGCCACCGGGCAGCGCTCACGCAAGCGATCCAGAGCGGGAATCAGCCCGGATGTACTCACCGTTACCCGGCGGCGTGATAAACCATACGCATCATCGCTCAGCATCAGATCCAGTGCCGTTACCAGGTTTTCAAAATTAGCCAGCGGCTCACCCATCCCCATCATGACGATATTGGTAACCGGCCGCCTCGTTTCCGGCTTATCTGTCTGCACTCGTGCAGTATCCGGAGAAAACGGGTCACAATTACCCGCTTCGAGCAGCCGATTGGCCCACCACAACTGACCGATGATTTCCGCAACGCTCAGATTACGGTTGAAACCCTGCCGACCGGTGGAACAGAAGCTGCAAGCCAATGCACAACCCACCTGACTGGAAACACAAAGCGTGCCCCGGTTGGGCTCAGGAATGAAAACCATTTCCACCGCATTCCCCGCGCCTGTCGATAACAGCCATTTGCGGGTCCCATCCCCTGCAGTATGGTCACTGACGATTTCAGGCAACTGGACAACGGCACATTCCATCAGCTTATGACGGAACCCCTTTGCCAGATCGCTCATTTCCATGAATTCCGTCTTGCCGGACTGGTGTACCCAGCGCAACAATTGCCTTGCCCGATAAGGCTTCTCGCCCATTTCTCCACAGAAACGGACCAGCTCTGTCTTATTGAAATCAAGTAGGTTGATCATTGCGCCCGGTTTTCCAAATCAGCAAGGGTGTGTACATTATCAGCGTGAATGTATTTCCAGAGACGGGAAGAAACAGGCGATTTCAACGGCAGCCGTTTCAGGTGCATCCGAACCATGTACTGCATTAGCATCGATACTTTCTGCAAAATCTGCGCGAATCGTACCTTGTTCTGCTTTCTTGGGATCCGTAGCACCCATCAGTTCACGATTTTTGGCAATTGCGTTTTCACCTTCCAGCACCTGGATCATCACCGGTCCGGAAATCATGAATTCGACCAGATCCTTGAAGAAAGGTCTTTCTCTGTGAATCGCATAAAAATTCTCTGCCTCGACTCTCGACAAGTGAGCCATGCGGGCAGCAACGACTTTCAGGCCGGCCGCTTCAAATCGTGCATAGATTTGTCCGATGACATTCTTCGCTACTGCATCGGGCTTGATAATGGACAAAGTCCTTTCAACTGCCATCAAATACCTCATAAAAATAGTTCATCACGAGCCGGTATTCTAACAAAATCTAACAAAAACCCTTGTATGATTTACCAAATCCGCGATTGGAGAAGAAGTGCGCAGGCACAACCTGTTACGACAAGGCTATATTGATATCGCTCTGATCAGATTGCCAGAGCAAGATGAAAGAAAGTTGCGATACTCCGGTAATACCGGGCAATCTCAGAGAGAATGACACATTATAAAAAATCAGGCCGGATTTAATCCGGCCTGATTTTTTCTACCACTATAGTTCCAGATAGTACTTATTCTACGACGTTAAGGGTACCTGGCAAGTGGATGTTTTTAGGATGAAGCTGGCACCAGATCGTGAAGGCACCTGCTTTATCAGCGGTAAAGCTGATCGTTTTGGTTTCACCTGCTTTGATTACTTCCTGAACACCAAACGCATCAATTGAAAATCCTTCGCTAATGGGTGATTTGTTTTCAACAACGATTTTCACTGCATCGCCTTTCTTGACGACCAAGGTCTCCGGCTCATTCAACACATTGAAAGCACGGATATTTTTTACAGTTACACCTTCCACGTTGAGTTCAGGAATAGTGGTATCGTAGGCATTGATAACCACATTGAAGTTGTGTTCAGCTTGTGCAGCACCCGCCAGCAACAGTGACCCCACAGCAAAACCTGCAAGCATTGCTTTTGTTGTTTTCATGATTACCTTCCTCTACTTGAATTTATATTTTATTCAGCGAAACATCGTTCATCGTCCACCGGCCCTAATCCGCAGCTTCCTGCAAACCAACCAATGGACAAACCCTCTGCCGGATATTCATAGAATAATCTCACCCGCGGAGGAATTTATCTGTCATGTTCATGCTGTCAGAAAGGCCGGCTACCAAAGAACCCGTAACCACCGAGTCCCGGCGGGAAAGTCTAGACAAGCTAATGATAAATGTCAATCCAGATACTAAAATGATAATCATTGCTGATTTCTCCAACAGGAAAACAAGATGCAGATGACGTCTTGAATGACACCCTGAAATCACCAGATTTTTCAGCAGGTATCCGTGCGGGCCCTCCCAACGGATTAGGGTAAAATACTGCTGATTTTTTGATACCTGCTTACCTGCACCCCACCACATTCCGGAGCCCCGCCCATGAAAATCCAAGATTTCATCCAGAACCGCAGCAAAGAAAATTTTGCCCTGCATGACAAGTATCTGAACAGCCAGATGGTCAAGGTCCTTAAAACCATCGATTTTGATCGTCATTATGTCCGGGCTGAAGGCGCATACCTGTTCGACGAGCAGAATAACCGCTATCTGGATTTGCTGAGCGGCTTTGGTGTCTTTGCGCTGGGGCGCAATCACGCGGAAATCGTTGAAGCACTCCAAAGCACTCTGAAGGCAGATTTACCCAACCTCGTCCAACTCGATGTATCACTACTCGCAGGGTTGCTGGCAGAGAGACTGGTCAAACTGACGCCGGACGGATTGAACCGTGTTTTTTTCGCCAACTCGGGTACTGAAACAGTCGAGGCGGCGATTAAATTCAGCCGTTATGCGACCGGAAAATCTAAAATTATTTTCTGCCATGGCTGTTATCACGGACTGAGTCTTGGTTCTCTCTCCGCCACGGGAGACGATCATTACAAAAAGGGGTTCGGTCCGATGGTGCCGGACTTCATCGAAATCCCATTCAATGATCTCGAAGCACTGGAACAGGTGCTTGCCCAAGGAGATGTCGCCGCCTTCATTACCGAACCGATTCAAGGACACGGTGTCTGGATACCGGATGACGACTATCTGCCGGAAGCAGCCAGACTCACCCGCAAATATGGCGCACTGTTCATCACGGATGAAATCCAAACTGGATTGGGACGGACCGGTAAGTGGTGGGCGGTCGAACACTGGTCTGTCGAACCCGATATCCTGTGCATGTCCAAGACGCTTTCTGGCGGATTCGTCCCTGTGGGTGCACTGGTTTGCAAGGAATGGATTTTTGATCGTGTTTTCAATCGCATGGATCGCGCGGTCGTTCACGGCAGTACATTTGGCAAAAACAACCTGGCAATGGCCGCTGGTCTGGCCACACTGGAAGTGCTGGAATCAGGCAATCTCATCGAACATTCCGCCCGTACCGGAGCAGCCATCATGGATGCACTGACTCCACTGACGGAAAAATACGAATGTTTCAAGGAAGTACGAGGCAAAGGCATGATGATCGCACTGGAATTCACTGAACCGAAAAGTCTCATGCTGAAGCTGTCGTGGAAAATGCTTGAATCTGCCAATAAGGGGCTGTTCTCACAATTGATAACTGTCCCGTTATTCAGGCAGCACCGGGTTCTATCCCAAGTAGCCGGCCACGGCATGAATATCGTCAAATTCATCCCGCCACTCATCCTGACGGAATCCGATGTTCAATGGATCGTTACTGCGGTCAGTGATGTCGTGGCCAGTGCACACCGCGGACCTTCAGCAGTATGGGATTTTGGCAAAACGCTAGCATTCAGCGCACTACGCGCCAAATTACACGCCTGAGCGGATTCAACTGCTCCATAAGCAATTACCTTTACTTTCGTCGTTGATACGTTCCACCAGCCGGCTATGCAACTCGAGTTCTGCTTGCGTAGCGGGCTGAACGATCAGCGCAAGATTCTCCACTCTGCTGGCTGTCGAATTATCGGCTTGCTGCGATGCTGGCGCATCCGATTCCATCAGCAGGCTTTCCTGACCGCGTGTCATTGCCAGGTAAACTTCGGCCAGCAACTCTGCATCGAGCAGCGCGCCATGTAGTGTTCTATGGGAATTATCAATCTGATAACGCTCACATAACGCATCCAGATTGTTTCTCTTACCCGGGTGAAGCTCTTTCGCCAGGACCAGTGTATCGATGATCTGCAGACAATGATTCTGCATTGGGTCAAACCTGATCAGATCGAGCTCATGATTGATGAACCCCACGTCGAAAGGTGCGTTATGAATGAAAATCTCGGCATCTGCTATAAACTCCAGAAACTCGCTGCAAACATCCTGGAACATGGGTTTATCCTGCAAAAATTCACGAGTCAGTCCATGTACTCGCAGTGCACCTTCATCACTTTCCCGCCCAGGATTGAGATAGCGGTGAAAATGGCGATCAGTCAAACGCCGGTTACACACTTCCACTGCTGCTATCTCGACGATACGGTGCCCCAGCGCAGGATCCAGACCCGTCGTCTCAGTATCAAGAAATACATACCGCATGATTTACCCGATCAATCCGCTTTTTCAGACAGTACTGACACCACCCCACGATTGGCAAGCATATCGGCTCGCTCGTTGCCATCATGGCCGTTATGCCCCCGAACCCAGAACCATTCAACCTGGTAATGCCGGGACAACTGATCCAGCTCCTTCCACAAGGCTTCATTCTTCACCGGTTTTTTATCTGCCGTCAGCCATCCGCGTTTTTTCCACGAATGAACCCACTCACTGATACCCTTCTGCACATATTGTGAATCGGTATGCAGTTGAACTCGCAAAGATTGCCCGGTATCGGGCAGCGATTCCAGTGCCTGTAAGGCACGGATGGCAGCCAGCAGCTCCATCCGGTTATTCGTCGTCACGGGCTCTCCACCAAAAAACTCCCGTATTTCACCATCGAACTTCAGATAAACCCCCCAGCCCCCTATTCCCGGATTACCTTTACAGGCACCATCCGTAAAAATCTCCACCAGCTTTATACTCTCTTCCAATTGCATTACAAGCCCCTGTTGTTCACGGAGCACACACCCCGTATTTCCTGTTTTCAATCAGCTCATCAGCCTTGCGCCACGGCATCAACGGATTGAATCCTTCATCCGACGCCCTCGCTCGATCTGCGGAACCACTACCGTACCCCTTTTCGCAGGTGAATCCTCCCAGCAGGGCTTAATGACGCGTAAACCACATTCATGCTTGACTGCCTGTAAAAAATAAACCCCCCCGGCAATCGGCCACCAACGATCCCCGGCCGCTTCCATGAAACGCAAACGGGAAAGCCACTTTTCCCGGGTACATGGCGGCACATAGCAGCCAAACTGTCCCGCAACGATTTCAAAATTATGCAGCTCCAGCCAATCTTGCATACGTGGCAGAGCAATGAAACGACCGCACCACGGAAAATCCGTTTTTGATTTCGCCATGCGCCGACGCATCCCCCAGAAACTAAACGGGTTGAATCCGCTGATAATAACTTTGCCCCCCGGGATCAGCACCCGGTGTGCTTCTCGAAGTATCTGATGAGGATTTGAATTGAACTCGAGTGTGTGCGGCAACAGAACGAGATCAATGCTGCTGCTTTTAATGGGCAGAAAATGAGGATGCGCATAGACCGAAGCACCGTCCCGTACACCGAGCGCAAACTTGAAAGGCATCCGGCTGTTACGCAGAAAATCAAACCCGGTAAAACCGATCTGGGTCGCGTTATAACCAAAAATATCCGTCACGACACGATCGAAATAACGCTGCTCCTGTTCAAGAACATACTGTCCCAGCGATGTTTCTAACCACTGTTGCATACTTTGCTGCAATACAGAATTGAACATATTATCAGGATGATTGGTTATGATGATGACCAGTCTGCTATCTGCTACAAGGAGGCAAAATGATCAACGTTTTTCCTGTCCGGGCGTTTAGGGACAATTATATCTGGATCGTTCACAGTCAACATTTCGCTCTCATCATAGACCCGGGCGATGCGACACCGGTTCTCACCTGGCTGAAACAACAAAAATTACAACCCATTGCAATCCTCTGCACCCATCACCATCATGATCACACGAGTGGTACCTCCCTGCTGGTACAGAAATTCGAAATACCCGTCTACGGCCCCGTCAATGAGAAGATACCGGGGATGACTCACCCGCTTGCGGAAGGAAACACCTTTGCGTTCCCGGAACTGTCGCTGGAACTCAGCGTTCTGGATGTTCCCGGACATACCGCAGGCCATATTGCCTGTTATGGCCAGAACCGGCTGTTCTGCGGGGATACGCTGTTTGCCTGCGGCTGCGGAAGGATCTTTGAAGGCAACGCACAACAGATGTTTGATTCTTTACAGAAACTGGCCGGCCTGTCTGATGAAACCCAGGTCTATTGCGCCCATGAATACACGCTGGACAATATCCGTTTCGCCAGGGCGATCGACCCGGAAAATCCCGAACTGATTGAGCTGGAAAGTAATGTGGAAGAAAAGCGGGAGCGGAATATGCCCACGCTCCCCTCCAGTCTGGCTACAGAAAAAGCGACCAACCCGTTTCTGCGTTGCGATCAGCCGGCTATCATCCAGAGCGCCAGCCGGTATGCCGGGCGGCAGCTCACTGATCCGGTCAGTGTATTTGCTGCCATCCGTGACTGGAAAAACAATTTCCGGGGAAACACTGGTTTACCGATGTAACCCGGTAATCTGCCTGTTCGTCCGCATCAGACCCGGCAACCATCGTCATCACACCCCGGCTGTGCGTCAGACTTATTGCCAGTTGAACCTGTCGAACCGGCAGCCAGCTCCTCATCAGACACTTCTTCAGCCAGCAGCGTCCCGATCGAAACACCCAACAACAAATCACTGACATGGCCAAATTTGTGCAAACGCAGATGACCCGTCTTATCCACCAGAATAGTGGTCGGCGTCCCCTGCATATGGTAAGTCATCATCGTGTGCGGAATCGAATGCTGCTCATTCGGCTTGTCTATCCCGATCGGAAAACGCAGCCTGTACTCGTAGGCGAAAACTTCCAGCGCATCGCGCCCCATGACTTCATGATGCTCGAAAACCGTATGCAAGCCGATCACTGCCACACGATCAGGGTCAAATTCATCAAAAATCCGCTGTGTCTGGGGAATACCCTGCTGAACACATCCTGGACACAACATCTGGAAAGCATGCATCAGCACCACCTTGCCACGCAGGGAAGCCAGCGTAATTGGTTGCGGTGTATTCAGCCAATCCGAGGTAATCAGTTCCGGCGCCTTGATTTTTTCAACAGTTGTACTTTTTTTCATGGTCTTAACAGTGAGATACGTGACTGAAAACAGGAACATTTTTTACTGGCGCGATGATAACACGCGCAGCCGGCCGCACTGAAGTAATCAGAACAGGGATCGGTCAGGATCCGTTTCACCCTGACATCGACTCCTCTCATTCTGCGAGCTACCAGGTCTTACATCATTTCAGCTTGCTTTCTGGACAGGATAAACTATGAGTATTTCTACCAACTACACTCCTGTTACCAAGCGAAATCATGACCACGACACTTTTCGATCCATTCGATCTTTCCGGCCTGCAACTTGCCAACCGTATCGTCATGGCGCCACTGACACGCAACCGCTCACCCGGAGCAATCCCGCAACCCATTGCTGTCACTTACTATGCACAACGTGCCAGTGCCGGCCTGATCATCACGGAAGGAACGGCAATTTCCCCGCAGGGGCAGGGCTATGCCAATGTTCCCGGACTTTATACCGAAGAAGCTCTGGAGGGTTGGCGTGCCGTAACCCAGGCAGTACATGCCAGGGGCGGGAAAATCGTCATACAGTTATGGCACGTTGGAAGAGTTTCACACGACAGTCTTCAACCAAACGACCAACCTCCCGTCGCACCCTCAGCCATTCAGGCTCAGAGCAAGACTTATCTGATTAATGCCAGCGGCCAGGGTGACTTCGTACTCACCTCACTACCGCGTGCACTTGAGATCAGTGAACTGCCTGGAATCATCAATGATTATCGCCGTGCTGCACGGGCAGCCATTGAAGTAGGATTCGATGGTGTCGAAATTCATGCAGCCAATGGCTATCTGATCGATCAGTTCCTGCGCTCGAATTCCAATCATCGTAGCGATGATTATGGCGGCAGCATTGAAAACCGTGCGCGATTCCTGTTTGACGTGATCGAGGCAATCTCTGACGAAATCGGTGCGGCACGTACCGGGATCCGGCTGTCACCCGTCACCCCCGCCAATGATGTATTCGATCCTGAACCTCAGCCACTGTTTGAGCACGTGGTAAACGGCCTTGCAAATCATGCACTGTCTTACATTCACATCATTGAAGGGGCTACCGGTGGTTCACGTGATCATCAGCAGGGCAATGAACCATTCGATTATGCCGCTTTTAAGAAAGTCTACCGTGATGCCGGCGGCAAAGCTGCCTGGATGCTCAATAACGGTTACGATCTCGCACTCGCCCGTCAGACAATCGAAACTGGCCAGGCAGACCTCATTGCCTTTGGCCGCCTGTTCATCAGCAATCCCGATCTGGTCAAGCGACTACGACTGAGTGCTCCATTGACACCCCCCGATACCAATACTTTCTATGGCGGCGGTGAACATGGCTATACCGATTATCCTTTTCTGAATGAGGCATCCGATCAATAATGCTAAAGCGCTTATACCGCCGTTGCAGATCCTGCAAATCGCCCTCAATGGATCTCTTTCCCCGATACGAAAAACAAAAAAGAAAAATTATGGCTTTCGTATTGTATCGATAGCAAACCAATCGAAATTTCTTACATATAAAAGAACCGGTTTAATCATTCGTTTATACAAAACTGATCATTTTTGATGATCTGTAATTTGATCAAACGACTTTTCCCCATTTAATCAGGACGGCTGGCTGAATACTGACAAGCAACTCTTCTGGATGAACACCGGCAGCTCGGGTTAGTATCCGGCCTGCGGTAGTAAGTACTACGGTTATAAACAGCGAAGGCGTTATGCCATACTGAAGTATCTTTATAGGGAATTTTTTGTATCGTTAATTTATTTCACAGGAGCCAAACAATGAAGCAATCCATCTTTCTTCTTACTACGCTGATACTGTTCCATACTTCAAGTAACGCAGGCACGCTTGCCAATGGCACCTGGTCACCGGCGGGATGCGGCGAGCGGCCTGTAGCACCGGCTGTCAGTACCACCAGCATAGCGGACTATAACCGCAGCGTCGAAGTAGTCAATGAATGGCAAAAACAAGCTCAGGAATATAATTCCTGCCTGGTCAACGAAGCAAATGCAGATAATGCGCTGATCGCCAAAACAGCAAATGATCAGCAAGCGAAATTCCGGGAAGAAATCGACCATATTAGTGCAGAAGCAGACAAGGCAAAGGCCGTTCTGGATAAAAAGTAATACTTAAGTGTAGTAGTTGAGATCTGGTCTGACAGTTACCCGATTTGACGAGTGCCTGTTAGATCAGATTCAGTTATTCAATTCGGTAATTTTATCGTCCCATATCTTCTTTGCGTCAATTAAAGTTTGCATCGGGGTGCGTCCACAGCACATTTTTCCCTGGTGAGTCCGCACACTGTTGTAGTACGCCATCCAATCATCCAGATCGTGTTGTAACTCTTCAATGGACTGGTAAATCTTGCGCCGGAATGCCACCTGGTAGAACTCCTGCAAGATGGTTTTGTGAAAGCGTTCGCAAATACCGTTGGTCTGCGGATGATTGGCTTTCGTTTTGGAATGTTCGATGTCATTGAGTGCCAGATAAAGCTGGTAATCATGATTTTCCGGCTTGCCGCAATATTCGGTACCGCGGTCGGTCAGAATGCGAATAATGCCCATACTCTGTTCAGCAAAGAACGGCAGTACCCGGTCATT
>Ga0206106_100560_pt1 | contig 19826 bp, 10 predicted proteins | sample 1B1ome_FD_148677 | JGI IMG/M metagenome (GOLD analysis project Ga0206106, IMG submission 148677) | Enriched microbial communities from leaf-cutter ant dump, University of Wisconsin, Madison, United States - 1B110A | ecosystem: Environmental > Terrestrial > Nest > Insects nest > Nest dump | place... | reverse complement strand
ATCTATATTTAGGCACTTAAATTTAAAGGACTCCGCAAAATGGAAAGAAACGACGCCAGCCTCAGTGAAACAAAAGTTCATAAAAGTTGGCAGACGGCGGGTGGGCGGCAGAATAGTGAAGCAAAAATTCATAAAAGTTGGTGGACGGTGGGCGGGCGGCAGAATAGTGAAGAAAAAGTTCATAAAAGTTGGTGGACGGTGGGCGGGCGGCAGAATAGTGAAGAAAAAGAGCCTGTCGATTAATTCTGGATCGGGCCAAACAACCTGTGAAGACAGAGGCGGCAGCGTAACGGAACCCAGAGGCCTTATTCGGCAATAAAGGGTGTTTTGGAAAAGCTAACGGAACGGTGAAACTTTATTAGCAACAAACGTTGCCAAAATCACTGTAAAACCACGGAATAACGGCGCTGTGTTCCGTTAAAATCCAGAGCGAAACCCTCTTCACCGGATAACGGCTCTGTGTTCCGTTACGACGGATGGCTAGGCGAAAGAGCGATGCTTCGTGCGCAATGCATGCTGTTATCCATTCATCGACAGTCTCAAAAAATTCACTAAATCCACACTGATGGCATAACTCCGTTGGTTCCGGCTCGTCCTGGTCAGGTATAATAATACGGACAGATCTTGTTGTGAAAATAAATCGGAACGGAGCGGTTGCCGGGATGTCGTGGAATGTTGTGGTTATCGGAGGCGGGCCGTCGGGGCTGATGGCGGCGATCGCGGCAGCCCGGGGCGGAGCCCGCACCCTCCTGCTGGACAAAGGCGACAAGCTCGGACGCAAGCTCGGCATCTCCGGCGGCGGCCGCTGCAATGTCACCAACAACAAGGAGCCGTCCGAGCTCATCCGGTTCATCCCCGGCAACGGAAGGTTCCTGCATAGCGTGCTCAGCCGGTTCGGCAGCCGCGAGATTGCGGAATTTTTCGTGGAGCTGGGCATCGGGCTGAAGGAAGAAGACCATGGCCGCATGTTTCCTTCTACGGACAAAGCGAAAACCGTCGTCGACGCGCTGCTGCGAGAGGTGCGAAGCTGCGGAGTGGAAATCGCCGCGATGCGAAAAGCGGATCGTGTGCTCTATGACGGAGAACGGGTGTCTGGCGTGCTTCTGAGCGACGGGGATACCGTTAAAGCCGACTGCGTCATTCTAGCGACCGGAGGCAAATCCGTGCCCCACACCGGTTCGACCGGCGACGGGTATGACTGGGCGGTCGAGGCGGGGCATACGATCACCGATCTGTACCCGACGGAGGTGCCGATCACTTCGGATGCCGACTGGATTCGCAGCCGCGAGCTGCAAGGCTTGTCGCTGCGGGACATTGAGCTCTCTGTCCTGGACGGGCGCGGCAAGGCGATCGTGAAGCACCGGGGAGATATGATCTTCACGCACTTCGGCCTGTCCGGGCCGGCGGCGTTGCGGTGCAGCGGGTTCGTCGTGCGGGCGCTGCGGGACGGCAAGGGACCGGCGACGGTCGCGATCGACTGGTTCCCGGACGCGTCCGGCGAATCGCTTGCGGCCGGATGGATGAAGCAGGCGGCGGACGAGCCGCGCAAAGCGCTGAAAACGCTGCTTCGGCAGCAACTGCCGGAGAGGGCCGTTCCGCTCATGCTGCGATTGGCGGAGGCAGACGGAGACACGGCGGCAGCCAACGTATCCAAGACGGCTTGGCAGCGGCTCGCGGCGTTGTGCAAGTCTCTGCCTGTGCCGGCTTCCGGCACGCTGTCCATCGAGGAAGCTTTCATTACCGGCGGCGGCGTTAGCGTGCGGGAAGTCGATCCGCGGACGATGGCATCCAAGCTCATGAGCGGTCTTTACTTCTGCGGCGAAGTGCTCGATATCCACGGATATACCGGCGGCTACAACATTACGGCAGCGTTCGCCACCGGGCACGCCGCGGGTACATCAGCCGCGGAAGCGGCAACGGCCGATTCCAAGCGAACGTCAATTTGATTATAAGCAGGGGCCTTGGAGTTCTCTGCATTCCGCTATGACAATTCGGGAGAGGTAAAGTATGAAGGATATAAAGAGAGACAGCCAACCACAGTTTGACATGGAAGACGCTCGAAACCGTCGCCTGGAATTGCGGGCCGATTGCGAGCGCTGCTTCGGCCTGTGCTGTGTCGCGCTGCCGTTCGCGCAATCTGTCGATTTCGCGATAGACAAAGCCGCCGGACAACCTTGCCCGAATTTGCGCGAAGACCATCGATGCGGCATCCATCAACGATTAAGAACCGAGGGATTTCGCGGCTGCACCGTATACGACTGCATGGGCGCGGGACAAAAAATATCGCAGGTCACTTACGGCGGGCGCGATTGGCGGCAGCATCCGGACACCGCGCGGCCCATGTTCGATATCCTTCCGATAATGCGGCAGCTTCAGGAATTCATGTGGTATTTGACGGAGTCACTGACCTATACGTCCGTGCATGCCCATGCGGCGTCGTCCGGCGCATCGCCTGATATCACGCCTGGCATCACCTTGGGCGAAGCGCTGCATGCAGCGTTGGCCCGAACGGACAAGCTGACGATGCTTCCGCCTGAAGCCTTGCTGGAGCTGGATGTCGCCGCTCATCGCGCAGAGATTAACGAATTGCTGCTGCAGACAAGCCGGCTGGTACGGGATGAAGCCTTGCGCACATTCGCCATTCCGGCGAAACGCCGCAAGTCGTACGGCCGGGGCGCCGACCTGGCTGGCGCCAAGCTGCGCGGAACCGATCTCAGGTGCGCCAACCTGAGAGGAGCATGGCTGATCGCCGCCGACCTGAGAGGAGCCGATATGCGCTACACGGACTTGATCGGCGCGGACTTTCGCGATACGGACATTCGCGGGGCCGATCTGACAACGGCTCTCTTCCTGACGCAATCGCAGCTGGGTGCCGCGAAGGGCGACGACGCCACACGCATCCCGTCATCGCTTGCCCGCCCCTCCCATTGGTTGGACCAGGCAACTGCATCGTCATAAGACAAGCACGCGGTGCTTGCCCCATCCGAACAACGAACGACGCGCTCGCTAACTCCGGTCCGAATCGCTGTGTACTGCCGAATTCGGACCGCCGGCTTGCTTTCAACTCCTGTCTTTCATCATCCCGTAAGCGAGCATGCGCACGGCTGCTTGCAAATACCGATAATAGCTCTTGACGGGTATATTTAAATACTCCGATACGACCTCGTGTGTGCCAATTTTTCTAATATAAGCATGATGCAAAATACGATAGAAGCGCTGCTCCTCTTCGCTTCCATCCTGGAACGTTCGCAGCGTATCCTGAATCGCGCTTTGCACCGCCTCTGCGATCTTCTCCGGCCTGCTGCCGGAAGGGAGTTCTGTCAACAACGGATGCAGCGATTGCACGATTTCCGGGGAGAGAGGCAGGCGCGAATAATGCCTGAGGGCCCGCTGAACGAGCTTGACGGCCTCCTCCAGCGGCAGCTCCGCCGCCGACGCAGACACAGTCGCGGGCTCCTGCCCGATGGAGATCGTCGATTCGATCGTCTCGTACATCCGGTTCAGCCTGGTTGAAAAGTCTTCATGGCGCAGATCCAACTCATGACCCAAGTAACGCACGCCCAAAGGCGTGGTCGAATCGGCCCAGGCCGCGCGCCGGAAGCCGAGCAAAGGCAAATAACGCAGCCAGTACGGAATGGAGATCAAATTCAGGAAGTCGGCGTCCCGATTGCGCTCGATAATTTGAACCAACGCCCGCGCGACCGACCCGGTCATGCTGTACTCCAACTGCGTGGACACACCGGTAAGGCAGAGCAAGTATTGGCGGCGATCGGGATGGAATCGGGAAGCAATCGGCGCGGTAATCGGGTTCGAGCGGAAGATTCGCACGGTTTGTTCGGTGAGCTGGATACAGGAACAGAAGGCGACAAGCTCCTCCTCTTTCCACAAGCCGTAGAACGAAGAGGGATCCAGCTGCCACAGCGGCCGAATCAGAGACGCCAGATGGGCTTCGCCGGGCACATAATTGGATTGGTGCTGCAAGTATTCGCGGTACAGCCTTTCGACGAGCGGCAATTCCGGCGCCCGGCATGCGCGGAATCGCAGCCGGTCATCCCATTGAAAGCGCAAATCGCGCACAAAATCGAGTTCGTGCAAGTACAGTCGTTCAAAAGTCAGCTCCGTTCTCCTGTGGGGGAAGAGCGCTTCCCTCTCCAGCAGCGCCTCCCAGGCATGCTTGCGATACAGTTGGAACGTCCGCGGCATGCGGCTGCGCAAGTCCGTAAATACCCAGTGGCGGACGGAATCGTGCAGCAGCCAGCGTTCCGCCTGACGAATGACGAAGGGCAGCCGGCAAAATTCCCGATACAAATCGCTCGGAATTTTCTCCTGCAGAAGAGCCTCCAGCAATTCCTGGTCGAAGTACCATACCATCGAGGCCGCTTCCATGCAACGCTTCAAGCAACCTTCTCCTACGTCCCGCGTGAGCTCTTCTACAAGATAGGCTACGATATGATCCTGCTGCTGCTTGTCCAGGAAGCCGGCGCTGCCTTTGCGCAGAATGATCTCGCAAGCCATCGACATCGCCAGCGGCAATCCGTTCGAGAAGCGCTGCAGCGAGGCGACGATATCCGCTTGCTCGATGCCCCGATTATGCGCGTAGGTCCTCACCTCGTCGTAAGACAGCGGCTGCAGCTCGATATTCCGCACGAAGGAATGCCACCCGTCGCGCAGCCATTGATCCTCCAGCGGGTAGCGCCCGGCCGTGCCGATTTTCACATGCGGACTGAGCCTGGGAAACCATTCCCTGCGCAGCCAGTCTTCCATCGCCCCCCATTTTTCGAACGTGTCCAGCAGCAGGATCACCCCCTGATGCCGGACAGCGTAGGCATTAAGCACGCTTGTCGTTTCCTCGTCATCCTCCGCGACCGGGAGCGACTGGCGAAGCTTCTTCAGAAAGTCGTCCGGATGCTGAAACTCGCCATGTCCGTCCAGATACAAGCATCGCGTCGAACCGACCGATTGGGCAAACAAACGAAACAGCGAGGTTTTACCGATCCCGCCGGTCCCGTGGATGTGAATCAATCTCCAGTCGGGGGCGGTCATGCACTGCGCGAGAGCAGCCATTTCCTCTTCCCGCCCGACAAAGAATGAATTCTGCTGTTGGATCAGCAGATCGCCGATGTTCACAGGCTACAGTCCTCCCGAATCCCGTCACGCATCCTCCGCGAACTGGAAGTGACAACAATCACAAGTTGCAAAGAGTATAGCATACCCGGTTTCCGCTTCTGAATCGGACTTGGGAAACAAATTGAGAGTGATTTGGTGTAGGATTTGGGAGGAAAATTGGCGTATGATGAGAACCGCCGTCTATATTGCAGAAGGTGAATGACGACTACCGGGAAGAAAGGATGAGCGAGTTGGAGACGGACGATAGGCCTAACGCACCACAGGGAAAAACAAGCTCCGGCTTGGATGAGAATGTGGCAGGGCTGTTATGTTATGTATTTGGAATCGTAACCGGCGTTATTTTCATGCTGATCGAGAAGGAGAACCGGTTCGTGCGGTTCCATGCCCTGCAGTCGATCTTCGTTTCCGCGGCGATCATCGTACTGAACATTGCCGTGAATCTGGTTCCGTTGCTGGGAATGCTGATCAGCTTCCTGCTGTCGGCAGCCGCCTTCATCCTGTGGATCGTTCTCATGGTCAAGGCTTATCAAGGGCAGATGTTCAAGCTGCCGATCATCGGCGATATGGCGGAAAAGCAACTGAAATAAGAAGGAGGTACGTCAAGATGACCAAGATGCTGCGGGCAGTCCTCGCGCTGATGCTGGGAGCCGCGATCCTTCCTTTCAATGGGCAGAATGCGCAAGCAGCGGCCAAGGAAATTCAGGTATACTTCGAAGGCGAGCGCTTGACTTTCGAGGATACCGACCCGGTGCTGATCGGCGATCGGACGATGGTGCCCTTCCGCAAAATCTTCGAAACGCTGGGCTTTGAGGTCGAATGGGTTGACGGCAGCGTGAAGAAGGCCATTGGCAAGAAAGACGGCGCGACGTTGGAGCTGACGATCGACAGCAACAAGGCCATGGTAAACGGGAAGACGATCGAACTGGATGTCCCTGCGCAAATCCGCAACAGCCGAACGCTCGTCCCCTTGCGATTCGTATCGGAGAACAGCGGGTATCATGTTTATTTTGCCAATGATTCCGGCACGTTTATCGTCGGCATCGGCCGCACCGAGCAATCAGCCGATCCGGGCGTCGTGAAGCAGCCTCCCGCTCCAGGTCCCGATACATCCTCCGACGCCGCAGAACCTTATGTAGCCAAAGGCCGCGTCGTCAATGCGCAAGGTCAGCCAATTGCAGGCGCCGTAGTATTCGCTGACAATACGTTTTTGTATAACAGCAACGTGCTCGGGGCTACGGATGAGAATGGGTACTTCCGTCTGGGGCTCCCCGAAGTGGGCGCAACCTATCAGATGGGCGCCACTTATGAGATGAAATATCAAGGCAAAGCCTATACGTTTTCGATGGAGCCTGTGCAGGATCAGCCCTTCGCAGGAAATACAGGCGCCGTAAGAAACTTCGTGCTCGACATCGCCACGGGCGAAGTAGAACTGTACAGTTGGGATTATGCTTATCCGGACGATGACGATGCGCCCGAGTTTGATCTGAAGCAAGTCGAGCTGCGCCTTACGCCGGTCGGCAAGCTGGCAGATGGCAGCATCGGCAGCACGGTTACCGGCTTTCCGGTCTACGATGACGGCGAACGCTTGAAAGGCGTGCCGGTCGGCACATACGAGGTTACCGCCACATGGAAGCCGAAGGATTACCCGCCTGTTCCGATGCTCGTCAGCATTCGCAATAGCGATCAATACCAGGAGAGTATTACATTCAATTTCGATATGCCTCTCATCGGGCACTTCGAATTTCAGCTAGAAGTTGCATTTCCTTAGCGGCATATCGCTTGGACAATCCATAGTCACCGGAAACGCAACCTGAGCAGGGTTGCGTTTCTTATCATACGGCCGATTTACAATCGCTTGACGAGGAAGTGGTATCCGTGTTGAAAACGTGGTTGAAGATGAAATATGCGAAGCTTGCGCTCGTGGCGATCTTGATCGGCCTGTCGGCGGTCGTCGCCGTTGTCGTATTCACCTTTTCCGGCAAGGATCAGCCTGCCGAAGCCGAAGCTGAAGCTGAAGTATACACCGGTCCCGATTCCGCCTTGTCATCGCTCTTGTCCGGCGCCATCACGGGAAGCGAATCGCCTCTTCCCAAGAGAAAATCATATCCTATCGGCAAATGGGACATGGACATTCCTTACCTGAATCCGTTCGGCTCCCAGGGCAATTATCGTTCGGTCGAATTTACGCCCAATCAATATCAGGAGCTTCGCTATGTGGACGAGAACAATAGGGAAGTCAAGCGGGTGACCGGCGGAGACGTCTGGCAGCTGCAGGTTGCTTGGGAGGACGCGGCGCTCAATCCTTTCGATGACCTGATTCTGTACATGGCGGAACTGGGCGGCAAATTCTACCGAGGCCCGCAGGAGGACAAGTGGGTCATCCATGCCGTGGACGAAGCGGGCAGCGATTGGTGGGGCGCAACAGCCGCAAACGGCAAAGGATACCAACTGACGGTCTATAAGGAACGGCGGCTGCGGTCCGGAGAGACGGTCTCCTTCCGCACAGCCGACTATCCGGACGAAGCGATTTATTTCATGACCGACAATACGGCTCACAAATATCAGAGCCTTCTCGTCGATTTGCCGGACGGCGAAGTGCGGGTGCACGGCAAAAACAGCTACATGCAGGGCCAATACACCAGAAATCTCGGCTATAGCAAGTCGCTGGCCGCCTACAAATCCAATCGATACGCGCTTGCCGATATCCCGCAAGATACGACGACCCCGATTCTGTGGAAGCTGAATTGGAGCAGCAGCACCGCACCGACGGAATTATCCGTTACGCTTGATGAAGGCGAGGACATCGTTCCGATCTCGGACGGCGAACAGCTCGGCGCTTTGAAAGTACGGGGAGATATGCTGGGGAAAATCAAGGTAGGAACGTCCTCAAGCGTGACGCTGACTCATCCGGAGCTCAACCTGAGAGGAGATGTGACGCCTGAAGGGGACACCTTATTCTGGCTTCCTTCCGGTTACTGGAACGTGGTCGCCACACCGGCGAAAGACTCGTCCGAAGCCGCCCGGCTCAACTCGAGACTGATTCCGGTCCATGCCGGACAGATGACCGTAGTCGATGTGAAGCCGCTTGTTCAGCAAGCCTACGGGAGCTCGGAAGTAGGCAACGCCGACGGCAACGAAAGCGAGCTTACCATAACCGGATTGACGGAAGATGGCGGGCAAGCGACCGTCTCCTTCATGCTGCTGGATTCCCAAAATCCGAAGTTCGCTCCGACCCTCGATCATACCGAAATTGTCGAAGGAGGCAAACCAGGCAAGCTCGTCAAGCTGGAACGCGTACAGACGCCGCCAAGCATCGTGCTCGCGCTGGATTCCTCCGGCTCCATGTCCGCCTCGATGAACAAGGTGCTGGACGCGGCTCGCGCTTTCATTTCAGACCTTCCCGACAATGCTCATATCCAGGTGATCGACTTCGATTCGGAAATCAGACTGCTCCCGGGGACGAGCAAGCAGGAAGCGTTGGCCGGCTTGAACCGGGTGAAGGCGCTCGGCGCGACTACGCTGTACGATTCCATCCTGCAAGGACTCGATCTGTTGAAGGATCTGGAGCGGCCTGCACTGCTGGTGTTTACCGACGGCGTCGACAGCAATACCGAGCAGAAGGGCTCCGGCAGCAAGGCGAGCAAGCAAACGGTAGAGCAAGCGGTGCGCGCCGCAGGCATTCCGCTGTTCACCATCGGCTTCGGCCCCGACCACGATGCCGATACGATGAGGGAACTGGCCGGCATGTCCGAAGGCACCTATTATTCAGCCGCGGACACCGAGGTTCTGAGCCATGTGTTTACCGCGATCAATGACCGGCTCGGGAATCATTATGTGGCGGTATACGAACGCCCGGAGGAAGTCGCGCCGTCGGACGTTCCCGTCATCTCCTTAACGCTCGATGTCAGCGGATCGATGGATGTCGCCCCCTCCACGGGGAATGGCGATTACCGGCTCGACAAGATGAAGCGTCTGTTGCACGAATTCGTACAACAAACGCCGGAAAATAGCCTGATACAGATGATGAGCTTTTCGTCGGATATTCAAATCGAGCAGGCATTCACCTCCCGTAAATCGGAAATCGTCCAGGCCATCGGCGAGCTGGAGGCGCGCGGGGCCACCGATATTCATAAGTCAACCAAGCTGACCTTTGATTCGCTCAACAAAGTTCCGTCGGATAAGCGCGTCATTGTATATGTGACCGATGCGGCGCTCGATGTCGATGCAGACAAGAAGGACACCTTCGAGAGGCTGCTGACAGGAATCAGGGAGGAAGGCATCGTCGTGCTGTGGGTCGGTCTGGCCACAGAGGACGCGGAGGACGCTTTCCGGTGGGCGGCGAAGAAGTCAGGCGGCAAGTATGTCATCTCCGAAGATCCGGAAGTGCTCTCCCAAGCTTTCCAGGAGGCGCTCGACAGCGTGAAGCAGAAGCCTGCCGAGAAGGTATCGGTGTCTCTGTCGATTCGCGGCAATGCGGAAGGAAGCGGAGCTGTCTCCTATTCCGCCAGCGAGCTCGCGAATTTCCCGGCATTGAAGAGCTCCCGCGATACGGTTGCGTTGAACACGATCGCCTACCAATCGGGAATCAAGCTGGTTCAATACGAGGAGGCGACGGCATCGCTCCTTACCGGGCGCGACATTCCCGGCGACACCGTGCAAATATACAAGCGCGTGCCGTTGAACGTACAAGAGAAGAACAAGGCCATGGAATTGACGGCGCAGGAAATCTATTACTTGAAACGGCTCAAAGGCGTGGACGCCCCGCGTGGCAAGAGCTTCATGGCCGTCGATGTGTCGCTGACCAACATTCACCCTGAAGGCGTGCTGTATTTGATTCCGGACTTTGCGTCCCACTTCTTCATACGTACAAACAATACAGGCACTTATCCTGCTTCTACCGCTACCTGGCTGGCGGAATCGCCGCTGGCGCCTCCCGGGGAGAACAGCGTGTCGATCAAACCGGACGAGACGGTGCGGGGGATATTGGTATTTCTGGTGCCGGACGAGGTCACCGAGCAAGCTTCCGTTCACTTTTACGATACGACCAACGGCCACATCACGCTCGCCCTGATCGGAACGCCCGATACGAAGGAAGCTGAAATGGCTGCCCTTCCGACCCGGCAGACAGGCAAGCTGTCGGAGACGTTCAACCTGACGGTGACCGCCGGCAGCGATTGGGACCATATTGAAGAAGTCGAATTGAAGAACAAGAACAGTGTGTTCAAGGTAATCGAAGCGGAGCTGCAATCCCGGGTTCAGGCACTTCTGAAGTTTAACCCGCAGGACCGGTTTTATTTGAAGATCGGTACGGGGGCCGGCCCCTTCATGATTCCGGTCCATACCGTCACCGCTCTGCTGCCTTACGGATTGCTGCGTCCCGTTACCGTAGGAGCCGGCAGCTCCGATCTCGTCAGGTTCGCGTTTCAAACGCCTGCCGTGCTGAAGGATGGACCGCTGGAGCTATATGCCGACTTGCACGGCGGGGCGATGACACTGCCGATCCACTCCGGCACTGTTGGGGGATCGACAGCCGCAGTTGCGGCGGGCGCAGGATCGACGAGCGGCGCAACGATCCATCAGGGAGACGGCGTCAAGCTTGCCGTGAACGCACTGGCCAAAGCCTCATCCATCGCGGGGCGCAGCGGCAGCTTTGTCGTGGCGGACGTTACGCTGACGGATGAGCCGGACGGGTCCGGGACTGCCGGATTCAGGCATACGCTCACGCTCGTCTCGGACGACGGTCAGTCGGAGGAGAATCGTCTGACGCTGACGCCGGATCGCCTGACCGATGAGCTGCTCCTTGGCATCCATGATCAGTGGGCCGTCTTCGACGGCAGATCCAGACGCGGATTGCTCGTCTACGCTATCCCTTCCGAGCAGAAGGAGGCGGTCTGGACCTTGCAATCGTCCATATTCCCTGCGCTAAAGCAGCCGCTCGCCCAGCAGTCGTATGCCGAGACCGGCTTGCTGTCGCAGCAGGTCAATCCGCCGCTGGATCTCAAATTCGATGCGCAGCTTGCAGTCGCCCTCTCTTCGGAGATCAACAAGCAACGGGCCAAAGACGCGGCGCTGGCCGCATCGAAAACCGTACGCGATTCCGCAGCGGGACAGGAAAGCGGCGTCCATGTTCCGGCTCCCTTGCCGAACGTATATGGCATTACACAGTTGGATGCGATTCGAACTTTCGAAGACTTTCAGTCGCTGATGAGCGGTCTCAAGTGGCTGCCTTCGTCCGAAAGTCATTGGTATCATTACCGTTATTCTCCCGAGGCCGTGTTATCCCAAGGTTGGGGCACGGAATTGGACTTGGCCAACATAGCTGGAGGCTTGTTGTCCCAGTTGGGCTATCGCCCGTCTCTGCGGCAAGTGTCCGTCACGAACAAAGGCAGAGAAGCGCTGCGGGAGCTCGGCCGGCTGGACAACGCGGAAGCCAAGACGCTGCCCGCCTGGACTTACTCGGATGCGGACGGCAAAAGCCGCGTGTTCGTGGTGCCTTTCATGAAGGACCTGTCGAAGCTGGATGGACTGGTCTTCCTTCCCGGAGGTCAAGACGTGCTCAAGCTGGTTCCCGCCGAGGCCGGCATCACCGTCTATTACAAGATCGAACCGCGAGAAAGCGCCGGCCTGAACAGCTTGGCCGGACAGCTTTCTGGCGCATTGACCGGAGGCGGAGGCGACAGCGGGCCTGTCATACAGGAAGTGCGCGTGCTGCAGACGCAGCTTGCCCTGGATCAATTGAGCAATGAAGCGCTCGATATTCGCGTCGGCAGCGAGAACGGCTTGTACACCGCCGTGCTGGAGAACCAGACGATCCAGGTGATCGGAGACAAGCAGGTCGACCCGAACAAGAGCAAGGTGGTCGGCATCCGTATCGAGGTTCAACTGCGCGGCGGCAAGCATGTGCATGAAACTTCGCTGCAGGAAGATGAAGAGATCTTCGGGGTATTTCATACGATCGCCGTCAACTTGCCGGATCTGACCGCCGAAGCAACGAACGTCTTGCAGAAGGCGGCCGATCGCGCTTATCAGGAAGCGCCGGCGCCGGACGATCAATCCGCTCTGATCTGGTATACGCGCCATATCTTATACCGATTTGTGGCCAACCAGACGACGTATGAACAACAACTCGCCCAAGATCTGGACGTGACAGCCGGACGCACAGGCAAGGAACGCGTAACCGTCGTGACCGTCAGACGCAAGGACGATCAGGCCCAATTGCGCACAAGCATCGACCTGCTGCAGTCCGCCAATCAGCTGCACCGGGCATCGGAGGAAGCTTCTCGCGCTTTCCATGTGATGAGCGGACTGTACGCTTCCCGTCTCGAAGGGGAAGTGCTGCCGGGGAACAAAGCCGACTTCATGGAAGTCTGGTCGAGAAGCGCAGACGATACGAAGCTGCTCCTGAGTCTGAAGGCGAACCGCAAGGAAGACCTGAAATATATGGAAGGGCTCGGAGTGCCGGAGACGCTGCTGCGAAGGGCACAGGAATCTGACAAGGCGCTGCTGCTGCCGACGCAATCGACCCGTATCTACGGAGAGAATCGCTGGGCCTGGCTGGAAGTCGATCCGGTCACCTTCGAGACCATTGCAGTAATGGACACAGGCGAGCATGGCGGATTCGCAGAATATCTTTTGAATCTGGCGCCCGTGTCGCCATCGGGCGAGGACTATCAGGCGTTCATGGCCGGTTCGTTCCTCGGAGTCGCCACGTCCGTCTGGAGCGTGAGCTCGTTCTCTCTCATACTGAGCGACTATGACGAAATAATCGCGGCGGCCAAAGCCTACACCAAGGGTTTGGGCGAGGTGCTGAGCGGGATGATGGATGCTAAAGACTTGCCTAAATTGGAATACAGTATGTCGCCGCTCAAGCTGAAGCTGGAGGACGCCGACTTCGACTACCTGGCTAAATATTTCGAGGAAGTGCAATTGGGCAAAGAAGCGAAGATCGGCCAGGATATACTCGGCTTCACGCTCGGCTTCAAGTCCGGCGCCGCATACTACTTCAAGAAAGCGTCGCAATAGCTGCATTCGACGAAAGGCGATCCCCGGGCCCGGCGCTGCCGCCGTCCGATCGGGATCGCCTTTCGATATTATCCTGATTGCTTCTATCCGTTCATCGCCTTGTCGATCACGTCGATCCCGTACAGAATATTGACCGGCGACATGACGGCCATGGAGAAGTTGGCAAGAAACACCTGGTCGTTCTTGACGGCCTTCAGTTGATTCCAGATTTTGTCGCTGTTCGCTTGTTCCAGCTCCTTGGCAACCGATCCGTTCGTTTCGAATATGAAAATATAGTCCGGATCCAGTTCCAGCAAGCCTTCCATCGAGATCGTCTGCACCTCGTCGTTCCGAACGGCCGGCGTCAGGCCAATGCCTTCATAGTAAACCTTCAGCGCCTTGTAGGACTGCATCGTGAAGCCGCCGCGGCTGTTGGAGTACAGAAAGAACGCCACGGTCTTGCCTTCGTGGGCGGCGAAAGCCGCCTTCTTCTCGGCCATCGCCTGCTCGGTCGATGCGATGACTTGCTCCGCCTTCTCCTCCTGAGCGATCACTTTGCCGATTTCTCGCACGCCCCACTGCCAGTCCGTTTCCGAATTGCCCATCTTGACCGGATCGAAATAAATAACCGGCGCGATGGCGTTCAATTGATCGTACACTTTCTCCGCATCCGAGGTGCTCGACAGAATCAGATCCGGGTCCAGGGACGTCACCTTCTCCAGATTGATCGCATCCCATTCGCCGATGTCGGCGATCTCCTTGCCCGCGAGCTTGGACTTCATGGATTCCATGATCGAAATATAGGAATTGTACATATTGGCCGCCATCGGGTAGTAATCGAGCGATACCAGGTGGCTGAAAATGACATAGTCGGTGACGGCGATGCGCTTGGGCTCCGCCTTCAGCTCGACGCTTTTGTTTTTGAAATCGGCGATCGTTCGTGGATAATCGCCGCTCTCCTGCTGTTGCGAGGATTGTGCGGTTTCCGACGGAGCAGCTTGGTTGGCGTTCTCTCCGCAGGCAGCGGCCAGTACCGCCAGAATCAGAATGACGATTGCGATCGTCGCATGTTTGGTTGCTCTCATGTTCGTACAGGCTCCTTCAGCAAATGGGTATTGTCCGGCTCGTTCCACGTCCGCGTCTCGGCTTGCAGCCGCTCGTGCCAGAACCGGCGGTACAGGGCGCAGCGTGCCATCAATTCCTCGTGTTTCCCCGTATCGGCGATTCGCCCCTGCTCCATGACGACGATCTGGTCCGAATTGCGGATCGTATGCAGTCGATGGGCGATCATAACGACGGTCTTGCCTCGTGCCAGCTCCTGCAGCGCCTGGGTCACCAGCAGTTCGTTATCCGGGTCGATGCTGGCTGTCGCTTCGTCGAGCAGCAGGATCGGAGCGTCCTTCAACAGCGCGCGGGCGATGGCGATCCGCTGCCGCTCTCCGCCCGACAGCCTGCCGCCGCCTTCGCCTGCCACCGTGTCGTAGCCGTCCGGCAGTTCCCGGATGAAGGCGTCGCAGCACGCCGCCCGGGCGGCCGCATATACTTGCTCGTCCGTGGCGTCGGGGCGCCCGAAGCGGATATTGTTCATCAGCGAATCGTCGAACAGATACACGTCCTGAAATACCATGGATAGCTGCGACATCAGCGTATCCGAGCGCATTCGCCGCACATCGGCGCCGCCGATCGCTACGCTGCCTTGCCCGACATCGCGGAAGCGCGCGATCAAGTTCAGCAGCGTCGTCTTGCCGCTGCCCGACGGCCCGACCAGCGCCGTCACCTGCCCGTCGGGAATGCGCAGCGTGATGTTGCTTAGAATGCGCCGTTCCCCGTAGGAGAACGAAACCCGATCGAGCGCGATATCGCAGCCGCGCGGAGTTCGTTCTTCGGCTGACGACGGCTCGGAGAGGGGACTGGCGCCGAGTATTTCATGCAAGTTCCGCAGGGCGCGCTGCAGCAGCCGTCTGAAACCTGCCAGCTCCAGCAGAGGAAGCGGCTCGTACAGCCCGAGCGTCAGCAACAACACGAGCGCGAGCGTCATCGGGCTGACGGCGTCTATCGCGTATAGCCCTGTGCCGGCCGCCAGCACCGCGGCGAAGCCCAGCTCGAATGCAACGCTGTCCAGCGCGATATAGCCAGCAAGCTTCCGGTTGTAGGCGATGCTGCGATCGCGGTAAGCGCCCATCGCTTCCATGAAGGGGCGAAGCTGGGCATCCTTCAGGCCGAATGCCCGGATGACCGGCACGCCGCGAATGTATTCCGTAATCCGGCTGTTCGCTTCCTTGCGCGGCTCGTCCTGGCTCTCCAGCAGCGACGCAAATTGACGATTGGCCGCTGCGGTCACCGTCAACGAGAGTGGAACTCCGGCCAGTGCGATACAGGCAAGCCGCCAATCCAGCGCGAACAACAGGCCCGACACGAGCAGGGCGACCAACAAACCGCGAACAGTCGAAATCGCGATCGTCTGGAACAGCGCGGTGTTGTGTGCATCCGTGCGCAGCCTGCTCTCGACGGTCGATGCCGGATATTCGTCGAGGAAGCCGAGCGGCAGCTTGCGCAAGTGAACGCCAAGTGTCCGGCGCAGCCGAATGCGAATGTCCCCCTCAAGCTGTAGCGAATGGCGGTGGCCGAAATAGAACAATATGCCTTGCCCGACGAAAGCAGTCAGCATCAGGCCAATGCCGGACCAGGCCAGCGAAAAGCTGTCCGTCCATAGGCCATAGAAGGAGAGCGCGGCAGACAGCGGCGCCAGCGCGATAAACGGGCTCTCCAGCACGGCGCAGCGCAAGCTGCCGAGAAACTGCGGGAAGGAGTCTCCCGCCAGCCGCCGGATCGCCCGCCACAGCCCAAGCGGATTCCATCCGAGCGAGAGCGCGGTCGGGTCGTAAGCCTCGGCGTCGGCCGGAGCTGCCTCGACGGCTTCATTGACCGGGACCTTCGAGGCCGATAGTAGATCCGCAGACCGCAACGGCGGCTGAGGCAGTGGCTGAGACAACAGCGGAGGCGAAGGCTGCGTCTGGAGCACAGACTCCGGCGCAGCGCCTGCGGACGGATTCAAGCGCGCAGCGCCGATCGCAGGGCTCGTATTGTACGCCTGCCACATTTGGCGATACAACCCGCAGTCGTCCAGCAGTTGCTCGTGCGTGCCTGACGCGCGCACCTCTCCTTCGGACATGACGACGATCTGGTCCGCATGGACGATGCTGGAGAGTCGGTGTGCAATCATCAGCATCGTCTTGCTGCGGCCGTTCCGTCCGCGCATCAGTTCGGATAGCGCGTGTCGGAGCCGGGCTTCGTTCTCCGGGTCGACGAAGGCGGTCGCCTCGTCGAGAATGATGACCGGAGCGTCCTTGACGATCGCGCGGGCGATCGCGATCAATTGGCGCTGCCCGCCGCTGAGCGTTCCCCCTTGCTGTCTGACAACGGTGCCGTATCCGTCCGTCAGCTGCATGATAAAATCGTGGCACCCGGCTTGCTTCGCGGCCGCAATCACCTCTTCGTCGGCAGCACCCTTCCGGCCTTTGCGGATATTTTCCATAATCGATTCCTCGAACAGAAACTCATCCTGGAGCACGAAGGACAGGAGCGCCATACGCGCATCGGTGGTCATCTCGCGGACATCCGCGCCGCCGATGGAGACCGTTCCTTCATCCGCATCCCAGAAGCGGGCAATCAGCTTGGCGACCGTAGTTTTGCCCGCACCGGACGGCCCGACCAGCGCAGTCAATTTTCCTTCCGGCACATGCAGGTTGACAGACTTCAATACGGTTCTGTCTCCATATCCGAACGACACTCCGTCCAGGCAAACGGAGAAGCCGGCGGGCTGCTTCGCTTGCTCCGGTTCGGACAGCTCCGGCTCGGACAGCAGTTCGCTCACGTCGCGAACGGCGGCGGCGATGCGGAAGGAGACCATGCCGCCCGTGCCCAACAGCTTGAGCAGCGGCTTGCCGATGCCCATCGTGACGAGCATGAAAAATACGAGCGTGGCCAAGGACAGCGTCCCTCGGGCATAGAACAGCATGCCGAACGGCAGTACCAGCAGCAGCGGTGCCCGCGACAGGATTACCGTCGCCGACTTGAGCGGCAAGCTGCGAATGTGAAGACCGGCCGTCATCCGCTCGCTCTCTTCTACCGCTTCGGCAAACTGCTCATAAGCACGCTCCGAACGGGCGAACGCTTTGATCACCTTCATGCCGTGCACATAGCGGAACAACGCCGAGGAGAGCTGTGTTTGCGCTTCTCCATACCGGTGGCGATAACCGCCCACCTTGCGATGCACCGTCCTGTACATGGCGAGCATTAGCGGCGCTGCGGCGGACGCGGCCAGCGCCAGCCGCCAATCGAGCGCGAACATCGCAGCATAAGCGATCATGGGTACGGCGATCGAGGAAGCGACGTCGGGAATCAGATGGGCAACTCCCTCCTCGATTCGCTCGACCTGCTCATGCATTGTGTGCTTCAACCGCCCCGTATCCCGCTTTTGAAAATACCCGAGCGGCAAGCGGGCAAGCTTGCGAGCCAACGTCAACCTGAGATCGTACAGCAGCTCGTAAGCCGTGCGATGCGCCAAATTGTGCGAACCGACCATCGCCCAGGTCTTGAGCAGGATGGCGGCGACAGCGACGCCTCCGAGCAGCGCGAACATGGACATCCCCATCGCTGCGGGTCGCTCCAGCATTGCGCGAATCGAAGCGTATACCAGCAGAAACGGCGCCAGACCAAGCGCGGCGGACAGAATGGCGAGCGACGCCGACCCTGCGATTAGCAGCCGTCTGCGCAGCAGATAACGCGAGAGTTGCCGTACAGCATAAAACCCGCCGCTATATGGATCGGTCGGCGGGCGGGATCGTTTGCCGTGAATTTTACGCCACCTCCGTCGATAATGATATTCATTCTCAATAGAAGTTTAACAAAATTGCTCTGCTAAAGGAGTACACGATTATTCAATAAAAGATGGATGATTGTCAACACCGGTCGTCGTTCTCGGCAGGCGCGCCTCTCGCGGGGACATCCCGGTGTGCCGTTTGAAAACGCGGCTGAAATATTGCGGATCGTCATATCCGACCAGCGCGGCAACTTCCCCGATCGGCTGTTGTCCCGCCGTCGCCAATATTTCTCTCGCCCTGCGGATTCGATACTGAATCACGTAATCGATCGGCCTCATCCCGATATTTTTGTGGAACAAATAAGAGAACTGCCGGGCGCTCATCCCCTGCAATCGGGCGAGATGCTCCAGCGTCAGCGGCTCTGCATAGTGCGTATGAATGTAGCCGATCGCTCGTTCGACCGCCTCCAACTGGCGAGGGCTGAACAAGCCGGACTGACAAGCGACGAACGCTTCGCCGAGGATCGACAAGAACAGCTCTTTCCTGCGCAGATTCGCGAGCTTCCCCGGCATGGCCGCCGTCTGATGCAGCCGCTCAAGCAGTTCCATGATGCGCGGCTGCATCCCGGGTCGCAGAACAAAATCGCCCGGCATCTCCTCCGCCCAAGCTTCTGCTTCATGCTGCCCGCAAAACCGGTAATGAATCAAATAGTATTCGAATTCCTCGCCGCCGCGCTGGGTCAGAACAATTTGCTCCCCTTCGGGGCCATGGCAGACGACACCGGGCTCGAGTCCATATTCTTTCTCGCGGAAACGGATTATCGCTTGCCCTCGAACAGCAAAAAGAAACCCGTTTTTCGACAATCGATACTCCCCAAGCCGACTGCCTGGAGACAAGGTCATGCGGATCACATCTTCCACGATAAAGGCTGTCTTGTTGAACAAGTCGGAGAGCGATTCGATCGTTATGTCCGCCTGATGGCGCCGTTCAGCCGTGCCTGTCTTCGCCTTCGAATGCAGTCCGGAGAGCCGAAAGGTTTCCTTCAGGATGCGCTGCTGCAGTTTCCCGATCCTGACAGATGCTGTCGAGACCGGCATCGGTTGCCTGGAGACAAGGCAGAGTAATCGAAGCAGCCCGAACAATCCCTCATCTTCCCCGGGTTCCAATTCGAAATCGGTTGGCATGTACCTTAGGCTGTGCAGCATTTCCGGCCCCTTGTTCGGCAGATATTGAATAAGTATCCCCTCGAACTCCTCTGCTCCTACCCTGATTTCCAGCTTCCGTCCGTACGCGCAATGAACCGCTTTTCCCGGCTTCAGCTCGCAGCTTGCTTGAGCCAGCCGGACAATCGCCTCTCCGCGCAACGCAAAAAGCAGCCCGCAGTGCTCCGTCGGTCGCTCCCTATGCTCTTGCGTCACCGTTCCGGCTTGCAGGACAAGCAGGTGCACGCCGTGTACCGTTAGTGGAACCCGGTCGAATTCTTCCGCCATTGCGCCCAAGTCCGCTCCCAAATTTTTTCCCTCTCTTCGGTTGCCGATCGTTATTCTGCCAAAAAAGGCATGTAAGCGATCTTGTCGCTACATGCCTCTGTTCGGCTTTGCGGGCTTGTACCCTGAAAACCGGATAGCGAAACGGAAAGTGTAATGTGCTGAAGATGCATGCGCACCTGTGAGTTAACCAAGCATATGCTTCCGAAGTGCAATCCACTTTCGGCATCACCTGAAGGTGAGCCTGTCGTGGATCGCTTGAGGATAAGCCCTCGACCGATTAGTACCCGTCAGCTGCACGCATTGCTGCGCTTCCACCCCGGGCCTATCAACCTGGTGTTCTTCCAGGGGTCTTACGAATTGGGAAATCTCATCTTGAGGCGGGCTT
>Ga0206106_100558_pt1 | contig 19977 bp, 13 predicted proteins | sample 1B1ome_FD_148677 | JGI IMG/M metagenome (GOLD analysis project Ga0206106, IMG submission 148677) | Enriched microbial communities from leaf-cutter ant dump, University of Wisconsin, Madison, United States - 1B110A | ecosystem: Environmental > Terrestrial > Nest > Insects nest > Nest dump | place... | reverse complement strand
GATTACCAGCTTTATCTGGCACTCAATGACATCGAACATTCCAAAACGAAAGCCAATCATCCGCAGACCAACGGTATTTGCGAACGCTTTCACAAAACCATCTTGCAGGAGTTCTACCAGGTGGCATTCCCGCGCAAGATTTACCAGTCCATTGAAGAGTTACAACACGATCTGGATGATTGGATGGCGTACTACAACAGTGTGCGGACTCACCAGGGAAAAATGTGCTGTGGACGCACCCCGATGCAAACTTTAATTGACGCAAAGAAGATATGGGACGATAAAATTACCGAATTGAATAACTGAATCTGATCTAACAGGCACTCGTCAAATCGGGTAACTGTCAGACCAGATCTCAACTACTACATTTAAATTCAGGCCATTCAGCCACTGTATGCTTTTCCTGATCATATCTTGTTCTTGTTGGGTGAATGGTATGTACCTATTTATTCCAGCGGATTGTATCACCCCCATCCCGGCACAATGCCAGATGTGCTTCCCGACAGGTAATTTCTTCCAGAGGCTCTTGCCATCCAGCATAGCAGTCTGATCTGTCTGCTCTTATTATCTAAACCGTTTTTTCACTATCTGTGTTTTCGCTGTAAACCGATTTGGCATATCCCGCGTTAATTGGAGGGTGTACATTCAGATCATCCCTTCATGTCAACTCCTATTGCAATTCATACTGACCTTTCTGCCCACAGCACCAAAGATCTCAAATTTCTTGAAATACGTTATCTGAATGGTCCCAATATGTGGACGTATCACCCGGTTCTGGAAGCAATCGTCGATATTGGTGAGCTCGAGAACTACCCGTCGGATACGATTCCCGGTTTTTATGAACGATTGTCATCGTGGCTGCCATCACTGATCGAGCATCGTTGTAGTTATGGTGAAGCAGGCGGATTTCTGCGCCGCGTTCAGGAAGGAACCTGGCCTTGCCACATTCTTGAACATGTCACACTTGAATTGCAGAATCTTGCCGGAATGCGAGGAGGATTCGGTCGGGCACGTGAAACCTCGACTTCCGGGGTATATAAGGTAGTCGTCAGTGCATGGCATAAGGAAATAACGCTCAGAGCCCTGTATCTGGCCCGGGAACTGGTACTGGCCGCAATGGGATTCGATCGGGTGCAACTCGCCTACGATGTACAAAATGCCATCGGGCAATTGCGTGACATGATCGATTCACACTGGATCGGTCCTTCTACTGCCTGCATCATCGATGCTGCCGCCGCTCACAATATTCCATCGATCCGTCTGCTGGACAAAGGCAACCTCATTCAACTGGGACACGGATCACGCAGCCGGTATATCTGGACGGCGGAAACAGATCGAACTACAGCCATCGCTGAAAACATTTCACGTGACAAGGAACTGACCAAATCGCTGTTACGGGCCTGCGGTGTACCCGTTCCGGAAGGACGTATCGTGACCGATCCGGCGGATGCCTGGCTGGCTGCCGAAGATATCGGTCTACCCGTCGTGGTCAAACCCGGTGACGGAAATCACGGGCGTGGCGTTTTTATCGAATTGAGCAAACGTGAGGAAATCGAATCTGCTTTTCCGATTGCCCTGCAGGAAGGTAGCGATGTACTGGTTGAGCGCTATATTCCTGGAATCGAACATCGCCTGCTTATCGTGGGTGGGAGGCTTGTGGCTGCTGCACGCGGAGATTCGGTCTTCGTTACCGGAGATGACGCCTCCACGATTGCAGAGCTGATAGAAAATCAGATCAATTCCGACCCGCGCCGGGGTTCTTCTGAAAATCATCCACTCAATTTCATCGAACTGGATAACGCGATTCGCATGGAACTTGCACACCAGGGTTACACCGGTGATTCCATCCTGCCCTCAGGAACAAAGGCACGAATACAGCGCAACGGCAATCATGCAATCGATATCACCGATGAAGTCCATCCGGTGACGGCCGATCTGGCTGTACTGGCTGCCCGCATCATCGGTTTGGATATCGCCGGAATCGACCTGGTCGCAGAGGATATTTCACGCCCGCTTGCCGAACAGGGAGGTGCTATCGTCGAGGTCAACGCCGGCCCCAGCCTGCTCATGCATATCAAGCCCGCCATCGGTAAACCGCGACCGGTAGGTGAGGCGATCATCGATCAATTGTTTCCGAATCAGGACCAGGGGCGTATTCCTGTCATTGGTATTACCGGCAGCAAAGGCATGACGACCATTGCCCGTCTCGTTGCCAGTCTGCTCACGCTATCAGGCAAGCGTACCGGTCTGGCATGCAGCAACGGACTTTATCTCGATCACAAGAAAATCGATCACGGTAACTGCGCCAATCATAAATCAGCCCGTCGTATTCTGATGAACCGTACCGTTGAAGCGGCTGTTTTCGAAAATGGCTTCGATACCCTGCTTGAGGAAGGTCTGGCATATGACAGCTGTCAGGTAGGTATCGTTACCCGAATAGAACCGACATTGCATTTTGACCATCAGTGGATCAATACATCTGAACAGGTTTTCAAAGTACTCAGAACGCAAGTGGATGTCGTTTCTCCTACCGGAGGAAAAAGGGAAGGAGAAATTTCACCGGAAATCATATTGCCAACCGGTGCTGCCATTCTGAATGCCCAGGATCCCATACAGGTCCAGATGGCGGATTTATGCCGGGGCGAGGTCATTTACATCAGTTGTGATCCCACACTGCCCGTGATCAGTATCCACCGGCAGGAAGGAACAGGCCCGACCGGGGGAAAACGTGCGGTCACCGTGCGCAACTGGGAAATCCTGCTGATCGATGGAGCGACTGAAACAGCACTGATCCGGCTGGATGAACTGCAGGCAAAAAACGGCAATCATCCTGTGGAAACGGCACTCCTGCTTGCAGGTATCGGAGCAGGCTGGGCACTGGGCATGTCACCCGATCTCATTCGTACTGGTTTGATCACATTTCTGCAGCACCAGGAAAAGCAATCGTTCGTTTACCAAACTTTCTAAAGTCAGATCATTTAAGGAAAATATCCATGAAGGTATTACAAATTCGTGCACTGCGTGGACCCAACGTCTGGAGTAAACTCACCGCTATCGAAGCCACACTCGTTTTCGAACAGAATGAATGCCTGCCTGACGGTACTCCCGGCTTTGATACACGCCTGCGTGAATATTTTCCAGACATCGCACTGCTTCAGCCGGCCGACTGGCAGGAAACGACGCTTGCCCGCATCCTGGCATTCATTACTCTCAAATTTCAGGAACGGGCGGGTTGCTCTGTCAGTTTCAATCGCGTGATAAAAATGGCAGAGGTGAATACCTGGCGGGTCGTCGTGGAATATAGTGAAGAAGCCGTTGGCCGATTGGCACTGGAGCAATCCCTCGCATTGTGCCGGGCAGTGGCAGAAGCCGCTCCGTTTGACACCGATGCAGCAATAAGTCGCCTGCGTGAACTGTATGAAGATGTCCGTCTCGGACCCAGTACGAACTCGATCGTACAGGCCGCTATCAGGCGCAAAATTCCTTATCGTCGTCTGACTGACGGCAGTCTGGTTCAATTTGGCTGGGGAAGCCGGCAACGGCGTATTCTGGCTTCTGAAAGTGATCTTACCAGTGTCGTTGCAGAATCCATCGTGCAGGACAAGGACCTCACCAAGATGCTTTTACATGCAGCCGGTATTCCTGTTCCAACCGGGCGACCGGTGATCAGCGCCGATGATGCCTGGGCAGCAGCCTGTGAAATAGAGGCACCGGTCGTCATCAAACCGCGGGATGGCAACCAGGGCAAAGGGGTTACAGCCAATCTGATCGATCGTGATCAGATAAAAGCGGCCTATCATGTCGCGGCTGAAAGAAGCAGAAATGTTCTGGTCGAACGTTATATCAGCGGACATGATTACCGGTTGCTGGTCGTGGGTAACAGGCTGATTGCAGCCGCAAGGCGTGATCCGCCGCAGGTAGTAGGCGATGGCATCCACAGCATCGCTCAACTGGTGAAACAGATCAACAGCAATCCGCTGCGCAGCGAAGGACATGCAAATCTGCTGACCAGAATTCATCTGGATGAAATCTCTCTGGCACACCTTGCATTGCAAGGGCTCAATGCAGCTTCCGTTCCGGACAAGGGCAAGCTGGTGACATTGCGTAATAACGCCAATCTTTCCACGGGTGGCACGGCAACCGATGTAACGAATGAAGTTCATCCCGATATTGTCGAGTGTGCCGTGATGGCTGCCCGGATGACAGGTATCGATATCTGCGGGATCGACGTGATATGCAGTAATCTGTCACGTCCGCTGGGAGAACAGGGAGGAGCAATCATCGAAGTCAATGCTGCCCCTGGTCTGCGCATGCATCTGCAGCCTTCATACGGCAAACCGCGTGCAGTGGGAGAAGCCATCATCGATCATCTGTTCTCACCCGGTGAGAACGCACGTATCCCGATCATCGCAGTGACCGGCACCAACGGAAAAACCACGACAGTGCGTTTGATTGCCAATATGCTGGAAAACAATCGGTTACGGGTAGGTATTGCCTGCACCGATGGCGTATTCGTCAACGGCCAGTGCGTGGATACGGGAGATTGCAGCGGTCCGCAAAGTGCCCGAAACATCCTGTTCCATCCCGAAGTCGATGCGGCAGTACTGGAAACCGCGCGGGGTGGTATTCTGCGCGAGGGGCTGGGATTCGATTATTGTGATGTGGCCGTTGTCACCAACATTGGCCGGGGGGATCATCTCGGTCTGTCCAATATCAATACGGCTGAAGAGTTGGCAGCCGTCAAACGCACCATCGTGGAAAACGTCAATCCCCAAACCGGTGTCGCGGTACTGAATGCGGATGATCCGCTGGTTCTCGGTATGGCGAGCCACTGTCCGGGAAATGTCACCTTCTTTTCCCGCAATAACCGTCATCCGGTAATTCTGAAGCAGCGTGTTCAGGGCAAGCGTGTCATCTACCTAGAAGATCATCATATCGTCGTTGCAGAAGCGGGAACTGAACGACGAATTCCCTTCAGCCAAATCCGGCTGACAGAAAATGGCATGATCAGCTTTCAGATAGACAATGCCATGGCATCTATTGGTGCAGGATTGGCTGTCGGACTTGATTGGACGACCATCTGTGCAGGATTAGTCGATTTCGTCAGCGATGCACAAACTGTTCCAGGGCGGTTCAATCTGTTCAATTACCGGGAAGCGACTCTGATAGCGGATTACGGCCATAACCCGGATGCGATGGAAGCACTGGTATGTGCCATCGATCATATTCCTGCAAAGAAACGTACCGTGGTCATCAGTGCGGCAGGCGATCGCCGTAATGAAGATATCCGGTTGCAGACCCGAATCCTTGGAGATGTGTTCGATGAGGTCGTACTGTTTCAGGACAAATGCCAGCGTGGTCGAGCTGATGGCGAAGTGCTCGGGCTATTGCGGGAAGGATTGGAAAATGCCAAACGTGTGCGCAAGGTCAGTGAGATCCGCGGCGAGTTCAAGGCGATCGATACAGCGCTGACCAATCTGGAAGCAGGTGAACTCTGCCTTATTCTGATCGACCAGGTTGAACAGGCACTCGGGTATATTCACTCTCGTATTGCTGTGGCCTGACAAAAAATCATTCTGAACCGGTATACAGAAGTTCAGGCTCTATCACTGCTCCGGCATTATGCAGACGGCTTCGATAAGCCGGAAATTACAAACTGTAAACTATATTCAATAAGGCCCGCCATGGTGAACAAGATCACGATGACGGGTTTTTTGTGACACAAAGCCTAAGGGGGTTTTATAGTTATATCGTTACTTAGCGAATCAGAATATTCTCTCCACGACCTGCTTCCGGATCAGCGTCATTAGTGAACATGATGACAGCCACTGCGCCGGAGAGCGCATGGTGCATGGAATGATCAACGATCGCATTGGCACCTTCAACCGGAGAAATCAGATCCAGTGTTGCTGCATCTCCCGCTCCTATCACATAGGACTGCAGAGCGTATTGGACGTTTTTAGGATTACCGCTGGGGTAAACCCGATCCCAGATCCCTGCTATGGGGTGAAGTGATGAAAACTCATTAGGCCCGGCGTTGACGAAATAGATGCGCACCCGTTCACCTGGTTTTGCCTGCAACCAGCTGGTGGCTTCAGAATCGTGCACCGGGTCATACTTGAAAACGCCTCCATTGAATACGACATTACTCCACTTGTTCTGCATCATGGCTGTTTTGTCATCAGGATTCTCGTAATGCTCAGCCTGAATCAGCACATATTCACGATCTGCCTTGGGTAATGCATTTTCATCTTTCGGGTCCACGATGATCACGCCATACATCCCACGGGCGATATGTTGAATCATCGGATCAGAGCCACAGTGGTAAAAAAATACACCGGGATTGTCAGCAGTGAAGGTATATTTTTTTGTTTCACCCGGTTTGATCGAGTCGAAATCCTCCACCACATCCAGCCTGGCAGCATGAAAATCCATGGAGTGGGAATTTTTACTGTTCTTGTCATTGATAAGAGTGAATTCCACCGTATCACCTTCAGTGACACGCACGACCGGACCAGGTACCTTACCGTCGAATGTCCAGGCACGATAAGTACTTCCCTTATTGTCGTAGGCTACATCAGTTTCAACTGCATGTAACGTTACCTGCACTGTTTTGGCCTCAGCCTGAATCCCCATCAGCAGAAAGCCGGTCGTTGCCAGCATACCCTTCAGTAATTGCTTGTATTCCATTCTCTTATTCCTCTTTTTTTATTGATCTGAACCACATTTGCAGACATGGCGTAAATAAGCCGCCAGCTGATCAACTTCTTCATCACTGAAAACGCCCCCCCAGGCAGGCATCAGCACTGATTTATTTGCAGCCAGTCCTCCTCTCTTGATCACATCGATGATTTCACTGTTGGGTATATCACCCATCCCTTTGGCATCACTGTGATCACGTGGCTGAACGGACATAAAGGCACTGTTGACACCGTTCCCATCCCGGTTCACACCATGACACTGGGTGCAGTAAGTGTCATACAGACGCTCGGCATGCTCGAATGAATCATCACTGGTGGCAACGGCTGGTTCCATGAAGGCAAGCAGTGAAATCAGACCGATGCTGGTCAACCATGAAAAAGAAATTGAATTTCGGCTATTCATTTTTTATCCTCCTTTGCGCTCAGTTGTACGATATAGCTGGTGAGTTTTTGCAGATCTGCGTCAGAAATATCGAGTTTCGGCATCCAGACGCCTTTGTCTATCTTCTGTGGATCCTTGATGTAGCTGTAAATGAAATCGGGTTGCAGACGCTTACCTGCAGTAGCCATTTCCGGGCCGGACAACCCTCCTTTCCCCGGGACAGCTGAATGGCAGGCAGCGCAACCACGTAGTTTATTGAAGTACATGGCCCCCATCGACATGGCAACTTTCTGATCTTTGAACGCCCCTTTCTCGATCGGAACATCGGGGTCGGTCAATGTCATCAGTGCATTGGCAGCTGCTTCAGCTTCCTCCTTGGCCAGTTTGGGGTGAGGGGTAAGGGATGATTCATCCACCACGTCTTCTTTGGTGCCAGGCTTGACGTGCTTGCGATAAAACTCGCCAGCCGGGCGAATCTTTGCCGGATCCTGCAACCACTCCACCAGCCAATCCTTGTTGAATTTATTTCCAGCGTAATGGAGATCCGGCCCTTTGCGCTCCCACAGTCGATCCAGAGAATTACTCTCCGGTTTGGTCAATGCATGGCAGGAAGCGCACTTTGACTGAAGTACAGCGGGTACATCTGCCGCATGGGCGGCAAGTGACGTTGCGAAGAAACTCGCACCGATTGCTGCAAACAAGTAAGGTTTCATCATTTTCTCCTTTGGTTTGTTGTGTTACACATCACTCTTCGATGAGTTCTCCTTTGAAGACTTTGGAGTTATGCATTCCAAGATCTTTTTTCAGAGATTCTTCGTAATAAAAATCCGGTACAAATTTTTTGTCTTTCCATACATAGAAGGGATGATCGATTCCAACTTCCTCGTACTCGATCGTCGTCATGATTCCTCCATCAGGCTTATCTCCGTTGGTGGTGTGCGTATCGACATGATCGTGAATCATCCACAGACCCGGGTTATCCATATTGAGGATGACGTCGTAACGTTCACCAGGCCCGATGAGAACGGTATCGCCCTTGATGGGTTTATCCAACGGGAATCCATCCTTGAACGCTATTTGTGAAATATGACCATGGGTATGAATGGCGTGAACATGATCACCTGCACCAATGAGCCGCAATCTGATGACATCCCCTTTCTTGACGCGTATCGGCTGTGTTTCAGGAAAGGATTTGGCGTTGATCGTGTAGTAATCGAAAACATCGCCCGGAATACCACCTTCACCCGGTTTGTTCGCCCAGGATGACACCCAGTCGGACAGCATCAGGATGTAATCCTTGGTGACCGTTTTCTCGATCGGGAGAGGATTCTTGGGTTCTACGATAAGAGGGCCCCACATGCCACGCATGGTGACATGCTCGTTGACATTGACATGGCAGTGGTACCACATGGTGCCGGCCGGCTCGGCCTTGAATTTATAGGTAAACGTATCACCGGGTTCGATCGCATGCTGAGTGGCATGAGGAACGCCATCACTTTGCCAGGTGCCGCGCTGGAGCATTCCATGCCAGTGAATCGTGTGTGGCAGCGTGGTCATATTGGTCACATTCACTGTGACATCATCTCCTTCCATGACATGGATGAGTGGTGCAGGAACCTGGCCGTTGAAGGCAAAGGTGTGAAAATCTCTTTTGCCGACCAGAACGATGCGCGTATCTTCAATAGATAAATCGAATTCACGTTTTTCCGCCTGGCCGGTCAAAGGAATCAGTGCCAGCACGATCAGCATCAGAATGATGTGGGTGAAGCGGTAATACGAAAATAACGAAATTGAATTTTTCATAAAAACAGTCCTTTTAGTGTATATTAGATACATCTTTTTCTGCACGAAAGACCTTTAAATACAGTCGTATTTAACTTCTTCGGTGATGATTAACCACCTCCTCTTAAAGATATATTGTCAATATATCTTTTGCGGAATTCTACTCGTTCGATTCAGATTGTCAACCAGTCGGGCAGAAATAAAAAAGTGCAGATATACTTGTTAACCCACACTCAAATGGGTAATACCTCATGAGACTGACGAATTACAGCGATTACGCGTTACGAATCCTCACTTATCTCGGCCTGAAAAGAGAAGAGCTGTCCACTATCACGGAAATTGCAAACTGTTACGGTATTTCGCGCAACCATATCGTCAAGATCGTGCATCATCTTGGCCAGCTGGGTTATGTGGATACACTGCGTGGCAAGAATGGCGGTATTCGCCTCGCTCGCGCCCCTGAGAAAATCAATATCGGAGAAGTGATACGTCATACAGAAACTTCGATGGATATCGTCGAATGTTTCAGTAATCAGAATTCATGCATCATCGGCTGCAGCTGTGTATTGCGCACAGCTATATCGGAGGCACTCTCCGCATTCATGGCCGTGCTGGATGACTACACGCTGGCTGATCTGATGGTGCCCAGACGTCAGCTGAGCAAAAAACTGCACGTCATGCAGATATCCGACAGCCTGTCTGATTAATCGAACTGGAAGTTGTAGAACAGATCGACCGAACTGTCATCACCTGCCCGGGTGACGACTGAAACACGAGGGAATAGGCTGTAGGTCAGCTTGGCAATACCGGCAGATGCGGAAGTCAGACCACGTTCATAACTCAGATAGGCACGTGACGACAATCGCTTGCCGATGGTGCCGACCTGATTAGTCAACGATCCACCCGCCTGCTGCCGGATCGAGAAATCATCAATCCCCAGCCCTTGGGTAATATTTTCCAGAACGCCTTCATCGGTACCTCCAAAGATACTGCCAGCTGCATTCAGCAGTAACGCACTATCCAGACCGCTTTTATCGGCCGGGCGCCCTAACACGATCCAAGATAATTTCTCGGAATCAGGTACTTCCGGTTGTGATACCAATTCGATTTTAGGATGTCTTACTGTACCGGTGATTTGCACACCAGCCTCCACTTGCATTCCACCTCGCACAGCCAGTGCATTGACACTGCTGTCCTGAGAAGGTTGATCAATCACATCGGATGAGCCCGTATTGAAATCAGATTGCTGACTGGTGCGGACAGCGAGAATATTGAGACCAGGATTATCGAGCGGTCCATCGAAGTTGACGATACCGCGTCGAACCTGCAACTGCTGACCATAAGCATCAAAACGGGTATCCCGCGTGGAAATGGTGCCAACCGCACTGAGCAGTTGATCAGGCTTGCTGAGCAGATGCAATTGTCCGGCCAGTCGCCCTTCCAATCCAGAAGCACGTAGAAAGAATCGCTCTCCCAGATCGAGAGTTGCATCCAGATTCACTTTCATGGCGGGTGATTTCGGCTCAGCTTCGGTCTTCCCACTAATGACGACATCATCGGCCAGCTCCGGCCTGCCGGCTGCCGGCTGCTTGATGAATCCGACATCGGTCATGATTTTTCCGGTGATATCGAGCGCCTGTTCCTTGAAACCAATGACACTGTTTCCGGAAACGACGATCCAGCGATCTACCTGCTGCGCGATGGGCAAGTGATCGAGTTCGATCGTCATATTACTCTGCTGATTATGAATATCCAGGCTGCCATGTGCATTCAACTGGCCGGATTTTCGGGACAGCTTGATACCTTTGAGCAAACGATCTTTCGATGGTTTTTCGAGAGGCGCAGTAAAATTGAGCGTTTCAAGCTGCAACCTGTCCTGATTGAAATCCACTGCCAGCTTGCCTTCCTTCAGTTGCAATCCCTGATCCAGCAAGGCAATCGTCAATGCATCCCCCGTTACCCTACCCTGCAGTTCCGGCTGGTCGAGTGTCCCTGCCAGGCTTGCCTGCGCAGTCACCCGGCCTTCACTGCGCAGATTATCGTTCAGTACCGGACCAATCCAGGCCAGATCGGGCAGATTCAACTGAAGATCTCCCTTTAGCGGTGCATTCTTCCTGATTTCCCAGGCGGAGCCAGTTGATTGCAACGGAACATTGACCCGAGCAGTCGTTTCACCCACGTGCTTTCCGCGAACGGTCAATTGACCATTCAAACCATTGTTCTCCGCCTGAAGATCGAGCAGAAGCGTTTGCAGACCCAGTGCAAATGGTGTTTCAGTCGGCAGGATGAAATCGCCTTTCTCGCGCTGTATACGCAGATGCCCGGCCAGTTGCCGGTCAGCTGCAAGCTGCCAGTTCCCCCCCAGCTTCAGTGGTTCGGCTTGTTCGGATGAGAGGCCGCCCGCTTGCAGTGCAATCCCGGTGAAATTACCCTGTGTGGACCACTGTTTAGGTGTCCAGCGCGCATCTTGGATGTCGATTTCCCCTGCTGCCACCCTTATCCGGGTATGTCCCAACACCACTGTTTCAGGATTGATTTTGATACTCGGTTGTGTCACCAGATCGAGCGGTACCGATCCTGTCAGAGACAACTTCTCGATCACACCTTCCCACTGTTTACGTGAAGTATTACCGGATCCTTTTGCCAGAAATTGTATTTCCGTCGCCTGATCGATCTGGCTCGTCAGTGACAACTGATGCTGAGCCTGTGTACCGCTCAATCCGAGTGACAGCTTCTGCAGATAGGTTTGTGACCCCTGCTGGTATTCTCCCGTTTGGAGATCGAGCTGGAGCGCGGTTCCATGCAGCTTTCCGCTGGCTTTGAGGTGTGCAAGCCGATGTTCCTCACGAAAACCGACATGATTCGAATCGATCTCGAACGCTACATCCGGATGATCGATGACACCGCCCAGCTCAACACGGGAGTGAATATCTCCTTGCAGTCCAAACCCGATCTGCGCCAGTTTAGGAGCAGATAACACTATTGCCAGACGATCCCCGGGATTGCCCAGTGCTCCCTTTATTTCGAGCTGATTATCACCTAAGCGCAGATGGGTATCACTTCGTATGTGAGCGGGCTGCTGCAGTACGAGGCTACCCTGGCCGGAAACAGGTTGATTGGCGAAACGACTAGGCTCAAACATAAAATCGATATTGGCAGCAAGTTGTGGAGCCAACTGGCCTGTCAGATTGAATGTTGTATTCAGATTGGATGGGGGTACATCGGCAAAGGCAGAAACATCGAATTGCCTGAGCAGCCCCTCAAAAGTGAATGGTTGTGACTCATCCAGTTGCAATGTGCCATAGCCCGACATACTCGAATCCCCTCGCACCAGATCGAGTTTCTCGATAGTAATGGCCGAGGCCGTACGCACCAGAGCCATATCCATATTCAGCCGTAACGCTTCATCGCGAAGGTTGATCAGCCCCTGCTGAGATTCCTGATTGCCATCGAAATGCAAGTTGCCGGACAGCTTTGCCGGGCGCAGGCTGCCTTGCAGATCAGCCGGATTCAGCCGCCTGACATGAATATCAGCCTGCCCGGTTTTCGTACTGATCTGCCAGGTGGCTTCTCCTGTCAGGCTGCCTGGTACTTCCTCCCGTTCAGACAAGCGCAATGCAATATCACTGAGCTGTATTTTGTCGCTGGTCAGATCGAGCAGCATACGGGCACTTTTCAGCGGTATGCCCTCCTGATCCAGTGGGCGTGCCATCGCATTGCTGATGGTGATATGGCCGGTGAGTTGCTCTGCTTGCTTTTGTGTCAGCAGGCTGCTGAAACTCAGATCGGCTTTGGGCAAATCGGGAGAAAACACATTGGGATCCAGCTCGTTCACCACCAGATTGGCTTTCAATAACGGCAGTGCATCAAAAGGGTGTACGGTGAAATTACCTTTCCCTGTCAGTTTTCTGTCCTCCAGGGTCAGCGCTGCTTGTATCTGCTGCAGATTGCCGCCCAGGCGAACAGCAGCATAACCAGCGGGCTCACTGCTGGTGTTGGCAACATTGGCCCAGTTATAAAAAACCAGTTGTGAAGCCAGATCAAAGGGTGGATGTACCCCGATTTCTAGGTTGCCTGCTATTTTTCCCCATTCCAGACCCAGTGCCAGCGTTTGCAGGTGATGGCGCCTGCCATCGCTATTCAGCCGCAAAGCGAGATCGGTCATGGTGATATTTGGCTGATCGTTATCCAGTGTGTAATGTTTCAATGACCGGATACCCAATTTCTCGATCACCGCATCGACAGGGAGTGACAAATCCTCCGGCAAAGTAATGGGCTCCTCCTCCTTTTCAGAAGCAGCGCTATGTACCTCGACCGATTGGATCATCAGTGCTTCGATATGCAGTTTTCCGGTCAGTAACTGTCGGGGCTGCCAGCGAAAAGTCATATCTTCGATCCTGGCGACCAGTTCATCACTTTGATAAGCAATCGTTCCGGCGTGAACGGTATGATGCAGACTGCCGCTCACCCCCGAAAACGTCAGTGCCCCTCCCGTGACTTGAGAAGCAATCATCAGCAGCCAGTGCAGACCGGCAGACGTAAAAATCAGCCAGTAGAAACCGCTGGTCACAGCCAGCACCACTACTGCCGCTATCCCTGCCAGCCATTTTCTGAATCGTCGTGGAGGTTTTACCGGGAATTGTGGTGTGGGATTCTCGTTTTCTGCGTGATTGTCCATATCAGAATGCCACCGCGATGGAGAAATGCAGTCGTAATGTTCCGGTATCGTGTCGCCTTGCCAGATCCAGCGCAAAAGGGCCGGCAGGACTGCGCCAGCGTGCGCCGACCCCATACCCTATTGCCAGATCGAATGCCTTCAGGCTGTCCGCCGCATCACCCACATCGGTAAATACGGCTGCCCCCCAGTCATTCGTAAGCCAATGGACGTACTCTGCTGTACCGGTCGCAAGAACACGTCCGCCAACGATTGCATCGCCTTCACGTACGCCGAGACTCAGAAAATCATACCCGCGAATGGATTGAATCCCCCCGGCGCGGAACAGGTATTCCTGCGGAATTCCCTGACGCGACGAAGCCAGCGTGTAACCGGCCTCGGCACGAAAGTAGAGCGTATCCCGCCGGCCGATCGGCAACCAATGCTGATGCCGCAGATAGCTGCGAATGAAATCCTGATCCGACAGGACATAGCTGGAACCGCCTCCCAGCCGCACTTCCGAAACAAACCCGCGGCGAACGTTCACCGGATCATCGATGTCGTGATAGCGGTACCACAAATCCAGTGCCAGGGTCTCATTTGTCGTTTTTGGTGCACCCGAGGGTTCCCGCTGTTCGCGCTGCCAGTTGACGCCCACCTGCAGGATGGAATTGGCGGTTGTCCGTATTCTGGAAAAATCCACCCGCTGGTTGAATGTTTGCAGATTCTTGATATCGGTCCTTTCGACGCGCACGCCCGATGAATACTGGAAATGATTGGCATCGGGCAAGGTGTCCACTCTCGTCGAGAAAGTCTGGCGTTTTTGCTCCAGACGCAACAGGCTGCTCAGATGCCAGGCACGCCCGAGAAAATTGTAGTCACGATAATTGACTTCACCGCGCGCACCATTATTGGAGCTGTAGCCAAGACCTGCACCAATGTGTTTTGATTGTGCCTCAGTCAGTGTGACGATGACCGGTACAGCTTCATGTTGCTCGGGATCCGGCTTGACAGTGACCGCTGCCGCATTGAACAACTGGCTGTTTTGCAGTGCGGCCTGAAAAGCGAGTAACTGTTCTCGGCTGTACGGGTCACCAGGACGGAAAGGTACGCTGTTCTGAACCACATCCGGCTTGTAACGTTCCAGTCCGGTAATCTGCAGTTCACCATAACGAAAAGCCGGGCCGGAATCGATGGTGATCGACAATGTTGCCTGGGCGGTATCCGGATCCACTTTCGCCTGGCTCTCGACGATGCGGGCAGTGGCAAAATCCCTGTTCGCCACACTGGAAAGCAAGGCTGATTTGGCATCTTCCCAGCGCGCACTGCGAAATACCTTGCCTGGCTTCAGTGGCCACTCAGCGCGTAACTGTTCTGCTCGGGCACGGTATGCAGGTTCATCTGCTGCCAGCGCTCCCTGGAATTCGATCGCTACGGCAGTCACGCGTGTGCGTGGACCTGGCGTAATACGCAATTCATACGCCTTGGCCTTGGCTTTGCTGTTTCCTTTTTTCTCATCGAATTCGATTTCAGGGGTGAAATAACCTTCCGTTGCCAGCAGATCGATGGATTCCTGCCTGATTTTACGTGTATACGCTGCCTGGTCGATTTCATCCTTGAACGGTTTTGCCGGCAAAGTCATATGTTTCTCCAGCAGCTTTTTGAGGGAGGCAGGTGCAGTGATCGTCACATCGACCGGATCCGGCTTTTTTTCCTTTTCATCAGCGGAAGCGGCCAGGACAGTGCCGCACCACAACAGATACAGCATACAGCATGACAGCAGCACAGCCGGCCACCTGTGCCAGGTTCGTCCGCATCCCCTGCCCGACCATTTCACACGGTCGTGATAACATTTGAACGTATGCCGCAAATGCAGGCTCCATTTGGTTGAAGTACCGGTACAGACTTTAGTTGCGGGAGCAAAACTGCCGGCCGGTAAAAGATACTCATTTTACAACAAAAGGATTCCATGACCGTATCGAGCCCGTTTCAGCCGGATTGTCGCGATTGTCCACGACTCGCGCATCATTTGGATCAGGTCAAAACCGATTACCCCGATTACCATGCCCGGCCGGTTGCCTCCTTTGGCGATCCCTCAGCGAAATTACTGATCGTGGGTCTTGCACCGGGGATGCATGGCGCCAACCGGACTGGCCGCCCGTTCACCGGTGATTATGCCGGGATACTTTTATACCGGACATTACATAAATTCGGCTTTGCCAGCCACGATGAATCAATCAGGGCGGACGACCCGCTTCGTTTGATCGATTGCCGAATCACCAATGCCGTCAAATGCCTGCCACCGGCAAACAAACCTCAACCAGCAGAAATACGGCAATGTAATGCTTTTCTGGCGATCGAACTGGATAATTTTGTGAAAAATGGCGGGCAGGCACTACTGGCACTGGGAACCATCGCCCATCAGGCCGTGCTGATGGCACTGGGATGCCGCAATGCCGATTTTCCCTTCAGTCACGGTGGAATTCATCGCGTCACAGAGAAACTGAGGCTCTATGACAGTTACCACTGCAGTCGATACAATACTCAGACCCGGCGCCTGACCGAAACCATGTTTGAACAGATTTTCGACAGAATTCGTCAGGATATTCGTTGAAAATTTCAATGATCTGAAACAGACTAATCAAAAGGAGAACAAAAAATGCCTTACGTCAACATCCGGCTCGCTGGCACGCTGACCAACGAGCAAAAGCAGCAGATCGCCACTGAAGTCACCGATACGCTCGAACGTATCGCACATAAGCCCAAATCCTACACTTATATCGCGTTTGATGAGCTGCCGCACGAAAGCTGGGCGATTGGCGGCAAACTGCTGGGTGACGGGAAATAACGGAGCCAGGCTGTCTTGTCGGAATCGTCATTCGATGGAAAAACATTCGTTCTGACGCTGCCCGCCCAGCCGGGCGTATATCGCATGCTGAATGCGACAGGTGACGTGATTTATGTAGGTAAAGCCATCGATCTCAGGAAAAGAGTATCGTCCTACTTTCAGAAATCCGGCCTGTCGCCGCGTATTCAGCTCATGGTGTCGCAGATTGCGGGAATCGAAACAACTGTCACCCGTTCCGAAGCAGAAGCACTGCTGCTGGAAAACAATCTGATCAAAAGCCTTGCACCCCGTTATAACATCCTGTTCCGGGATGACAAATCCTATCCTTATCTGCTACTGACCCGGCACGCCTTTTCCAGACTCGCGTTTTATCGCGGTGCACTGGATGAGCGCCATCAGTATTTCGGTCCGTTCCCGAATGCGGGTGTCGTCAAATCCAGTATCCAGTTACTGCAGAAAGTGTTTCACCTGCGTACCTGTGAAAATTCGGTATTCGATCACCGCACACGGCCTTGCCTGCTGTATCAGATCAAGCGCTGCAGCGGGCCATGTGTCGGGCTGATCACACCGGAAGCGTATCAGCAGGATGTCAACAGTGCAGTCATGTTCCTGCAGGGCAAACAGGATGAAGTGCTGAAAACGATCGAACAGAAAATGTTCACTGCATCCGATCAGCAGGATTATGAACAGGCTGCACAATTGCGCGATCAGATGCAGGCACTGCGCAAAATCCAGGAAAAACAGTTTGTCGATAGCGGCAAGGCACTGGATGCGGATGTGATCGCGTGTGCAATTGAACCGGACAATCACGCCGTTGCCGTCAACCTGGTCATGATCCGCAGCGGGCGTCACCTGGGCGATAAAACCTTCTTTCCACAGAACGTATATGAAGCAGACATCAGTACTGTGCTGGAAGCGTTCGTCACTCAGCATTATCTGAACCGCAGTGTTCCCCCGCTGATCATTCTCGGTCAGAAAATCCGGGTAACACTGCTGCAAAAGCTGTTATCTGACCAGGCCGGGCATAAAATCACCCTGACGACCAACCCGATCGGAGAACGGCGCAAATGGCTGGATATGGCAACCGAAAATGCGCAACTGGCGCTGCAGCAGATGCTGGTTCAGCAAGCCAGCCAAGAAGACAGACTGCAAGCCTTGCAGGAAGTATTGAATCTACCCGGTCTGGCGCGCATCGAATGCTTCGATATCAGCCACACCATGGGAGAAGCAACCATTGCCTCCTGCGTGGTGTACGATCGTTTTGCCATGCGCAATGGTGAATACCGCCGCTATAACATTACCGGTATCGTGCCGGGAGATGACTATGCAGCGATGCGTGACGTGCTGCAGCGGCGCTATGCAAAAATTGCCATGGAGGAAGGAAAGCTGCCTGATCTGATTCTGATCGATGGCGGCAAGGGACAGATCAGAGTTGCCAGTGAAGTGATGATCGAACTGGGGCTCAATGATATTCCGCTGGTAGGTGTAGCCAAAGGAGAAACACGCAAACCTGGTCTGGAACAGTTGATCCTTCCCTGGCAGGAAGAAGCATTGCACCTGCCGGATGATCACCCTGCCCTGCACCTCATTCAGCAAATCCGCGATGAAGCACACCGCTTTGCCATCCAGGGACATCGCGCAAAACGCGCCAAAACTCGCCGAAGCTCCACGCTCGAACAGATCTCCGGTATCGGAGCGAAGCGCCGTCAGAGCCTGCTCACCCGCTTCGGTGGCCTCAAAGGCGTAAAAAACGCCAGCATTGAAGAATTACAGCAGACAGAAGGCATCAGCCGGTCACTGGCAGAAAAAATCTACCGGGAATTGCGCTAGCAGCCTGTGCTCAAGCCAGACAGGCTGCCAGACTTCTGCTGATATTTACATTTAAATATACAGCGCTATGTCCACACGCTCGTGAAGTACTCTGACAATAGTCAGGATTTCAGAAGTAACCTTGTAGAGTATGACATGGCGTTCAATCTTGAAATATCATCACAGGTTGTTCCAATATCCGGGTTTTTAGCCAGTAAATCTATGCCTTGAACTAACGCACATAATATCGATCTGCTTGTGCTTCTCCCCATGTTTCAAAAGAATATCGCCATATCTCTGTTAAATCCTCTTCTGCTCGGGCCAGTCTATGAATCTTGAGTATCATGAATGACTAACCCGACACTCCGTTTAGCTTTCCTTCTGATCGCTTCCATATCCAGTTCCTCTGCATTGCCGCTTTTTTCCCATCGATCAAGGCTTGGCGTAATACTTTGAGTTTTTGTTCCTGTTCTTCAAGTAAACGGAGGCCTGCTCGTATGACTTCGCTGACTGATCCATACCGGCCCTGAAGAACTTGTTCATTGATAAAACCTTCAAAATGTTCACCCAGAGAAACACTTGTATTTCTTGCCACTGTTTTAATCCTCTCAATATTGCCAATAATTACCAATATTTGGTAATTGTATCGATAAAATGAAATGTCTTACAGGTTGTTGAGGATCATTAAGGCTTGTTGCCGTTTCAGACTAACTAATTGATTTATAAAAAATACTCCAATCAGCAGAGCTTCCGAAAACCCGATTGATTAAATTTATGTAAAAACGCTTGACTTCTCTCATTCAAATCATTACTATTATAAATGAGATTGCTTCTCATTATCTCTCCTTCTCTCTCTCGGAGCAATCTCAACCCCTCCAAATCCCGGGCGGATTATCCACCCGTCCGGGATTCTTCTTCAGTCAGATTACTTGAGCCATTTTTGCATTCGTTCCTCAGCCTGAGTATGCGTCACGGTTCTTTTTTCCAGAACAGCCCGTTCACCTTTGGACAATGCATCGAGTAATTCCAATTCCAAATCAAAAATGACACGAAGGTGAGCCGCAGACAGTATGAATAATACGGCAAGGCGAAGCCGACAAAGTCAGTCTTGATTTAGAAATGGAATAACATCAGCCGACGCTGCATGAACTCGTAATCCTGAACATCTACGAGATAAGTGAATGGTTGCCCATGTTCCGTAATCAGGACTACTTCTTTCGATTTACGCAAATCTGCAAGGATTTTAGTAGCCTGGCGCTTTAAATTAGTCACTAATTCAACTTTCATAGCTCATCCGCAAAGATAAAAGTATCACTATGCTATCACTGCGTAATCAGGTGTGCTTACTGCATGGGGACAAATGACCAGAGGAGCAAATCAAAACCGATTTGACGAGTGCCTGTTAGATCAGATTCAGTTATTCAATTCGGTAATTTTATCGTCCCATATCTTCTTTGCATCAATTAAAGTTTGCATCGGGGGCGTCCACAGCACATTTTTCCCTGGTGAGTCCGCACACTGTTGTAGTACGCCATCCAATCATCCAGATCGTGTTGTAACTCTTCAATGGACTGGTAAATCTTGCGCCGGAATGCCGCAAGATGGTTTTGTGAAAGCGTTCGCAAATACCGTTGATCTGCGGATGATTGGCTTTCGTTTTGGAATGTTCGATGTCATTGAGTGCCAGATAAAGCTGGTAATCATGATTTTCCGGCTTGCCGCAATATTCGGTACCGCGGTCGGTCAGAATGCGAATAATGCCCATACTCTGTTCAGCAAAGAACGGCAGTACCCGGTCATT
>Ga0206106_100557_pt1 | contig 19990 bp, 12 predicted proteins | sample 1B1ome_FD_148677 | JGI IMG/M metagenome (GOLD analysis project Ga0206106, IMG submission 148677) | Enriched microbial communities from leaf-cutter ant dump, University of Wisconsin, Madison, United States - 1B110A | ecosystem: Environmental > Terrestrial > Nest > Insects nest > Nest dump | place... | reverse complement strand
AATGACCGGGTACTGCCGTTCTTTGCTGAACAGAGTATGGGCATTATTCGCATTCTGACCGACCGCGGTACCGAATATTGCGGCAAGCCGGAAAATCATGATTACCAGCTTTATCTGGCACTCAATGACATCGAACATTCCAAAACGAAAGCCAATCATCCGCAGACCAACGGTATTTGCGAACGCTTTCACAAAACCATCTTGCAGGAGTTCTACCAGGTGGCATTCCCGCGCAAGATTTACCAGTCCATTGAAGAGTTACAACACGATCTGGATGATTGGATGGCGTACTACAACAGTGTGCAGACTCACCAGGGAAAAATGTGCTGTGGACGCACCCCGATGCAAACTTTAATTGACGCAAAGAAGATATGGGACGATAAAATTACCGAATTGAATAACTGAATCTGATCTAACAGGCACTCGTCAAATCGGGTAACTGTCAGACCAGATCTCAACTACTACACCTTAGCAGTGCCGGTAGAGCCCGTGTTGGCGCCGATATAACCCCCCTCTGGCTTTCAACTAGCCCCCCATTTCCAACGTTAAGCGTACCCTGACCATTTATACCAATAGAAAGATCGTATCGATTTTCCCAAGTCGAATTCTGTCCAGTAACGTTAACTGTACCAGTTGATCCCGAAGATACCCCGACCACTCCCGAGCTCCACCCCGGGTCATTTCCATACCAATTATTCAAAAAAGAAGAGTTATCAGGAAGAATGCTACTGATAACTTTCCCGCCATTACTGATATTAAGTGTGCCATTGGAACTACTCCCCTCCCACGGGTCGCCGACAACGAAGCCATTCATGTTATCCCAGGTACCTGTAACAACAGCAGCTCCATTTTCAACATAAGTCTGTGTATTTTGAAGCATCACACCAGTTGGAACTGTAAACGTACTATTATTTCCGACTGCAATAGGAGGCATATTCTTTACGCTCTCTGGAACAGTAAAATCCCCCCAAAAAGAACCACCTGTCCCCTCCCACCACTGGCCAGCTCCCGTACCATCCCCCCACGAGGGAATATCGTCAGCCTGTGCTACCTGTCCAAATGACAATGCAAGCGCAAGCGATAACCCCATATACAAATATTTATTATTCTTTTTCACATCAAAATCTCCCAAAATACTGCCGGCAACCTCACAACATCAGTTCCAACCGTTTAAACATGAAATCACTCCGGCATTTATCCAGAAACCCACCACATCCAGCGGGAACAAAAAAATACTGGATACCTCGATTACGACTTTCGGGCATCCAATATCACTCAAGCAATTTCCATGTCACAATCAACAAGATACTGAATATAAACAATTAATGGCAATAAAATACCAATGTCATGTCATGTAAAAATTGTCGACACACTTTTTGGTGCTCTGCAAAGTTTTTTTGAATTTTTTACGGGATTTTCAATGAATTTTTCTGTTCTTTTTCACAAGAACAAGAAAAATGATATGGAATTTCAAAGACGAATGAACAAAGAAGAGGAAGTGTAAAAGATTCCGACAAAGATCACGTCAGGCCATCATTTCTTGCCGGGTTATCGGTTGGGCGGTGGTGGATAAGCAGAATACTCAGACAAAGTACTCAGTCATCTGCCGTTTTCAGAATGACACCTGCCAACGGAGGCAGTGTAATGATGATGGAATCCGCCTGGCCGGACCAGGGTTGCCCGGTCGGGCTGATTTTTCCGGCATTTCCGGCATTACTGCCGTCGTAATAAATTGAATCACTATTGAATACTTCCTGGTAAGCACTCGATCCCGGTATGCCGACACGGTAACCGGTACGCAGTATCGGGGTAAAGTTGAGCACTACCAGCACAAATGATCCATCTCTGGCGCGGCGCTGGTAGCTGATGACCGATTGCTCCACATCGTGGCAATCGATCCAGGAAAAACCTTCGGCAAAGAAGTCCAGCTCGTGCAAAGCCAAGGTGTTCAGGTAGAGATGATTCAGATCCCGCATCAATGCCTGTATGCCGCGATGCGGATCACGTTCCAGCAGGTACCAGTCGAGTTCATGACCCACGCGCCATTCATGCCCCTGGCCGAGTTCATTCCCCATGAAGTTGATTTTCTTGCCCGGGCAGGTCATCTGATAGGTAAACAGCAGGCGCAGATTGGCGAATTTCTGCCAGCCATCGCCCGGCATCTTGTCCAGCAGGGATTTTTTCCCATGCACGACTTCGTCATGGGACAGCGGCAGCACGAAATTTTCGGTATAGGCATAGAGCTGGTTGAACGTCAGCTCATTGTGGTGATAACGCCGGTGTACCGGGTCATGCTGTATATAGCTCAACGTATCGTTCATCCAGCCCATGTTCCATTTCATGGAGAAACCCAGTCCACCCAGATAAGCCGGGCGGGATACCGCCGGCCAGGAAGTGGATTCCTCGGCAAACGTGAGCGCGCCTGGAAATTCTCCATGCACCATGGTGTTCAGTGCCCGCAGAAACTCGATCGCCTCCAGATTTTCATGTCCGCCATAGCGGTTTGGCAGCCATTCCCCTTCCTTGCGTGAGTAATTCAGGTAAAGCATGGAGGCCACGGCGTCCACACGCAAACCATCGATATGAAAAGCGGACAGCCAGTAATGGGCGCTGGAGAGCAGAAAGGATTTCACCTCGTTGCGACCGTAATTGAAAATACACGTCCCCCAGTCGTGATGGTAGCCCAGCCGCGGGTCTTCATGCTCATACAGGGCGGTGCCGTCAAACCGTGCCAGTGAAAAACTATCCTGCGGAAAATGGGCGGGAACCCAGTCGAGAATCACACCAATCCCGGCCTGATGACATCTATCCACGAAACTCATGAATGCTTCCGGGCTGCCATAGCGACTCGTCACCGCAAAATAGCCGGTGGCCTGATACCCCCATGATTCATCCAGCGGATGTTCCGATATCGGCAGCAATTCGACATGGGAATAACCCATGTCCTGCAGATAAGGAATCAGATGATCGGCAAGTTCCTGGTAAGAATAGAATCTGCCATCCGGATGGCGCTTCCATGAGCCGACATGCAGTTCATAAATACTGAGAGGGGCATGCAGCCAGTCCCAGCCCTTGCGCCGGGCCATCCAGTCGTCATCATTCCAGTTGTATTTCTGCTCGGTCGGGGTCAGTGCGGCATTATTGGGGCGCAGTTCATATGTCGTTGCATAAGGATCGGTCTTGAGCAGGATCTCACCGCTGATCCGGTTGCGGATTTCATATTTATATACTGCCCCTTCGGGTAAATCCGGAATGAACAGCTCCCATACCCCGCTGTGGCCATGCACCATCATGGGATATACCCTGCCATCCCAGCGGTTGAAATCCCCAACGACGCTGACCCGTTCGGCATTGGGCGCCCATACGGCAAAACGTGTGCCGGTGACACCATGATTCCTGACCCGGTGAGCACCCAGCATACGGTAAGCCTGAAGCAGGCGCCCTTCATTGAACAGATATAAGTCGTGTCCTGAAATCTGCATGGGGAAGGCATAGGGATCATGCCGCTCTTCGATCACCCCGGTTGCCGTATTTTCCATACGCAGCAAATAGGGGTGCATGACTCCTTCACCCTCCCATTCGAAGATCCCGTCCTGATGTACACGCCGCATTGGCTGATAGCCCGACAAAGTGTGCAGCCATACACGTGACATATAGGGCTGAAACACCCTGATCAGCCTGCCACCTGGAACAGAGTGTGTCCCCAGAAAGGAACAGGGATCATACAACCGGGCAGCCAATAACAATGATTGTGCAGAGTCCCCTGCCGAATCTGAAGATGGAAATGATAAGGATTTCATCGATATGAGTTTGCCAACACTTGTGATGATGGCCGGTAATGGTGGCTGGTAATGGTTATTCGGATCAAGTAATATGAACAACAGGGTATGCGGTTTTTTAAAACACTGCAAATCAGCGAGGAGACCATGAAAGTTCAACCAGCTGTCCAGACGAATGATAATCCGCGTTTCGTCAGTACACTTACCCGTAATACACTTGCACTGATTCTGGCAGGCGGTCGGGGAACCCGGCTCAAAAATTTGACGGACTGGCGTGCAAAACCGGCTGTTCCATTCGGCGGAAAATTTCGCATCATCGATTTCACGTTGTCCAATTGCGTCAACTCGGGAGTCCGGCGCATTGGTGTGGTCACGCAATACAAGGCACAGAGCCTGATACGCCATATCCAGCGCGGCTGGAGTTTTCTGGATGGCCGGTTCCAGGAATTCATCGAGCTGTTACCTGCACAGCAGCGTACAGAAGAAGGAACCTGGTATCAGGGTACAGCTGATGCGATCTTCCAGAATCTCGACATTCTTCGCACGCATAATCCCGGTTATGTGCTGATCCTCGGCGGTGATCACATCTATAAAATGGACTATGGCCGAGTACTGGCCGAACACGTCGAGAAACAGGCGGATCTGACGATTGCCTGTCTGGAAGTCCCGGTGGAAGATGCCAGTGCATTCGGTGTCATGGCAGTGGATGACAGCTGGCGTATCACCAGCTTCGCCGAAAAACCTGAACATCCGGCTCCGATTCCCGGAAAACCCGGTCATGCTCTGATCAGTATGGGTATTTATGTCTTCACTGCAAAATTTCTGTACGAGCAACTGATCCAGGACCACGATATGGATCAGTCCTCCCACGATTTCGGTAAAGATGTGATACCCCGTCTGGTGGCGAGTAACGCCCGGGTATACGCACACCGCTTCCAGAACAGTTGCGTCAATATGGCTTCAGGTGTGCCTTACTGGCGTGATGTGGGAACAGTGGATGCGTACTGGAAAGCGAATATCGATCTCACGACTATCACGCCGGATCTGAATCTGTACGATGAAGACTGGCCGATCTGGACTCATCAGGAGCAACTGCCACCCGCCAAATTTGTATTCGACGATGATGATCGTCGTGGTCAGGCGCTGGATTCAATGGTATCCGGCGGATGCATCATCAGTGGTGCAACAGTACGCCGCTCCCTGCTGTTTTCCAATGTTCAGATACGTGGCTACAGCACTATTGAAGATTCGGTCATTCTTCCTAATGTTAATATTGGCCGACATGTCGATCTCAGACGGGTAGTAGTGGAGAAGGAATGCGAGATACCTGAAGGCCTTAAAATTGGTTTCGATCCTGATGAAGACAGGAAACACTTTTATGTCACGGATGATGGGATTACGCTGATCACACCGGAAATGCTGAGACAGCGCATCCACTATATCCGCTGAATTTTCTGTACATGAATTGATATACGATGACCAGCCGTTCTTCCAAACTCGATCTCGTTCTGCTCTGGCACATGCACCAACCGGATTATCGGGACTATAAAACCGGTGAATACATGTTGCCGTGGGTCTATCTGCATGCCATCAAGGACTATACCGACATGGCACATCATCTCGAAAAGCATCCTAATATCAGACTGGTCGTGAATTTCGTCCCTGTCCTGCTGGATCAGCTGGAAGATTATGCTGATCAATTTACGCACGGTACGATTCGCGACCCGTTACTGCGCCTGCTCGCGGTACCTGATCTCGACCGGATTTCTCCCGCTGAGCGCCAACTGATCCTGGACAGCTGTTTCCTGAACAACCATGACACCATGCTCAGGCCCTATCCGTCCTATCAGTATCTGCGCGATCTGTACGATCATCTACAGAAAATGGGCGACAAGGAGCTCATGTACATCTCCGGCCAGTATCTGGCCGATTTGCTGGTGTGGTATCACCTCGCCTGGACAGGCGAAAGTGTGCGCCGGAAAAATGAATGCATCGTCAACCTCATGTCGCAGGGCAAACTGTTCAGTCATGGCGACCGGATGCTGCTGTTTCATCTCATTGGCAGGCTCATTCAGAATATCATTCCGCGCTACCGCAAACTGGCGGAATCCGGTCAGATCGAGCTTTCCGCCACACCGCATTATCATCCGCTCGCACCTTTACTGATCGATTTCACTTCCGCGCGGGACAGCCTGCCTGAAGTCATGCTGCCGGCCAGTCCTGTCTATCCGGGCGGACGCAAGCGAGTGGCATTCCATTTGCAATCCGCCATCGACAGCCATCGGAGACGGTTTGGCAGCGATCCTGCCGGCGTGTGGCCGGCTGAAGGGGCCATATCGGAACCATTGCTCGACATCCTGATCGAGCACGGCCGTCAGTGGTGTGCCAGCGGTGAAGGCGTTCTGGCCAACAGCCTGCGCAAATCCTATCCTGATCAACCTTTGCCGGCCCGTAACGAATACCTTTACCGGCCATACCGGTTTGAAACCGGAAACAGCAGTATTCTGTGCTTTTACCGGGATGACCAGTTATCCGACATGATCGGGTTCGAATACTCCAAATGGTTTGGGCATGATGCTGCCGAAAATTTCATACAACGACTCGAACAGATCCGCAACGAGATCCATGACAACCCCGCCCCGGTCGTCAGTGTGATTCTGGATGGTGAAAATGCCTGGGAATCCTATCCCTACAACGGCTATTACTTCCTGAACGATCTGTACGAAATGCTGGAGAAAAATCCTGATATCCGTACCACGACCTTTCATAAATATAGCGCCCAGCTGTCTGAAAACAAGGTTAAAGTGACTCGTCTACCGGCACTTGCCGCCGGAAGCTGGGTATATGGCAGCTTCTCCACCTGGATTGGTGATCACGATAAAAATCTCGCCTGGGAGTTGTTGTGTGCCGCCAAACACAGTTATGATCTCGTCATGCAGGGCCCGCGTCTGACGGATGAAGAAAAGGCAACGGCTGGAAAACAGCTCGCTTCGTGTGAAAGTTCAGACTGGTTCTGGTGGTTCGGTGATTACAATTCACCACATTCAGTGGAAAGCTTTGATTTCGCTTTCCGCAGAAATCTCGCCAACCTTTATCGCCTGCTGAAAATCCCCGCCCCGGTCACCATACTCGAACCCATCAGCCGGGGGGGTACATCAACCGGCGAAAGTGGCGCAATGCGACACGCCGCTTCCTGATCCGGACATACAAAAACGGGTACAGACACTATAGAACAGCCGATAAACACTTGACCCGCAGGATATTCCGATGACTTCTTCCGTATCATTCCTTTTTGGTGTCCACGCTCACCAGCCGATCGGTAATTTTCCGGAAGTCGTCATCGACGCACATGAACGCTGTTACAAACCGTTTCTGCACACACTGCACCGCTACCCGGAATTTCGTTTTGCTGTCCATTTCTCCGGATGGCTGCTGGATTTTCTGTTCGAACATTATCCTCAGGACATGGCGTTGCTGCGTGAGATGGTCACACGCGGGCAAGTCGAGCTGTTCGGCGCGGGAGATACCGAGCCGGTACTGGCAGCCATCCCCGAGCGCGACCGGATTGGCCAGCTCAGGACCTTTTCGACCAAGCTCAGGAAAAAACTGGGCCAGCGACCACAAGGTGCCTGGCTGACCGAACGTGTCTGGGAATCCACGGTCGTCCCCGCACTGACAAGGTGCGGTATCCGTTACGTGATCGTGGATGACTATCACTTCATCTGTGCCGGCAAACGTAAAACGGAACTGGATGGCTTCTTCACCACCGAAGAAGATCGTCACTCTCTGGATCTTTTTCCGATATCAGAAGCCCTGCGCTACCGGCTCCCGTTTTCTCCCGCACAGGAAGCCATCGCTTTCATCGAATCACTGGCCGATCAGGCCACCGCCGGACGCCAGCCTGCCGCGGTCTACTTTGATGACATCGAGAAATTCGGTATCTGGCCGGAAACCTATCAGTGGGTTTACGAGCGAGGCTGGCTGGAACAATTCATTCAAGGTGTACTCGCTTCTCCCCGTATCCGGATGCAACACTACCGGGACTATCATGCCAGCGAAAAAACGCGCGGCATCCTCTACCTCCCTACTACATCCTACATCGAGATGAACGAGTGGACGCTGCCTGCCGAGCCCGCCTACACCTATGCCGATCTGGTTCAGCGGGCCAAAGAAGCAGGCTGGTACGAACAAAACAAATCCTTTCTGCGCGGCGGAATCTGGAGAAATTTTTTTTCGCGTTACCCTGAATCCAACTGGATGCACAAACGCATGCTCGGCCTTTCCGCACGTTACGCTCGGCTGCCGGCAAGCCAGCGCACAGATGCCATGCAGCAATGCCTGTACGCTTCTCAGGCCAACGATGCTTACTGGCACGGATTGTTCGGCGGCCTGTATCTCCCCCATTTACGACGCGCCATCTACAATAATCTGATCGAGCTGGAAACACTGCTCGATCAGTGCGTACCCCGCACTACCCGGCACCAGGAAGATATCGATCTGGATGGCATAGAAGAAATCCATCTGCAGAACGGAATCGTGCAAATCATTCTGAAACTGGATGGCAGCGCCAGTATCTGTGAACTCGATATCTACCCACTCAAACACAATTTTGCTGACACACTTACCCGCCAGACAGAACATTACTACCGTAAAATCCGGCTGAATTCCGGCGAGAATTCGATACATGACCAATCAGGGATCGCCTCGGCACATGATCGGGTCAGCTTCAAGCATGAAATCAGTCATGCTGATCTCGAACCGGATCCGCATGCGCAATCTCTCTTCATCGATCGTCTGGACGGCGAATCATTACACTACCAGCTACAACCCTCAGCGCGAGAGGATGAAATCCTTTTCCAGGCAGTGGCAGGTGCCGGGCTGATACGTAAATGCTTCCGGATTTCCGCCAACCGGTTGCTGGTAACGTATGAATGCACAAATGAAGTAGCAGGACGTATGCAGACGGAGATCAACCTGGCCATGCCCAGTTGTGACGGACCGGGGGGACGTTATGTCAGAGATCGTATCGCTCTGTCCGGTTTCGGAAGTACCATTGAACTCGACGATTTGACAGCGCTCATGCTGGAAGATGACACACTGGGCGGCAATCTGTTATTCGAAATCAGCCCTGCAGCAACGCTCCACGCCTGTCCTCATTTCACGGTTTCACAGTCGGAAGGCGGATTTGAAAAAATCATGCAGGCGGCTAAGCTGACACTGGCCTGGCCGGTAACTACCCGCAAACAACACATTACCCTCCGTTTCGATAAGAAAAGGTAACCCGCCACCGGAATCGTATTTTTTCCCAGTTCTTTATCCGGCAAGCACTTTTCTTTCCGTAAAAATTCCGCCAAGTCCGTTGCGAAGGTCATAAAACCGGATAAAACAATATCAAGAGCAACACTATGTCAGAAGAATCCAGTCGTCTCAGGCAGTGTGATGAAAGCAAAACCCCATGGAAAAAATGGGGACCTTATCTGAGCGAGCGACAATGGGGCACGGTGCGGGAGGATTACAGTGACAATGGTGATGCCTGGAATTATTTTCCACATTCCCAATCAGGTGCGCGTGCTTACCGTTGGGGGGAAGATGGCCTGGCAGGTATCAGCGATGACCGACAGCTGCTTTGTTTCGCACTGGCATTATGGAACGGGCACGACCCGGTGCTGAAAGAACGTCTGTTTGGCGTGACCAATCTGCAGGGCAACCACGGTGAAGACGTCAAGGAATATTATTTTTACCTGGATGCCACACCCACCCACAGCTATCTGCAATACCTCTACAAATATCCGCAGGCTGCTTATCCCTACGAAGATCTGGTTACTACCAGCGAACGGCGTTCCCGGCAGGAAGCGGCGTACGAGTTGCTGGATACCGGGATTTTCGATGAAAACCGGTACTTCGATATTTTTGTGGAATATGCCAAGGCTGATCCGGAAGATATTCTGATCCGGATCAGTGCCGTCAACCGCGGCCCTGAAACGGCAGATTTGCGGATACTGCCGACACTCTGGTTTCGCAATACCTGGTCGTGGGTGCCCGGTTCAGCCAAACCGGAGCTGTATCAGGAAGAAAACCAGGGCGATTGCCGGATCATCCATACCCGGCAAAACGAATCGGGAGACTACCGGTTGTATTGTGCAGATGCACCGACTCTGCTGTTCTGTGAAAACGAAACTAACGCCTGGCGACTCTTTCACACTGACAATGCCAGCCCCTACACCAAAGACGGTATCGATAGTCATATCGTCTGCGGTCAGAAAAACACCGTCAACCCTGCCAACCAGGGTACCAAAGCGGCGGCAGACTATGCCCTGAGTATTCCTCCTGGAGAAACCCGTCTGCTCAGATTGCGCCTGCGCCACACTGAATCCCCCGCTCCCGCTGCAGACAAAATTTTTACCGGCTTCGATACCCTCATCGATCAGAGAAAAAAGGAAGCAGATGATTTTTACGCCTCCCTGTCCGGTGACAAGCTGAATAAAGAACAACAGCGCATTCTGCGACAGGCACTGGCCGGCATGATATGGACCAAACAATATTACGAGTTCGATGTGGAACGCTGGCTGAACGAGCACCCCAGGCACAATGCACGCAATGCCGGCTGGGCGCACATGAAATGCCGGGATATCATTTCCATGCCCGACAAGTGGGAGTATCCATGGTTTGCTGTTTGGGATACGGCTTTCCATACCCTGCCGCTGGCAATGATAGATCCTGCCTTTGCCAAACAGCAGCTCGGCCTGTTCCTGGAAAATCGCTACCAGCACCCGAACGGACAGATTCCAGCCTATGAATGGAATTTCAGTGATGTGAATCCGCCAGTTCATGCCTGGGCTGTCTACATGGTTTATCAGGTATGTCAGGATTATCATGACCAGAACGATCTGTCATTTCTCAAATCTGCCTTCGCCAGCCTGGAACGGAATTTCAGCTGGTGGGAAACGCATCGTGAACCGGACAAGAATGTATATGAAGGCGGATTCTTGGGTCTGGACAATATCGGCATATTCGATCGCAGCGTTGAACTGCCGACTGGCGGTCATCTGGAACAATCGGATGCTACTGCCTGGATGACCCTGTTCTCACAAAATATGCTGCAGATCGCACTGGAACTGAGCCTCCATGATCCGGATTACGAACAAAGGGTACTTTCCTATTTGAACCGCTTCATGACAACCGCTGCGGCCATGCAGGATATCAGTGATGAACATCGGGATATGTGGGACGACGAGGATGGCTTTTTCTACAATGTTCTGCGTTTTCCGGATGGTCATTCGACCCGCATCAAGGTACGCTCACTGGTCGGGCTGCTGCCTTTATGTGCCGTGACAGTCATCGAACGAACCACACTGGACAAACTGCCACTGGTAACAGAACATTTCGAGAATCTGGTCCGGCGCAGGCAATTCCTGGCTGATCACATCTTTTGTCCGATTGCACCTGGAGTCGAAGGCCGCCGCCTGCTGGCGATCGTGGATGAAAAGAAATTACGCCGCATCCTGGCGAAAATGCTCGATGAACAGGAATTTCTGAGTCCTTATGGCATCCGGTCACTTTCCAGATACCATCTGGAACACCCTTACCAGTTTCACTGGAACGGACAGACTTTCACCGCAGATTACCAGCCGGGTGAATCCACCTCAAACATGTTTGGAGGTAACTCCAACTGGCGTGGTCCCGTCTGGGTGCCAATCAATATCCTGATCATTCGTGCGTTACTGTCACTGTATGCCTACTACGGGGAAGATTTCCAGGTTGAATGCCCCACCGGTTCAGGCAGACAGCGCAACCTGTTTCAGATTGCCAGAATGATTGCCGGGCGATTACTCCATATCTTCCTGCCGGATGAACAAGGCAGGCGGCCAGTTTTTGGCGATGCCGAAAAATTTCAGATCGATCCCCACTGGCGGGATAATCTACTGTTTTATGAATATTTTCATGGTGAAGATGGCTCCGGGCTGGGAGCCAGTCACCAGACCGGCTGGACAGGCGCACTGGCTGCCCTGCTCACTCTATTCGGTTCTCTGGAACAGGAAGAGCTGACAGAACTGGGTATGCAGGAAATCTCGGCCATCCTGGCGGGAAATAATGGGATCTGATGCCATTCTGCCAATCAATTTTTTCCTGCTGTCCGAATGGCTGTCATCAGAACATAAACAATCACAAAAAAAAATATACCTCTGGCAACTATGTAATCTATACGGATGAATGCTGAATCTCACGTTCCCGTTCAAGCAGCCATTGACAGCATAAACCGCTTCGCACGCGACAAGTTACCGTTAAAATAATCATCATCCTGCGTTCTGATACAGTATTTATAGTCTCACGATTGGAGTTTAAAAATGTCCCTTGCCGAGTTTCGTGTCCAATATCTGGTGCGCTTCTGGTCTCCCATCCCAGCTCTGCTGGCACTGGGAGTGGCTTCTGCTTATTACTTCGCCATTACCGGTACTTTCTGGGCCGTCACTGGCGAATTCACTCGCTGGGGCGGGCATATTGCCGCACTGCTCGGCTTTTCCCCGCAGCAATGGAGTTATTTTCAACTGATTGGCCTGAACGGCTCTCCACTTGAACGCATCGATGGCGTCATGATCATCGGCATGTTTGCCGGTGCGTTATGTGCTGCGTTGTGGGCGGGCAATGTACAACTGCGCTGGCCAACCAGCAAGCGCCGGCTGGCACAAGGATTGATTGGCGGAATCATCGCCGGCTTTGGCGCACGCTTGGCGATGGGTTGCAATCTGGCAGCCTTCTTTACCGGTATTCCGATGTTCTCACTGCACGCCTAGGCCTTCATGCTGACCACGGTAGTGGGAGCCTGGATTGGCGTAAAACTCTGCCTATTACCGTTTCTGCGCACACCACTGCGTCTGGATACGACACCCAGCTCACTATTCGCTGATACTGCCAGCTTGGCGCGACGTGCCCGCCTGCAAAATCGCCTCGGTTTGCTGATCGCCATACTGGTGCTGGGTTTTGCTGCCTCGCGCTTTGAGACATCGCTAGTTCTGGGCCTGGCAGTACTGTTCGGGATATTTTTCGGAGCGGTAATCGAGCGCGGGCAAATCTGTTTTACCAGCGCCGCACGTGATTTGTGGACTACCGGACGTACCCGTATCGCCTATGGCATTCTGTTGGGCATGGTAGTAGCCTGCCTCGGTACCTTCGGCGCAATTGCCTTGGGTGCAGCCCCCAAAATCTTCTGGATGGGCCCCAATGCAGCCCTTGGCGGATTATTGTTCGGTATCGGTATCGTGCTGGCCGGTGGTTGCGAAACCGGCTGGATGTACCGGGCGATGGAAGGCCAAGTACATTTCTGGGTGGTCGGCATCGGCAACGTCATCGATGGCACGCTGGTAGCCATCTTCTGGGATGAGCTGGGCGGTGCGCTGGCCCTGCCCTATCCGAGAATCAATCTGCTGGAATCCTTGGGAGCAGGCACCGGCCTGTTACTCAGTCTGGCCGGCCTGATACTGGCGATGCTGCTGGTATACCTCAACGCCCGACGTTTTACTGTCAGAGAAGGCCTTGCACGATGAATCATAATCATCAGCCGGATTTATCGCTGGATTTGCGGGGTGAACATTGCCCGTATAACGCCATTGCCACCCTTGAAGCCCTGGCCGACATGACAGCCGGCCAAGTGCTGGAAGTCATTACCGACTGTGCCCAGTCAGTCAACGGTATCCCCGAAGATGCGCGCGCCAAAGGCTACGATTGCCTGGCAGTAGAGCAGCACGGACCTCTGTTTCGCTTTCTGATCCGCGTGCCCGGTTAATCACAGATCAAAGAATCAGGATAAATACCGTTACCCGGATCAATCAGCTGGTCTGTGCCGGGATAGATGTAATTTATCCACTGCCTGCATCACCAGGGAATACACTGCAGGCACCACCACTAGCGTCAGCAGTGTCGAGGAAATCATGCCGCCGATCACCGCAACGGAGAGCGGACGATTGGTCTCAGCACCGGCACCCAGCCCCATCGCTGCAGGCAATAATGCCAGAATGACGGTCAGTGAGGTCATCAGCACTGGCCTCAACCGAACCGGACAGGCTTCTCTCAGTGCATCATCCACAGATTTACCTTCCTCACGCAGTTGATTGGTCAGGTCGATCAGCAAAATCGAGTTTTTTGCCACCAAACCGATGAGCAGCACCAAGCCAATCATGGAAAATATATTGAGTGAGTTCCCTGTCAGCCACAAGGCAAAAATACCGCCGATGATTGCCAATGGCTGTGCCACCATGACGATGAGCGGCTGCAGAAAAGAATTGAACTGACTGGCCAGTACCATGTAGAGCAGAACTAGTGCGAGCGTAAAAATGAACAGCGTATTCGTCATCGTTTTGGCCAGCTCTTCCGCCTGTCCGGTCATTTTCACCGTGTAACCCACCGGCATGAATTCGGCAGCCTGCTGGAATACCATAGCAGCTGCGTTGCCCAGCGAGAATGCCGGGTTGGCATAGAACATTGCCGCATATTGCAGGTCGAATCGCCCGATTACCGCAGCACCGAGGTTATCACGAAATTTAGCAACCGTATCCAGCCTCACCAGCTCATTCCCGGCGCTTCTCAAATAAACTTTTTTCAGATCTTCGAGCTGATTGAACCGGTTTTCCTTACCCTTGATTCTGATCTGGTAACGTTGTCCATCCCCTGGTTCATCACTGAACTGGGCTACATCCACTCCGCCGGTAAACATATTGATTGCCGTGGCAATATCGGTCGCCGAAATACCGAGACTGGCGGCTCGTGTCCGATCCAGATCCACTACCAGCTGCGGCAAATCGAGGTCGAGATCCAGATCCACTTTACCCATTCCTGGTATTTCACCGAGCCGTCGCTGCATTTCCTTGGCCAGTCGGCCCACTTCCTGCAGATTGGGGCCGGTCAGATTGAACTGCAATTTTTCCGGACGCTGACCGCGAACGATGGCGACTGACGCAGGAAATGCCCGTACACCCGGGATTTTGTCAAAGCGTTCCCTCAGTTCGCGAATCAGCATTTTCTGAGTCATGGTACGATCGTTGCGGTCATACAGGCGGACATTGACGAATCCTCTGTTCACCTGGCCATCCTGCCCGGCTCCGACCATGCCCAGATAACTGATCACTTCCGAAGGATAGGAAGCCAATACACCTTCGATCAACTTGAGGCGGGAATCGGTATAGTCGATACTTGAACCCAGCGGTGTTCTGAAAGTAATCGTGAATACTCCCTCATCGGCCTCCGGGGAGAGTTCCTTTTCCACCTTGCCAAAAAAGAAACTGCTACTCAGTACCGTAATGGTAGTAATCAGGATAACCTTCCAGCGATGTTGGAGGGAAAACTCGAGCAACGAGCCATATACTCGATCCATACGATGGAACCAATTATCCAGCCAGTGATAGAGGCGCCCGTGTTTACGATCGACTCGCAAATAACGCGAGCAAAGCATGGGCGTCAGTGTCAGAGAAACCAGCAGGGAAATCAATACACCAAATGTGACGACCACCGCAAACGATTTGAAAAATTTGCCGATGATGCCATCCATGAAAATGACCGGTGCAAATATGCAAACCAGTGACAGTGTGGCCGCAATCACGGCAAATACTACTTCATGACTACCTCTGACCGACGCAGCCGCCGTATCCACCTTGCCATACCTAGCCTGATCCCGGCTCATGTGGCGGAAAATACTTTCCAGCACGACGATGGCATCATCCACCACCACCCCGATCAGCAGCAGCAACGCCAGCAGTGTCATGGTATTGAAGGTGAACCCTGAGAAATACATCACCGCAACCGCTCCCAGCAGCGATACCGGGATGGCCGTCGCAATGATCAGCGTGGACCGGACCGAGCGCAGGAACAGCCAGACGATCAGCGCAGCCAGTAACGTCCCCTCGATCAGATGTTCCTGCAGTGAATTCACCAGTTCTTTGATAAAAATCGCATCACTGGTGGAAACACCGATACGCATTCCGGGTGGCAGGCTGGGAACGATATCTTCTTTCAACCTGCGTTCGACTTCCTCGATGATGGCCACTGTGTTGGCATTCGAAACCTTGACGATTCCCACTCCCAGCGAAGGTTGGCCATTAAAGCGTGCCACCTGGCGATAATCGGCCAGTTCATCTTCGATCTCTGCAATTTCCTTCAGCCGGATCGGAGCACCCTCACGGTAAGCCACGATCAGGTTATTCATATCCTTTAAATTATGGAATTCCAGATCGAGCTTGATCAGCCTTTCTGTATTCTTGCCCACCAGAAAACCACCGGGCAACTGGATGTGTTCGCGCCGGAAAGCACTGATGACATCACTGGCGGCCAGATTATAGGAGGCCATACGCTCGGGCAGGATATTGATACGTATGGTGCGATCACGGCGTCCGCCAAGACGGACCTCACCGACACCATCGATCGTTTCTAGTTTTTTCTTGATGATGTTGAAACCATACAGATTGAGCTGCTGCAGAGTGCGATCCCCCTGCAGTGACAGCCACATCACCGGCTGCGCGTTGGTTTCGATCTTGCGCACGACCGGCGGATCGGTATCATCCGGCAATCGCCGCAGAACCTGGCTGATATTTGCCTGTACCTCGTTGTAGGCAACATCGATATTCTTGTCCAGACTGAAGGTAATGGTGGTAACCGAAACACTCGGCGAAGAACTGGACTGCACATGCTCGATACCGGGGATGGTATTGATTGCTGTCTCGATGATGCTGGTAATACTGGCATCGACGATATCGGGATTGGCTCCGATCAGAGTCGTCGTTACCGAAATCATGGGAAACTCGATATACGGCCAGCGATCCACACCGATACGCTGATAACTGATTACACCCAGCAATACCAGTAACCCGGAAACCATCCACGCCAGTACATGGCGTTTGATCGACAGCTCCGGCAGCGTCATGAATCTGCCTGTACCGACATTTCTTTTTGTACAGAGATTCTGGCACCATCCGTCAGAAAGGCAGCACCATCGAGTACAATCTGTTCACCCGCCTGTATGCCATCGATGATTTCGACCATACCATCCTGTCTCAATCCGGTACGCACCACCCGCTGATGAGCCTGGGCCTGATCCTGACTGATGGCATACACCACTTCGCCTGCCGGTCTCAATACGACGCTCTGCTCCGGCACTACCACCACATTCTCACGCACACCGAGCACGACCACGCCGCTGACACTGGCACCCGTATGCCAACCAGGTTGATCCTCCACATCAGCCAGTACGTCTATCGCCCGGTTACCTACACCAATGGCAGGTTTCAATTCTCTGATGCGAGAAATGATCTCCACACTGGAAGTAGGTGTATTCAGCCTGACTTCAAGACCCGGCCTGATAGATGAAGCAATCCTTTCGGGAAATGGCAAATGAGCACGCAAACGCTGATTGCTGATGATCTGGAACAGCGGATCACCCACCTTGACATAATCTCCCTCAGCAACCAGCCGGGATTCAACCGTTCCATCTACAGGAGAAAGCAAGCGTGTCTTGGACTGATTATGTTCGATCGATGCCAACCTGGATTTGGCACCTTCCAGTTGTCGGAGTAAAGCAATCTCTTGGGTTTTGACATCATCCAATACGATCTGGGAAATGAAATTCCGCTCGACCAGCCGGGCATTACGCTCAACCGAACGTTTCTGGTTTTCCAGCAGGGCTTCCAGCCGGGCAACTTCACTAAGTGCTTCCCGTCGCTGCAACTGATAATCGACCGGGTTCAGCAAAGCGATTTCCTGACCTTTCTTCACATGCTGACCCTGACGCACCCGCACCTTGAGTACCCGCCCGGAAACTTCCGCCGCCACGGTCGGATCCATCATACCTTCCAGTGAGCCAATCGTTTCTTCACGCACTTCCATCGAGATCTGTTCAGCGGTAATCACACTGACTGAGGGCGGGCTGGCGACTTTTACCACCTTCTCCTGTTTGCTGCAGGCGGATAGTAATAGCATCAGAGCCATGCACAGCAATTTTCCTGCTCCATTCAACATCACAGTCGATCTCTCCTTGCAACGCACATGCACAAATCAGCAACCCGGAGCTTTTTCCCGGACAAAGGCAAATAACTGGAGATATTATCAAAATATGCCTTCCATCTGCTTAGAAACAAGTAAATGTTCTACCCGCCTTTTCGACAGATGAAATCAACCGGAAAACAGGATTGGAAGGATAAAAAAGACTGAACCAGAAAGGGACACGCCCTGGAAAGAATCGTTTACTGCAGGATCTTATAGCGGATACTCCCGCCAGTCAGAAAAAACCGGCGAGAGCAATACTCAAATAAAGCACTGTCTTTCAGTGTACAACAGGTGAAAAATATGCTGAAACTACAATCAATGAAGCCAATACTGCCATAATAAGTACGACAGCAACCATCATTTTCCTGAAGGTTTCAGTATCACTACCTTTTACTATCTCGCTCATTTCAGTTACTCCTTTCTTGTTTGAAAACCCAAGAAAATCATGCACCCGATCAGCTCACATTTCATTGATTTATGTCAATAAATGTATCGAGCGCAATAAAATAATCTTTGTTCCAAGAGCTTTTATTAGGTATTTAGTCCCACTTTGTAGTGGCGTACTACATGATGAACTACCAATACAGGAGCACCACCACGATTCACCTTTGATAGCGTGCTGGATGCACGGCAGAGCTTACCTATTATCTTTCCTAAGATAAAACAAACGGTGTCAAGTGCGGCCAGTACGGTAAATCCATTGCAAGGACAAGCTGGAAAGTAAGTTCAGGGTACTTTTGAGCGAAATAATGCCTTCTAAAGAGATGTTCCTCCTGGCTGCCGATATTTTTACCGATCTATGGAATATCAAACGCGATACTGTCAAGCAGAAAGCAGAGACAATCCGCCGCAATCTGCATCAGAATGAGAAAAATATTCGACAACTCGAAGAAGAGAAAATAATGTTCGATGAAATATCCAGAACTGCATTCTCGTTCCCGTCAAACCCTTATCAGCTATGGGTTCCTGACAGGCTGGAACATAAAAGAGCCGTCATGAAGCTCACTTTCAGTGAACAACTTCGGTACTGCCAAAACGAAGGGCGAAGGGTTTAGAACTCCCGACAAATCGCTTTCCTTCCTGCTTCTGGAAGAAAGCGACAGGGAGAGGTATAAATGGTGGCTAAGGGCGGAATCGAACCACCGATACAAGGATTCTCAGTCCAGTGCTATTCAGTTAAAAATCATACGCTTGTCATCAGAACCTATTCCGCAATTATTGAAATATGACCCCTCCGAAACGCTCTATCCACGCGGGTCAAAAATTTATTATGGAAATGTTTTTATCATTTTCGTGGCGTCAGGAAAACGATCTGATTCTCAATAATTGGTGAAAGAGAAATCCCCTGCCACCGAGGAGATAATGACAGGGGATTGAGGGTCCTGATCTAAGGGAAGGAAAGGCAGGATCAAGAACTAAATTACACGATCATCTTAACCTTCAATTATTTCAGGAGTATTGCAAACCAAGAACAGACCAAATTTTCGCCGATCTCCACAAAAAACCCCCTGCCACTAGGGGATGGCAGGGGCTAATACTACTAACTTGAAGGAGATCGTGAGTCGCCTCACATGGAACATAATACCTATCATCAAGAATTATTATCATTAACAATAAAGGGTTTTTACCCCTTTTATCTGCATTATGAAATCCGTGTTTTTATGGTAGGGCGTTAATCCCTCAACCAGTATCAGAAAACCAGAGCTGAAGGGAAGCCGGCGAAGTTATGGTGGTGATAAACAGCCGGTAAGAATGTAGGGTAAGTAGCAAAAAGCCCAGCTTTTTAAGGGCTGGGCTTTTTATCAGATCAAGTCTTAATTGTAGTAGTTGAGATCTGGTCTGACAGTTACCCGATTTGACGAGTGCCTGTTAGATCAGATTCAGTTATTCAATTCGGTAATTTTATCGTCCCATATCTTCTTTGCATCAATTAAAGTTTGCATCGGGGTGCGTCCACAGCACATTTTTCCCTGGTGAGTCCGCACACTGTTGTAGTACGCCATCCAATCATCCAGATCGTGTTGTAACTCTTCAATGGACTGGTAAATCTTGCGCGGGAATGCCACCTGGTAGAACTCCTGCAAGATGGTTTTGTGAAAGCGTTCGCAAATACCGTTGGTCTGCGGATGATTGGCTTTCGTTTTGGAATGTTCGATGTCATTGAGTGCCAGATAAAGCTGGTAATC
>Ga0206106_100556_pt1 | contig 20077 bp, 13 predicted proteins | sample 1B1ome_FD_148677 | JGI IMG/M metagenome (GOLD analysis project Ga0206106, IMG submission 148677) | Enriched microbial communities from leaf-cutter ant dump, University of Wisconsin, Madison, United States - 1B110A | ecosystem: Environmental > Terrestrial > Nest > Insects nest > Nest dump | place... | reverse complement strand
CCGCGCAGTCGTACGTACAGTCAGGCCGCCGTATCGTGGTGGACGTGGATTTGGAGAAGTTCTTTGATCGGGTCAACCACGACATTCTGATCGCCCGCCTACAGAAACGCATCCCTGATGCGGGAGTGATCCGGTTGATCCGGGCATATCTGAGCAGCGGCATCATGGATGACGGCGTGGTCATGGAACGGCACGAGGGCACGCCGCAAGGCGGACCGCTCTCGCCGCTGTTGGCCAACGTGTTGCTCGATGAAGTAGACAAGGAACTGGAACGCCGGAGCCATTGCTTCGTTTGGTACGCTGACGACTGTAACGTTTACGTTCGCAGTCGTCGGGCGGGTGAACGGGTGATGGGACTGCTGCGACGGTTATACGCCCGACTTCGCTTGAAGGTCAACGAGATCAAAAGCGCCGTCGCCAGCGTGTTTGCCGACCGTAAATTTCTTGGTTATAGCCTCTGGGAGTCCCGGGGGCAGGTCAAGCGGGCGGTGGCGTTCAAGGCCCAAGCTACGTTCAAGCAACGCGTGCGGCAACTGACGCGTCGCTCGGGCGGGCGTAGCCTGCCACAGGTGGTCGATCGACTGCGTGCTTACATGCTGGGCTGGAAAGGCTACTTTCGACTGTCGCAAACGCCCAAAGTCTGGCGAAGGCTGGACGAATGGATAAGGCACCGGCTGCGGCGATCCAACTCAAGCAATGGAAACGTGGCAAGACCATGTTCCGGGAACTGCATGCAATGGGAGCAAGCACGACGGTGGCCCGTCACGTGGCGGCCAACAGCCGTCGGTGGTGGCGCAACAGTGGCAAGCTGCTGAACAGCGTACTGGATCTGGCTTGGTTCGACCGCTTGGGTCTACCTCGGCTCTGTTGACCTCAACTCCTCGAACCGCCCGGTGCGGACCCGCATGCCGGGTGGTATGGCAGGGGCGCAGTTCAGGTGAACTGCCCTCCTATGCCGATTCGACATTTTTTTCTCACTCAATCCGCTTGATCGGGAAAGAAGTCTTCAGCTGGCACTGGTGTACCGATGTAATATCCCTGAGCAAAATCGATGTCCATCCTGTTCAGAATATCCAATATTTCTTTGCTTTCGACGAATTCGGCAGTGATCTTCTTGCCAAACCCCTTTGCTACAGTACACAGGGCGCTGACGAGTATCTGATCGTCCGGGCTGCTGGCAAGATTACGGATGAATGTACCGTCGATCTTGACTGCATCAACCGGTAATTCGCGCAGATAGTAGAAGGAAGAGAAACCCACTCCGAAATCATCCAGGACAAAACCACAACCGAGTTGCTTCAGATCGCGTAAAAGGCTGCGTGTCCCGGGGAGATTGTCCAACGCGGCAGTTTCCGTTATTTCGAATATCAGCAAGCTTGGGTCGATATGGTAGGTGGAGAGTGCCTGGTTGATGGCGGGTAATAATTCCGGATCGTTGAAGGCGTGGGCCGATAAATTGATAGACAGGCTGATCCGGCTGGTTCCTGTCTGATTGATTCTGGCAGCAAGGGCAATTGCCTTGCGGAGTACCAGATGATCGATCCTGTGGATAAGCCCGGTATGCTCTGCTGCATGGATGAATGCCGCCGGAGAATGAATCGTTCCATCTTCATCCCGCATACGCAGCAAGACTTCATAATAATGAATCGATTTGTCGCTCAGAGACTGGATAGGCTGCAGATAGAGCAGATACTGATCGTGCGTATGAGCGTATTCAATTTTTTCTTTCCAGTAAACCAGCGTGTGCACACGTTCTCGTGCCTGATCGATGCTGGAATATACATGCCAGGTTCCACGCCCCGTTTCCTTGGCCTGATACATGGCAAGGTCAGCGGCTGCCAGTAAATCGTGGACATTGTTTCCATGCTCAGGAAAGATCACGATCCCGATACTGGCCGAGATACTGTGTGTTCTGCCATTGAACGACAGTTGCGTTTCTCCCAGGCGGGCAAGCACTTTTTTTGCGACTTCGATGGCTGCTTCAGGGGTGATTTCCGGCAGAATGACAGCGAATTCATCTCCACCCAGCCGCCCAGCGATGTCGGCGGTGCGAATCGTGCGGGACAGCATGTCAGCGACCATTTTCAACATGGCATCACCTGCCTGATGGCCACTGGTGTCATTCACGAATTTGAATCGATCCAGATCGAAAAACAGCAATGCTCCGGGGTGCTCGTATCTTTCTGCCCAGCCGAGTATCTGCTCCAGCTCTTCGCTGAATCGACGACGGTTATATAGATTGGTCAGTGGATCGTGATCTGCAAGCCATGCTAGATGGCCTTCGACACGCTTGTATTCAGTGATGTCCAGCCCAACCGACAGAATTGCTGAAGGATCATCCTTGGATTGCCATGTCAGGCGTGAATGGAGCCAGGCAATGTGTCGTTTTGAATCATCTTTGCATATCACGACGGCTTCATGTCGTAATTGATCGCGTTGTCCCTGACGGATTTCCAGCAGATGCAGATCAAGATTGTATTGTTCGTTGTCGGACGCAAGCAGCTCCAGAAAATGTCTGCCTTGCAGCTCACTTTCACTGTAGCGGGTCAGCATTTCTCCGTAAGCATTGAGCATCACTATTTTTCCACTGGCATCCTGTGTCAGAACGATGACCTGTGCAGTATCCAGCAGATTTTCAATGAAATCCTTTTCTTTACTGAGTTCATCACGCTGACTGATCAGCATTTTGGTGCGGTAAGCAATTTTTTCTTCCAGATTTTCGAGCTTGTGAGAAAGTGCCAGTGATGCATCATGCATGAGATCGATTTCATCTTTAAAGAGGCGCTTTTTCCAGCGAGAGGCAAGCGTACTGCGAAAACTGCCGAAACCGCCGCCGGCCAGCAGGGGCATGATGGAAACGATATGTTTGAGCAGAGATAACGATGAAGTCAGTATGCTGAACAGGATGATTCCAGAAAGTAACAAACTGCCCAGACCAATGACGACGATGCGCCAGATGGAATCCTGAATTGCCCGAACGGTATCGGTTACTTCGGTGATGATGACCAGCTGTGCTTGGTCAGCAATACGGATTCCCTGCAGAGGCAGTAGTTTTATCTGGTGGTATCGACTGCTCCATTTATTCTGAATACCATGGCCGATGATTTTCAAATCGGGGTAAGTCACAGCTGCCTTTTTCAGGATGACAAAATTTTTTTTGCTGTCTGTCAGGGCTGCGATATAAACATCCCATTCAGGGATGCTCATGCTGCCATTATTGAAAGATTCATTTTCGCGTGCGGGTATGAGTGTGTTTTTGACAAACAGACCGATATCCGAGCCCGATGCGCGCTTGAAGTTCAGGAATACATCCACCAGAGACGATCCGATGACGATGGTGCCAACACGTGTGCTTTCAACCAGTAAAGGCTCGATGATGTACTGGGTGCAACTCTCCACACATATCATCAGTGTGGCGGGCTGTTCGTGCAGATTGACTTCACGTATATGATCAAGAATGAGATTGTCGCGATAACTGTTGGCTTCGAAATTACCCCACTTTGCCAGGAGTGAATCGGATGAATCATAAAAGCGCACATCTTCGATATCGTTCTGAATCTGAAACAATGTCCAGTAACGATCAAATGTATCGAATACTTTATCTGCCGTTCCTGACAAAAGACTGGGTTCCATACCCTTAAGGTAGGGGATGATTCTGACCAATCCATGCAGATTCTCGGAATTACGGCCAATCAGGCTTTCTATTTCTCTGGCATAGCGCTGATATTTTGCTTCTCTTTCCTGATCGATACTGTCGATCAGACTTTGATAGTTGATGACGCTGAAAATCGTTACCACGAGCAGCAGAATCAGACTGCTCAGGAGTGATATTTTCCAGTTTAATCCGATAAATATCCTGGAAGGTTTTTTACCGGTTTTTTTTTGAATATCTGAATCCACGAAGGCAACGGATTTGATTGAGTGATGATTCAGAAACGGTAGGAAGCCTGTACGGCAAACAGATTCCAGTTCTTCTCAGTGTGAGTCATATCATGATTGTCCAGTGGGGACAGCCAGGCTGTGCCGTTGACCCGGTGATATTCTGTACTCAGCATGATGGCGGGCGTAATATTCCAGCGTAATCCGATAGTAATATCTTTCGCGTAATGATTATGTGCCGGAGCTTTATAACCTGTTGCTGCTGCATATTTCTTTCCACTGCGGTCTTTTCTGTCGGTAAAGAGTAAGTCATAACGCAATACGGCCTCCCAGCTGGAAGAGAAACGGTAAGTGCCTTGCAGATAGAAACTTTCGCCTGTCAGATTTTGTTCAAGTCTTGGGTCACTAAAATTACTCAGCCGGAAATGCCTTAATGCATATTCAGATGTTATGCTCCAGTGTTCCGCATTGTATTGAGCGGACAGAATAAGTGGGTAAAATTTAACGGAACCTGAATCATGCAGTATATCCTTCTCACCACTATCGTAGGCAGCATTAACCTGAGAACCGCTTATGGCGAGGCGCAGCCGGCTATCTGGTAGTTCATAGAGAATGCGGCCTAAGTATGAAACTTTGGGTTTGAGGTTCCCAGAGTGTGGTATCGGGCCAAGGATGGATACTTCAGTTGACCGATCATCCACTTGTGGAAATCCTGCCACAAACTGAATAGCGATGTTTCCCCAGCTTGCTCGGGATTCACCGTATAACTGCCCACCGTCCGAAGCCAGCGCCAGGTTTCGGGTGCGGTCAAAATAGATTGATTGGGGAAGCAATATGCTTGGTCGCGTAAATGGCACATCGCGCGTATCGTTGTAAAATCCGAACGGGTTCTTCATCCTGCCCAGACGTATACCGATTTCAGCTGCAGGTGTATTGATGAAATTGTAATCCAGAAAGCCAAAATCAATGTGGATGCCGCCGTTGCTGCTTGTTCCAGCTCTGCGATGGAGCAATTGACCAGATAATTGCAGTTTTGGTAATGGGCGCAGGGAAGCTGTCAGGCCGATTTCCCGGAAATCAAGGCTGCCAGAATCATTACTGTGGCCGAAAAAATTGTTCTTGTTCGTTTTGATGTAGCCTTGGCTCAGAAAACCATTCAGCTTGAAAAGATTCAGGTTTTGTAATTTAGGCGGCTCTTCAGCCAGACTAGGTCTGGCTAGAAAAATCAGCGATAGAGCTAGACCGCCTAAAAAGAAAACTGTAGTAGAAAATCTGCTGTTACTCATTGATATGAACGACCTGGACGCTATCATCAATCATGCTTCCGTTCAAATAACCGATCGCACCGGGTGTTGATGCAATTCGTGCACGCATTTCCTCTTCAGTATGCACGACAAATGGTGCTTGTCCGGTTCCGGAATAGACCATGCGATCCCATGCGGATCGCAATTGATAAGGAAAAATATTCAGTTTCTGCTTTGTAAAAGTGCTGTGCAACGGCGTATCATCCGGCAGAACGAAAACCCTGATAGGTAGCCCGTTCTGCCAGGTTCTGAGACGCATACTAAAAATGGAACGTAACAGATTCTTGGAGAGATAGTTCGAGTTGACGCTGGGATGGGTGATGACTTCGACCGAATCGTCAAAGGATAAAGCATTACCTGCGAATGAAAACGTGACCAGCAGGGTAAGAAAAAGAATACCTCGGAGCCAGTAACCAAAGAATCCTATCACAATAACGAATGGCTTCCCGATATATTAAACATTATCGGCATGTGCTGCTTTGAGCATTTCCTGACGCATACAGGTCAGGTCTACAGGCCAGATTTTTCCGTGATCTGTAACGAGTTCCCAGAGCGAATGATGTTCTTGGTGTATTTTATCGAGTAAATCAAGCAGGTAAATGTAATGGGGGGCACGAAGTCCATGATAGTCAGTGGAAGGACCTATCGGATTCATTTGTAAACCATAAAACCCCAGCAATCTGTTAAGAGCCGGTTCCATGGATGAAATCAAATGATAGATATTGCGTTGCGCGCATAATTGTATGATTCCAACGACAAGTGCCAGCATTGGATGGGGAAAGCGTCGGCGCTCTTGTGTTCCACCCTCCATTTTAGTGGGTTGTGACAGCATGCTATATTCGCCCTTTCTCTTGAAGAAATCGTTAAGTATGGCAAAACGTGATATTTCGGCAGTATGGCTCCGGGATGATGGATCCAGAACGAAATCAGGGTAAAAACGGGTGTTGAGTTCTGTCGGAAATTTATCAGCAGGATCTTTCAATTTGGGCAGAATAAGGCGGGTAGTACCAATGTAAGTCCCTGTTGGTTTGTGGCACAGGAGAATATGAATAGAACGAGTGTCATACTCGTCTTTTTCTAGGCCATCAGGAAATTTTGATCCGCCAAAATCCGGGAAAGTGTTATGGACACATAAAATCCGGTAGCGTAAATCAAAAACCGTTTTAAGTAACTCCGGTGTATCAGCATCGATGATTTCAAAATACTGATGAAAAGCTGCTTCGATATCGTTCATACTTTCCTTGATCGGGTTATATTTGAGAATATCTAAGATTCAGATCAGATTTTATTACTGGAATCAGTTTCCAATTCAGGGAATATGTGAACGATATGACTTTATATTTTTTCCCTGGGCACCAGCATTATCGTCGCTGGTCGTATTTTTCCGTATATTTATATGTCATTTGTCCTGAATTTAGACAAACATGTCGTTAAAATGAAACGTACTTTACTATACTTGTGTCGTCAAAATATGACAAGCCAATGTTGCTGGATGACCACAGTTTTTAGCAGGATCAATTCTTCTTTTATTTACTGTCGGAACTGGCAATGAATCATGACTGAACAAATATTCAGAATCAGATAAAAATTAAACTTTTATCGGATGATGCTGTTTGAACCAGTACTCCAGCATCATCAGCAGCCATACCATCGTGCCGTGATAACCGGCATGTTCATGAAGATGCTGATCGAGTAGTCGATCGATGAAATCGCTGCGTATGATGTCGCGTGATTTGAGGTCATTCAAGCTGTCCGCAGCAATTTCCCGCAAAGGTTTGTGTGTCTGGAGCCAGACACCGAACGGCAGACCAAATCCCTGTTTTTGTTTGGTAATGATCTCATCTGGCAGGAAGCCGCGCAGTGCCTGTTTAAAGAAATAGCGCAACTGCGTTCCTCTCAGTTTCTGTTCTGGAGCAAGCGCAAGAGAAAAAGCGAGCATTTCATCATTGGCAAACGGGAAAGCCACTTCCATGCCGGCCAGATGGCAGGCATGGACAACTTTGGGGAAATCATTGTCTGCCAGTGTGAATTTCCAGTCGAAGGCAAGCATGCGATTGATCAGGCTGCGAGCATGAGATACATCCTGATAGGTTCGCTCGATCAGCAGCGTAGGTTGTGCTGTATCGATCTTTGCCAGTAATTCCGGTGAAAATACAGTTTCAAACCCATAATGTGCCAGCAGATTATAAGTCTCCATACGATGAGGCATGGGAACCGTTGCCTGTGCGACATAGCTTCGTGCCTTGCGCAACAGTTTAAATCCTTTGTCTTCTGGAAGAGACAAAATAAAGGGGGAAAGCAGGTAATTTCTCAGAGCTGCCGGGATTCTGTCGTAAAGTGAAAAGATATACTGTTTTGCATAACGTACATTACCGCCAAACAGCTCATCACCCCCATCACCACCGAGTAGCAGATCGAGTCCGTCATTTCTGGCCATGCGTCCGCAGTAATAAGCCGGAAGCGCCGATGCATTACCAAAAGGTTGATCGAAGACCGAGGCAATCAACGGGATCGTTTCTACGACATCATCTGGTGTGACATAGTATTCGTGGTGATCGGTCGCGAAATGCCGGGCGGCAATACGTGCGTAATGCATTTCATCGTAGCCGGTGGCTTCAAAGCCGATCGAATAAGTTTTGGCGGGTTCGCCCGTGACTTCTGTCAGTATTCCTGCCAGGGTGGAACTGTCTGTCCCCCCGCTCAGAAATGTACCCGCTTTCTGGCCTTCTATCGCTTCCCTGACACTTTTTCTGAGCAGGGAAAGAAATTCCTGCTGAAGCTCGGGGAAAGGGCGTTTTATATCTTCATCAAACCGGATTTGCGTATAACGGCCGGTTTCTGTGCGGCCCTCGTGGAAATACAGATACTCACCGGGAAGCAGGCGCTTCTGAGCCAGATAAATGGTATCCGGCCCCGGTATCATGTGAAAGTAAAGGTAGTTGAGCAGTCCTTGCGGATTGATTTCAGTATTGGCCCGGGGATGAGTGAGCAGAGCATCGGCAGAAGTGCCAAACAAAATTCCGTCGTCACCCAGCGACTGGTAATAAAGTACGTGTGTACCCAGTGGATCGATGGCAAGCGCGACTTCACGTGCATGGCTGTCCACGATGCAGCAAACGAATTCGCCAGCAAGATCGGAGAAAGCTTGCCTGCCTTTCTGCTGCCACTGATCTGCAAGTGCCGCCGCCATTCCTTTGGCATCGATGGCTGTCTGCAGATCTGTATTGCGGGATTTTATCCTTCCCCAGATCCCTACCAGCAAGCCTTCTTTTTCATACAGATGTGCATGGCTTGTTTTTGCGGTGATGGAGAGAGTAGCATTGCCCTGTACTGCCGTCTGTACGGGACTGCTGTCAAAACGAGTCAGCAAACTGGTCATGCGATCAACAATCTGCTGATTTTCGATTGTCAGGTGATCTGCTCCCAGCCAGCCACATATTCCGCTCATATCATCTCCTCATTCGATGTTGAATTCATGCAATTCCCGGATGTGATTCAACATAGTTTGTTTTCTACATTGTTGTGAATCATTATTTGTCACATATGTCATGTGATCGGTATTTTCCGCGGTATGCCCGGCAGAGCGCCGTTTTCAGGCGCTCTGCCGGACTCTCTACCGCAGCAGATGCGGGTTTGATAATTTTCTCAGATCAGGACTTCCAGTGGAGCAGGGTGACTGAGAAAAGCGGTGGGGCTGGCAGTCAGCCCGTAGGCTCCCGACTGGAACACGACGACCAGATCCCCGGGTTCGGCCCTGGATAGTTCCATCCGGTCGGCAAGCAGATCCAGTGGTGTGCAAAGAGGTCCGACTACTGAAACGATTTCAGTCTCATCGATTTCCATTTTATTACCAATGGCAACCGGATAATTCTTGCGGATGACTTGGCCAAAATTTCCGGATGCCGCCAGATGATGATGCAGGCCGCCATTGGTGACCAGGAAAGTCTGTCCTCTCGATATTTTTTTTTCCAGCACTTGGCAAACATAAATACCTGCTTCTGCCACGATGTATCGTCCCAGTTCGACTACGAACCGGATAGCTGAAAATTGGGAGGGAATCTCTGCCAGCAACCGCTGCAGATTGGTTCCCACAGCATTCAAGTCCAGCGGGCTCTCACCGGGGAAATAAGGTACGCCAAACCCGCCTCCGATATTGATGGCACGAACAGGTACGGGTGAGGCAGAAGCAAGCTGTAAGCCCAGTTGCAGTGTTTTTTCATGAGCTTCCCGCAGCGCTTCGACCCGGAGATTCTGTGATCCGCTGAAAATATGCAATCCCTCAAAATCGAACCTGAGGTGTGCGATACGCTGCAATACCGCCGGAACACGTTCAGCATCGATACCAAACTGTTTGGAACCTCCCCCCATTTTCATACCGGAAGATTTTAGCTCGAAATCAGGGTTGACCCGTACTGCGACTTTGGGCCGGAAACCGGTCTCTTCTGCCAGTTGTGCAATCGTTTCCAGCTCATGCTCGGATTCCACATTGATGACGATGTCTGCTGCAATGGCGCACATCAGTTCCTGACGACTTTTTCCCGGTCCTGCAAAACTGATGTTTTCGGGGGTAATGCCGGCATCCAGTGCCACTTTCATTTCGCCAATCGAAGCTACATCCATGCCATCCACCAGCCCGGCCAGATGCTGTACTACGGCGGGCATAGGGTTGGCTTTCATGGCGTAATGCAGATGAATGCCCGCCGGCAAATGCTGCCTGAGAAATTGAATACGTGCAGAGATCAGCTTGCGATCGTAAGCGTAAAAAGGCGTGCTTCCGATTCGTTGCGCCAGGCGGGTGAGCGGAATGTCACCGATGACGAGACAGTGGTCGCGTATCGGAAATTGGGTTATCGGTGCATGTTTGGGATGCGTCATGATTCTTCTGCCTGGAAAACCTGCTGAAATTCACCGGCCAGCATTTTTCGGTCGATTTTTCCGTTCGGATTACGGGGCAGGCTGGTTTGTCTCAATTCGATCAAGCCTGGTTGCATGAAAGCAGGCAAATGTTGTTTACAAGCTGATTGCAGCGTATCCCGGTCGAGTTCGAATCCGGTTCTGGGAACAGCTACGACCACGATAGCCTGGCCGAGCGTGGGGTGGGGTACCCCAAAAGCGGCTGTTTCAGCAACTTTTTCGGTTGCATAAATGACTTCTTCCACTTCAGTCGGGCTGACACGGTAACCGGAGGTTTTGATCATGTCGTCGCGCCGGCCAATGAAGTACAGATAACCTTCATCATCCATGCGTACCGTGTCGCCTGACCAGACCGCAAGCTCAGGAATGGTCAACCCGGATTGACGGGGAGTCAGTGGTCGGAAGCAAGCAGCCGTTTTATCTACATCGTTCCAGTAACCCAGTGAAACGAGTGGACCCCGGTGTACCAGTTCACCCGGTTCACCCGGTGCGCAATGGGAACCATCCTCGCGCAATACCATGACTTCAGCATTGGGAATTGCTTTGCCCATGGAATCCGGCCGTTTGTCTACTTCCTCGGGAGGAAGGTAGGTCGAGCGAAAAGCTTCGGTCAGACCATACATCAGAAAGATTTGTGTATCGGGCAGTGCGCTGCGCAGATGTGCCAGAGTTGCGCGAGGCATTGCGCCGCCTGAATTGGTGATATAACGCAGACTCTGCGTATCTTTCCAGTCCAGTTGTGCCAACTGTGCCCACAATGGTGGCACCGCAGCCAGTCCAGTCACCTGTTCATGCTTAACCGTGGTGAGGATATCGCGCGGCAGCAGGTAATTCATCAGAATGGCAGTGGCTCCGGTATAAAACGCAGTATTCAGTTGATTCAATCCGTAGTCGAAGCTGAGCGGTAACACTGCCAGTATCCGATCATCAGGCCGGTTATTCAGATATTGGGAAACACTTATGGCTCCAGTTACCAGATTGCGATGGGAAAGCACCACTCCCTTGGGTTTGCCGGTACTGCCCGAGGTATACAGAATTGCGGCCATATCGCTGTCGATGCAGTATGGTAACCGTGCAGCATCTGAAAGTGTTTGTGCCTGTTTCCATGAAACGACATTCAATCCGGGAAGTGATACTTTTTGCAGATCACCGGTGATGATCACAGTATGCAGATCATGGCATTGCGGTAATACCGGGCTGAGCAGATCGAGTCTCTCGGCAGAGGTTATCAATATCCGCACATTGCAGTCTTTGAGGATATAGGCAACCTGTTCGGCTTTGAGTAGTGGATTGACGGGAACGAATGCTCCTCCTGCTGCAGATGCGCCAAACAGTGCGATGACCGTTTCGAGTCGTTTCTCGAGATAGACAGCCACACGCTCCCCGCGACCAAGTCCAAGCGTATACAAAGCACTGGCAATCGATTGTACTGCTTCAGATAATGCGGTATAGGAGAGATGCCGTTTCTGATCGATCAATGCAGTGGAATCGGGGTATCGGGCAGCCGACTGATAAATCAGTTCATGAAAAAGATGGGACATCGATCAGTATGTATAAGTCATAAGATGATTGGATTCTACAGCCTATTTGAGTCCGTGACGATTCATCAGATCGTAAAGAGTGGGGCGGGTGACACCGAGAAGTTCCGCTGCCTTGGCAACATTACCATTTACCCGTGCCAGCACTTTGATGAGCATTTCGTGTTCTGCTTTATCTCTGACTTCGCGCAGGGTGACAGGTGCAAAACTATCGGCTGCCGGTTGTAATCCGAGATCTGCAGCAGTGATTTGCGAACCTTCTGCCATAATGACTGCGCGCTTGATGCAGTTTTCGATTTCGCGGATATTCCCCGGCCAGGGATGGCTGCCGATTGCATCCAGCGCATCTTGGCTGAAATTGAGGGATTGGCGTTTTTCTTTCGCCCGGAACTGGTTTTTGAAGTGATGCGCGAGTAAGACGGCATCACCGATACGCTCGCGAAGCGCCGGGATATGGATACTGATTTCACACAGGCGATAGTACAAATCCTCACGGAAAGTGCCAGCCTCGATCATTTTCTTCAGATTCTGGTGGGTTGCGCAGACGATTCGTACGTCTACCGAGATCAGTTCCCGGCCGCCGATACGTTCGATGACACGTTCCTGCAAAAATCTCAGCAGCTTTGCCTGCAATGACAACGGCAAATCGCCGATCTCATCCAGGAAAAATGTACCTCCCTGTGCCAGTTCGATTTTGCCTGGTGTCTGCTTGACTGCTCCTGAGAAAGCACCTTTTTCGTAGCCAAACAGCTCTGCTTCCAGCAGGGATTCAGGAATGGCCGCGCAGTTGACTGCAACCATGCGTTTACTGTTCCGGTCGCTCAACTGGTGAAGTGCCCTAGCCAATACCTCCTTGCCGGTTCCGCTCTCACCCAGCAGAGTGACCGTAACATCGGAAGATGCGATACGCTCGATTTGCTGGCATATTTTGACCATACCGGGATCACTGGTGATGAGTCCGGGAATGGCGGTGCTTGAAGAAGATTTCAACAGTTCACGATTTTCGCGCTGGAGCCGATGCAAATAGAACGCCCGGTTTACGATCAGACTGAGCACATTGGCATCGAGCGGTTTCTGGTGAAAATCATACGCACCCATGTTGATTGCTTTCAGTGCGTTTTCGTGATTCTGGTTGCCCGTCAGCACGATTACCTTGGTATCGGGTGCCACAGCAAGAATCTGCTGCAAGGTTGCCAATCCTTCCGTTGCGCCATCCGGGTCAGGTGGTAATCCCAAATCCATGGTGACGACAGCAGGCTCATGCCGGCGGACTTGTGCGAGTGCACTTTCGCGATCTGAAGCGACAGCCACATTGCAATCATCGAAACTCCAGCGTAATTGTTTCTGGAGCCCAGGATCATCTTCTATTACGAGTAGTTTTTTTGGTATCTGATTTGCGTTCATGTCATCGCTGCTAAAGGTTCCGGGTGGATAACGAAGTCATTTTGTTGTATCGAATATTTTCAGAGATATTGAAATCAAAACCGGTCGTTTGTTACGGGTTGAACAACCAGGGAAATCTTTTGTATTTCAAGGTTCTGTTCCACTGGAAGCAAGTGGGCAATGAAATAGACAATGTAAGCTTTATCGACACTTTTTCGCAGATATTAAGTCAAACCGGATCAGACAGGAAAAAAGTAGTGGCCCATCAATGATTTACTTTGAATTTGGCCGGGTGGAGATGCAAAACCTGTTGCGCTGTGCCGGGCATGAACGATGTCTGCTTTCCTGCCACCCAATCGGAATGACCACTGCCATAATAAGGAGAGAGTGGATGGCCGCTCTGGCCTCCCGGCATTTCGAAATAACCCTGTTCTTCTTCTCCGGGTGCAACGACGAAGCGCAGCGAAGCACCAAAATCGGGTGCCTGAACACGTGGCATGTGGTGATCGCCGGGTAACTGATCGGCAGGCATGTTCAGCCATACGGCAATCCATGACGGCAGGGCGCGGCTGAACGGATGTCGGATATCGGCGGTATTTTCTTCTCCCCAAGTGCGTTCCGCCATGCCACCAGGCTGGGTATGCATTTGTTCCGCTACCCGGTGTGCACATGCTGCCAGCATGCTGTTCCAGTCGCTGTCATCGGCGGGTAATAAATGAAGCGGCCGTTGTTCGATCAGTTTCCATACCGCATGTTCGGCCTGGCTCAGGCGCGGTATTTCAAATTCAGGGTAATCCGATTTTACTTTGGCAGTTAAACTGCTGAGTACATGTTTCATGACTTCAAGGCGAAAACTGCGTACGATCCGGTAAGCAACTGATTGCACAGAAGCATGCCCGTTCCAGTCGAGCAGCATCTGTTGCATTTCATTGCGCCATACGGCAGAAGGTGTTTTTTGCAATATCTTATCCAATAGTTGCTTCCAGCGAGCGAGAAGCAGTGCCCGATCATCCAGCTGAATGGCAAGCAGATCTGAGGGTGAAAAGTAATCGTGTGCATAGAGTTCATCCCGGATCTGCCGGCTGCGGGCGCCGAGCTCATATCCGCCATCTCCCAGCTTGCTCAACAAGGCGCCATCGATCATTCTTGAATTACCGTTCCAGAGGCGCATATTCGGTGGGTTGATAACCAGCGGGTAATCAGCAGGTGCAAGCCAACCATTCCAGCCTGCAGACTGCTTGCTCCAGTCTGCAGGCAATCCCGGATCATAGCTGCCCATACGTTGAGGAATGCGGCCGGCAATCGTCCAGGCGATATCACCATTTTTGCTTCCGGCAATGAAATTTTGTGCTGGAATACCCATATTCCGGGCAATATCTGCTGCTTTTTCCAGATTGTCAGCCTGTTCCAGTCTGACGATATCGAAATTGACCGCACCAGGCTGGTGCGCAGCCCAGATCAACGCCAGGGGAGTACCATCAAAATCCTGTGCAAGGATCGGTCCCCATTCGGTTTCGCGGATTTCGAGGGTTTCGTCGGGCCCGTCCCGCACATGCAGGGTTTCACGCCATGTTTTCACAGATTTCCATCCACCCTGGCTGATATAGCGGGCGGGATTTTCCGGATCGGGATTCACCCTGATCCAATCGGTAAAATCGCCGTAGGAATTGGTAAATCCCCACGCGATATGGCGATTGGAGCCGGCAACGATAGCCGGTGTACCTGGCAGACTGGCGCCGATCACATCGATCGTTTGGTTTGGATGTCTGGTATCCGGGTAAATCAGCCGGGTACGAAACCATAAACTGGGTACTCGCAGGGCCAGATGCATGTCGTTGGCCACCAGTGCGCTGCCATTCGTCAGATGTCCTCCCACGGCAAATCCGTTGCTGCCAATGGAGGGAGATTCCTGGAAACCGTTATCCGCTAAAGCCTGTTTGCTGATGGAACGTAAATCGAGGTCGGTAGCAGGGGGGTAGGGCGGCCATTCAAAATGACTGCCATCCAGTGATGCATCCCATTCGCCTCCACTGGCCGTCAGGAATCGATAGGCGGATTCCGGCAGGGAAGCATGCATCATCGATAATCCCAGTTCGCGATCAAAGTTGTTCCCCTGCAGCGTCATGTACATGGCCAGTACGATCAGCAGGCTGTCTTCACTTTGCCAGGCACGGGGTGTGGTTTGCGTAAGCAGATAACCAAACTGTCTGACCCTGAGACTGTCCAGCCCCGTATTGACACCATCCCGATAAGCCTCGAGCAAACGAAGCTGATCTTGTGGCAGTGTCTGCAGCATGGCTTGTGCCCGGGCACGCATACGGTGCACTCGCGCTTTGCGATCGGCCGGCAGTGCAACTGTGCCGAATAATTCTGCCAGCTCTCCGGCAGCCTTGCGGCGCATCAGATCCATTTCCAGAAAACGTTCCTGCGCATGGATAAAACCCAGTCCGCGTGCCAGATCGAGCCTGTTTCCACCACTCAGCGTCACTGTGCCGAGGGCATCCCGTTCGACTGTTACGATGTCGGTCAATCCGGGAACGGGTAGTTCCCCTTCATAAAGAGGCAGACTGCCTTTTAAAAGCAGCCAGGCCGTGAATAGTATGACTATTGCAAGTGTAGACAGAAAAAACAGGGATTTACGCAGCATATTCAGATTCATTTTCCAAAGCGATTACTGCCGGGATTGTAACAATGATGACCATTGCGCTTGCAAGAAACCGGAGTCATCTCAAGTTAACGATTATCGTTTTGATCTGATTTGTCCACAATTCCTGTGGATAAGTTTGTGTACAATTTGGGAATGAGTTACTTAAGGTTGTCTTTTCAAACGGGATTCTCAAGTCTGCTGAAATTTTAAACACAAATTTTATTTTTTAAAAACAGACACTTATATTTTATATCAATACTGGCGCGGGTTTGCAGAGTTGTCAATATCCCTGATGGCAAGATGTGGATATTTTTATGCATGTCAAGAGAAAATCCTGATGGTATTTGAAAAGTCAGGGTTTTTATATTTTTCAAAGCAGCGATCAGGCGTAATTTTTTGTGTTATTTCCCTGTTCTGGAATGCACGATAAACGATTTTGCGGGTGACAGGATGAGTGTAAATGATCTCGAATCATTGATCAGTCAGGTACGCCGCTGCACCTTGTGTGCCGAACATTTACCGCTGGATCCAAGGCCGGTATTTCAACTGCATGAAACTGCCCGTGTTCTGATTGCCAGCCAGGCACCGGGCAGGCGGGTGCACGAAACCGGTTTGCCGTTCAATGATCCTAGTGGTGATCGATTGCGCGAGTGGCTGAACATGACTCGTACAACCTTTTATGATCCCCGCAGGATCGCGATCCTGCCTATGGGATTGTGTTTTCCGGGAACGGGAAAATCCGGTGATTTGCCACCGCGACCTGAATGTGCACCTGCGTGGCGGTCGGCATTGTTGTCACACCTGAAAAATATCAAACTGACCCTGCTGGTAGGCCAGTACGCCCAAGTCTACTATTTTACCCGGCAGGGTAGAAAACCACCGGCAACGTTGACTGAGAATGTTCGATCCTGGCGAAAATTCTGGCCTGACATCGTGCCACTTCCTCACCCAAGTCCGCGTAATAACCTTTGGTTGAGGCGCAATCCATGGTTCGAAGAAGAAATTATTCCGGCACTTCAGGAGCGTGTGGCGGTGATTCTGAATCAGACAGCCGATTTCTGAGTTCCTGTACCGGAATAACATCCGGTGTCATTCATTTCTGGCCAGAAATGGCCAATCTACAGGCTGATTATTTGTATCAGATTACACAAAAATAATCATTTTATTGAACTTTATGCCTGAAATTTCAGCTGATTCAAGAAGAAGTGGTGGTGTCCGGATATACCATTTCGATTATTTGTATGTATTAAATGTTTCTGCTTTACGGGTATGTAACTGTGGAGTAGAGTAAATAAAAGGCGCCTATTCATTAACTCAGAAAACGATTTGCACTTGCAAATCATTACAACCATAACTTGAAAGGAGTGGTAAATCATGAGTAATAGAGAAGCTTATATCAAGAAAGCTGAAGCTCAATTAAAAGAGTGGAGTGCTCAGATCGATCTTCTGAAAGCAAAGGGAGAAAACCTGGCAGTTGATGCTGAAATCGAATTTAAGAAAAAATTAGATGAAGCAGAAGAAAAACGATCTGAACTCTCATCTTATCTGGAGCAGCTGGCAGATAAAACAGACAGTATCTGGGATGACATAAAGGATGAGGCAGAAGAAAAATGGAATACTGCCAGCAAAACATTCTCTGATTTTATCGATGATTTCAAGTACAGGTAAGACTCACACAAGCAGCAAAATTCTGTTCTTTACGGACCTGATCCTTACGGTAATCTTTTCATTTCTATATCGGATGTTTGTCCGTTTTGTCTTAAATAAAGGAGAAGAAAAATGAAAAAAACCTATTTGCTATCGGCTGTATTTCTTATGTTCCTGTCATCTTCCGTCATCGCAGCGGAAACGCTTACCGAGAAACTGGAAACCAAGACAAATGATGCTGAAAGGGCAGCCAATAAAGCAATCAATCGTGCACAAGAAGCCACCTGCACGGACAGTGATGCGGAATGTTTGAAACAAAAAGCAAAAAACAGGGCAAGTGAAGCTTATGACGCGACAAAAGACAAAGCATCTGAAATCAAAAATAAAGTTGACTGATACAAAATCACCTTGTCTTAATTCCAAATCAAAAATGACACGAAGGCGAGCCGCAGACAGTATGAATAATACGGCAAGGCGAAGCCGACAAAGTCAGTCTTGATTTAGAAATGGAATAAGGTATACCTCTCATATTTATCGGGCAGCAGCCATTGATTGTGGCTCTGCCCGTCAGTTCTTTCCCGCTCTTTTCACAGGATCAGGATTTTTAGTGTTATGCCGGTAGCTTCGGGCCAGCAGGTGAAGTCGTATCAACCCCTCCTACTGCTGATCATGCCATAGAACTAATCGTCCTGCGGAAGCGGGCAAGTGCCAGTGTGAAAAAAATACTGCCAATCACCGTATTCATCGAGAAAAATTTCTACTGTATAGCCATCGAATTTATCGCTCATCTTCCCTCCTCGTAGGAACTGCCTGATTTGATAACTCTTTGCTGTGAAATAGTATCAGGCAATTCTGGGATAACAAGTAAAGGTGGCGATTGTTATTTGATGGTTCCCATGCTCCGGCGTGGGAGCCGGTGTTGTTGCCGCTCCGGCGGCGGGTGTGCCCCGCTGGAGCGCGGGAATGATCAAAATTTGCGAATATTAGAAACTCATACTGGCAGAAAACGCAACAGTTCTCGGCACACCCAAAATATCTTGGGATTGCCAATAATTCTTACCCGTCAGATTGATAACGTTCAAGCGTACGATCAGTGATTTGTCGAATAGGCGAGTACTGTATCGTGCTCCGATATCGTACAAGGTATAACTGGGAATCTTGTCGGTATTGGCAGCGTTGCCATATCTTTCACCAGTATAGTAAATACCACCAGTCAGGTTCAGTCCTGGAATCCATGGCAGCGCATATTCCGCATAAATCTTGCCCATTCTGGAAGCTGCATTGGTTGGTTTTTTGCCTTCGAGAGTAGGGTCATCAGATTTCTCCACACTGAGATCCATCAGCGTACCGCCTCCCATTATGGTCAGATTATCAGTTACTTTTCCGGTCAAGACCAGTTCCACCCCGTTATGCACCTGCAAACCGTCCTGAATATAACTCGGGATGGGCGTGGCACGATCCGAATACTGGTTGGCTTTTTCTATCCGGAACAGTGCAGTACTCAGCAGCAGATTAGGATTGATATCGTATTTCGCACCTACCTCGTACTGCTGACTGACCAATGGTGGAAGTATCTCCCCATAATTAGCATAGGTGTTACCTACTATTGAGCCAGTTTGAAGTGCTTCCATATAAGAGACATAGGTGGTTACCGCGTCAATCGGTTTGTATAGCAGTGAAATGGTGGGAGTCAGTGCAGATTTTTCATATTGAGTACCATCACCCCAAGTACCAGATGCTCTATACATCGTAGTAGCATAGTTAAGCCCAACCATCGCAGACCATTGATCGTTAAAAGTAATATTATCCCCGATCAAAATATTATTATATCGGTCCTGCCAAATAGACTCGTGTGGTGCGCGTCCATAAATTTCCAAATCCGGTTCCGGCAGATGCTTGATTTCACCCAACGAGAAACTGTTTACATCAGATAGCCAAACTCTCGGGCGTCTAAAATACTCAGCAAAAGTGGATGAGTAACCTAAGGTCAGCTTATGATCAATAGCAAAGGTTGAAAATTGGCTATCCAGGTAAATATACCCCCCATAATTTTCATATATGCTCCCGGGATCTATCGATAATCCCGGAATAAAGGTTCTGTCCGCCTGCTCTTCTAGTATTGGTGCACGAGACTTTATATCAGTATGTTGGTAGAAAAAAGCACTCCTGAGCGTAAAATGCTTACTGAGAGCCCAGCGCAAGCCAGTGTAGGCTTTATGGCTTTCTACGTCATTGGATGCCCATTTGGGAGAATAGCGTTTACTGGTATCGATAGAAGTCCTCTGCGTCGTTAAAATCGCGGGTTGTATTGCCTCTCTGCTGTAATCGTTATAGGTATATTTGATATCGGCATAGAGGGTATCGGTAATATGGCCATCCAACACGATGTTGGCCACTTTCTGGTTTACCGGTGCACCGATAGCAGTATCTCCCCCCTGATAGAGCAAATTGGCCCGGTAACCGAAGCGGCCCCGATCATCAAATTTTCCGCCGATATCGGCATGGCCATAAAACTGCGTTCCACCGTAATTACCAAACGTCAGCCTTCTGAGCGGAACATCGGTAGAATTTTTAGTGACATAATTCACTGCTCCACCCACTCTACCACCACCATAGAGAAAGCCTGAGGTTCCGCTAAGGAAATTCTGAAGAAGGCTTTCTGATTTTGGCAAAATATCTGTATTTCACTCACTAGGTTTTGCAATGAAGCAGATGACCTTTACTGATGCTGAGTACGCAGTCAAACGCAAGCGGACTCGCAAGGA
>Ga0206106_100549_pt1 | contig 20831 bp, 17 predicted proteins | sample 1B1ome_FD_148677 | JGI IMG/M metagenome (GOLD analysis project Ga0206106, IMG submission 148677) | Enriched microbial communities from leaf-cutter ant dump, University of Wisconsin, Madison, United States - 1B110A | ecosystem: Environmental > Terrestrial > Nest > Insects nest > Nest dump | place... | reverse complement strand
GTGGTGTGACGGGCGGTGTGTACAAGACCCGGGAACGTATTCACCGCGGCATGCTGATCCGCGATTACTAGCAATTCCGACTTCATGCAGGCGAGTTGCAGCCTGCAATCCGAACTGAGACCGGCTTTGGTAGGATTGGCTCCGGATCGCTCCTTCGCTGCCCGTTGTACCGGCCATTGTAGTACGTGTGTAGCCCAGGTCATAAGGGGCATGATGATTTGACGTCATCCCCGCCTTCCTCCGGTTTGTCACCGGCAGTCAGCCTAGAGTGCCCGCCATTACGCGCTGGCAACTAAGCTCAAGGGTTGCGCTCGTTGCGGGACTTAACCCAACATCTCACGACACGAGCTGACGACAACCATGCACCACCTGTCTCCTCTGTCCCGAAGGAAAGGCACATCTCTGCACCGGTCAGAGGGATGTCAAGACCTGGTAAGGTTCTTCGCGTTGCTTCGAATTAAACCACATACTCCACTGCTTGTGCGGGTCCCCGTCAATTCCTTTGAGTTTCAGTCTTGCGACCGTACTCCCCAGGCGGAGTGCTTAATGTGTTAACTTCGGCACCGCAGGGTGGACCCCTCCGACACCTAGCACTCATCGTTTACGGCGTGGACTACCAGGGTATCTAATCCTGTTTGCTCCCCACGCTTTCGCGCCTCAGCGTCAGTTACAGGCCAGAGAGCCGCCTTCGCCACTGGTGTTCCTCCACATCTCTACGCATTTCACCGCTACACGTGGAATTCCGCTCTCCTCTTCTGCACTCAAGTCTCCCAGTTTCCAGTGCATCACGGGGTTGAGCCCCGCACTTAGACACCAGACTTAAAAGACCGCCTGCGCGCGCTTTACGCCCAATAATTCCGGACAACGCTTGCCCCCTACGTATTACCGCGGCTGCTGGCACGTAGTTAGCCGGGGCTTTCTTCTCAGGTACCGTCACCTTCAGGGCAGTTACTCCCCAAAGCGTTCTTCCCTGGCAACAGAGCTTTACGACCCGAAAGCCTTCCTCACTCACGCGGCGTTGCTCCATCAGGGTTGCCCCCATTGTGGAAGATTCCCTACTGCTGCCTCCCGTAGGAGTCTGGGCCGTGTCTCAGTCCCAGTGTGGCCGTTCACCCTCTCAGGTCGGCTACGCATCGTCGCCTTGGTGGGCCGTTACCCCGCCAACTAGCTAATGCGCCGCAGGCCCATCCATCAGTGGCAGCTTGCGCCGCCTTTCCCAATCCCCCCATGCGAGGAAACTGTCTATCCGGTATTAGCATTCGTTTCCGAATGTTATCCCGGTCTGTTGGGCAGGTTGCCTACGTGTTACTCACCCGTTCGCCGCTAAGCAAGAATGCAGCAAGCTGCATTCGAGCTCCGCTCGACTTGCATGTATTAGGCACGCCGCCAGCGTTCGTCCTGAGCCAGGATCAAACTCTCCGATATCGGACTCGATTCCGAATCATCCGCTAGGATGATCGGGCGATGTCCAGGTAAATCCTATCTGAGAGCCATATGGCTCATTTTGAAACTGGTTTGTCATCTTAAAGATGACGATTCCGTATTACGCTCGATGTTCAGTTTTCAAAGAGCAATCATACGAGGCTGCATGCCTGATATCGGGAGTTTGCGGAACAAACTCAAGCCTCTTAATTCGCACCGCTTCAGAAGCGGCTTAAATAATATATCACGGTCGCATGGCAGATGCAAGCTTTTTTCGATTGGATTTTTCAGTAAAATGAGCACCTTTGCAAGGTGCTCATTGAAACCTAAGTATGATCGGGAGAAAGCTCGCTTACTTAAGGTGGGCAGCGTACATGAATCCGCTTGTTGTTTCCATATAGACAAGCTCCCCTTCATGGATCGACACACTGGCAACTTGGTCCGAGGTTTTGAAGACAACCGCACCCGTCTCATCCAGGATGACCATGCCATATGGCGTCGTATTCTCCTTGATGAAGGTGCAGATCAAATACCCCTCTTCAGCGCGAATCCACGAGACTTTGCCCTCCAGCGGCACGAGCTCCTCCGAACCGCCCGACGCAGGGATTCGATACAACTTGTCATCGGATACGACATAGACGGAACCCCCATTCACAGCAAAGTTGCTCGTCCGCAGATCGCTGACAACTGTCGTCTCGTTCGTGGCCAGATCTACACTATGAACACGGCTGTAAGGCTTGCCCCCGTATTGAATGGCCATCACGTAAACCCGGTTATCCGCCAAATACAGATCTTCACTCTCGGTACCGCGTTCTATGTTGTTTTCAATCGAAAAGTTGTACCCGTATAGCAGATCGGGATCTCCAATTGCGCGATAATCCTGATTGTCCGCTTTCAACATCAGATTGCCTGGATCTCTCCTGGCACCTTGGTACACCCGAATCGTCCAATCGCCGAATGTTCGATGGAGCAAATAACCGGATGCTGCTTCTTCGAAGACGCCATCTGCATTCAGAGCCAAGTCGTGATCGCTGCCCATCACGCCTCCGCCTTGGTGATAAATCAACGTGACAACTCCCCGATCGAAGACCAATCTCGCGCTCACATAAGTTGTGCCGTCACCCTCGCTCCATAGGGGCAGTTGAAACAGCAATTTCGCCTGCTTGGGTTCACCTAACGGGGCTCGCATCACTTTCCCTTGGTCGCCCAAGTAATAATGATATCCGTTCGCCACGATGGATTTTCCCGCTTCCGCGCTTTGAACAGGCAACCGCTCCACATGGGGGTTTGAGGATTGAATCGCCAGACCGCTCTTAACATCGAAATGATAAGACCAGCCGAACTCCTCTACCGCATACTTCCACGTCAGCGGAAAATAGGTAATATCCCTGAACGTAAGAAAAGGATATTCCCCGCCGTCGTCCGCCGAGACCGCCCGGCCGTTCAACAGCACTTCTCCCGTTCGAATCGCTGCCGTCAACGATTCGCCATTCTTCTCCTTCCCCCGACCTTCGCGATAGGCCGCCGTTACGCCCGTCTGATCGATGACGAGCCCGGTTTCGGGACTCCAGTTCGTCTCCAGCCCCAGCAAACGATTATCATAATACGTCATGGGAAAGTAGGTGATTCCGCGGTACACGATCAACGGATATTGGCGGTATGCATTGTCGATCACGATTCCGTTCAGCGTAACAGGGAAACTCGGCAATGAAACTCGAACTTGCTTGGCTTGTGCGGACATCGAGGCGGGCATAGCGAATACCATAATCAGAAGGACTATCATCGTCATGAAGGCATAGCGCCTATTCTTCAATTCATCTCATCTCCGTTCCGACTCTCCCGGTATAGACGTTGGAAATGAAGAAAAGTTGCCGCCTCGAAGGGAAATCGGCAAGACAACAAGAAAACCCACGGACATCAAAATCCGTGGGCTTTCTTAATATTCCGTATCGCCCTGTCAATCCTCATGCCGCATATGCGGGAACAGCAGCACATCGCGGATCGACGGCGAGTCCGTCAGCAGCATAACCAGCCGGTCCACGCCGATGCCGAGGCCGCCCGTCGGCGGCATACCGTACTCCAGCGCGCGGATGAAGTCCTCGTCCATCTCGTGCGCCTCGTCGTTGCCGGCTTCTTTCTCCTGCAACTGCGCCTCGAACCGCTGGCGCTGGTCGATCGGATCGTTCAGCTCGGTGAACGCATTCGCATGCTCCCGCGCGACGATGAACAGCTCGAACCGGTCCGTGAATCGCGGATCCTGCTCGTTCTTCTTCGCCAGCGGCGAGATATCGACCGGGTGGCCGGTGACGAACGTCGGCTGAATGAGCGTGTGCTCGACGAATGTCTCGAAGAACGCGTTGACGATGTGTCCGAACGTCATATGCGGCTCCACCGGCACCTTGTGCTCTTTGGCCAGCCGATGCGCTTCCTCGCCCGACATCTGTGCCGTGAAGTCGATGCCGACCGCCTCGCGGATCAGCTCCATCATCGACACGCGGCGCCACGGCGGCGCAAGATCGACTTCCTGTCCCTGGTAGACGATCTTCGTCGTTCCAAGCACTTCCATCGCGATATGCGAAATCAGATTCTCCGTCAAGCTCATGATGTCTTCGTAATCGGCATACGCTTCGTACAGCTCGATCATCGTAAACTCGGGATTGTGGCGCGTGGAGACGCCTTCGTTGCGGTAAACGCGGCCGATTTCGTATACCTTCTCCAAACCGCCGACGATCAGCCGCTTCAGATGAAGCTCGATCGCGATCCGCATATAGATCTGCATGTCCAGCGCATTATGATGCGTAATGAACGGGCGGGCCGCAGCACCTCCCGCGATCGCATGCAGCGTAGGTGTCTCCACCTCCAGATAGCCGCGGCTGTCCAGGTAGCGTCTCATTGACTGAATGATGCGAGAGCGCGCAATGAACGTTTTCTGCACGTCCGGGCTTACGATCAAATCCACATACCGCTGGCGGTAGCGCGTCTCCACATCCTTCAAGCCATGAAACTTGTCCGGTAGCGGCAGCAGCGATTTCGTCAGTACGACAAGCTCGCGCGCCTTCACGGACGTCTCGCCGGTTCGGGTCTTGAATACGATCCCGCGCACGCCGATCATATCGCCGATATCAAGCAGGTCGAACGCTGCAAAATCTTTCTCCGCCACCGTATCTTGACGTACGTAGATTTGGATTTTGCCGCTGATATCCTGAATATGCGCGAACGCCGCCTTGCCCATGCTGCGCTTCTGCATAATCCGGCCCGCGATCCGCACTTCGATTTCCTGAGGCTCCAGCTCTTCGTTCGGACGATCGCCGTACGCCGCCAGAATTTCGCCCGCACGATGCGTGCGCTCGAACTTGCTGCCGAACGGGTCGACGCCCAGATCCCGCAGCTCGTCCAGCTTGCCGCGGCGAATCTGCAGCAGCTCGCTGAGCTCCGCGGCTTGTTCCTTCGTTTCCTGCGATTCCGATGATTCCGTGTGTGCCATGATTGGATTCCTGCTCCTTTTCTTACGCCGATGTATCCTCGCAAACTCTCTCCGCCCGCGCATCGCAATCGGAAATGTCTTCCTTAAACAAGAACAAACGGCTTGGCCGTCTGAGCGACGGTAACCGTTTATTCATGCGGTGTGGGTACTGCAACCTGTCGTGCTCCGGCCGATCGGGCAGGTTACCTCTTGATATCGACGATTTTGTATTGAATGATGCCCGCGGGAACGTTGACCTCGACCGTCGTGCCTTTCTTCTTCCCGATGATCGCTTTGCCGACCGGGCTTTCGTTGGAAATCCGGTTGCGCCCGGGATCCGACTCCGCCGTGCCGACGATCGTGTACTCCATCGTGTCGCCGTATTCCATATCTTCTACGATCACCGTGGATCCGACCCCTACCGTTTCCAGGTCGATTTCCTCGTTGTTGATAATGCGGGCGTTGCGCAGCATCTTCTCGAGCGTGATGATGCGTCCTTCGATGAAAGCCTGCTCGTTCTTCGCGTCCTCGTATTCCGAATTCTCGCTGATGTCGCCATACCCGATGGCGATCTTGATGCGCTCGGCCACTTCCCGGCGTTTGACCGATTTCAGATTCTCAAGCTCTTCCTCCAGCCGCTTAAGCCCATCCGGGGTCAGCAGCACTTCCTTATCGCTCATCTCACCGATCTCCTGTCGTGAATATGGTCAACTGCGGTAGTCAATCACTTCAATATATGGTGCATGCGCATGTTGTCATGACATCGCCTGGGGAATAAACTGGAACTTTTCCAGCCCTCCCTTGTGAATATTGGTACTGATTATATTTCAAGCCTTCTAAAATGTCAATTCACCGGAGCAGTCGATATCTCCGATGCAGCCAGATCCGAATCGTCGAGCGATTGCACGTAATCGGTCAACATTCTCTCCACTTCATCGCGTGCCGTTAATTCCATGATGGCATCCTTTATTTTATGCGCGTTCGGCAGGCCCTTAAGGTACCAGGCCAGATGCTTGCGCATCTCGCGCACCGCCTGGGACTCGCCTTTCAAGGCGGCCAGCCGGTCCAGATGGATCAAGGCGATGCGGATCTTCTCCCCCGGCGAAGGCTCGGGCAGTAATTCTCCCGTCGTCAGATAATGGACCGTGCGGTACAGCATCCACGGATTGCCGAGGGCGCCGCGACCGATCATGACGCCATCCGCGCCGGTATGATCCAGCAGACGCCTGGCATCCTCCGGCGTGAACACGTCGCCGTTGCCGATGACCGGAATCGACACCGCCTGCTTCACGTCGCGGATAATGTCCCAATTCGCCTTGCCTGTGTAAAGCTGTTCCCGCGTGCGTCCATGCAGGCTGATGGCGGCGCCGCCTGCCCGCTCGATCGCCCGGGCATTCTCGATCGCGTATACGTGCTCGTCGTCCCAGCCCATGCGCATCTTGACCGTCACTGGCTTCCTTGCAGCTTCCACGGCATAGGAGACCATGTCGTAAATTTTCCCGGGATCCAGCAGCCATCGCGCGCCCGCGTCGCACTTGGTCACCTTCGGCACCGGGCAGCCCATGTTGATGTCGATGATATCGGCATTCGTATTCTCGTCCACGTACTGGACAGCCGCTACAAGCGATTCCTTGTCCCCGCCGAAAATCTGCAGGCTCAGCGGCTTCTCGCGTTCGTCCACATACAGCATTTCCATCGTGCGCTTGTTGCCGTGCAGGATCGCCTTATCGCTCACCATCTCCGCACAGACGAGGCCGCAACCAAACTCCTTGGCGATCAGCCGAAATGCCGGGTTGCAGACTCCCGCCATCGGGGCGAGCACGACATTGTTCTTCATCTGGATATCTCCGATTTGCAGCATTATTCCGTACTCCTTTCCTTGTGACTTTGCTCATACCGATCGGGCTCGACTTGCCCGCCTACAGCTTCCGGTCTCAGCAGTCTTGCGCCCATCTTCTGATGCCGGCAGCGCGCTGCGCCGCTTCGGTCACGTCATGCTCCCACGGGAACGCCGCCCCCGGCGACCATACGTCGCGCAGCGGCACCAGCACGAACGCTCGCTCGCCCATGCGAGGGTGCGGCAGCGTCAGTGCCTCATTCTCCATGCGAACGCCTTCATATAGCAGGAGATCCAGATCGATGATCCGGGGCCCCCAGCGGATGTCCCGCACGCGTCCCAGCGCCTGTTCGATCGCCAGCAGCTCGCTCAGCAGCGCCTGCGGCTCCAGCTCCGTCGCCACCGCCGCCGCCATATTCAGAAAAGCCGGCTGATCCACGTACCCGACCGGCTCCGTCTCGTACATGCCGGAAATCCGCAGCATTTCAACGCCAGGCACCGCTGCCATCCGGCGCAGCGCTTCTCTCAGCGACGCAGCCCGTTCTCCCAGGTTGGCGCCCAGCGCCACGTAAGCTTCCTTCAAAGTTTATTCATCCTTCTTGGCAGCATCGTCGGCAGGAACGACGTTCCCGCCCGCGTCCCGGCATCTTCGCAGCGTCACGGTAACGCCGTCGAACGCAATATCGAATGGCGGGTTCGGCTTCGTAACCGACACCTCTGCTTCATGGATTATAGTATACGTACCCAGTACGGCAGTTGCAATCTTGTCCGCCAGCGCCTCGATCAGCTTGACCGGCGCGCCCTCGACAATTCCTTTCACGAGTTGGTGGATATCCGCGTAATTGATCGTGTCCGCCACATCGTCCGATTTGGCCGCCCGGGACAGGTCAAGCCGCAGATCCAGGTCGACGTAAAACTTTTGCCCCAGCTTGTTCTCTTCCGGAAATACGCCATGGTACCCGTAGAAAATCATGCGCCGCAGCGTCATGCGATCCATCATTGTTCTCCCCTTCCCGCCTGTTTGTAGACGATCGCATCGGCCATCTCCGCTACCCGCTTCATCTGCCGCACATCATGCACCCGGATGATCTGGCAGCCCTGCGCGATGCCAAGCGCCTGGGTCGTGGCCGTGCCCTCCAGCGTATCACTAACCTCTACCCCGAGTGTGCGCCGAATGAAACTTTTGCGTGAAGTGCCGAGCAGAACCGGATACCCCAGCCTTACGATCTCGTCCAGACGGCCCATCATCGCCAGGTCGCCTTCGTATCCCTTCGCGAATCCGATGCCCGGGTCGAGCCAGATATTCTCCTCCGCGACTCCAGCCGATCGGGCTCTGGCGACAGATGCGCGCAGGTCCGCAATCACGTCGGGGACCATATCGGCATAATCGAGACGTTCCCTATTATGCATCAGAATGACCGGACAGCCGTATTCCGCCGCGACCGCAGCCATGCGGGCGTCCCGCTTGAAGCCCCAGATATCGTTGACGATATGAGCGCCCGCCTCCAGTGCCGCCCTTGCTGTCTCGGACTTGTACGTATCGATGCTGATCGGCAGCTTCACAGCTTCGCGCAATGCCTGGATGACGGGAACGACACGCCGCAGTTCTTCCTCCAGCGATACGGGGTCATGTCCGGGTCTCGTCGATTCGCCGCCGATGTCGATGATGTCCGCACCTTCCGCCGCCATCTCCCGCCCGTGCCGCACTGCCGCATCTACCGCATCGTAGCGGCCGCCGTCGGAGAACGAATCGGGCGTGACGTTCAAGATGCCCATGATAAGCGTCCGCTCCCCGAGAGATAGCCGAAGTCCATCGTGGAAGATGTAATGGCGTTCGTAAAATGTCGGGTTCACCCGTGTTCGCCTCTTTCTGCGTATGAGCGGTACTGCTGCATCCAGGCGCGGGTAATCGTCCCTGCCCCCGGGAATTCGCGCAGGACGGCGCCTTGCTCGTCCGCCAGCGCCGTGACCGGCACGACCTCCTGCACGGAATTGGTCAGGAATATTTCGTCCGCCTGCGTGAGCTTATCGAAATCGTAGCCGCCTTCGCGCACGGCAATTCCGGCTTCCGCGGCCATCTCCAACACGCACCCGCGCGTAATGCCCGGCAACGCGCCGGTCCCGGTCGACGGCGTATACAGCGCACCGTTCGACAGCCAAAACACGTTGCTCACCGTACCTTCGCAGACATGACCGCTCCCGTTCAGGAATAAGCCTTCCACTCCCGGTCCGGCTCCGGCGGCCGACAATTCGCGCTTCGCCAAAATATTGTTCATATAATGGAAGGATTTTAAACGGGGCGTGTTTGTGCCGCCTTCGGTGGAACTGCGCCGCAGTTGCAGCAGCCTCAGCAGTTTTCCGGGACGGCTGCCCGGATCGTCGGGGGCCAGCGCTTTGGCATAGACGATTTCTTGCGGCGCCTCATAAGGGCCTTGGGGCAAGCCGACTTCCCCCGCACCGCCGGCTGATACGGACCAGCGGATATATCCGTCCGCAAGTTGATTCGCCGCCAGCAGCGCCGCCACACCTTCCCGCATTCGCCCGACATCCGCTGCGTAATCGATGCCGAGCGCCCGACAGCCTTCGGCCAGCCGGACCGCATGGCGTTCGAGCAGCCAGGGTCTTCCGCCGCCGTAAGTGCGAAAAGTTTCGAACAAGCCCATCCCGTACAGAAAGCCGTGATCGAATACGGAGATCACGGCATCGCGATTATCTATGACTTGTCCGTTCAGCAGGACGCTGCCGCTCATAGCTGCCGCACGCCTTCCTTATAAGCCAAGAAGTTGCGCAAGAGCCGCATCCCGTCCTCCGTCATAATCGATTCCGGATGAAACTGCACGCCCTCCACGACATATTCGCGGTGCCGCAGCCCCATGATTTCGCCCTCGTCCGTTTCCGCCGATATTTCCAGCACGTCCGGCAGCGTCTCCCGCTTCACGATCAGCGAATGATACCGGGTCGCCGTGAACGGGGATGGCACGCCCGCGAAGATCGTCCGCCCGTCATGCTTGATCGCCGACGTCTTGCCGTGCATCAGCTTGTCCGCCCGAACGACGTCGCCGCCGAACGCCTGGCCGATGGACTGGTGTCCCAGACAGACGCCGAGAATCGGAATTTGCCCTTTGAAGCGTTCGATCAGCGACAGGCTGATGCCTGCTTCGTTCGGCGTGCACGGACCCGGCGAGATCAAGATGTGGTCGGGCTTCATCTGCTCGATACCGGCCAGGTCGATCTCGTCATTGCGGCGCACCTCGATCCGCTCCCCGAGCTCGCCCAAATATTGCACCAGATTATAGGTAAACGAATCGTAGTTGTCGATAACCAATATCATGTGCAGTTCCTCCCTTGCTGATCGCCTAGGCCTTGATCTTGGCCTCGGCTTCGGCTCGCTTCCGCTTGCGTGTATTGCACCGTTTTCCAAAGCGCCTTGGCCTTGTTCAGGCATTCGTAGAATTCGCGTTCCGGATCGGAGTCGATCACGATGCCCGCACCCGCCTGGATGTGACAATCTCCGTCCTTGCAAACCATCGTGCGAATAATAATATTAAATTCCATATTGCCCGCGTAGTCAATCCATCCCATGGAGCCGGTATACATTCCGCGCCGGACGGGCTCCAATTCCTCGATAATCTCCATCGTGCGAATCTTGGGCGCGCCGGTGATCGTGCCGCCCGGGAACATGGCGGCCACCACGTCGAGCGCATCCTTACCCGCCGCAAGCTGCGCTTCCACCTGCGAGACGAGATGCATGACGTGGGAATAGCGTTCGACCGTCAACAGCTCCGGCACTTTCACCGTGCCGTAAGCCGCGACTCTGCCCAGATCGTTGCGTTCCAGATCGACGAGCATGACGTGCTCCGCCCGCTCCTTCTCGCTTGAACGCAGCTCTTCCTCCATCGCCCGGTCTTCCTCGTCCGTCCGGCCGCGCCGCCGGGTCCCGGCGATCGGACGAGCCCGCAGCTTGCCGTCGTCCAGCTTGACGAGCAGCTCCGGCGAAGCGCTGACCAGCGCGAAATCCGTCGTCCGCAGCATCCCCATGTAGGGAGAAGGATTGACGTGCCGCAGCCATTCGTACAGCTCTTCCGGGGGCGATGCGACAGGCAGGCTCTGCCTGAGCGACAGATTGACTTGAAACACGTCGCCTTGCGCGATGTAATCCTGAATTCGGCGGACAGCTTGCTGGAATTGCTCTTTGCTCATGGAGGTAGAAAGCCCGGGAATGCTCTCTACGTCAATCTGCAAGCGATCGCCTTCGATCAGGCCGCGTATGCGCGACAGCCGTTGCTGGACGGCAGAGTCTTCGGATGCCCGGCACCAATGCCGCCATTGCCGCTCCATATCGTCCGCTGCCGCCTCAGCCGCCTGGTAACGCTCCCGAAGTTGCTGATCGGAAAGCCGCCGTATTTCGGCGGACCGCGGCGAAGCGTTCCGTTCATGCATCTGTTCGGCAATGTGAACATGAACGGCTGCATACACTTCCCGCTCCCGGTGGTCGACGATCCATAACCGTTCATATCGCTGAAACAGGTAATCCGGCAGCTGGAGGTCGTCTTCCGACCATTCCGGCAGCTTCTCCAAGCTCCGTGCCACATCGTAGGACCAATAGCCGACGATGCCGCCGCAGCAGCAATCGGGAAAGCCCGCCGGCCGCGGCGCCGACCAATCGCGCAGCCACGAACGCACCGCCTCGAGCGGCAGGCTCTCCAACACCCGGCCTGGGGTGTGGCGCCGATCGTCCGGCTTGCCCGGCGCGGCGCTATTGTGGGCGTGGCACCGATCGTCTGGCTTGCTCGGCGCGGCGCTATTGTTATACTGCGCTTTCGCCGCCCCTTTATCGGTATCCCTTTCGCTCAGGCTCGTTGTTTCTATTCCGGTATCCCCATCGCTCAGGTCCATCGCGCTTACTCTGCCGATATCCCTTTCGCTCAGGTCGTAAATCGTCGCGCGGCCGCCTTTACCTCGCATGACCTCGACCGGCTGCGCCCCAATCATCGTATAACGACCGTCTTTTCCGCTCTCAAGCACGCATGCATAAGGCGACGCCTCTTGCCAGAAACGATCCCACACGGCCGGTATCCAATCCTCTGCAGGCGTAGGAGCCGCTATTTTCCTTATGTAAGGCAGCAATGTATACGTTCCATTGTCGTGCCATTGCTTCCATTGTGCCCACGTTATACTATACATCTCCGCTGTCCACACCCTCGCCGCACAAACGCTTCTTATTGGAAGAATACCACCCGGCAGTCCGTATCGCAATCCGTCGCTGCGATCACTCGCAAAGCAACGAGCCCGCCTCCCCAAGTTCGGCTCCAGCACGCACCATTTAGGCGACTGCATCGCCTATTCTCCCGCACCGACCGCCGCATACGCCGCTTAGGCGACTGCATCGTCTATTCTCCCGCACCGACCGCCGCATACGCCGCTTAGGCGACTGCATCGTCTATTCTCCCGCACCGACCGCCGCACACGCCGCTTAGGCGACTGCATCGTCTATTCTCCCGCACCGACCGCCATACGCACTGTTTAGGCGACTGCATCGCCTATTCTTCCGCACCGACCGCCGCACGCACCGTTTAGGCGACTACATCGCCTATTCTCCCCTACCGACCGCCACCACCACCACCGCACACACGCACAAGGAGCTTCCGCCCGCAAGGCGAAAGCTCCCCTCCCTAACGCTATCGATCCAGCATCAGCTCTCGAAATTGAACAGCGGCGTGCTCAGGTAGCGTTCGCCGTTCGACGGCACGACCGCCACGACGCGCTTGCCTTCACCCAGTTGCTTGGCGACTTGCAGCGCAGCTTTGATCGCGGCGCCGGACGAGATGCCGCACAGAATGCCTTCTTGCTTGGCAGCCGCGCGTGCGGTCTCGAACGCATCGTCGTTCTCGATGTTGATGACTTCGTCGTAAATCTCCCGGTTCAGGATATCCGGAATGAAGTTGGCACCCAGGCCCTGGATCTTGTGCGGACCCGGCTTGCCGCCCGCCAGGATCGGGGACCCTGCCGGCTCAACCGCATAGATCTTGATGTCCGGGAAGTTCTTCTTCAGCACTTCGCCCGCGCCGGAGATCGTACCCCCGGTACCAATTCCGGCCACGAACGCGTCCAGCTTGCCATCCAGCGAGTTGATCGCTTCAACGATCTCCGGACCGGTCGTCTCGCGGTGCACCTTCACATTGTCCAAATTTTTGAACTGCTGCGGCATGAAATAATCTTTGTTCTCGCTGACGATCTCTTCCGCCTTCTTCACCGCGCCGTTCATGCCTTCCGAACCCGGCGTCAGCACCAGCTCGGCGCCGTACGCGCGCAGCAGGTTGCGGCGTTCCAAGCTCATCGTCTCCGGCATGACGAGAATGGCGCGATAGCCCTTGGCTGCAGCGACCATCGCAAGTCCGATACCGGTATTTCCGCTCGTCGGTTCCACGATCGTGGTGACGCCGGGCTTAATTTCTCCGCGCTCCTCCGCCCCTTCGATCATGCTGATCGCAATGCGATCCTTGACGCTCGACCCCGGGTTCTGATATTCCAATTTTACGTACACTTCCGCGCTGCCGGCCGATACCAGCCGATTCAGACGCACAAGCGGTGTATCTCCTATCAAATCAGTAATGCTCTGCACAATCTTGGCCATGACGATTTCCCTCCTGGTTGGTTGCGGCGACGGCCGCCCAATTCCTTAATCCGACTAAAACGGTGGGTATTAATTCTTTTATCATCTTACCAACCCGAATTGGGAATGTCAATAGCTGCCGATCGCGGCTTGTTGCCGTCTAGTACATCGATCCCGAAGTAACATTACTCAAGCTCCGCAACCGGGTTTTGCCGGGCTGGCGCATGCTGTCAACTCGTTCGATACTCAGCAACCCGGTTTTGTCAAGATCGCAGGTAAATGATTAACGTTATTTCAGCAGCACCCTACTACATAGACGGTAATTAAGAAATCACATGATTTGATGTAAAACCGAGAAACTTCGTCCAATTCCGAGCCAGCGGCGCGTTTGTGAGGGAATTAGTCGATTGTTTCGTCCAACTCCGGGCCAGCGGCGCGTTTGTGAGGGAATTAGTCGATTGTTTCGTCCAACTCCGGGCCAGTGGCGCGTTTGTGAGAGAATTAGTCGATTGTTTCGTCTAATTCCGGGCCAGTGGCTCGTTTGTGGGGGAATTAGTCGATTGTTTCGTCCAACTCCGGGCCAGCGGCGCGTTTGTGAGGGAATTAGTCGATTGTTTCGTCCAACTCCGGGCCAGCGGCTCGTTTGTGAGAGAATTAGTCGATTGTTTCGTCCAACTCCGGGCCAGCGGCTCGTTTGTGAGAGAATTAGTCGATTGTTTCGTCCAACTCCGGGCCAGCGGCTCGTTTGTGAGGGAATTAGTCGATGATCTCGTCTAATTCCGGGCTAGCGGCGCGTTTGTGAGAGAATTAGTCGATTGTTTCGTCCAACTCCGGGCCAGCGGCTTCCCCGTATCCTTATCCGGCGTCCGGCAATACCAGCCGCGGGTCCAGCACTTTGGCTCCGTACTTGGCCAGAAGCGATCGCTGCAAATCCTGCATCGACTGGGCCTGGGCCATTGCGAGCTCGCGCCGAATCTCCTCATGTACGTCGTCGTACGCCTTGCCTTGCAGCGTCTTCTTGCCATTCATTTGTAGAACCGCATATCCGAGGTCCGTCTGAATCGGCCCGGCGATCTCTCCTGCCTTAAGCTCGCCCGCGGCCGCGAGCAGCTTGGCGTTCTGGAGTGGATCGCCCTCGTCAACCCAGCCCAACTGGCCGCCTTCGTCGGCCGTGGCGCCATCGAGCGAATACTGGACAGCAAGCTCGCTGAAATCGGCGCCTTTCTCCAGGTCGCCCAGTACGCGTTCGGAATCATCCTTCGTGCCAAGGAGTATCCAAGACAGCTTATATTGGATCCGCGCCCCGAACTCCTGCGGATGGTCCTCATAATATTTCCTGATGTCCGCCTCCGCGATCGTTACGTTCCATGTTGCCAGCTTCTCCAGCAGCAGATGATACCGGGCATCCTCCCGAACGGCGGCGCGATCCATCCCGAGCTGCCGCTGCATGGACGCATAGAATTCCGCTTCGCTGCCGTAGCCTTCGCTCATCTTGCGCAGCTCCCGATCTAACTCTTCGTCCGTCACTTCCGCGCCGAGCGACACGGCCTCCCGCGCCACAGCTTCGCGCAGCATGAGATCGCGAAGCACCTCAGCGCCATAGCCCAGCATGAGGCGCTCCATCAATTCCGACCGGGCAATCTCCTTGCCGCCGACGACCGCAACCGCGTCATCCGCGTCCGGCATCCCCGCCGTTCCACCCTGCGTCTCGCTGCCGGAATCCGCCGTCTTCAGCCCAAGCTCCTCCGCGTGCTTCTTCGCGGCCCCGGCTGCGGCCCCCGAACCGGCCGGACCGGGCGAACTTGCCGAGGCTTGCGGTCCGGCCGCATCTCCCGTGCACCCGGCAATGATCAGCAGGCCGATCAGCCCGATTAAACCCGCCGCATACAGCGGATGAAGCGTGACTCCGGCAAGACGGCGAGCGCCTTCCTTTCCTTTCATCCGCCTTATTCCCCCTTCAGGCGTCCCTCCGATGCTCGCCGGTGTAATTGTTCCAATTCCTCTGCGGTGAAAGGATACGTCTCGTTGCAGAAATGGCAGTGAAGATCCGCCTTCCCGTCTTCATCGATCAATTTGCGAAGCTCATCCGCACCCAAAGTAATCAAAGTCCGTTCCACCCGATCCCGCGAGCACGTACAGCGGAATACCGGCTCGATCCGATCGTGAATCGTCAAATCTTCTCCGACCAAAAAATTCAGAATGCCTTCCGGCGTCTCGCCTTGGTCAAGCAGCGCAGTGACATGCGGCAATGCCGCAACCGCCGCTTCGAGCTGCTGCAGCCTCTCCTCCGACAAGTCCGGCATCACCTGCACGATCAGGCCGCCTGCGTGAATGACCGAGTTGTCGGTATCCACCAGTACGCCAAGGCCGACAGCGGACGGAACCTGCTCCGATTCGGCGAAATAGTACGTGAAATCCTCGCCCAGCTCGCCCGACACCAGCGGTACGCTGCCGCGGTAGGGCTCGCGCATGCCCAGGTCCTTGATCACGTTCAAATACCCGCTCGTCCCGACAGCCCCGGCAACATCCAGCTTGCCCATCGCGTTGCTCGGCAGATGAACGTGGGGATGGTCGACATATCCCCGCACTTCCCCGCGGGCATTCGCGTCGATGACGATCTGCCCCAACGGGCCGTCGCCTTTGACCTGGATCGTCAGCTTGCCTTCGTCCTTCAGCATGACGCCCATCATCGCCCCTGCCGTGGCTGCTCTGCCGAGCGCGGCAGTCGCGGTCGGGTGCGTATCGTGCCTGCGCTGAAGCTCCGATGCCAGTTGCGTCGTCCGCGCGGCGAATACCCGAATGCCGCCGTTCCACGCCGTACCGCGTACCAATTCGTCCTTCATTTTCAATGCCTGGCTCCTTTGTCTCTCTATCCTTTACCCGTTTCGCTCATACACGATGCGCAAGCCTTCGAGCGTCAGCATCGGGTCCACCTGCTCGATCGTCTCCGATTCCCCGGATATCAACTCCGCCATGCCGCCTGTCGCGATCACGCGCGGTTTGACGTTCGGAAATTCGCGCATCATCCGCCGGACGATCCCGTCTACTTGGCCGGCATAGCCGAAAATAATGCCCGACTGCATCGCCGCCACCGTATTGCGGCCCACGACCATGCGCGGCTTGGCGAGCTCGATGCGCGGCAGCTTCGCCGCCCGCTGGAACAGCGCCTCGGCTGCGATGCCGACGCCCGGCACGATCGCGCCGCCCAGATAGGCGCCCGATGCGTCGATATAATCGAATGTCGTCGCCGTTCCGAAATCCACCAGGATCAGCGGGGAGCCGTATTGCTCGATCCCGGCCACCGCATTCACGATGCGGTCCGCGCCGACTTCCTTCGGATTCTCGTAGCGAATGTTCAGTCCCGTCTTGATGCCCGGTCCGACGACGAGCGGTTCTTTGCCTACATATTGGACGAATAAACATTCCAAAATGTTCATGATCGGAGGCACGACGCTGGAAAGAATGACGCCCTCGATTTCCGAAGCCTTTACGTTCGCAAGCTGAAACAGGCTCGTGATGAGAATGCCGTATTCATCCACCGTGCTCGAGCGATTCGTGCTCAGCCGCCAATGATGCTTCAGCTCGCGCTTCTCGTACAAACCGAGCACGATATTGGTATTCCCGACATCGACGACCAGAATCACGACGGATCCCCCTTCTTGCGTTCGTTCAAGTCCAGGCTGATGTCAAGCGCCGTGAACGAATGGGTGAGCCCCCCGACCGAAATGATATCGACACCGCTGGCCGCCACCGCCGCCACCCGCTCGGGCCGAATGCCGCCGGACGCCTCCAGCACGACGTGGGGAGCGAGCTCCCGAACCTGCGCAGCAGCAGCCTGCATCGCCTCCGGGCTCATATTGTCCAGCATGACGATATGCGCGCCTGCGCGCGCCGCTTCGACCGCCTGCTCGGCCGACTCCGCCTCCACTTCGATCATCATCGTATGCGGGATGCGCGACTTGGCCGCCGTTACCGCCGCCGTGATGCCTCCCGCCGCTTTAATATGATTATCCTTTATCATGACTGCGTCATACAGGCCGAAGCGGTGGTTATAGCCGCCGCCGACCCTCACCGCGTATTTCTCCAGCGTGCGATGGCCCGGCGTCGTCTTGCGCGTATCTACGATGCGTGCGGGATAGCCTTGCGCCGCATCGACATAGACCCGCGTCTTCGTGGCGATCCCCGAGAGCCGCTGCATCAAGTTCAAAGCCAGCCGCTCCCCTGTCAGAATTGCGTGCGTCGAACCTTCGACGACGGCCAGCACCGTCCCCCGTTCCACCCGATCGCCGTCCGCGGCCTGCGCCTGAAACTTCAGCGACTTGTCCACGGTCTCGAATACGAGGCGAGCCAGCGGCAGCCCTGCCGCGATTCCGCTCTCCTTGGCATGGATAATGCCGCGGGACGTATGTCCGAGCGGCACTGTCGCCATCGTCGTTATATCGCCGGAGCCGATGTCCTCCGCGAGCCAGCGTCTGATCTGTCCCCGGACCTCCTCCAGGGCAGGTCCTTCGATTAGCCAATCGTCGCCGCATGCGAACATGGCAGTTCCTCCTCTCCAAGCCCGTTGGCCCGGTCTGTGATCGTATGCTTGAGCCACCCGGCGTCGTCCCGCTCCGGATAGTCTTCCCGGTAATGGGCTCCGCGGCTCTCTTCGCGGGACAGCGCCGATTCGGCGGCCAGCAGCGCGCACGTGAGCAAGTTCGCATACTCCAGTTCCTCGCGCGTTTCCAGACGATGCCGATACACCTGAAGCTGCCGCTTGATTTCGCCGAGTCCCCGCTCAAGCCGCACGCGGTCCCGACGCAGCCCGACGCAGCGCAGCATCGTCTTCTGCAGCTTCAGTCTGCGCTCCGCGCTCCTTCCGGATGGCGCGGACACGCGGTCCTCGGAGTAACGGATTGCAGCCATCGGCGCTGCCGGGCGATCCAGCCGATTCACGCAATCCACGATCCGCCGGCCGAACACGATCGCTTCCGAGAGCGAATTGCTCGCCAGCCGGTTCGCGCCATGCACACCGGTGGAGGATACCTCTCCGCAGGCGAACAGCCGCTTGATCGACGTTTCCCCGTCCAGATTCGTCCGCACGCCGCCCATCATGTAGTGAGCCGCGGGAGCGACCGGAATCCAGTCCGTCGTCAAGTCCAGTCCGTATTTCAGGCAATATTCATAGATCGTCGGAAACCGGTGCCGCACGAGCTCCGGGCTCTGATGCGTTATGTCGATGAAAACATAGGATGAGTTCGTGCGCTCCATCTCGCTGACGATCGCCCGAGCCACGATGTCCCGCGGCGCCAGCTCGAGCTGCGGATGATACTGCTCCATGAAACGCTCTCCGTGAATGTTGCGTAAGAATGCTCCTTCTCCGCGCACCGCTTCGGAGATGAGAAACCGCGGCGCGCCCGGATAACAAAGCGATGTCGGATGGAATTGAATGAATTCCATGTCGCGAATGACCGCGCCGGCCCGGTAAGCCATGGCGATGCCGTCGCCGGTCGCCACCTCCGGATTCGTCGTGTAGCGATAGAGCTGTCCCGTGCCGCCGGTACTTAGCACGACGGCTTTGCCGTAGACCGCGATCCGCGAGCCGTCCGGCTTCTGCACGATCGCGCCGCGGCATTCCCCATCCTCGGTCAGCAGGTCCAGCACAAAATGTTCGTCCCACAATTCGATCGCCGGATTCGCCTGCACCTTCTCCGCCAGCGCGCGCACGATCTCATAGCCGGTCGCATCCCCGTTGGCATGCAGAATACGCCGCTGGCTGTGCGCGCCCTCACGCGTCAACGCGTAGTGGCCGTCCTCTTCGTCGAACTGGGTGCCGAGGCGAATCAAGTCCTGCACCCCTTGCGGCCCTTCTTCCACCAGCACTCGCACCGCCGCTTCATCGCACAGCCCCGCCCCTGCCGTCAACGTATCCTGCAGGTGGAACTCGGGCGAGTCCTCCTCGGAGAACACGGCGGCGATGCCGCCTTGGGCGTAGCGCGTGTTGCTCTCGAACAGCGATTTCTTGGTAATCATCAGCACCCGGCCCGACTCGCTGGACTTGATCGCCGTGATCAGACCGGCAATGCCGGCTCCGATCACGATGACATCCGTCTGAAGCTCGGGCATTGCCCCAAGGTCGAAATCGACCACATATCGCGGTATCATACTTGTCGTCTCCCGTTCTGGGTCTAGGTTCGTGCTGCTCTTATCATCCTACGACCTGCAGCATGCGCTCCAGCGATAATCTGGCCTTGTCCGCGGTTTCCGGCTGCACGTGAATCTGCGGCTGCATCGTCTCGAGGCAGCGCACGACCTTCTTCAGGTTATTCACCTTCATGTTCGGGCACACCAGGAACTTGGAAGCAAAATGAAACGTCTTGTCCGGGCTGTCTTTGCGCAACTGGTAACCGGTGCCGTCTTCCGTGCCGACGATGAACTCCTTGTATTCGGATTCGCGGCAATACTTGATGATTCCCGTCGTGCTGCCGACAAAGTCTGCCAGCGCCACGACGTCAGGGCGGCATTCCGGGTGGACGACGAATTGCGCGTTCGGATGCTTGGCGCGCATCTCCGCGACATCCTTGACCGTCAGCATATCGTGCGTGTTGCAATACCCTTCCCAGATAATCATCTTCTTGTCCGTATGTTGAGCGACATAATGGCCGAGGTTCTTGTCCGGGCACCAAATCACTTCATCGGAATCGACCGAATTGACGACCTTCACCGCATTGGCCGACGTGCAGCAAATATCGGTCTCCGCCTTCACGTCCGCGGAGGAGTTGATGTAGGTGACGACTTTGGCGTTCGGATGCTTCTTCTTCATCTCCCGCAGGCCGATCGGGTGCACCATATCCGCCATCGGACAGCCCGCCCGCTCGTCGGGGACGAGCACGATCTTGTTCGGAGCGAGAATTTTGGCGCTCTCGCCCATGAAGTGCACCCCGCAGAATACGATGACATCGGCATCCGTCGTTGCCGCCTTGCGGGCCAACAGGAACGAGTCGCCGCGGAAGTCCGCAACCTCCTGGATTTCATCGCGCTGGTAGTAATGAGCCAGAATGATGGCATTACGCTCTTTCTTCAGTTGCACAAGCCGCTCGCGAAGCTCCCGATTCTGTTCGGCCTTCCGCTCGATGGCCAATGCCTCCATGTTAAGGATCCCCTTTCGGTTCCGGCTGCTTTATGCAAAAGTTTGTGAACGCAGTCACAAACTAGTCAGGCAACGGTTCCAAATATGATGATTAACCCCTAATTTACACTCGCACATGCAGCATGTCAATGCTATTGACGCAATTCCGTCATATTTAAAAATACATTTGTCACAGCCAGCCTCCGCAACCTGGCCAAACCCGCCTGCAGCGATGCAGTCTCCCCCACCAACCGCCGCAACCGGACGAAACCCGCCTGCAGCGATGCACTCTCCCCAACCAACCGCCGCAACCGGACGAAACCCGCCTACAGCGATGCACTCTCCCCAACCAACCGCCGCAACCGGACGAAACCCGCCTGCAGCG
>Ga0206106_100545_pt1 | contig 21247 bp, 22 predicted proteins | sample 1B1ome_FD_148677 | JGI IMG/M metagenome (GOLD analysis project Ga0206106, IMG submission 148677) | Enriched microbial communities from leaf-cutter ant dump, University of Wisconsin, Madison, United States - 1B110A | ecosystem: Environmental > Terrestrial > Nest > Insects nest > Nest dump | place... | reverse complement strand
GATATACCAATTCCCAGGGTGGGAAGTTTGTCGGTAGTGACCTGCCCGGGCCATCCACCGAAGCGCATTGAACATCTCTCGCAGCTCGTATCGACGCTGGGGGGCTTCCTCGCTCATCAATGTCAGGTATGGGGCAGCAAAGCTCCATTCTTCATCTGATACATCTGTCGGGTAGGGCTTACGTTTGATCATTTCAATAAAGTAACTAATCCTTGGATAAAGTGCATAACACGCTCTAGCATTCTGTGGAATTTCTGGATATGAACTAAAGCTTGTAGCCAGGTTTCGATACCGGATAGTCACGCGAGACAAAACCACTGGATTGCTTCAGGATTGCAATAACGTAACGATATGGTGATTTGCCCAACATTTCTTGTTCCATCTCATGAGCACATCAATCATTCAAAGCCAAGCGGCAATGGACTGGGGCCAGATCACCGCATAATGATTCAATAATCTTACTAATGCACCTCCACAACACCTAACTTCAACGCTTTCGACAAAGCTTCAGTAGATACAAACAAACGCATACGGCAAAAATTTTGAAAGGCAGGATATTAGATGCTCATCCGATTGATAAAAGCTTGGGGATCGGTGTTTCTTACCCTGCTTTTTGAATATGCACCGTTTTAATAAGATTCGTTAAAGCTCGGATGCAACGGCAGCATTCAAAGAACATCCGCAAACCCTTTTCTGGTTTTCTGGAACCAGGCAAATCCCAGCCAGGCAATTATGCCGGTAACCAGCCAGTAAAGCGCCAGCAGCGATAAATTCGGTATTTTTCCCCAATACAGAACATCCCGCACCATTTCGATAACCGGGGTAAGGGGGTTAAGGTACAGCAAATGCTGGTAGCTTTCAGGCAGAGCACTGATCGGGTAGAAAATAGGACTGAGGAACATCAGTACCGAAGTTACGACCCCGATAAACTGCGATACATCACGCAAGTAAACGCCCAGTGATGCCAGTGCCCAGCTTAACCCCATAATAAATAGAGCAAACGGCAGAATTACCAGCGGAAGTAACAATATGGTGGCATGCGGTATCCCGAATAAAATACTGTAAGCAACCAGCCAGACACCCAAGCTAATCACAGCGTGATACAAAGCTGAAAGCAGATTGACAAAAGTCAGAGTTTCCAGCGGAAAAACTACTTTCTTGACGTAATTAGGATTGGCAAGAATCAGCCCAGGAGCACGGTTGATACACTCGGCAAACAGGTTGAATACAATCAGGCCGGCAAAAAGCACCAGGGCAAACTCGGTTTTAGATTCGCTTCCGACACTCCAGCGCGCCTTGAATACCACACTGAAAACAAAGGTGTACACCGCGAGCATGAATATTGGATTGAAAAAAGACCATAGCAAACCCAGCACAGAGCCACGATAACGCCCCAGTATTTCACGCTTGGCAGAAGCCAGAATCAGTTCATGATTGCGCCAGAAACTGGTAAACATTTCTACCGGTGTTGCGGAAAATTGGCGCATCAGTCCAACACCTCCATCTTGATGAATGATTTGCCTTGGTTATCTTTGGCTGAAAAGATAAAGGCCATCACGGATGGCCACTGGAACATCGAGGACAGGAACATAATAATCTGTAGTTTTATAAAAACACGGGCCGGCTAAAATTTCCGGAAAAAACCACACTCATCACTAAATATTTTGGGTTCGATGACAACTCTTGGAACAGCAAAAGAAATTGCCCTCATCTCTGGCTTTCTGCTGGATTCATATAACAGTAAAAATAATTTTCCGGAATCTGATGATTGGAGTGCTATCGCAGGCAGTGGCCATTATGGGTAGTAGTTTAGATCTGGTCTGACAGTTACCCGATTTCTACCTTTCTACTCCTGATCCTTACTCTCCATATTGCCTAGTTATCCATTCACGATATTCACCAGATTGAACCTGTGCTACCCACTCCGGGTTGTCGAGATACCACTGCACTGTTTTGCGGATGCCGGTTTCAAAGGTTTCAGAGGGTCTCCAGCTCAGCTCACGCTCGATCTTGTGCGCATCGATGGCGTAGCGGCGATCATGGCCGGGACGATCTGCGACATAGGTGATTTGTGCCGCGTAGCTCGTACCATCTGCTTTGGGCCGCAGTTCATCGAGCAGGCTGCAGACTGTATTGACAATTTCGATGTTAGGCTTTTCATTCCAGCCACCAATATTATAGATTTCGCCCGGCTTTCCAGCTTCGAGTACGCGCCGGATTGCACTGCAGTGATCTTTGACATAGAGCCAATCGCGGATTTGCATGCCATCACCATACACGGGCAGCGGCTTACCTGCGAGGGCGTTCACAATCATCAGCGGGATCAGTTTTTCCGGGAAATGATAAGGTCCGTAATTATTGCTGCAGTTGGTGGTCAGTACCGGCAAGCCGTAAGTATGGTGCCAGGCGCGTACCATGTGATCACTCGCCGCTTTACTGGCCGAATACGGGCTGTTGGGCTCATAACGGCTGGTTTCAGTAAAAGGAAAGGCTTCCTTGCTCAGAGTGCCGTATACCTCGTCAGTGGAAACATGCAGAAAGCGAAAATCCTGTTGATTCGATTCTCTCAGATCATTCCAGAAGGTACGTACACACTCGAGCAGATGAAAAGTACCAACGATATTGGTCCGAATGAAATTCTCGGGACCGTGGATACTTCGGTCGACATGTGACTCGGCCGCAAAGTTGATGACGGCCCGGGGACGGCGCTCATGTAAAAGATGTGTAACCAACTCGGAATCAGCAATATTGCCTTTCACAAAAACGTGGCGTGAATCCCCTTCCAGCGAAGCCAGGTTAGTCCAGTTGCCGGCATAAGTAAGCGCATCCAGATTAATGACCGTCTCTTCAGACTGCGCCAGCCAGTCTAAAACAAAATTGCTGCCGATGAAACCGGCTCCACCAGTAACCAGTATCACTTCCAATGACTCCTTTTCAAATCCAGCTGAACTTCAAATACAAATCGCATGATTCTTTTCATAGGAATTCTTACGACAACAATGAATTACCTATCAGAGAAAACAGTGTGGGTATTTCAGGCACGCTACCGCCATGCCTGTTTTATAACAGGAAAGATATGTTCAACGAAGTAAAACAGCAGACTGCACAAGCCGGCAGCAAATAAATGAGAAATGAATCGTAACCTGCCGGAAAACAGGGCAAAATTTTGCCACATTGTCATGGTTTTTGGAAATGCTTTGGAATTAATATCTATTTATCTGGAGAAATACGATGAACTATATCTTCACCGCCGAAGACAATTTCACCCATGATCAGGTATTTGGTGAAACACACCAGATCCCCTTCTCCGCTTGGGAAGCTGCAGAGTATCTGGAAGTATCGCTGCCAACACTGCGCCGCTATGTGCAATCCGGCAAGCTGGTGCCAAGCCATATCGTGGGTCGCAATCAGCTGTTCTCGGCTCAAAGCCTGCGAACCTTCAAGCGAAGTCGTGGCAGTCGTGGGTAGTCTGTCCCACCAGGCCATTCAGGAAAGGTGTGAGTGGTGTATCTAATGCCTGAAAATGCCTTGTTATCGAGACACCCAGTCGACGCACTCGCCAATCAGTTACGCAGATTTTGAGAGTTTCTCAGTTTGTTTTACGCAAACTGGTTGGTGAAACTCGCATGGCAACCGGTTTGCTCAGCAGTTCGATGAGTACCATCACACGGCGTTCACCCTCTGCCATCTGATAGATCCCCCCGATTCCGACGAATGCACCTTCTGTCAGGCACACTCTTTCCCCGGGTTTGAACAGTCGTTCAGGTTTATGCTGTAAAGAAGCTTCCTGCATGCGCAGAAGATTGATCAGGCTATCGTCAATTCTGGCAGGTTCAGATCCGAAACACACCAGCCGGTTGACGCCTCTGGTGGAACGAATCGGTGCCCAGCTTTTGGCGGAATCGCCCTGCCCCAGTTGAATAAAAAGGTAACGGGGAAACAGTGGTTCATCGACCAACGTCAGATTTCCCAGATGAAGCTTTTCCATCGGCAGCATCGGCAGATAACATCGATACTCCTGCCGTTGCAGATTCTGAAAAGCACATTTTTCCTGTTTGGGTTTGGTATGGACGAGATACCAGTGCAATTGCCTCTCCCCAGGTTAGGCGGACGACACCATTCTACTGTAGCCAATATTGGCACAGCAATAAATTTGTCATATCCGCGATGTATACAGAATTATCTGTTGATTTACTACTCTCTATATGAAGAATATTCGCACAGACAGTTCCCGCATCCTGCTAAATATTTTGTCAGGATTTTTATACGAGAACTTTCAGCCCGGCTGCAGCAAGTACACATGCCAGAGCGATCTGAATCCACCGTCCGGTAATTTTGCTGGCCAGCATACTGCCCGCAATGACGGTAGGTACCGAACCCAACAGCAGACTGGCTAACATCCACCAATCGACCATACCTGCGAACAGATAGCCCAGACCGGCAACGACTGCCAGCGGAATGGCATGCACGATATCAGTGGCGATCAGACGATGAGGAGTCATACGCAGCGGGTAAAGATACAGCAGCATTACACTTCCCAGAACACCCGCCCCTACTGATGTCAGGGCAACACACGTACCCAGGATTGCACCGGCCATGACTGTCAGTATCGATTGCATGGTTTCGAATCGTTCCGGCTGTCCAATCTGTTTTTTTCTGGCCAGCGCAACCATTCGGGGTGCGGTCAGCAGACCTGCCGCCGTAATCAGCACGATGATGCCGATCCCTTTAGTCAGCCAGTCCACTTTGGCAATATGCGCTCCCATGCTGACCAGCAGCACGACCAGCAGAGCCATGGGAAGACTGCCCGACCACAAACGTCTAACTACCTGCCAATCGACATTGCCATTGGTATGGTGCACTCGTGCCCCAGCTATTTTAGTGATGGCGGCAAACCACAAATCAGTGGCCACTGCCGTTACAGGCTGAACACCGAACACCAGCAGCAGAATGGGAGTCATCAGGGCACCTCCACCCACACCGGTCAATCCGATAACAAAACCAGTAAATGCACCCGCCAGCGTAAAGGACCAATCGATCATGCACGCACTCCTGCAAGATCGTATATCGCAATGAATATAAGATTGTGGAGATCTGACTCGTTGAACTGAAATCGCTGCCTGTCGGAATACGGTACATCTTCATCAGCACCGCTCAAGTCAGTCTGCTCTGCCGAAATCGTAAATTGAAATTGTCGCATAGGGATTTATTGCCTGTCCGGATCGAGGATTGAGGTTATTCCGCTCCGGCAATCACTTTTTGCCGGGTCGAAATCAACGCAACCTGTAAGAAAGGGTGGCAGTTTATCGTGATTTGATTTTGCTGATTAAATTTTCTTGCAAAACTGTCGGACAAGTAGCCTGGGAACCAACCAGGAAGAATATTCTTCGCTGTGTACTGACGAATACTCACCAAAATAAGATCAGTTTCATCCGACAGCAATCCAAGAATACCTTTACCCGTGAACCCGCCGGTAATACCATGGAAAAACGAATGCTTCAATAACTCACTACCTGCCCGTACGCCCTTTCGGGCTGCGCAACCTGACGGGAAGCCGATCATAGCGTTTTTCCCGACAGGTAATCTTAATGTTCGATATTCGAACATCACTGCAGAAGGAGGATAAAACGTATGCAAATACCTCGTTTACTCATGTCTTACCTGAGAGATCTACCTGCTGATCTGCTGCCGCTGGTCGAGCAGATTGCTGATCTGGCAATGGATCTGCGCTGGACCTGGAGCCATGGGGGAGATGCCATGTGGAAAATCATGGATCCGCAGTTATGGGAACAAAGTGAAAATCCTTTCGTCGTCCTGCAGAATCTGTCGCATGAACGATTGCAGGCGCTGAGCCAGGATCAGGAATTCAGGCAACATCTCGATCGGCTGGTTAAAGCACGTAGTCATTATTGCAGTTGTAATGGCTGGTTTGGAGAGGTACACAACAACTCGGGTCTGCGGGGGATCGCCTATTTCAGCATGGAATACGGCTTGGGCAAGGCCTTGCCATTGTATGCCGGTGGATTGGGTGTGCTGGCGGGGGATTATCTCAAAGCAGCCAGTGATCTGGCCATCCCGGTGGTCGCAATCGGCCTGCTGTATCAGGAAGGTTATTTCCGGCAGATGCTGGATGCCAGCGGCTGGCAGCAGGAAATCTATCCCTACAACGATTCCAGCAGCCTGCCTTTGCACCCTCTGCGAGCCCACAACGGTACCTGGCTATCCATCCCGATCAGGCTGCCCGGGCGGACGGTACAACTGCATGTCTGGGAAGCACGTGTAGGACGGATCAGCCTGTATTTACTGGACAGCAACAATCCGCTGAACAGCGCACTCGATCGTGGTATTACCGGCAAACTGTACGGCGGAGGTGAAGAAATCCGTCTGGTACAGGAAATTGTGTTGGGAATCGGTGGTTGGCAGCTCATCGAAGCGCTGGAACTGGAAATCGATGTCTGTCACCTGAATGAAGGTCATGCTGCTTTCGTCACGTTGGAACGTGCCCGCTATTTCGCGCAAAAAAGGCAGATGGATTTCCGCGAAGCACTCTGGGCAACCCGTCCAGGCAACCTGTTCACCACGCATACCCCGGTGGCAACCGGTTTCGATACCTTCTCGCGTGCGCTGATGATGAAATATGGTCTGCCCTACGCCAGAAACCTGAGTATGCCGCTCGATGAACTGATGGCATTCGGGCGCAGCAACGGGCAGGACAATGATGAGCCTTTCAATATGGCTTATCTGGCAGCACGCACCTGCGGCATGATGAACGGTGTCAGCCGGCTGCACGGTTAGGTCAGCCGAAGCATCTTCCAGAAGTTATACCCGCGCTGGCCCGAATGTGAAATCCCTGTTACGCATGTCACCAATGGCGTACATGTCCCCTCATGGGATTCTCCCTGGGCAGACGAAATCTGGACGGACTCCTGTGGCAAAGGTCGCTGGCTAGGTTCAGAAGAAACACTCGCCACTAAGATAAACAAGCTCGATGATGCAGCACTCTGGAATCTGTGTGGCCTGGAACGTGCCGACCTGGTGCGCCACGCACGGCAACGGATGCGGATATTGCAGGGACAAAGAGGGGCAGACATGGAAGCGATCAGTCAGGTTGACCGGATACTGGATCCTAATGTGCTGACACTCGGTTTTGCCCGTCGCTTTACCGCTTACAAGCGCCCCAATCTGCTGCTGCACGATCGTGAACGCCTCGCCCGGCTGCTTACCCGAACAGACCGGCCAGTGCAACTGGTCATTGCCGGCAAGGCACACCCTGCCGATAATGAAGGCAAGCGCTTCATCCAGGAATGGGCACAGTTTTCCAGCAGGCCGGATGTGCGTAACCATGTCGTATTTCTTGAAGACTACGATATCGCTCTGGCACAGGAACTGGTACAGGGAGTGGATATCTGGATCAACACTCCGCGCCGGCCGTGGGAAGCCAGTGGCACCAGCGGCATGAAAGTGCTGGCCAATGGTGGATTGAATCTTTCGGAACTCGATGGCTGGTGGGCCGAAGCCTACACACCGGATGCCGGCTGGGCGCTGGGTGATGGCCGTGAGCACCATGAACCTGGTTGGGATGCTGTGGAAGCGGAACAGCTATATCGCCTGTTGGAAGAAGAAATCGTATCGATGTTCTATGATCGCGACGCCAGCGGTATTCCCGCAGCCTGGGTAGCCCGTATGCGCACCAGCATGGCCCATCTCGCCCCGCAGTTCAGCAGCAACCGGATGGTACGCGAATATGTCGAGCAACTCTATCTTCCTGCAGCCGCTGCCTTCCAGCAGCGAACGGCTCCCGGCAGCTCGACGGCGCGGGAACTGTATCAGTGGGACGAACAACTGAAAAAAAGCTGGCACGAAATCCACTGGGGAAACCTGATCATCTCCCGAGATGAACAAGGCTGGCTGTTTGAAGTACCGGTCTATCTGGGAGAAATCTCGCCTGAATCTGTGCAGGTGCAGCTCTATGCTGATCCAATCGAAGGTGAAATCCCCATCTGCGAAGTGATGCAACGTGGAAATGAAATGCCCGGCGCCGTAAACGGCTATCTGTATACAGCCCGGCTGAATACGCTGCGCGCCCATACCGATTTCACACCACGTTGTATCGCCTATCATCCCGATGCCTGTATCCCGATCGAGAATCATCTGATCCACTGGTGGAGCGGAATCGTATCCTTAAAGAATCTCTGATTAAGTCCTCCATGAGCCGCATTGCAGGCAGAATCGTGATGATCGCAAGAAGCACGATGAATACCGCATCTATGCCTACGATGCCGAGGAATGTGGTGATCCAGTATCTTTGTCACCCCCGTTGTTGAACAGCCCCCATTCGCCAGAAGCCTGGCGGCAAGGGCATTCCTTTTCCTGCAGTGCGCGGAAATAGCCGGAGATTAGGCGATTGTTCGAATAATCGAAATTTCCGCTGATTACTCATAATTCGCCCGTAATCAATATCCACGCAGGAGAAATCATGAGCGAAGCGACTCTACCGACTGGCACGGGTAATAAAAAGAAAATCATTCTGTTTGTTCTGATCGGAATATTGTCCGTCGGTGCGGGGATTGGTGGTACCTGGTATTTCATGAAACAACAGCAGGAAGATGGATCAGAAGTCACGGTCAAGAAAAAGAAAAAACCGACCACTTTCATCAAGCTCGAAAGCTTTACCGTCAATCTGCAATCGGATGACAGGGAACCACACTACCTGCAGGTAGAGCTGTCCCTCAAAGTAAATGAATCAGATGCAGTCAAGATCATCGAAAACAAAAAACCTGAAGTCCGTAACCAGATCCTGCTGTTGCTGTCCAGCAAGAAGCCTTCCGAGATCAATACGCTGGAGGGCAAACAGAAACTCAGCGAGGATATCATTCAGGCAGTCAGATCAAAGATCGATTCTGAAGAGCTGGAGGATGACATTCTGGATGTTTTGTTCACCTCTTTCATCATTCAGTAAACCCTGTGCGCCATGGCCGAGAATTTTCTCACTCAGGATGAAGTTGATGCGCTGCTGAACTTTGAGAATGGCAGCAAGCATCAGCAAACCGTCCAGAAAGAAAGCGAGGTCTCCTATCCGGGTGGTGTTCGCCCTTACAACATGGCCACCCAGGAGCGAATCGTGCGCGGACGCATGCCCGCTCTGGAAATCATCAATGCACGATTCGCCAATTCGCTGCAGATCGGGCTCTACAACTTTCTGCGCCGGGGAGTGGATATTTCCGCCGGCTCGATCAGGACTGTCAAATACAGCGAATTCACCCGTTCACTGGTCGTCCCGGCGAATATCAACCTGGTCAGCATGAAACCGCTGCGCGGTACTGCGCTGTTCACCATCGATCCCAACCTGATCTTCCTGATTGTGGACAACATGTTTGGTGGAGATGGCCGTTTCCATACCAGAGTGGAGGGCCGCGAGTTCACCCTGACCGAACAGGGCATCATCCGGCGCCTGCTGGATGTGCTGTTCGAACACTACGAAAAGGCATGGCAATCTGTCTATCCGGTCAAATTTGAATATATCCGTGCGGAAATGAATCCGCAATTCGCCAATATCGTCACCCCGACCGACATTGTCGTCGCCAGCGCCTTCGAGCTCAATCTGGGCGGCAATCGCGGGGAATTCTATACCTGCATCCCCTACACCATGCTGGAGCCGATACGCGATCTGCTCAACAACAGCATGCAGGAAGATCGTGCAGAAGTTGATAAAAACTGGATCAAATCATTGACCAGGCAGGTACAGGGAGCGGAAATAGAAATCATCGCCAATCTGGGCCAGACCCAGGTGACGTTACATCAGATTCTCAACATGCAGGAAGGCGACGTCATCGCGCTCGATATTCCCGATACCGTGGTGGCAATGGCGAACAGTGTACCGGTCATGGATTGTCATTACGGCATCCTCAACGGCCACTATGCGCTCAAAGTCAAGACTGTACGATCTCCCAACGAAACCGACTGATACCGGAGCAGAAGATGAATGAATCCACATTGACCGAACCGCAAGCCGAACAGGATGATTGGGCTGCCGCCATGGCGGAACAGCAGGCCGCTGATACCCAGTCGACCACCGATGATGACAAGGAATCACCTCCCTCATCGGCGCATCTGACAGGCGACAGCCTGACGAAGCCTTCTCCTGTTTTCGAGCAGTTCTCCAGAAATGATGTGCTGAACGATACCCGCAATGATATCGACATGATTCTGGATATTCCGGTGCAGCTGACTGTCGAGCTGGGTCGCACCCGGATCGCCATCAAGAATCTGCTGCAACTGGCACAAGGTTCCGTGGTGGAGCTGAATGGTATGGCCGGGGAGCCGATGGATGTGCTGGTCAATGGCTGCCTGATTGCTCAGGGAGAAGTGGTCGTCGTCAATGAGAAGTTCGGTATCCGCCTGACTGACATCATCACCCCCAGTGAACGCATACGCAAACTCAACCGTTGATTGATACCGGGCTGATCGCCAAATCCATGCAACCCATACTTATCCGAGCTGGTGCAGTGCTGTGGCTATGTCTGCCACAGCAGTTACTGGCCGAACCCGCAGGAAATCAGGGTTTTACCCCACCGCCTCCGATCATTTCCACCGAGAGCATGTTGCAACTGTCAGCCGGATTACTCATGGTACTAGCCTTCATCGCGCTGATTGCCTGGCTGTTCAAAAAAATCGGCTTTCACCCTGCCAACCGGACAGGTCTGCTGAAAGTCATTTCTTCGGCCAGTGTCGGCCAGAGAGAAAGAATCGTACTGGCCGAAATCGGTGATACCTGGCTGGTGCTGGGCGTTGCACCGGGCCAGGTCAACCTGCTGCACCGGATGGACAAAAACACTCTGCCCACCGGTGAAACCACCGAATCTCCTTCCGCCAACCGTTTTACGGAGAAATTGCAGGCTCATCTGGAACAAGGCCATGAACGATAAATTACCTGTCCCTCTCAGAACCGGCTTCCGGCACGATTTGACCAAACATTTGATCGGTTGCGGTATCCTGCTGCTGGCCGCAGGAATCGTTTTTACCGGCCCGGTGCTGGCCCAGAACACAGGATTTCCTGCTATTACCAGCACCCCTGCAGCGGGAGGGGGTGCCACTTATACCCTCAGCCTGCAGACTCTGCTGCTGCTGACTTCACTGACGTTTCTGCCGGCCGTCGTTCTGATGATGTCCAGCTTCACTCGTATCATCATCGTTCTGTCATTGTTGCGTCAGGCGCTGGGCACACAATCCTCCCCGCCCAATCAGGTACTGATCGGCATGGCACTGTTCCTGTCTTTCTTCATCATGTCGCCGGTCATCGACAAGGTTTACACGGAAGCCTATCTGCCATTCTCGGAAGATAAAATCAGCATCGTCGAAGCAATGGAGAAAGCGGGAAATCCGCTCAAATCCTTTATGCTGCGCCAGACGCGCGAAGCAGATATCGCCCTGTTTGCCCGGATTGCCGAAAACGGAGAAATCGAAAGTCCGGATCAGGTACCGATGAAAATCCTGGTGCCGGCCTATATCACCAGTGAGCTTAAAACCGCCTTCCAGATCGGGTTTATCGTATTCATCCCCTTTCTGATCATCGATATGGTCGTCGCCAGCACGCTGATGGCCATGGGGATGATGATGCTATCACCCATGATCATTTCGCTGCCGTTCAAGCTGATGCTGTTCGTGCTGGTCGATGGCTGGAATCTGCTGATCGGTTCGCTTACCCAGAGTTTCTACGTCTGACGAGGAGATCCCCCCATGAACCCGGAACAGGCAATGACTATCGGCCGACAGGCACTGGAAGTCACATTCACGATCGCAGCCCCCTTATTACTGGCAGCGCTGGTGACGGGTCTGGTCATCAGTATTTTCCAGGCTGCCACACAGATCAATGAGATGACGCTGTCGTTCATTCCGAAACTGCTGGCCATATTCATCACGCTGGCGCTGGCCGGACCCTGGATATTGCAGATCATGCTCGATTACATTACCCGGCTCTATACCAGCATTCCCTGGATCATCAGCGGCTGACAGGTGTTCAGCATCACTACCGAACAGCTGAACGGCTGGCTGTCCAGCCTGATCTGGCCGCTGGCCAGAATCCTCGCACTCCTGGCGAGCACACCACTGCTGGGCAGCAGCTCGATTCCGACTCAGACAAAACTGGGGCTGGCTGTACTACTGGCTATTCTGATTGCACCAGTACTGCCTCCGCTGCCTCAGATCGATCCGGGTTCCGGTGTCGGTCTCATCGTTCTGATGCAGCAGATCATCATCGGGCTGGCGATGGGTTTTTCCATGCGCATCGTTTTCACCGCAGTCGAAATGGCGGGTGAAATCACAGGATTACAGATGGGCCTTGGTTTTGCCACTTTTTTCGATCCCCAGCAATCCGGACAGGTCCAGCTGGTTGGCCGCTTCTACGGACTGCTGGCCACTCTCACGTTTCTAGCCATCGACGGACATCTGCAAGTCATCGCCATTCTTGCACACAGTTTCACTACGCTGCCTATCGGTACAGAGGGAATGAGTACCACTTCATTCACGGCAATCGTCAATTGGGGAATCAAAATTTTCATGCTGGGATTACATCTGTCCTTACCGGTCCTGACAGCGCTGCTGATCACCAACCTCGCGCTGGGCATCCTGACACGCGCCGCCCCCCAGCTGAATATTTTTGCCGTCGGATTTCCACTGACGCTGGGAATCGGCCTGCTGGTCATGTCATGGGCATTACCCTATTTCACCCCCCTGCTCGAGCAGCTGTTTCAGGAGAGTTTCTCAGTCATGCGTTCACTCTCCAGCAAAGCTGGTGTGGCCGGAATACCCTGAAAATGAGGCGGAATGGCCGTTCCCGATCCAATCTCATCGAACGTTCCCGGCATTCTTTGGATTAACCGGATTTTTTACCCCTTTTTTGGCCGATCGCAATCTTACGGTGATTGATAAGGTAGGCGGCGTTCGCACATTTTTCTTGAGAAAACGGTAACCATCATGCTATTCAAATCTCATCTCAGGTCGATTCTGAACATTAGCCCCCAGTCAGAAAACGAAGCTGAATCCAATGTAGTTCCCCTTTATACCGGTAAAACCACATACGACGACACACTGCTGACCACGAACGATGCGCCGGCACAGGAAGAGTATGATGTTTCCGCCGATGACAGCAATGCCGCACGGCTGGAAGCTGAGAACCTCGCGATCCGGGAAGCCAAAAACCGGATTGAAACCGAAGCCAGAGCACGCGTCACAGCAGAAGCACGTGCCCGGGTAGAAGCCAGTGCCAGACTGGCGGCAGAAGCGCGCATCAAAGCCGAGACCGCCGCAACGGAAGAAGCCCGGGCGCGCGCCCGGGCAGAAGCACTGGCTGCGCATGAGGCCCATGCACGTCAGGAGCTGGAGGCAAGACTGCGCCAGACTGTCGAGGATGGCCTGAGGGCAGAAAAAGAAACAGTTGCCGCACTGCGTGCCAAAGTGCAGACGGAAGCCGCCACCACCGAAAAAGCACGACGACGCTTGCAGGAAGAAGCGCTTGCCCTGGAAAAATCCCGGGAAAGAGAGCTGGCAGAGCAAAAAGCCATCGAAGCGGCCATCGCCAGACGAAAAACCAGTGAAGAAGCACTGAAAATAGCGCTTGCAGCTTCCGCAGCCGAAGCGGAAGCGACCACACTGGCTCGTGCAAGAATCGAAGAGGATGAGAGAAACATTGCGCTGGCTAATGCCAAAGCCGAGGCCGAGCGTCAGGTGATCGAGGAAATCCGGCTGCGCACCGAAGCCGAAGCCGATCTGGCATCGAAAGCCCAGGAAAAATTACAGACTGAAATCAGTGCACGGGAAGCAGAACAAGCCCGACTCGATGTCGAGAAGAAAGCGATTGAAGCCGCCCAATCCCGTCGTGATCTCGATCTGGCTGCAAAAGCGGAGGCGGAAGCACGTACTGCAGCTGAACTGGAAGCCGCCGCCGCCCAGCGTACCCGAATCGAAGCAGAACGGAAAGCCCAGGCCATGGCGGAACAAGTTACCTTGGCTGAACAAGAAGCAACCAATGCTGCTCTGGAACGTTCCCAGGCAGATGCGCTACTGCTGGAGAAAACACACGCGCGCACTCTTGCAGAAAATGAGGCACGCGCTGCAGCTGAAGCCCGCATGCAGGCAAAAGAACAGGAAATAGCCGTTTTCAATGAAAAGGCACAAACTGATCAGGCAGTCACCGATACGATCAAGGAACGTATACAGGCCCAGGAAACTGCCATCCGGCGAGCACGTGCCCGCGCGGCTGCGGAAGCGGTCGCCAGAAAAACAGCTGAAGACAAAATTACAGCAGAAACACATGCGGCGGAACTGGCTGAGAAACGCATTGCTCTGGACAGGCAGGTCGAGAAAGAAGCCAATGAACTGGCAGAAACCGAAGCACGCCTGATCGAAAACAAGAAAAAACAGGCTGAGGCCGTACAACAAGCCAAATCCACTGCTGCTGCCCGTATGGAAATGGAACAGAGACTGACCGAACTTTCGACCCGAATTGCCCAGAACCAGGTTGTCGCCATGGCGAAAACGGAAGAAAGGCTCAAGGCTGCTGAAACCGCTGCGGCAACCGTGTTGCATAAAATCAAGCTCGAATCTTCAGCGTTAAAGGCAATACAGGAACGTATAGAGCAGGATGCACTGGCCATTGAGCGTGCCATTGCTCGGGAAGCCGTCGAAGCGATGGCTGTAGAAGCGGCACTGGCCCGCATCCGGACCGATGAAGCTGCAATTGCACAGGCATCCCGGAAAATTCGGGAGGAAATCGAAACGACAAAAATGATTCAGGATTGTTTTGATGAGGAAATCCCGTCTGATACCGTCATGTATGATGAAGAACAGAGGAACAGTCATTCCTCTGATGGCAGTGAGGCTCTGCTGGCAGCTACGGAAGAACGCATGGCAGTGGAAACATCTGGTGGATTTGTCGAATATGATGCATTCGATGAATCCGGCACACTGGATGATCCGGTTCAATCAAATGCCTCCGGCGACTCGACCAAATCCAATGAAACTGAAGCATTACCGGATAAATTGGAAACTGCTGAAATAGAATAACCGGTCTACTCATTTCAACTTGAGATAAAATAAACAACATGCCTTAAACAACCAGAACGGCAGCAGGACAGGCAATATGTCGATCTGCAGTTTTTCAGAATCAGGCTAATAACAATACTAAAAATCAGAGGGAAACAAGCGTGCTGAGAACCTTGTGTAAAACCTTACTACCCCTGACACTGGCAACTATCAGTGTCAAAGGGTTTACCATGCACATAGAAGAAAAGGCCACCCTGCTTCAGGATCAGCAACAGGTCAGCATCACCATCTACAACGAAAATCTGGCACTGGTCAGAGATCTGCGCCACGTTCCGCTGGAAAAAGGAATAAACAAACTGGCCTGGTGTGACGTGTCTGCCCGAATACGTCCGGAAACAGCACTCTTGCGCACACCGGAAAAAACTTCTTCGATCCAGATGGTGGAACAGAATTTCGACTTTGACCTACTCACTCCGGAAAAACTGCTGGAAAAATACCTGGGGCGCAGTATCAATGTCATTTACGTCAATCCTGTCACCGGTGCAGAAACCGTGGAAGCTGCCACCGTACTTTCAGTCAGCGGTGGTGTCGTGCTGCAATTCAAAGATCGGGTCGAAACCGGTATTTCAGGACGAATCGCCTTCCCCGATATTCCCGGCAATCTGCATGACCACCCTACCCTCTCACTGGTACTGGATGGCGCCACTCCAGGCAAACACGAACTCGAATTATCCTATCTGACTTCCGGGCTTTCCTGGCAGGCTGACTATGTCGCTCATCTCGATGCCAACGACAACCAGCTCGATCTCAGCGGGCTGGTCACGCTGACCAATCATAGTGGCATTGCTTATCCTGATGCTCATTTGCAACTGGTCGCCGGAGAGGTCAATCAGGTTACTCCCGAACCGCCCCAGACAAGAAAAATGATGGCTATGGTGGCTGATGCAGCTGAATATCAGGCAGTCAAAGAAGAATCATTATCCGAGTACCATCTTTACTCCCTGCCCATTCCCACTACGCTGGCAGAAAATCAGAGCAAGCAGATCACACTGATGTCGGCAACGGATATTCCGGTCAGTCAGGAGTTTCTGCTGCGCGGCACGAATGCCTATTATTTCAGCAGATATTCCAGTCTCGATGACAAGCTGAAGCCAGTGGTGCTTATTCAGTTCAAAAATGAAGGAGAAGGACTGGGCGTACCGTTACCCAAGGGAACCATACGCGTCTACCAGAATGATTCCCGCGATAACCTCCAGTTTCTAGGTGAAGATCACATCGACCATACCGCAAAAAATGAAGCGGTTCGCGTAAAACTGGGCAAGGCAACCGATATTACAGCCATGCGGACTCAAACCGATTTCCAGCAGCTGGATACACCTTCTCGCCGTTTTACCGAGACGGCTCACCAGATTGAAATCCATAATGCTCGTCAGGAAGCTGTCACAATTCGTGTGCAGGAGCCCATTCCGGGTGACTGGATGATGATTTCAGAATCCCAGCCACACACAAAATCTTCTGCCAATCTGATCGAGTGGCTGGTTAAAGTTCCCACTAACCAGAAGACCACCCTCAGTTACCGGGTTCGAATCAAACACTGAGAAAACCATTTTTATCTGCAAGAATCAGGGCACTAGCCGGGTAATCCTCATTCTGCCCGATTTCTGATTTTCAGCAGATAATCCCTGACCAGATTAATCTGATCCGCATCCATCAGCATGGGTGCATGCCCGATACCCGCCAGCTCGGTGATCTGTACATTGGACCGATGCAATTGCATTTCATCGGCTGTTTCAGGCGTCAATACCCCTGATTTCTCTCCCCGCAGTACCAGTACCGGAAGATCGAGCCTGTTCCAGTAAGCCCACAAATCGATATCCTTGATCCGATCCGGCCTGAAACCGGATGAAATTGCCGGATCATAACGGTAACCAAATGTGCCATCCTCATATTCACGCGCACTGTACAGTGCCAGATGATGCCATTGTGCATCTGTCAACGGACTATAAGGCAAGGCAGTATCGCGCATGTAGGATTCCAGCTCACTCAAGTTCCGGAAACAGGGATCCTTGCCAATCGTGGTTGCAAACAGGCTCAATATCCCGGAAGGGACATAAGGGCCGATATCACTCATTACCAGTGTTCTGAAACGGTAAGATGCCGCGGGACGCTGGCGGGCGGCGAGTAGCATGCCGATCAACCCACCCATCGACACCCCTACCCAGTAAATCTGCAGACTGCCATTGTCATACCGCTGGCAAACATGTTCGAGCACATGCTCCATATCCGACATATAGGTTGCTGCCGAATTGTAATCCTCAGCATTTTCCAGCCAGTCACTGCGCCCCCGCCCCGCCATATCGATACAAATCACCCTGAAATCCCGTTCCAGCGCCGCTGCAAGAAAATCGAAATCCCTACAATTGCGTGTCAATCCATGGGCGCATACCACCACATGTTCATTTTCCGGATTTCCCCAATCCGTGTACGCAAGCCGACGCTCACCACCCTTGGATTTCATCTTTCCGGGTTGCGCCGGAACAGGCAAAAACTTCCACGCTATCGCAGCAAAATTCTTCATGGCACCTTTTTCAAAACTGAGTGAAACCGTATCCGCAGGGTTTGTCGAGCTGTAACTGCATGAATGCTACTGCAGTTTATACAGCTCGATCCATCGAATACAAATACACTTACAAAATATATCTAAGAATCACATTGTTGCATCTATATCTGACGGGGTATTCACGCATTCTTCAGCCGTATACTTGCCATTCATGATGCTTTCTGGTATTGATGACAGGTTTATTTTTCCTCAACTTACAAGGTGAACAACCAGAAGGAGTATGTAACGAATGGGTAAACAACTGGAATCACGCACCATTCCCCCTTATGAGCCTAAAGCAGGCGAGGAATACATGAGCCCGGAGCAGTTGGCACATTTCCGGAAAATACTGGAATACCAGCGGGCTGAACTCAGCATGGAAATCGATCGTGCCGTCCATGTCATGCAAGAAGAATCCACCATTTTCGCTGACCCGGCTGACCGGGCCACACAAGAGTCCGATATGGCACTGGAACTGCGCAGCCGTGACCGTGAGCGTAAACTGATCAAGAAAATTGACGAAATCTTCACCAAAATCGACTCAGGAGAATATGGCTATTGCGAAAAATGCGGTATCGAAATCGGTCTGAAACGGCTGGAAGCAAGACCAACCGCATCACTCTGCATCGACTGCAAAACACTGGATGAAATCCGGGAAAGACAAATGGCCAAATAGCCACCAGTCAATCTGCACGATAAATAGTCAATAGTCATACCCGATTCCGGCAGAGCGCCGGAATCCAGATCAAATAGCTCTCATTCATTTCCTTGGTTTTTTCCAGCAGCCCGCGAAGGGCTTAATTTACCCCTCCGTACCGGTTGCGCACACGGCTGAGTGGCCAGAGTCAGTTTCATCGGCTACCCTTCAGCCGCCACCGGCAAGCATCAACCGCCGAACTTATCCTCTGCGCCGTTGCCCGGCGAATCGGGAAAGCTACAAACCGACTGGCAAAGCCCAAAGCCTGCTCCAACATCCCCTCGATGATATCCTCGGCAGTTTTGAGTTGTACCCCCCTTCCGTGGCCAGACGCGCCAGATGATAGCGTTCTATCGCCGCACCTTCTCCGCAGATATCCATGTGGTGCTGGCCCATCACGCCCTCACTGAAGATCAGATCGAAAGCTGGAGCCAGCCGCCAGCGTCGATCACGGCCAAGGCGCCAGGCAAAGTTTTTCGGATGATCGTCACGGTTGTGAAAAAGTACATTAAAGACGGTGCGGGCATAAGCCTTTTCCACTTCACGCTCGTCACGCGTCAGCAGGCGGGTGGCGCGCAGGAAGGCAGTATAGTCAGTAGCGCCCGGTAAGCGGAAATCCACCTGCAGTAAGCCGGCCAGGTTGTGCACCGGAACGCGCAGACCCTGTTTACGGTCGAAACGTGCCACACCAAAAGCTGCCAGATCGGCTGAGAGATCGAACCAGCGGCTGTCCGGTATGTCCAGCCCACAATCGCGAGCCAACTCGGCATAGAGCTGCTCGATGGCGCAGACTTCCTTATGCTCGCCTCGGGCAGGGAATTTTACCAGCCAGGGATCGCCGGACGCATCCTGGCGGGTACTGACCTGTCCGCTGGTCAGATCGTATTGCACCAGAGCCTTGGGCCGGGCACCTTGCGGTGAACCACCAGTCAGCGCCAGCTCACGTAAAGCTGCTCCAGCCTCATCAGCCAGGGCACGAGCACTTTCCTCGGCCAGGGCCAACAAGTTCCAGTTCGGCTCCTGAGCATCAGCATCGCGGACAGGGATGAAACGCAGGGCACCCATGGCTCTGCTTCCGATGAAAGCCAGGCGATCCAGCGGGCCGGGATGACGTAAGCCCTGCTGATAAAACAGGCGATCCATCAGCAGCAAACCCCAGCCATCAGGCAGACTGTCGGCGATCAGGCTCGGCAAGCGATGCAGGTGGGCAGGAAAGCCACCGTAGGCTTGTGCATGCAGCTTGAGATATAAGGGTGACAACTCCAGATTCTGGATCAGCGCCTCGGGAGTATACTCGAACAGCAGGGTATGGCCATCATCAGCCAGCCACCCCAGCGGCCAGTCCTCGCCCCAGCCGCAATAGTGTACGGTCAGCTGCTTCATGGCGCCTTCCTGCGCGGAGCACGTTTACGCTGGCTGGCAGCTTCGGCCTGTTCCATCTGAGCAATGGATTGGCGCTTCAGCAGGAACAGATCTTCCAGTTCTTCCACCAATCCCAACGCCTGGACCACCCGGATCAGGGTTTCCAGTGAACATTGCCCGTCATGTTCCAGCTTGCGCAGAGCGCCCAGAGACAAGCCAGCCATCTGTGCCAGATCGCGTTGTGAAAGTGCCTGAGCAAGGCGCTGCACCCGTAAGCGGGTACCCAGAGCACGCATAATCTCGGCAGGCACTGAAAGCGCAAAAGCTATTTTAATGATCTTAAATCCTGTAAATATAGTTTAAGAGTCATTGTAATGGTTTTTAGCGTGCACCATCTAAATTTGGTTTGATAAGCAACTCATTGCCTGTACCTATCCGCATACAGACGGGACAACAATCGTGAAACGGGAAAGGTTCGCTGTGATATGTGGTTTGATGGTCTCCATATTTCAGCGGGGAATCCGTGTTGTGGCTGCTTCAGCGGCGAGTGTGCTCCGCTGGAGCGTGGGAGCGATCAATTCTGCTTTACTGTTGGGTTCCTGTTCTGGCAAGGCAGCGATGCGGTTCATCTCTCACCGCATCCTTGTATCTATTGCATTATTTCGGTCGACTCTCCAGACGCGTCATCAAGTCCATTTGCTTATGGAGAATTGCTACCATTAAGGCAGGCATATCGTTGCGGGGAATACAGAAGATATAGTGATGCTCGCAACGAGCCATACGCAAACCCGGATGAAATGCACTCATATCCTTAAAGAAGCCTTGCCCGGTAGCGAGGCTTTCGATACCGTCTTGCAACTTGAGCATATAGCTACGTGTTTGCGCGTTGCCCCATTGCTGGCGTGTGTAGCGAATAATTTCTCTCAAGTCGGCTTCCGCAGCCGCAAGCAGAACATAGCGGGTCGTCAATCGCGCTTCCTGGCAAGCTCTTCCTCAATAATAGCGCCAATATTCGTGTCGGACACCTCACCAGCCAGGCCAGCGGTGATACGCTCATCAAGCAGTGCTTTCAGTTCCTGCCATGCCTGGTCTTCATCCAGATGGGCGGGGAACAATCGTTCGATCGCATATTGCTTGATCGTCTTACCCTCCAATGCGGCCAGGGCTTTCAAACGCTGATGCTGCTGATCGGTAATATCAATAGTCAGGCGGCTCATAGGTACCTCGCATCATTTGGTTCACACCACATTATCACAAATGTGGGTTTACGATCATATGCGTTGTGCCCCTTCAACACCATGGAGTGGAACAGCATGCGGTAAAGTACGAATCGCATCGTTCGAGTGTTGATTCTATTAACTTGATGGTTTCGCGCCTCAGTGTGGGGTGGCGATCCAAGTACCTTTGTCACCTCCCTTCTAGATTGCTTCGCACCCGTTGGTGCTCGGAAGCGGTATCAGGCACAAAACCGGCAGATACTCTTCACCTTTGCTACATTTGCCCGATGGATCACGATCACAGTTATAAAGCGTTGTTTTCCCACCCTGAAA
>Ga0206106_100544_pt1 | contig 21581 bp, 20 predicted proteins | sample 1B1ome_FD_148677 | JGI IMG/M metagenome (GOLD analysis project Ga0206106, IMG submission 148677) | Enriched microbial communities from leaf-cutter ant dump, University of Wisconsin, Madison, United States - 1B110A | ecosystem: Environmental > Terrestrial > Nest > Insects nest > Nest dump | place... | reverse complement strand
CTATACAACGTCTGTACCGACTATTCGTCCAAGTGCATGAAATCCTGCGAATTAGCGAGCATGCGTGAGAAAAACCGTTAACCCCTGGGGGAGTGTCGCAGAGCCACTAATTCCACTTCGGCTCCACCGATCCGCTGAAATTGTGTCGCAGAGCCACTAATTCCACCTCGGCTCCACCGTTCCGCTGAAATTGTAGAGCCACTATTTCCGCCTCGGCCGCGCCAATCCGTCAAAATAGTGTCGCAGAGCCACTAATTCCACCTGGGCCCCACCGATCCGCCGAAATTGTGTCGCAGAGCCACTAATTCCACCTGGGCCCCATCGATTCGCTAAAATTGTGTCGCAGAGCCACTAATTCCACCTTGGCCCCGCCAATCCGCGGAAAAGGACCGTCAGGGTGAATCTTCCCTGACGGTTTTTCTTAACGCCGTAAGCGAATGGCCCGGCAGGTGCTGCACGATATACGCGTTTACTTACATCGGCTCAACGCTGGCGTCTGCCGCAAGCGACAGCCGGGTCGGTCCGAGCAGGTGCAGGCGCTTCAATTGCATCGCCATGTAATGCGGCGTATAGGGCATGCCCTCCTCCAGCCATTGCATGACGATACCGAGATGGGCGGACGTGCAATAGCGGATGATGAGGTTCCGCGGCGCCCGCAGCTCGCGGTCGTTAGGCTGGGCCAGCGCCGACCGGGCATACAGCGCTTCCTGGATCGCCGCTTCCATGCGGGCTGAGAAGCCCGGTTGTCCCGTCGGCCCCAGCATGACCCGGTAGAACGCGGCATGGGCGGCCAAATGCTCGAACTGGCGGACGAACGACGGCGGCGGCGAGTCCTCGTCCATATTCAGCTCATGCGGTCGAAATCCCGGCGGAAGCTCCATCGATCGGGACAGTTCCTCCAGCATGCCGTCGGCCATTTTCTTCAGCAAGTCATACTTGTCCTTGTAGTGAAGGTAGAACGTCGCCCGATTGATCATCGCCCGTTCCGTAATGTCGCGCACAGTCGTCCGTTCGAACCCCCGTTCGCCCATCAGCCCGATCATCGCTTCTTGAATGAGCTGCAGCGTCCGCTTCACTCGCAGATCCATTGTCGATTATCCCTCCGTTAGGCGACAGTTGTCCCGCCAATGTCGAATATGCCACACTAGCCGTCATTTTGCGGGTTGCCTGCAGCTTCTGTGCTCTTTATTATAATCAACGCAGCATTGCAAAAACAACACAGTGTTGATTAAAAGAGGAGCGTGCACAATTGGTTATGGAAATGAAAACGAATCGTGTGAGAACGGTCACGGCGGGTCTTGTCATCGGGCTCGTCCTGGCATCGCTGGAACAGACGATTGTGGCGACGGCGCTGCCGACTATCGTCCATCGATTTGGCGATCTGTTGTTGTACAGCTGGGTATTCTCGGTCTACATGCTCGCTTCGACGGCTGCCATGCCGATCTATGGCAAGCTCGCGGACTTGTACGGACGCAAGAAAATATATTTGATCGGCCTGCTGCTGTTTCTGATCGGATCCCTGTTGTGCGGATTGGCCGGTTCGATGACGGCATTGATCTTGTTCCGGGGCGTTCAAGGGCTTGGGGCCGGCGCCTTGATGCCGCTCGCGTTCACAATCATCGCGGACTTATATCCGCCGCAGCAGAGAGCGAAGCTGATGGGCACGTTCGGCAGCTTGTTTGCCGTCTCGAGCCTGCTTGGCCCCGCGCTTGGCGGCCTGCTGGCGGAATGGCATTGGCCGCTGATCTTCATTCTCAACGTGCCGATCGGCGTGATCGCCTTCTTTTGCATTCACTCAGCCTTGCATGAATCTCCAAGTGAACCCCGGGCGATTAAGCCGCGGATCGACTGGCTGGGCGTTCTCACGATGACGGGCGGCATTCTGTCGCTGCTGCTGGCCTGTGTCACGGGCGGCCGCGAGTTCGCCTGGCAGTCGGCGCCGATCGTCAGTTTGTTCGCAGGAAGCGTACTGCTATTGACGGCATTCGTTCTGATCGAACGGAAGGCGGAGGAACCGATCCTGCCGCTCGCTCTGTTCAAGCGACGTACGCTCTCGTACGGCAATGCGGCGGCTTTCTTCGTCAGTGCGGCCATGTTCGGTGCGATCGCCTACATTCCGCTGTTCGTGCAAGGCGTCATCGGCGTGAGCCCGCAAGTCGCAGGCTATATTATGACGCCCTTCATGTTGGCGACCGCGATCACCTCGATGGGCTGCCGCAGTTGGCTGGCCAAAGTTTCGTTTCGCGCCATACTCGTTCCCAGCTTGCTGCTGATGCTGACGGGCTTCGGCTTGCTTGCCCGTATCGGCGCAGAGACGACCGTGACGCAAATGATCGTCTGCTTGGTCGTCACCGGGCTTGGAATGGGAGCGATCTATCCTGTGCTCGGAACAGCGGCGCAGAATGCGGTGACATGGAAGCTGCGCGGCGCCGCGACGGCTTCGTCGCAATTTTTCCGTTCGATCGGCGGCACGGTCGGCGTCGCCTTCTTCGGCAGCTTGATGATGAATCGCATGACTGCCGGCTCCGATCCCGAATTGTTGCTGGATGCAGGGGCGCGCACGAATATGGCGGTCGAGGCGATCGCGCGATTGCAGCAGGAATTCAGTCATGCGCTGGCTCAAGTGTTCGCCGCTGCCGCCATTTTCACGGTGATCAGCCTGCTGGCCAGCCTGGCGCTTGGACGGGAGCGATTGACGGCGTAACCGGAGTCGAAGATAACCGGTCATAAGCAATCATTCGACAGGTGCATTCGCGTGGATTAATCGTCACGTACGTTCGACCCTCTCGGGCATCCGCCTCCAGTTTCGCCCTATTCGGGATATCTTCTGCCGGACATGATACACTAGGATGTAGCTACCGGTATAACAAACGGGGGAGGAAGCGCTCGTGGCGGACATGCGGATCGAGAAGGATTTTCTGGGGGAGAAGGAAGTGCCTGCTGAAGCTTACTACGGCATTCAGACATTGCGCGCCGTGGACAACTTTCCGATTACGGACGTGCCGGTTCATCCGGAGCTGCTGACGGCGCTGGCGCAGGTGAAGAAGGCGGCTGCGCGCGCGAACGGCGAGCTAAGCCTGCTGCCGAAGCGGATCGCGGACGCGATCGCCCAGGCCGCGGACGAAGTCGCGGAGGGCCGGTTCGCGGATCAATTTCTGACGGATTCGATCCAGGGCGGGGCGGGAACGTCAATCAACATGAACATGAACGAGGTGCTCGCCAACCGGGCGCTCGAGCTGCTCGGACATCGCAAAGGCGACTATTTCCATTGCAGCCCGAACAACCACGTCAACATGGCGCAATCGACGAACGATACGATTCCGACTGCCCTGCGCATCGCGGCATACCGCATGACGCGCGTGCTGCTGGAGGCGATGCGGGCGCTGACCGAAAGCTTCGCGCGCAAAGAGCGGGAGTTCGACGATGTCATCAAGATGGGCCGCACCCACTTGCAGGATGCGGTGCCGATCCGGATGGGGCAGGAGTTCGGCGCTTACCGACGCGTGCTGGAGCGCGACACGACGCGCATCTCCCGTGCGGCGGACAACCTGCTTGCGATCAATCTGGGCGCGACGGCCGTCGGCACGGGGCTTAACGCGAAGCCCGCTTATATCGTGCAAGTTGCGAAGCTGCTGGCGGAAGACTTGGGTATTCCGGTCCGCGATGCGGACGACCTGGTGGATGCGACCCAGAATACCGATGCCTACACGGAATTGTCCGCATCGCTCAAAGTATGCGTCGTCAACCTCTCGAAAATGTGCAACGATATCCGCCTGATGGCTTCCGGACCGCGGACGGGCTTGTCCGAGATCCAGCTTCCGCCCAGACAGCCGGGTTCGTCGATCATGCCGGGCAAGGTCAACCCGGTCATGGCCGAAGTCGTCAACCAGGTCGCCTTCCAGGTGATGGGCAATGACCTTACAATCTGTATGGCGTGCGAGGCGGGACAGTTCGAGCTGAACGTCATGGGCCCGGTCATTGCATTCAATCTGCTGCAATCGCTCAAAGTGCTTCGCAACGCGGTCGACGTCTTCCGGCGTTACGCGCTCGAAGGCATGGAAGCGAACCGCGAGCTGTGCCGGGACTACGTGGACAGAAGCTTCGGCATCGTGACCGCGCTCAATCCCCATCTGGGCTACGAGACCGCGGCCAGGCTCGTCAAGGATGCGGCGGCCTCCGGCGCGCCGATCCGCGAATTGATCCTCGAGCGCAATCTCCTGTCGCCGGAAGAGATGAACGTCATCCTCGATCCCGTGCAGATGACGACGCCCGGCATCGCCGGGGAATGGCTGCTGACGGACCGGGACCAGGAAGAATAGGCGAAAGCAGGGGTCGATCTCCGTTCGGAGGTCGATTTTTTAATGGAAATATATTCGAATACTCATGAAATTTTAAGGTATTTCGTGTATGGTAATAGAACGCACATTCAAATAAGGGAAGTTGGAGAGTTTATGTTTAGTTGGTTGAACGACTGGATCGGAGGATTGGTGGAGCTCACGGGCTTAACCGGGTACAGCATCCTGATCGTGACAATTCCGCTTGCCTTGATACAAGGATTTCTGGGGATTTACCCTTTTTCCACGCTTATCTTCATTCACGTATACACACTCGGCGTTAGCGGCGGCTTGTTGGCCAGCTGGCTGGCGGGGACTTTGTCCGCCGTTGTCGTTTATGTCGTGTGCAAATATTTGTTCGAAGACCGGTTCCGCCGCAGGTGGGGACATAAGCTGGAGAAATACGAAAAATGGCAGATCGTCTTCGAACGCTACGGCATCTGGGCCATCATTTTCCTGCGCACTCTTCCGGTCATGCCGAACAATCTGATCTCGTTCATGTCGTCGATTTCGCCGATTCGCCTATCGTCTTATATTTGGTCATCGATTATCGGAAATTTGTCCCACATCTGGCTGTTCGGCATACTCAGCTCGAAGATCCTGTTTCCGGACACGAATTTCAGCTACTTGATCGGCTCCTATATCGCGTTCTGCATCGTGCTTATTGTCGCATTCGTGATTACGCTGCGAAGAAGCAAGCGTACCGGCAAGATCGGCGGCATGGGTGCGGACCCCCGGTATGGCCAACCTGGCGCGTAGTAAACGGGTCGAGAATGCAGCAGCGTTAATACAACGTTCGCCACAGGTAGAAGACGGCATACGCTTCCCAGCCTCGCCACGCTGATGCGAACTGGCGGATTTCCGGCAAAGCAGGCTTGCGGTCCAGCCCGAGCTCATGTTGGATGGCCAGATGCAAGCCGACGTCCTGGATCGGGAACGCATCGCGGTACCGCAGGCAGCGCATGGCCACATAATGAGCCGTCCACGGGCCGATGCCGCGGATGGCAGTGAGCATGCGCTCCGCGGACGGTGCGTCGCCGGCAGCCAGCAGCTCCGCCTTGGACAGGGCGCCGTCCCGGATCAGCCCGGCCGCGCGGAGCAAATATTCCGCCTTGCCGGCCGTCATCTTGAGCGCGGTCAGATCCGTCGCCTGCAAGCCGGCGATGCGCTCGGCCGTCGGAAATAGCCAATGCTGGCGGCCTTCTCCGTCCGACACGCTGCTGCCGAACGCTTCGACCAGCCGGCGCTTCAGCGTGTACGCGAAAGTCAGGTTGATCTGCTGCCCAAGAATTGCCCACGCGATCGCTTCGAACAAGTCGGGCACACCGACCAGGCGCAGCCCGCGGAATTGCGCGACAGGGCCCCGCAATAGCCCATCGCGAGCCGCCAACTTATAGAATGGTGTGAGATCCGTGTGCAAATCCAGCCATTCCGTTACATATTGCCGAACGCGCCCGATCGCCAGCAACGATTGTTCTTCCACGTCTGCCGACCTCATGGGCTCGTCCGTATAGAGCGCCGCCGAAGCCGAACCGAATGAACGCGTATCGAGCTCAATCTCGACCGTCAATCGATCGTCCGCCGCCGACCGGATGCGGACGATCGGCAGCAGCTTGTCCGCGACCGGAATACAGCGCGTCAACGTCCCGTTCGCGACGGAGAACAGGCATTCGTTCGCGGAACGAGCCAAGTAGGCGAGAACTTGTTCGAATCGGAAGTCCGGCGGAACCTCGAGCTGCAGCTTCAGGGGAGGAGGGACGCGGGAAGGCGTATGCATCATGTCTGCGATCGTCTCCTTATATCAGTTGGCTGATTCGTGCTCTGCCAATTGATCTGTTTAATGTCATTAACTTTCATTATACCCGATCGTATGCAGGCCCCGCTTGCCCGATCTTGCGATCTTATTCCGTTAATTGGCATCGCCCGGACAGACGCTATTCTTCTGCAAACGGTTTACGAAATCCGGGCATTCGTATAGTATAGTCCCATAGCCACCCGAATACCGTCAATCGGCTGCATGACAAGCCAGAAGGAGACCCCGTTATCCGATTATGAAGAGAATTACGTTCGTCTTGTTGTCCGCCGTTATGACCGTATTTTGCAACTTGTCCGCTGTGGGAGCAGCCCAAGTCAGCGCGGAGGGCCGGCCGGATCAGCCCGATATTCTGATCATCGGCTCCGAGCTGGAGGGCATGTACCTGGCCCGCGCAGCAGCTGACGCAGGGCAGTCTGTCCAAGTGATCGATCCCCGGCCAAAGCCCGGCGGGCAACTGCTTGAAGGGGAAATGCTGTTCCTCGACGAGCCGCTTGGCGACGGCGGAGAGGTGCTGCTGCAAGGCAAGGTCAAATCTTTGTTTGACGCATACAAACGCGGCACGATCCGCAAGGCCGAACAATTTCGGAATTACTACAGCGAGTTAACGAAGGGCATTGCAATCGAATCGGGCGTGACGCTAACCGGCATTGACGTGCGCCAGCAGCCTGACGCGACAGGGCGTTTCGTGGAATCCGTGTCGTATCGGACGCAGAACGGTCAGGAGCGGACCGTGTACCCCGGCTACGTCGTGGAGAACACCGATTATGCCGCACTCACCTCGCAGCTCGGCTTGTCCCGTATACCCGGGATGGAGACCGTGTTCGGCCCTCCGGACGCCGACTCCCCCGACTATATGGCGGCGACGCTGATCATGAAATTCAAGAACGTCGATTGGGGCGTATTTCAACAGGAAGTCATGAAGCTGGGCAAACAAGAGCGAGAACTGAAATACGGCAGCGAAACGACAGTCAATCCGACATTTACGTGGGGTTTCGGCAAAGTCGGGGCAGGCTACGATTCCGGCACCGACCATTGGTTTCTGCGCGGGCTGAACACCGTGAATCAGCATGACGGGGAAGTGCTGATCAACGCCTTGCTCGTCTACGGCATCGATCCGTCGGACGAAGCCGCCATTCGCACCGCCATGGCGGAAGGACGCGAGCAGACCGACCGGATCTTGCCCTACCTAAGGCAAGCGCTGCCCGGCTGGTCCAAGGCGGAGATCAACGGATATCCGGACTACCTGTACATTCGCGATTACGATCGTTACGAGACCGAATACGTGCTGCAAGGCACGGACCTGATGAGCGGCCGCATGTTCTGGGACAATGTCAGCATCGGCGGCTACGAGATTGACTTGCAAGGAACGATGTCCAGCAAATGGGGCTCCAGGCGCGGAAACCCGGATAAATACGGCATGCCGCTGCGTGCTTTCCTGGCCAAGGGCTACATCAACGTTATCGTCGCCGGCAAGAACGTCGGCGCATCCGCCGTCGCCTACGGCAGCGCACGCATCCAGGCGCAGACCGCGCTGGCCGCAGAGACGATCGGCCTGATGCTCGGGCGCATCGACGGCAAGTACCGGCTGACCGATATCACGCCTGCGCAAATGTCGGAGCTGCAGACATGGGTCCGCGCGCAGCACGGGATCACGCTCACCGGCGTCCAAGCCGTGAACAAGCTCGGCGGCCTGTCGGAAGCGCAGAAGCAATCGTTCGATCAGGGCAAACTGGTCATTCCTTAATCGGACATGGGAGGATTTCACTTGCAAGATCTGGAAACGGCAGAGCAATCGTCGGTCCGGAAGCGGCTTCCGCTTCGGACCGGCTTTTTTTACGGATGGTGGATGGTCGCAGTCGCCGGGCTTGGCATCTTCTTCTCGGGACCCGGCCAGACGTTTTCGAACGCCGTATTCATCGAATCGTACATTCGGGATTTCGGCCTGGACCGCACGACGGTGTCATCCATCTACTCGGCGGCGACGTTGACATCCGGCTTGCTGCTGTTCCTTGTCGGCCGTCTCATGGACCGGCTCGGACGCAGAATCATGCTGGCCGCCGTCGCGCTGATGCTCGGCCTGGCGTGTTGGTACAACAGCTTCGTCGCCGGACCGATCATGCTGTTCGCCGGTTTTTTTATGGTTCGTTATTTCGGCCAAGGCTCGATGACGCTCATTCCGAACACGCTCGTGTCCCAATGGTTCATCAAGTACCGCGGTCGCGCGCTCAGCTTCGCCAGTCTCGGCGGCTTGCTCGGCGCGGCATGCTTTCCGCCGGTGATCAATATGCTGATTGACGGTTACGGCTGGCAGGTGACGTGGCGTCTGCTCGGTACCGCGCTGCTCGTCTTGTTCGTGCCGCTGGCCTGGTACTTTGTCCGCAATCGGCCGGAGGACCTCGGACTGCTGCCGGACGGCGCTGCAGCAGCCGCCCATGCGAACGGCGGCAAGTCTGACGCAGCCGTGGAGGAAGACAGCTGGACGCTGTCCGAAGCCGTGCGCACCCGCGCGTTCTGGTTCATTCTGATTTGCGGCGCCGTACCGGCCGCCGTCTACACCGGCATCACGTTCCAAATTTTCTCGATTCTCGGCAACCAAGGCATCGACCGCACAGCTACCGCTTTCGTACTCAGCCTGATTCCGCTCGTCAGCTTCGGCTGTTCGCTCGTCAGCGGGTTTGTCGTCGAGCGGGTCAACGTTTCGCGAATGCTGGCCTTGACGCTTCTCCTGAACGTCGCCGCGCCGCTGCTGCTCTTGTTGGCCCATTCGTATGCCATTGTCGTGTTATTTGCGGTGTCCTGGGGAGTGGCCCAAGGATTTTTGAACGTTCCGATGGGCGTCATCTGGCCGAACTACTTCGGGCGCAAGCACCTGGGCAGCATCCAAAGCGTCACGACGACGGCGATGGTCATCGGCTCGGCGCTCGGTCCAATCCCGTTCGGCTGGGCATACGACCGCTTCGGCAGCTACGATGTCATGCTGCTTGCTTCAATCGCCGTATGGCTGATCGCAGCCGTACTGGCGCTGCTCGCGGCGCCGCCCCGCAGAGCCGCCGGTTCTTGAACGCGGCCGCGGATTGACGTATACTGGTAATCGCCAATTGATATGTGAGGAGCCTGAACATGGAACAAACGTTGATTTTCGGTCACAAGAACCCGGACACCGACACGATTTGCTCGGCGATCGCGTATGCAGAGTTGAAGAAAGCGCTCGGTCAGCAGGTCGAGGCGGTGCGCCTGGGCGAAGTGAACGGCGAGACGCAGTATGCGCTGGACAAGTTCGGCGTGCAGGCGCCGCGCCTGATCGAGAAGGCGGCGGGCGAAGCCAAGCACGTTATTCTCGTCGATCATAACGAGCGTCAGCAGAGCGTTGCCGACATCGACCAGGTGAAAGTCGTCGAAGTCATCGACCACCACCGCATCGCCAATTTCGAGACGGCAGGCCCGCTGTATTATCGCGCCGAGCCGGTCGGCTGCACGGCGACGATCCTGAACAAGCTGTACAAGGAGAACGGCGTGGCGGTCCGCAAGGACATCGCCGGCCTGATGCTGTCCGCCATCATTTCCGATTCTTTGCTCTTCAAGTCCCCGACGTGCACGGATGAAGATGTCGCCGCCGCCCGCGAGCTTGCAGCCATCGCCGATGTGGACGCCGATTCCTACGGCCTGGCCATGCTGAAAGCCGGAGCCGACCTGAGCGACAAGACGATCGCGCAGCTGATCTCGCTGGATGCCAAGGAATTCAATATGGGCGGAGCGAAGGTTGAGATCGCGCAAGTGAATGCCGTCGACGTGAACGACGTGTTGAGCCGTCAGGCTGAGCTGGAAGATGCGCTGAATGGCATTATTGCCGCCAAGGGGCTGGACCTGCTTCTGTTCGTCGTCACCGACATTCTGAACAACGACTCGGTCGGCATCGCGCTTGGCGCCAAGCAGGCTGCGGTCGAGAAGGCGTACAACGTGAAGCTGGAGAACAACAAGGCGCTGCTGAAGGGCGTCGTGTCCCGCAAATCGCAGATCGTGCCGGTATTGACCGAGGCGTTCAACAACCTGTAATTCCGACGCCGCGCATGGGACCGTTCGGGGAGCATCGTTTGCCCTGGCGGTCTTTTTGTTATTCCAAACATCGGAAGGGACACGCCGAGCAACGATTTCCCTGCTCATAGCGTTATACATATACACAACTATTTTCACGCAAGATGGGATGGAGGAGTTGGCCATTATCGCAACGAAGAGATGGATCGCCGGGACGCTCGCGCTGCTGCTCGGATTCGGGTTGTTCGCAGCAAGCGGGTCCGCCGCCGAATCCGCCAAGGAAATTCGCATTTATCTGGATCAGGCGCGGATCAAGGGCGTGGATGCGGCGCCGTACATCGTGCCGGAGGCGAATTTGACGATGGTGCCTGTGCGCGTGATCAGCGAAGGATTGGGCGCGACCGTCGACTGGCAGGCGAATGCGAAGCTCGTGACGGTGACGAAGGATGGCGTAAGCATCGTCATGAAGATCGGACAGAAAACGGCGATGGTCGGCGGGAAACAAGTAGCGCTCGACGCTCCAGCCGCGTTGAAAAACAGCAGAACGATGGTGCCGTTGCGGTTTATAAGCAAAAATTTGGGCTTGAAGGTCGAATGGAAGGACGATACGAAGGAAATCTTCCTGACGACGCCGGCAAAGGAGGAAACGCAATTGCGAGGGGCCTGGATTTCCACGGTGTTCAATCTGGATTGGCCGTCCAAGGGGTCCTACGGGTCGCCGGACAAGCAGAAGCAGGAATATGCCGACATGCTGGATTCGTTGAAGGCGATGGGGATCAATACCGTGTTCGTGCAGGTCCGGCCTGCGGGGGATGCGCTGTACCCGTCGAAGCTCGTGCCATGGTCGAAGGCTCTAACCGGAACGCAAGGCAGGAACCCGGGCTACAACCCGCTTGCCGACCTTATCGAGGAGACGCACCGGCGGGGAATGACGTTTCATGCCTGGTTCAACCCTTTCCGCGCGAACACCGATGACAAGTTGGACGATCTGGCCGCGAATCACGCTGCGGTGCAGCATCCGGATTGGGTTGTCAAGGACGGCGGCAAGCTTATTTTCAACCCCGGCATTCCGGCCGTTCGGCAGCACGTGATCGATGTCGTGATGGAAGTCGTGAACAACTATGCGATCGACGGCGTTCATCTGGACGATTATTTCTATCCGGACGACAGCTTCGCCGACGATGCGGCATTCCTCGCTTACAATCCGAAGAAGATCAAGCGCATAGGCGATTGGCGGCGGGACAACGTCAACGATTTCGTGCGCCGTCTCGGCGAGGAGATTCACGCGGCCAAGCCGCAGTTGGCCTACGGCATCAGCCCGTTCGGGGTGTGGCGCAATCAGGCGGACGATCCGACCGGCTCGGCCACGAAGGCGAGCGTCTCCGCTTACGACAATATGAGCGCGGACGCGAGAGCGTGGATCCGGGGCGGCTGGGTCGATTACATCATGCCGCAGATTTACTGGAGCCGCGGCTTTGCGGCAGCCGACTACGACACACTGGTCAAGTGGTGGGCGCGCGAAGTGGAAGGCACCCGCGTCAAGTTGTACATCGGGCACGCCTCGTACAAGCTCGGAACGAAGGAAGCGGGATGGCAGACGTCGGACGAGATTATAAGCCAATTGCGCTTTAACGAGGCGTTCCCGCAGGTGGCAGGTGACGTGTTCTTCCGAGCCGCGCATCTGATCGGCAACCCGCTCGGACTTGTGCCGAAGCTTCGCAGTTACTACGGAGTGGGCGAGCCGTAAGCGGGGAGACGCAAGGAGTAGCCGGCGGCCGGACGTGCGGCTCCAAGTGGCGGAGTTACACGAAATAATCGAGTAATTCCGGGTCTGCGGCGCGAAAGTGTGGGAGTTGCACGAAATAGTCGAGTAATTCCGGGCTTGCGGCGTGAAAGTGGCGGAGTTGCACGAAATAATCGAGTAATTCCGGATCTGCGGCGCGAAAGTAGTGGAGTTGCACGAAATAATCGTCTAATTCGGGACTACGGCGCGAAGGTAGCGGAGTTGCACGAAATATTCGAGTAATTCCGGGTCTGCGGCGTGAAAGTGTGGGAGTTGCACGAAATAATCGAGTAATTCCGGGTCTGCGGTGTGAAAGTAGCGGAGTTGCACGAAATAATCGAGTAATTCCGGGTCTGCGGCGTGAAAGTGTCGGAGTTGCACGAAATATTCGAGTAATTCCGGGTCTGCGGCGTGAAAGTGTGGGAGTTGCACGAAATAATCGAGTAATTCCGGGTCTACGGCGTGAAAGTGTCGGAGTTGCACGAAATAATCGTCTAATTCTGGGTCTGCGGCGTGAAAGTGTCGGAGTTGCACGAAATAATCGAGTAATTCCGGGTCTGCGGCGTGAAAGTAGGGGAGTTGCACGAAATAATCGAGTAATTCCGGGTCTGCGGCGTGAAAGTAGCGGAGTTGCACGAAATAATCGCCTAATTCCGGGTCTGCGGCGTGAAGGTAGTGGAGTTGCACGAAATAATCGAGTAATTCCGGATCTGCGGCGCGAAAGTAGTGGAGTTGCACGAAATAATCGAGTAATTCCGGGTCTGCGGCGTGAAGCAGCGGATAAGGTCAGGTGCGCTCATTACGGAGGTCAGCAACAAATTGGCGGAATTAGGCTCGGTTGGCGGGTTGTGGTACACTTGCAGTAACGAACGCCACTGAAAGGTGATGACCCGCTTGACCGGAACTGCGTCGCTGCAGCCCGAATTGAATCGGGATTATATGGTTGAAGTGCTGGGACGTCTGCTCGCCATACCGAGCCCGAGCGGCTACTGCCGCGACATCATGGCTTATGTAGCGGAGGAAGTGCGAAGGCTCGGGTTTGCGCTGGAATGGACGCCGAAGGGCAACGGGATCGTGACGATTCCCGGTCAGCGTCCGGCAGAGGAGGATGCAGTTGCGGAAGCTGCACCATTCGATGTCGCGCCGGATGCTGCTTCGCAGCCTTCAGGCTCGCCCGATGCCGTATCACAGAATGCTTTGTCACCGCATGCGCATATCGACCCGCAGAAGAGTTTCTTGTCGGGTGCCGTGCCGCAAGCCGCCGCAAGTTCTGGCACGCTCGGTCTATCCGCGCATGTGGACACGCTTGGCGCGATGGTCCGCGCGGTGAAGCCCAGCGGCTGCATCCGCTTCACGCCAATCGGCGGCTATGCGATGCAGACCGTAGAAGGCGAATATTGCCTGATCCATACGCGGGACGGGCGCAAATACGAAGGCACCGTTCTTTCGACCAAGCCATCGGTGCACGTGTACGACGACGCCCGCGACTGGAAGCGGGAAGAAGCGAACATGGAAATCCGCATCGATGAACGGACGACCTCGAAAGAAGAGACGATCCTGCTCGGGGTCGGCGTCGGAGACATCATCTCCTGGGATCCCCGGACGCGCATCCTGGACAATGGTTGGATCAAATCCCGCCACTTGGACGACAAAGCAAGCGTGGCCGCCTTGTTCGGCCTGCTGGAATGGCTGCAACGGACCGGAACGAAGCCTCCGCGCGCCGTGAAGCTGGTCTTTTCCACCTATGAGGAAGTCGGTCACGGCGCCGCCAGCCTGCCTGCGGACATCACGGAATTGATCGCCGTCGACATGGGCGCGATCGGCGATGACCTGTCGGCAACCGAACGCGACGTGTCGATCTGCGCCAAAGACTCGTCCGGCCCTTACGATTATGAGATGACCTCCAAGCTGATCGCGCTGGCGAGGCGCGAAGGCATCCCGCACGCCGTCGACATCTACCCGCATTACGGGTCCGACGCGTCAGCCGCGCTGCGCGGGGGCAGCAACATCCGGGCAGCGCTTGTCGGGCCGGGCGTCCATGCTTCGCATGGCATGGAGCGGACGCATACGGACGCGATCGTCGGCACGGCCGCCTTGCTGCTGGCCTATCTTCTCGAAACGTAAGCGGATGCATCAAGCAGCGCATATCGGTTCATTCAAGCATTCATCCAGCCAGTTCAATAACCATCGCAGATCGATTCGTTCTGGCAAGCATTCAACCTGTTACAACAAGCAGCATCAAACATAGTCGTCCGAGGGATGATCAAGCAATGAACCCGGCAAAGGCATTGAATTATCGCACGTCTGCGCATCTGGATACACCGGAGTGGCCGACTGCGTTAGCGCTGTACCACCGATCGTTCCCGGAGGGCCGCAAGCCGGACGCGATTGTGGCAGGGATGTTCGCCAAGGGAATGAGCGAGCTGCATACTGCAACCGTTGAAAGCAGCGGCGAACTTGCGGCGATGGCCGTCACCGGCGTCATCCCGGCCGGCGGCCTCCTGCTGATCGATTATCTTGCGGTACAGGAGCACCTGCGGGACAACGGAATCGGGCGGCAGTTCGTCCGGCATATCGCCGACTGGGCGCGCGTTCGGAAGCGCTTGTCCGGGATGCTGCTCGAAGCCGAAGCCGAGCCGGGTGCGGACAACGAGCGGCGCATTCGCTTCTGGGAACGGTGCGGATTTGTGCTCACCGATTATGTACACCGCTACAAATGGGTACCGGAAACGTACCGCGCCATGTATATGCCGTTCGGCGACGGCAATTCGCTACGGGACCAAGCACAGGACGGAGGACGCTCGCTGTTTCGTCATATCGAAGCATTTCACAAGCAAGCATTCGCGAGGTGAAGGATCGTGAACAAGCGGAAGAAGCGCACTGCATCGACGACCAAGCCGCAAGCGGCAGAGGATCGGCCGGCGACGCTCAAGGATTTGCTGGGAGCGGACACTATCGCCAAGCTGAAAGCCCAAGCGGAGGATCTGAAGGCGGAGGAAGTCCGGCAAGCGGCAATCAAGCGGCAGCAAGAGGAAGAAGTCCGGCAAGCGGAACGCAAACGGCAGGAGAACGATTTCGCCTATTTGCTGGCGAACAGCAGCTCGGACTGGCGAAAGTTCAAGTGAACGATTACGCAAACGGCAATAGTTGAACGACAGGCGAGTCAGCGAGCGAAAACCCGAAAACGGCAGCAGTCAAATGACAGGCGAGCCAGCAGACGAAAGCCCCATTTTGGAGGAGGTCATTCGGATGGAAATCATTTACCATGGACATTCTTGCGTGCAATTGATTGCGGACGGGAAGTCGCTCTTGATCGACCCGTTTCTGCGCGGCAACCCGCTTGCGAAGACGCAGCCGGAGGACATCAAGACCGACGGCATCTTGCTGACGCATGCGCACACGGACCACATTCTGGACGCGGAGCCGATCGCGCGGGCGAATGACGCGCCGATCGTCGCCATCTTCGAGCTCGCGAACTACATGTCCTGGAAGCAGTTGAAGACAATCGAGATCAATATGGGCGGGACGGTCGACCTCGGGTTTGCCAGGGCGAAGATGATTCAGGCGTTCCACAGCTCGGGCATCATGCTCGAGGAAGGCAAAATTATCTATGGCGGCATGCCCGGCGGCTATATCGTTCAAATGGGCGGACTGACCGTGCTGCATGCGGGGGATACGGCGCTATATTCCGACATGCGTCTGATCGGGGAGCGCCATTCGATCGATGTCGCCTTCATCCCGATTGGCGACAACTACACGATGGGCCCCGACGATGCGCTGCAGGCGGCGGCCTGGTACGGCGCGAAGCTCGTCATTCCGATCCATTACGATTCGTTCCCGGCGATCCGGCAGGATGCGGAAGCGTTCGTCCGCCGACTGGAAGCGCAGCAGCAGCGGGGCAAAGCGATGTCGCCGGGCGACCGGCTTGTCCTCTGACACGCGACGTCAGCCGTCAGCCCGCCGATGTAATCAGCCGCCCCATCGCAAGCGCAAATACAGTCCGACCAATGTCACGAACAGGACGGGCACGGTGAGCAGCAGCCCGGTGCGAAAATAGTAGCCCCAGCCGATCTTGAAGCCTTTGCCGGACAGCACGTGCAGCCAGAGCAGCGTGGCCAGCGAGCCGATCGGCGTGATTTTCGGACCGAGGTCGGATCCGATGACGTTCGCGTAGACGTACGCTTCGTGCACCGACTGCGGAACGCCCGCAGCGGCGTCATGAATGGCCAGGGCGCCGATCATGACCGTCGGCAGGTTGTTCATGACAGAGGAGAGGACGGCGGCCGTGAACCCGGCGCCGACGGTGGCGAGGAACAGCCCATGCCCGCCCAGCCAGCGCAGCCAGTCGCCCAGTTCGCTGATCAGCCCGGCATGGCGCAACCCGTACACGACGACGTACATGCCGATGGAGAAGACGACGATCGACCAAGGCGCCTGCCGGACGATCCGCCAAGGCCGGATGGCCGGGTTGCCGCGCGCAAGCAGCAGGAACACGGCGGCAGCGGCGCAGGCGATGAAGGACAGCGGCACGGCGATGAATTCGCTGCCTAAATAAGCGATCAGGAGCGCGGCCAACAGCCACCAGGACAGGCGGAAGAGGCGGACGTCCTTGATCGCTTCTTTCGGTGCCCGCAATTGGTGCAGGTCGTAATGGCGCGGAATGCTTCGCCGGTACAGCAAGAACAGCACCAGCAAGCTGGCGCCGACGGAGAACAGAAAAGGGACGGCCATGACGCCGGTATATTTCGTGAATCCGACACCAAAATAATCCGCCGATACGATATTGACCAGGTTGCTGATGACGAGCGGCAGCGACGCCGTGTCGGAGATGAAGCCGCTGGCCATGATAAATGGCAGAATCATGCGTTTCGGGAACTCGAGCGCCCGGATCATGGCCAGCACGATCGGCGTCAGGATGAGCGCAGCTCCGTCGTTCGCGAACAAGGCGGACACGGCGGCGCCCAGCAGGACAATGTAGACGAACATCCATCGCCCATTGCCGCCGGCCAGACGCACCATATGCAGCGCTGCCCATTCGAAAAAACCGATTTCATCCAATACGAGCGAGATCAGGATGATGGCGACGAAGGCGAGCGTGGCGTTCCATACGATGGCCGTCACATCCTGCACGTCCGACCAGCCGACCACGCCGCAGGCGAGCGCGACGATCGCGCCGCCCGCGGCGGACCAGCCGATTCCGAGCCCGCGGGGCTGCCAGATCACGAGAATAAGCGTACCCAGAAAAATCAAAGAAGCAAGCGTGACACACGGCCCCCTGTTGCAGCGACGATTCAACCTCTCTCATCATAGCCGAATCTGCGAAACTTGCAATATGCGATTTCATCAAAATCACACAGGATACTCCGACTTCTATAAGTCGGGGATGAATGCGTGTCAGGCTATGCCTGAATGACTTATTTGTCTGTTCTTCTCCTCCGAATCTACCAGTTGCGCAGGATGGTGGAATACAAGGCGCAGCTAGCAGGCGCTATAGCGATTGCCGTAGATCCACGGTATACTTCCAGACAGTGCCCCAAATGCAACCATGAGGAGAAAGCGAACAGGGACAAGAAGCGGCATTGGTTCTGCTGCAAGAATTGCGGCTACAGGAGCAATGATGACCGAGCAGCCGCCATGAATCTGTTGGCCAAAGGCTACAAATACCTCGAAGAGGTACCGGCATAGCAAGCTATGCCGGCAGGGCAGTCGTCAATCTGCCCGGTCAGCGAGCGAAAGCTTGCTGCAGATGTGACACCACGTTCGCATGCGAACGCCAAGAGATCGGAGTCGCAAGACGCTCACACGATCGGTAGTCACAAGCCCCCACTTCAAACGAAGTTAAGTGGCGGGTAATTGACATTGTCGGTAATTTGCTGAAGGACCGCGACGCGGGAATCTCCGAGCTGCCGGACAATGATCTTCTCCGACAAGGAGTAGGTAGCGGCAAAAGCACAAGCCAGCAGAATCACAAACAATATAAAATAAGACCAGACGATTCGCTTCTGAAAGCTGCTCCTGAAGTTCATGGCCTACGCCTTCCTCCAACCTGTTGCCGTAATTTGCCTTGCGGCAACAGCGACGTTAAACGAGACAAGCCGGCTGCCGCAGCAGCCGACTCTGTAAATGACCCTTACCAATACACTTTCTCGTTCTGCCGATAGGTCACATTATTGACGAAACGCTTGATGAGCCGTTCGGACAGCTCCTTCACAATCTTCGGATGACGGCCGGCAATATTCTCCCTTTCCCCGGGGTCCGTCTGCATATCGTACAGCTCGTCTATGTCGTTTATATTTTGTATGTACTTGTACCTGTCGTTGCGAATACACCTGAAATTATTCTCGCAGGTGACGATGTCGTTCCGATGCGCGGCTCGCTCCCCCCGAAGTATCGGCAAAATCGACAAGGCATCCGTAAAACCCCCGACAGGCGGCAGGTTGGCCAGCTCGCAGACGGTTGCATTCAGGTCGATCAGTTCGACGAAAGCATCGGACACTTGACCCGCGCCGATTCCCGGGCCGGCTACGATGAGCGGCACATGAATGGAGGGCTCGTAAGCTACCGATTTGGTGTAAATCCCGTGGTCGCCTATCATTTCCCCATGATCGCTCGTGAAGATCAAGCAGGTGTTCTCCAGCATGCCGCGTTTCTCCAACGATTCCATAATCAGACCGACCTGATCGTCGATGACTTCAATGGAGGCACAGTATTGGCGCCGCGTCTTGGCGATCTCCTCCGGATCATCCGTAATCATCCGTCGATGAATCCAGCCCGGCTTCCCTTCCGGCGAAGGCCGGACAGGCTCCGGCATCTCGGCATTCCGATACTTCTTCGCGTATTCCGTTGGCGGATCGAACGGATTATGCGGTCCGACAAAGCTGACGAAATAAAACCAGGGGAAATCGTCGGGAACCCGCTCCAGCCACTGAACAGCCTTCTTGCCTATGTACACGTCGGCAAACGCATCCGTCGGCAGAACGGAATCCCTGCAATCAAGCGCGAAGGAACGGGCTGCCCGCTGTTTATAATCCTCATGAAAAGCTTGGTACAAGCCAAGCTCCTGCAGATGGAAGCCATAAGGACCCTGCGGGGAAGGGAACATGCCGGCATGCATCTTGCCCTCGCATTCCTCCGGATGTGTGAAGCCCCATTGATACGCACAGGGCCTGTCGCCGTACCTTCCGTTATAAGGATCGGGTTTGGCCAGGTCCAGCTTGCCGATACACCCGACACGATAGCCGCTGTCGCGAAACCGCTGATAGAAGGTCGGAACATTCGGCGGCAAATAAGCATTGTTGTCAAGCGCGCCCAGTCGGCCGGGATGCAATCCGGACGCAAGGGCAATGCGTGACGGCACACACAACGGGGAGTTGGTGTAGCAGCGCGTAAACTGCATGCCCTGCGACGCGAGGCGATCGATGTTCGGAGTTCTGACGAAATCGGCGCCCCGATAGCCTACATAGTCAAATCGCAACTGATCCCACATGATAAACAGAAAGTTCGGTCTTATGCCGGGCATCTGCGCGGCCTCCATTCGGCTGCATGATGGAATAAGGAAAGGTGAATACCCGTCATCCTGCAGATCACCCCGCATCCTCGATATCATACATCGCGATCATATATGGGTGATCGGCATCGTAATGCGTCAAAGTAGTCGGCTGATCCACGCGGCCATGCGGACGACAGTTGCTGCCTTCCTGTCCTGTCGCGGCGTCCCCCAGATCGCTGCGGCATTGTTCAATCAACCGCTCCAACTGTGCCGCAATCTCCGGATGGGCTTCGATGACATTCGTCGTCTCGCCGATATCCGTCTCCAGATGATATAACTCCCGAACGGCCGCATCCTTTCTCCATACGTGCAATTTCCAAGGTCCGAAACGAACGGCCTCCAGATTGTCCTTCAAATAATAGAAAAAAACTTCGCGGGGAGAATCCGCCCCTTCCCCTCCCGACAGCAGCGGACGAAGATCGCACCCGTCGATGATTCGGTCCTCCGGCAGTGTGCCTCCGGCCAAGCCAACGAGTGTAGGCAGGAAATCAAGCGAGGTCGTCAGCGCTTGGCTGACCGTTCCCGCAGGAATCGTTCCCGGCCAGCGCATGATGCAGGGAACCCTCTGCCCGCCCTCCCAAGTTGTTCCCTTCGTCCCCCGCAGCGGGCCGTTGCTGCCCTCGTTATCGCAGCGCGAGCCGTTGTCCGAAGTGAACACAACGAGCGTGTTCTCCTCCATTCCCTGGCGCTTCAGCTCATCGAGCAATACGCCTGTCACCCAGTCGATGCAAGCTACGGCGGCGCCGTATGCGCCATTGCGCGACTCGTTCAGGAAGCGATCGGGGACATACAGCGGCAAATGCACATACATATGGGCAAGATAAAGGAAGAAAGGCTTGCCGGCAACAGCATTCTCCCGAATGAAGCGAACCGATTGCTCGACATAACGTTCCGTCAGCGATGCTTGACTCGGCTGCTGTTGCAATACTTCCTCATCGAGCATGAGCGGCAAAGGCGGAAACTGTGTCCGGCCGGCCTGGTAGCCCATATCGTTGCTGTACGGAATGCCGTAGTAATGATCGAATCCGTGCCGGGTCGGCAGAAATTCCGGCTGGTCGCCGCAGTGCCATTTGCCGATCAGCATCGTGGCGTACCCCTGTTGCTGCAGCGCCTTGCCGATCGTCCATTCGTCGCTATGCAAACCGATTCCTTGGCCGGGAAACAACACCCATTTGCCCTCAAAGCTGCCGAAGCCGATTCGCCTGGGATAGCAGCCGGTCAACATCGCTCCCCGCGAAGGAGAACAGACCGGGGAGGCCATATAGAAATCCGTGAAGCGAATACCCTCCTGCGCCATCTTGTCCAGTACGGGAGTGTCGTGGGCGATCGAGCCGTAGCAGCCCAGGTCTCCGTAACCCAAATCGTCGCAATTGATCAATATAACGTTAGGCTGTCTGTCCTTCATCGCCATCAATCCTTTTCTTAGGGCTCTTTGCAACAGTCCGGTTGTAACTTTACTACCACACAAAACCATCGTAATATCTATAGAAGAACTCAAGGGATATATAGAAAAACGAAAGGTTTGATGGAAGGACATGGAGGAATCGGATATCGAGCTTCCTATCGTCAAACATATGTTCAAGCGCTCCGTATTGCCGTCCGGAGCCTTATCTGAACATATTTCGCTGTATCATGATTTCGTCTACGTGCAAGAAGGGACCGTCACCTATATTGTCGACGGCGTGCACCATACACTTCATAGCGGCTGGGCCGCATATATTCCGCAGGGCTGCAGGAAACAGGCATACATGGCGCCCGGCGGCACGATGATCAGCTACTCCTGCTTGTTCCATCTCCAAGATCCTATGAAAAAACTGTCCCTCCCCTTGCTTGCCGGCAGACCTTCGCCAATCATTCTGCGGCAGCATTTTGCCAACTTGCATCAAATCTGGACCGATCGGCAACAAGGGTATCGCTTAAAATCAAGCGCGCTTGCGCTTCTGATCATGTCGGAAATGTAAGCGTAAAACAGTCCCCACCTGGCAAACAGATGGAGACTGAGCTATCTTATTTTGTAGATGAAAAAACGCGACAGGTTAGCGGCAACGACGGCGACCAAGGAAGCAA
>Ga0206106_100540_pt1 | contig 22260 bp, 21 predicted proteins | sample 1B1ome_FD_148677 | JGI IMG/M metagenome (GOLD analysis project Ga0206106, IMG submission 148677) | Enriched microbial communities from leaf-cutter ant dump, University of Wisconsin, Madison, United States - 1B110A | ecosystem: Environmental > Terrestrial > Nest > Insects nest > Nest dump | place... | reverse complement strand
TCTGTCATAACTATGTAATATTTAAAGTTAATAAAAAAGTTATCCCCGAAAAATTTTTTGAGCTTGTAATTGCTCAAAATTTTTCAGAATAACTTTTCAACTTACACAGTTTGTGAGATACTACCTTTTTTTATTATTATACCTTTCTACAGAAAAATGGGTTGATTTCCAATCAAGAAATATGAAATAATTCCCTCTTTTATCGGAGTCTATTTCATATTTTTTGGATATGGAATCTTGGGCTTTATTTTATAAAAATTTGCAGCTAAAGAATCGTTATCTAAACTAATATCATCGATTTTTCTCTCTCCATTATAACTCTCTCCTTTGTATAAATAAATATTGGGGAATATAACATCTTGATTTATATTAGATTCATTTGTAATGGTTACTACAATTTGTTTTTCATCATTTTGCCAAATATTACAATTTAGACTACAATCATGAGTGATTACACTTTTTTCTTCCTTACTTTCTTTTCCGAGACAGCTTGTAAGAAATAAAAATATTATTATAAAAAACTTCATTTTAAAACTTTAAATATTTGATTATAAATATAAAAATCAATGAACATTTGTAAAATTAAATCTTTTATTTAAAATTATGGCTAATGTGCAAAAAGATATGAACACCGCGTCAATAAAAAATTTACTTTAAAATCATAGTCTTTCACTACAATCAAAAAAGGCGATTAATCTCAATTAATCGCCTTTTTTACATCATTTAACACCTAATCTATTCAAGAAATATTACAAATTATCCAAAATATAATTGGTCATTTTAGTGTATAATTGAATTCTGGTATTTCCACCGTAAATTCCGTGATCTTTATCGGGATAAGCCATAAAGTCGAATTGCTTTTCATTTTGAATTAAAGCTTCGGAAAACTCTACAGAATTCTGAAAATGTACATTATCATCGGCTGTTCCGTGAATTAACAAGAATTTTCCTTTCAACAAATTGGCATAAGTTGTGGGAGAATTTTCGTCGTAACCTTTTGCATTTTCTTGCGGAGTTCTAAGGAATCTTTCGGTGTAAACACTGTCGTAATATCTCCAGTTGGTTACGGGAGCAACCGCAATCCCGAGTTTGAAAACATCGGCACCTTTGGTAAGCGCGAGTGAAGTCATATATCCACCGAAACTCCAACCAAAAATTCCAATTCTGGAAGCATCTACATAAGATTGTTTTCCCAACCATTTGGCGGCTGCAATTTGGTCTTCTATTTCGTATTTACCAAGATTCAGGTAAGTAACTTTTTTATATTTTGTTCCTTTAAATCCGGTTCCGCGACCATCGACTACCACGATAAGATAGCCTTTTTGTGCCAACATATCGAACCAAATTCCATTTCCTCCGTCCCAAGAATTGGCTACACTTTGCGAACCCGGTCCGGAATATTGGTACATAAAAACCGGATATTTTTTATTGGGATCGAAATCTTTGGGTTTAATCATATAAGCATTCATCTCGTCTCCCACTTCATTGGGAATGGTAAGAAATTCTGTTTCTAAGTATCCATCATTTTTCAGTTTTACCAATAAATCATCGTTATTTTGAAGTTCACGAATGGTTTTTCCTGTATTGTCTTTTAAGATATATTTGGGTGGCGTTGTTGCTGTGGAATAAGTATTGATAAAATAATGGAAATTATTACTAAAATTCGCCGAATTGGTTCCTTCTTCACTCGAAATGATTTGTGATTTTCCGGAATTGATATTGATTTTAGATACCACGCGATTGATGCTTCCTCCCTGAGTGGTTTGCATATAAACTTCTTTGGTTTCGGGGTTGTAACCATAATAATTGGTGATTTCCCAATCTCCTTTGGTTACTTGTTTTTTCAACTTTCCATTGGAATCGTACCAATAAAGATGTCTGTGCCCATCTCGCTCCGATGCCCATAAAAAGGAATTATCGGAAAGAAATTCCATAGTTAAATTATCTGTATCTATCCACGCCGGATCGGTTTCCTCAAAAAGTTTTTTTACCGAAGCATTTTGGGTATTGATGCTTAATAAATCTACTTTATTTTGGTGGCGATTGGAAGTGGCAATTACAATTTGGTGGTTGTCTTGCGTCTGAAAAACTTGTGGAATATAGTAATTTTCATAATCTGAAATATTGAGCGAAAGTGTTTTCCCTGAAGTTAATTGGTACAAACGAGCTTCCACAGTGGAGTTTTCTTCTCCTGCTTTGGGATATTTATAAGTCATCAATTTAGGATACAAGTTGTTTCCATAAATCGGGATATTAATTTCGGGCACTTTAGATTCATCAAAACGAACAAATACAATAGCATCGCCTGCTTTGTTCCACTGATAAAAATCTACATGTGAAAATTCTTCCTGATAAACCCAATCTCCAATACCGTTGATGATTTCATTTTTCTTACCATCGGTGGTGATTTGCGTGATTTTTCCGGAAGCTAAATCTTGATAATATAAATTGTTTTCCTCCACAAAAGCTACTTTGCTTCCATCGGGAGAAAATTTAGGTTCTTCTACAAAATTGCCATTATTTAAAGAAGTGGTTTCTCCTGTTTTAAGGTCTTTTACATCGTATTTTCCAAGAAAAGATCTTCTATAAATAGGCTGTCTTCCCTTTAATAATAAAATTTTAGATTCATCATTAGAAAAAATATAGCTTTGGAATCTACCTTCCACAATATTTCCTTCTTTTTCGGAGGTTTTGTAGGAATATTTTGCAATTCCTCCCGCTTCGATTACCGCATAATTTTCTCCATCGTTTAGAGAATTAATTCCGCGAATTCCTTTGGAAGAGTAATATCCGGAATAAATTTTATCCAATGTTATTTCTTGAGCGCTCGCCGTGGAAAGTGAAATCCCAACCAAGGCCACCAGAGCTAATAGTTTGCTTTTCATATATAAATTTTTATTGTTTTTAATCGTTTTTAAAATTATTTCCACTTCTTTGTGGTTCTCCTATTTCGGGCCATTTTTCTCCTTTAGGTAAAACTCTTTTTTCTCTATTTACCAAATCGGGTTCTTCCGAAGCTTGGTAAGCCAAAATAGCTGTAACAATTACATTGTTTTTCACTTCTTCAAAGATAATTTTATCATAAGTATCGCGGTTGGTATGCCATGTGTAGCCAAAATATCCCCAATCCAAAGCGCCTAATGATATTCCGGGAACACCAGCCATTGTAAAGGATGCATTATCGGAACCACCGGAACTTGGCATGGCAGGAAATTCAGGTTGAATATGGCGACGCTGCTCGCGGGGAATGGCAGAAATCCACCGACTTAAAAAATCATAAGAATCCACAAATCCCTCTCCTCGAATGTTCACAATTCTTCCGGTTCCATTATCTTGGTTAAATGCTGCCTGGGTATTCTTAATAATTTTAGGATGGTCGATTACAAAGGAGCGGGAACCGTTTAAACCTTGCTCTTCGCTTCCCCACAAACCTATGATGATGGTTCTTTTGTTATTGGGATAATATTTCTTTAAAATACGTGCAGTTTCCATCATGGTAATAACTCCGGTAGCATTATCGGTAGCGCCTCCTGCTCCGTCCCACGAATCTAAATGAGCGGACAACACTACATATTCTTCGGGTTTTTCTTTTCCTTTAATCATCGCGATGGTATTGAAGGATTTTGCTTTGCCTAAATTTTTAGATTCTGTTTTTATAGATATTTTGGGTTTTGCGTTATGTGAAGCCAAACGATAAAGTGTACCATAATCTTCCAAGCTAAAGTTTATCATCGGGATTTCTTTGGTATAAGCACCTTCCATGCGAAATGCTCCCATACCGAAAACTCTGCTTACACCTGTAATTCCTGTCCAATAGGAACCTCCGATTCCTGCTGCGCCGGCTTTTTCCAATGCCTGCACCAAAGACTTTTTGGTTTCTCCTATTTTCTTGAAGATTTCATTATAATTTTCTAAATCTGTTGCTCTCTGTTGCTTTATTTTTTCATAAAGTTCGGGAGTAGCAAATTCTTTCATTTGCTCGTCGGAACGCCCCCAGCGTTGGTTTTGATCCACCAACACAAATTTACCTTTTATGCTCTTTAGCCAATTGCTAAATTCCGAAGAAGATTGTAAATTGGGCAAAACTGTTACTTCTGCTTCTATTTTATTTTTTGTAGCCGGCGACCAAGCAAGCTGCTGGGCTTCTAAAGATTTCACTCGCGGTGAAATCATAGCAACTTCTGTAATTCCTCTCTCCCAAGAATCCCAAGATCCAAACTGTTCTTTTTGCGCATCTATGCCCCATTCTTTAAATTTATTTACCGTCCAATCATTGGCTTTTTCCATGCCGGGAGTTCCTATTAAACGAGGGCCAATAACATCTACCAAGTGGTAAGCCAATTCTTCCAATTGCGAATTTTGTGTGGCTTCTTTCACAATATTTTGAATGACAGGATCTGTAACTTGCGAAGCTCTTTGAGCCATCATCATACACGGAGAAATGATAATTCCTAAACTCCAAATAAGATTTTTATAAATTTTCATGAACTAAATTTAATTTGTTTTTATGGTTATTTCTTAGTTTATCAATCGTTTTAAGAGAAAGCTGTTTCTTGCATAAAATTTCTGTAAAAGCCCCAACTAAATAGGAATGACTTCTCCAAAAACTATTATTTTCCACTTTCCGCAATCAAACTTCAGGTAAAAATAGTAAAAATGAAGCAAGTTTAGGGATAAATTCAAATCAAATTTTCCAAAAAAAGCTCTGCTTTTTCAGTGTAAAAAGTGAATTTTCTTGTATAGATTTTTTAATTTTAAGAAACCGCTTTTCTTAAAAACGCCCCGAATTGTCGTAACTTTGCACTATGAATTTGTATGATGTTGTAATTATCGGCGGTGGCCCTATCGGGATTGCTTGCGCCATAGAAGCGCAGAAAAAAAATCTTTCGTATTTAATTATCGAAAAAGGTACCATTGCCAACAGTATTTATCATTATCCTTTGTACATGCGTTTTTTTTCTACCGCAAATTTGCTGGAAATTGATAATATTCCTTTTATTACCACCGACCCAAAACCCGGTAGAAAAGACGCTTTGGAATATTTTCAAGCTATTGTACGAACAAGGAAAATCAATATTCACCTTTACGAAGAAATGCTTTCTGTGGAGAAAAGTAAAAACTTCCATATTACCACTACCAAAGCAACTTACGAAGCCAAACATATTATTTTGGCAACGGGATTTTATGATATCCCGAATTTAATGCATGTAAAAGGAGAAAATTTGCCCAAAGTAAAACATTATTACACAGAACCTTATCCCTACACTCACCAAAATGTAGTGGTAGTGGGTGCTAGCAATTCTTCTGTAGATGCAGCTTTGGAAATTTACCGAAAAGGTGGAAATGTAACCATGCTTATTCGCGGATCCGCCATTGGAGAAAGAGTGAAATACTGGATAAAACCCGATATTGAAAATAGGATTTCAGAAGGAAGTATTAAAGCTTATTTTAATGCACAAATTACCGAAATTACCGAAGATAAAGTTTTCTTTCAACACGAAAACGAAATAAAATTTTTGGACAACGATTTTGTTTTGGCGCTTACTGGTTATTTGCCCAATTTCAAAATGCTGCAAAATTTGGGAATTGAATTGCAGGGCGAAGACCTAATTCCCCAGCACAATACAGAAACTATGGAAACCAATGTAAAAGGAATTTATTTGGCGGGCGTTGTTTGCGGAGGAAAACAAACCCATTTGTGGTTTATCGAAAACTCGCGTATTCATGCAAAAATGATTATGGAGCACATCAGCCAATCGGCGTAGATTGGGGAAATATCGGATATTTTTCAATTTAAATCCTTTTTTCGATTCCATCTAAAAGTAGAGATTAAACTTTCTGCTCGTACTACTATTTTAAAACATTATACTTTTTATTTCAAACCAAATATTTTATAAAGTTTTTAAATCTTTAAATAAAACCCTAAATTTATTGCAAAAGTGCAATCGATGATTTCCATTTTAAACCTTCTTTTTCCCAATCGCTGCCTGTGGTGCAATTCCATTATAGATGCAAAAATGATTATTTGTGAAAATTGTTACAGTTTCATTCATTTTACCCATTGGGAACATTTGGCTGTTAATCCGCTAAAAGAAAGGTTAAATTCCTACTTTTCATCAGAGGAAGTTTTCGGACTCATGTTTTACGAGCAAGAAGGTTTGAGCCAAAAAATCATCCATCAACTAAAATATGGCGGACAGAAAAAAATAGGGAAAACACTGGCCAAATGGTGCGAAGAAAAAATATCCTTCAAAAATCCGCCGAATTTGTTGGTTACCATTCCGCTTCATCCGATAAAAGAGAAAAAAAGAGGATACAATCAACTACATTTATTTGCAGACGAACTCTCCAAATATTGGAAAATTCCACATCGGAAAGATTATTTAAAAAGAATTCAGCACAATAAAGCACAAGCAAAAAAAGATCGCGCTCATCGTGAAAAATCTGTAATACCTTTTGCTTTGGAAAATCCTACTTCTCACCAACATATTCTGCTCATCGACGATGTTTGCACCACCGGAAATACATTGGCTTCTTGTGCACGCTTGATTTTAGAAAACAATAATAAAATAAGTATTTTGGTAATGGCAGTGGATTAACGCTGAAGTTTTTGCCCAAAACTCAAATCTCCCGCATCGCCAAGTCCGGGCGTAATATAACCTTTGCTGGTTAAATCCGGATCCATTACCCCAATCCAAAGATGAGCTTCGGGATAAGTTTTTTCCAACAATTCTGCTCCCTGCTTACTGGCAATAGCCGCTACAATATGCATTTGAGAAGGCTTTCCGTGGGTAAGTAAATCTTTTATCGCTTCCACCAGTGAAGCTCCTGTTGCCAACATAGGATCTCCAATAATAAGTGGTCGCCCTTCCAAATCGGGACAAGTTAAATAATCCTGCTTAATGCTGAAATAATCATTGGCTTCGTGTTTTCTATAAGCCGCCACAAAACCGCAATCTGCATGATCGAAATAATTTAACAATCCCTGAAATAGTGGAACTCCAGCGCGTAAAATCGTGGTAATTACCGGCTGCACAGCAATTTCTTGTGAAACAACTTCTGCCAGCGGAGTGGTAATTTTTATACTTTTGGTTTCCAGATGCTTACTAATTTCAAAAGCGGCAATTTCTCCGATGCGTTCCATATTCCTGCGAAAACGCAATCTATCGGTTTGGATTTTTACATCTCTCAATTCGTTGATCCATTGGGTAACAAGAGAAAATTCTTGGGATAAAATCGTCAGCATGAAAAAGAATTTATTGTAACTTCAACAAAAATACGATTTTTTCCTGTTTTTTTATTTTTGAAGAAGAAATAGAAATCGACGGTTTTATTTAAAAAAATAATTTCTGTTGTAACCTTTTTGTTTTTTTGTTGTCTTAATAGTAGAATGCATTTTATGAACAGTTTAAACTTTAATCCGGAAAACCTCATCAAGCTTTTAAAAAAGCAGGATGCTTCGGCGCAAAAGTTTTTTTATCATCAAAATGCAGGTCGGTTTTTAAGTGTTTGCAGAATGTACATTCGGGAAACTATGGCGGCAGAAGATTGCCTGATGCACGCTTTTTATAAAATATTTAAAAACATTGGCAGCTATAAAGAAACCGGAAAATTGGAAAATTGGGCGCGCCGAATTGTGATAAATGAATGTTTGAATTATTTAAAAAAGCATAAAACCATTTTTTATTTAGATGAAAACATTCCGGAAATCCCCGAAGAAATCGAAGATACGGAAGTAAATGAAGAATTAGACGTTCAGGAATTGCTCGATGAATTGCCTACCAATTTCAAACTTGTATTTAACCTTTATGTAATGGAAAATTACAGCCATAAACAGATTTCGGAAACTTTAAACATTTCTGTTTCCAGTAGCAAAACTCAGCTTTTCAGGGCAAAAGAAAAATTGAGGTTTTTATTTGAACAAAAAAAAGCGAAAAGACATGAAACCTTATAAATTAGAATTTTACATTAAAAACCAACTGGAAAACAGGGAAATTGCTCCTTCGGAAGATTTGTGGCAAAAAATTCAGGCGAAATTGGAGGAAGATGTTTCGGAGAAAAAAACAACTCATTTCCGATGGTTGTGGTTGGCGGCTTCTCTTTTTATCGGTGGATTTTTACTTTATATTTTTACAGGAAATAGCGAATCCATCAATAATTCAGGAGATTTTGTGCAACAACAAACCGCTCCTTTAAATTCAAAAATTTCTTTGGAACCGAAAGAAATAAAAAATATTCCACCACCGATAATTCACCAAAATGCTGAGGAAAAACCTGTTGAAATATTCAAAAAACAAATTAAAATTGCCGATGCAAAAAAAGTAGAAGTTTTACCACTTCAGGAAAACATTGTTTCTAATACGGAAAATCTTCCGAAAGAAGAAAATATTATCCCGAAAAAAGAAACTCCAAATTTAGTGGCAAATTTGGACAGCACTTCTTCGCAAAAACCACAACGTAAAAACTATGTAGATCCCGAAACCTTACTCTTTTCGGTGGAACACAAAGATGCGATTGAAAAAACCAAAGAGCGAAAAAGCAATATCGCGACCATAGATTTAAACAAAAAATAAATAGAATATCATGATTAAAAAACTAATCCTCACGGGAATGTTGTGCCTTGTTGCAATGCCAATATTCGTAAATGCACAGATAAAAGTGGATATTTCTCAAGACAATTCCGATGAAATAAGCCCGATTGTTCAAGAGAAAATTGAAAATTTTGCAAAACAAATTAACACCATTATTCAGCGGGAAAAATCTTTGATGGAAGAAGAATTGAAAGCCGCCAAAGGAAACGCCGATGAAAACGGTTATTCCGAAGAAAAATGGAAAGAAGAAAAAGCAAAAATTTCCGAAAAACACGCCGAAAGAATAGATAAAGAAATTGAAAATTTAGGATTCAGCGTAGATGAAATTGTGCAAAAGCAAGTTCGGTATTCTCTGCTCAATTCCGATGAGAGTGACAATAAAAATTTAAAAAATACCATTTTAAAAAAATACAAAGCGGTAAATAGTATTTCTACTTATCTGTCTTTCGGAGCTATGATGCTTACCAACGACCAGCCCAACAACGATTTGGACAATAATCTGGAATTTTCCAATAATTTAGAAATAGGTTTGGCTTACAATTTACAGTTTTCCAACACCAGTCCTTGGGGATTTGTTTCGGGTTTAGGAATGTCTTGGAGAACACTTCGGCTGAAAAACGATAAAATTTTTGCCATCGACAATCAGAATATCATTTTGGAAGACAGCGGAAAAAGCCTTAGCAAAAGTAAACTTCGCACCGGATATATTATGATTCCTGTGGGACTGCAATACAATTTTTCGCCTTTAAAAACTGTGGGAGACAACACTCAATACCGAAATTATTTCGATGGATTTAAAATTGGAGCCGGTTTTTATGGCGGAGTAAGAATGAGCAGCAACAACATTGTAAAAGGCAGCGGAATAAAATTCCGAAAACGAGAAGAATACAAAGTAAATCCTTTTATTTACGGCGTGCAGATTAATTTTTCTTATAATGATTTTGCTTTGTTCATCAAAAAAGATTTTAGCAATTTCTTTAAAGACCACACCTTCGAAAACGATAAAATGATACAAATAGGCATTACTTACTATCCTTAAAAACGAGCAATGACATTTATCATTAAAAAAAATTTAAAATTTTAAAGCTTGGCATTGGTTTTGTAAAACAACAAGCAGTTCATTTTTAACAATCTAATTTATTTTAATGCATAAAAGCAGCTTTTGGGCTGCTTTTATTATTTTCAATGTAAAAACATTGTCTGTAAAAAACGAAAATCACATTAATTTTCTCGGGTAAAAACTTCCTTTACCGCGCTGATTTCTTCCGGTTTTATGTGGGTGGTTTTTTCCAATTTGGCTATAAAAACTGCCACTTCATCGGAAGTTGCAGGCGAGCCAAGATTTTGTCCTTCATCGTCTAAAGAATTGGTAAGTACATTTCCTTCTTTATCCAAAATCACCCAAAAAGGAACACCGGAATTTGCACCTCCATATTGTTCCAAAAGTTCTTCGCCACCCGGATTTTCAAGATTTTTTTTCTCGGGCATTTCCTGAACATCGATAGATGCCAAAACAAAATTATTGGAGAAATAATCCTTTGTAGCATCGGCTTGCATATTTTTCATCATCAACTTGCACCAACCACACCACGAAGCATGAAAGAAAACCATTACGTTTTTATTTTCTTTTTGGGCGGTTTGAAGTGCATTGCTCAAAACTACATCGGCTTTTTCCTGCGCATTTATCATGGTAAACGACATAAATGCAACGAATAATATTGAAAATACTTTTTTCATTTTATATAGATTTTTTTAATAGAAACGAAGTTAAAAAATTTTGGCGATTATGATAAATCGATTTTAAGATTTTAAACTTCACTCCAAGGATTGATTTTACATCCTAAAACGTTGCATAAATCGTACCAAAAGGAAATCTTATTCAAGTGCTTTTGGTATATATTTTTTCAATATTTTACCATTAAACCTATAAATCCAAAATGTAAGTTTTAAATTTTGAAATCATTTATTTTTTACAAAATGTAAAATATATTTTACATAAAGTAAAATATTTTATATATTTACATCGTTAAACTATAAAAACTTATTTTGTTATGAAACGCATCTACTTATTTCCCAACAGATTAAAACTGCCCGCATTGGTGGTTTTTGTGATTTCGATGATTTTAATTATTTTACAAATTTCTGGTTACGAAATAGTAATTAACGCAACGGTTTTTGCATTTATTAGCGATAGCTTTGGTGCAAAAAAAGTTACTTTTGGTTTCGTGGAACAAAATATTTACGACGAAATTTTAAATTGTGCCTTTTTTATCAGCGGAGCAATATTGGCTTTTTCAAAAGAAAAAATAGAAGACGAAATAATAACATTCCTCCGATTTAAATCTTTGGTTTATGCGGTTTATTGTATGTTGTCTTTATTAATTTTAAGCGAAATTTTTATCTACGGCATGTCATTTCTAACCTTTTTAGTGGTTTATTTTTATGCGTTTGTAATTTTTCTCAACATTTTCTATTATAGTAAATTATTTATTTACAAAAAACAATTCAGCCATGAAAACGAAGATTAAAGTATTCCGCGCCATTCACAATATAACACAGGCTGAATTGGCAGAAAAATTGGGCGTTACAAGGCAAACCATCAATGCCATTGAAGCCGGAAAATATGCACCTTCTGTAGAATTGGCTTTAAAAATGTCCAAACTTTTTGGCGTAACCGTTAATGAAATTTTCCAGCTGGATTAATCATAAATCGGCGTAAAAAGTTTGTTTTAAACCTTGTCTTTAATTATAAACTTTATTAAAAAAAGTATCTTTCGTTTTTCACATTGCAATCTTTGGCTGTAAATATTCGCCAACAATATATTTTTTCGGAACAGATATTACTTCTTCACAAACTTTGTCAAAATAATGATAGATTGCCCTTCGACTTTTCCTTCTATTTGTTCTACATTGCCGTGTACCAAACGAATATTGCGCACTGCCGTCCCGATTTTTGCCGTGAGTGAAGAACCTTTCACATCCAAATCTTTGATTAAAGTAACGGTATCGCCATTTTGCAAAATATTTCCGTTGCTGTCTTTGTGCAACTGAACTGAACCGTCACCAAGATGATCGCCGGAAGCTTTTGCCCATTCCAAAGTTCCATCGTCCAAATACATCATATCGAGCACATCTGCCGCCCAAGACTCATTTCGGAAGCGGTTCAAAATTCTCCACGAAACCACTTGCACTCCCGGAACTTCACTCCACATAGAAGATGGCAAAACCCTTTCCCAATAACCGCTATCGGGTTCTTCTTTCTTTTCGATTTGCGCCAACGCTTTGTCGGAAATCAAAATCAATCTTTCCGGTTCGTTTCCGGTTGTTGGTTTAACTTCATAAAAATTGAGATTTCCGCTTTCACCAGTAATTTCACATACACCTCCGCTGCGTTCTTTTACAATGTCTTCTAATTTCATGTTCTTTTATCCAAAATGATTTAACAAGTATTTTCCTAAGTTGTCTTGGCAAACTTAAGTATAAATTTCGGTTTCTTTGGTGATATTAAATGAAGCGGAAGCTTCTTTAGAAATTCGGATCTTTTTCAGATGCCTTTTAAGCTGATAAGTTTTTGTATCAATTCGTCGGTTTCGTCTTTAAAATTAATTTTTTTAATATGTTCGGCAGCAAGCCAACTTTTCAGTTTTTCGGCATTTAAATCTTCCGAGCCCATTACCCCTAATTCTTTTAAAGCTAAATAATTACAATATTGCTCAAATTGCCCTTTAATCGGGATTACGTACAACATTTTTTTTAGAAACAACACTTCAGCAGGAAATTCGAATCCGGCACCGCACAAAACGCCTTTTGCTTCGGCAAGAAACGACATAAAAAGTTTTTCGTCAATCGGAAAAAAAGTACAATTGCCTTGTTTTTTGGAAGTTTTGCATAACGGCGAAAAAACAATCCATTCAGCATCTTTTATCTCCGAAAGTACTTTATAAATATTTTCATCGTGAAAACTGGGCAAATAAACCAAAACATGTTCTTTATCAGTAGGTTGCATCGTTTTAATCGCTTCGCGAAGAATGGGATGATAAATAGTTGGGTCGTATTTTGTGAAATGAAATCCCAGCGCATTTTCGGTAGGTGCATATTTTCGCAAAATCAATTTACTGAAATAGTGGTTTTCAGGTTTGGGTGCTTTTGGGTGCAAAACCGCCGCCTGATGACTAAGCCCAATATTTTTTTTATGTTGCCATTTTGCTGCATAAGCCGTAACGGGCTCGAAATCGTTTATAATTAAATCATAAGAATCCAAAGGAAAAGAACGCACCGATTTCAGGAATTGCGTAAGCGAATTTTTCTGAATGATTTTTTTATAATCTAATCCACCCTTTTTGGAATAAAAAAGCGAAATACCTTTGTGATGCGTGGCTTTCGTGTTGAGCGCAAGTTGGGCATTTTGTCCCGAAATAAAAACATCAACTTCAGCGGATTCTTTCAATTTGGGAATTAAAACATTGGCACGGGCAATATGTCCGTTTCCCGTTGCTTGTAAAGCATAGAGAATTTTCACTTCAAAAAAGCTTCAATTTGTTGATATTCTTTCGGAACTTCAGTGGTTTCGGGCAAATTGGAAATGCAATCAATCAGCTCGTCTTGTTCGTAATAATAGATTTCCCACGAACCGTTGTCGTATTCCAATGCGGTTAAATTCTCGATCCAATCGCCGGAATTTAAATACAAGCAACTTCCTTTCGGATTGGAAACCACTCGTTTTTGTGGTTGATGAATATGCCCACAAATTACATAATCGAAATGGTTTTCAATTGCCAATTCCGAAGCGGTTTGCTCGAAATCGGTAATGAATTTGACTGCTTTTTTTATATTGTTTTTTATTTTCTTGGAAAACGAATATTTTTCGCGTCCCATTTTCATGAGTATCCAGTTGGTGATATTGTTCAAACGGATTAAATAATCGTAGCCGATTCCGCCCAATTTTGCAATCCATTTGGAATGTTGAACCGAAGAATCGAAAACATCGCCGTGGAAAATCCATGTCTTTTTTCCGTCCAAATCGAAAGTGTATTTATCGGCAAGTTGGATTTTTCCAAATGTCATGGGCGAAAATTTGCGCAGAAATTCGTCGTGATTTCCTGTAAGATAAATTACCTGACAATCGCCCAACGAAAGGTTTAAAACGTATTTAATAATTTCTAAATGACTTTCGGGAAAATAACTTTTTTTGAACTGCCAAATATCGATAAAATCGCCATTGAGAATTAAGATTTTCGGCTGAATTGATTTTAGATATTTCAATAATTCTTTGGCTTTGCAACCGTACGTTCCCAAATGTGTATCGGAAATCACAGCAACTTCAACACTTCTTTTCATGGTTTGAAAATTTTACCAAAAGTGAATAATTCCTGTGAACATTTGGTTGTGAAAATGTTATGTTTTGGCTAAGAAAAAATAGTCTTTGCTTTTTTATCTTTGTTTACAACAAAAATGATTTTTTAACCACAAAAGAAATCTTCAAAATCCGGATTAAAATTTATCTACGAGGAAAAATGATTGAAATTGTAACTTAACGTGAACATGAAATATCTTTTTAAGATTAAATCTTCCCTGTCTTCCACATAAGTATCGGCAATTGTTCTTCTAACGCTTTGGTTTTGGTTGAGTAAATCGTAAACCATTATGCGTGCCGACATTTGTTTTTTGAAGAAATTATATCCCAAACTCATGTTCCAATTATAGAAATCTTTTTTGAGTCCCGGCGCGATATTGGAATTGGTGTTATAGGAAAAATCGTTTCCAAAAACCAAGTTTTTATCGGGACCAAAGTAATTGGTGGTTTCTAAGGTGAATCGGTTGTAAGTGGTTTTGGTACTGGAAATTTTGTAGTTTTCGTAATTAGAAAAACTGTGATTTATCTGAAAAGAAGGTTTAATGACCATTCTATCTCTCAGTTCATAATAAATATTGAACCTAAGACTTGCATTGTAATTTTTGGAACTGTAAATATCGCCGTCTATAAAACCATTTCGCTTGGTTAAACTTCCATTGATATTGGTTCCTATCCTAAGTCTGTTGTTGTTCCATCTAAAAGTTTTGTTTATTCCTCCGCCCGCATTTGCGGCATAATTTCCATTGATGTTTTCGTAAGAAATAAATTGTTTTCCATTGTTATCGAAAAAACGTTTGCTAACAACAGAATTTCTTTGAAAAGAATAATTGGCTCTAAAAAAATAATTGATGTTTTTTTGCTGGTTGAAATTCGAGAAGCTAAGATTGGTGCTATTATTCCAAGTATTCTTCAACAAAGGATTTCCTGTTTGCGATATAAGCGGATTGGTATCATCTTCGTAGGGAATAAGCTGCATTGCCGATGGTGTGGAAAAATTGGCATTATGAGAAATCATAAGGCGCTTGTTTCGGCTAAATTTATATACAAAAGTAGCTTCGTATTGCGGCAAAATAAAGTTTTTATCGAGTTTATAATCTGTACTGTTAAAATGCGAATCGAAATCGAGTTTTGTGATTCCCAATCTTGAATAAAGCCTAAGGTCTATTTTTTCTTTTTCCCATCTATAAGACAATCCGGGGATGAATTCATCTTTTTTCTGCAATACTTGGTTGGAAAGTTTTTCGTTGTAAAGCGAATATTCTTCCAAAGTATTATCGAAATCGTTTACCAAACGCCGGCTGAAATCGTCTGAACTTCTATAATTCATCTGAATTCCGATTTTTGCAGAATCCGAAACAGGTTCTACATAATCTATATTAAAACTAAAATTGGTATTGTTCTTTTTATCGTTTAACAACTGATTTCGGTAATCATTTTCGGCAGGATTTTGATAAAAAGTAGTTTCCGACAAAATAAAATCATCGGTTGTTCCATTGGAAATTTGGGTATTCATCGATAAAGTAAGACTTCGGCGTAATTTTTTAAACCTTTTGGAAAAAACCAATCGAGATGAAAAATCATTTTGATTGGAAGAAGATTTTGAAGACGAAGTAACTCCATTTACCAAAGTTCCATCGCGATAGGTTTCGCTTTCTCCGTTACTTTCGTTCGTAAAATTGGTGGTGCTAATACTCGGCGCAAAATAAACACTTGTTAAACTATCGATATTTATCCGAAGTCCTGTATCGAAACTATAAGAATTCCGATCGTTGATTCCGGAATTTTTGCTTTTGGTTTGCAAGCTATAATCCGGCAAAAACGTAGTTCTGTCCACTGCCGATTTGGTTTCTATATTGCTTCCGTTGGTTCGTAAACCCATTTTTTCCAAGTCGATTTGTTTTCCAAACTGATCCGAATAATTTAAACCCAATGTATAAGATTCCTGCAAGCCATTCGAGGCGCCGGAAACTCCAAATTGATTTCGGTTTCTTCCGCTTCCCATACTCCCAAAAACCTCATCGTTGGAAAAACCTGAGGAATTAATATTATTGGCAGAACCGATTAAAATTACCTTTGTTTTGTCTTTGAAATAAGTTGCAAAAGCACTGCTTTCGTAATGATTATCGGTGCCATAACCTGCTGAAAGACGCGCCATATAACCTTTGTTCTTTTTCTCGTCGATGGTAATATTCACCGTTTGATTTTGAGATTTTGGCTTTTCACCACTAAGCTCTTCTTCTTTGGTGCTGGTGGTTGTCAGTTGTATTTTTTTAATCACATCGGCGGGAAAATTCTTCATTACTATTTTACCATCTTCGTCGAAGAAAGGTTTTCCGTTTACCAATATTTTATCGACTTCGCGCCCGTTTGCGGTTATTTTTCCATCGTTATCGATTTCAAAACCCGGCAATACTTTTAACAAATCTTCTGCTTTGCCATCCGGACGAACATTAAAGGAAGCTGCGTTGTATTCTATGGTGTCTTTTTTAATTCTGATGGGAGTAGATACTTGCAATACTATTCCTTCAATTTGTACTACCGTATCCTTTTTCAGCTGAATATTTCCTAAATTCCGGGATTTTTCTATGCTTTCAAATCTTTGGGTAAATTCTAAATAATCATCGGCTGTGATTTTAAATAAAGTGGGTTCCGAAATTTTATTCAGTTGTAAATCGAAAAAACCTTCTTTGCTAGTACTGGTAAAATTGACCACCGAAGAATCTTTGGCTTTCATCAATGTGATGGTTGCATCTTCTATTGGTGTGTTTTGGGGAGTGAAAACCTTGCCCGTAATATTAAAATTTTGTGCTGAAACTATCGTGGAAAAAAATACAAAAATAATTAGGGCAACGTTCCTCATAAGTGTTTTTAATTTGGGCAAAAATAGAAAAAAATTTATGATGCACTTTTTTGATTATTGCATGGTTTCTAAATTTGAAAATATAATTATTTTTTGGAAATAAACCTTACAACAATTATACCTTGAACAAATCTTGATGTTTCCAGAAATCCTTTTTTAATTCATTTCCACAATGAAAAAGAGCGCACTAAAAGCACGCTCTTTCCGTAATATTAATCATCAATTATTTCACTTCTTCAAAAATAACCATATCTGAATATCAGTATTTTACAAAACAATGGTACAAATACGATACAAAAATAAAGATTAAAATCTATAATTAACAATACCCCATCGGTAATATATGATAGATTTTAAGATTTAAACAAACCTAAAAGCTACCTGCATTAGCTCTTGTTCTGCTCGTGAAATGCCAATTTTATGAGCGATTTCTTTCCATTGTTTTACGGAAGTGAAAACTTCGTTCATTATGTTATCCATTTCGGATGGATTTAATCTAAAAAACTCTCCTACACTTTTGGCTAATTCAAAATCCAAAGCATTGTTGTCCATATCTATATTCAAAGCTAAACCATCTTTGTCGATGGAAGGATTCAAATCATAAGCCGGTGATAATTCCCAGCCTCCGTCCATTAAAATAAATCCGTGATTGCGGAGATGGTCGTCTGTATTGGAAACGGCTATATTGAAAACAATTCTTCGCCACAACTGTTGCAAATTCTCCTTGACGTTGCATCCGTGATTTTGAATAAATTCTACAATATCCAAATAACTTGCCGGCTGATTTTTAATGGTGTCTTCATTGTTTCCGGTCATCGTCATTGCGGACGAAAAATGAATTCTTTCCTGATTGATTCGATCAAAACGTTTGGTAAAAAAGGTATGGAAATTTCCACTTACTTTTTCAATTTTGCACTCTGCCATTTCAATTCCGGCGTTTATTGCCAATTGATAGGTCAAAAATTCCCAAGCGGCTTTGTCAACCGTATCGTTTTTGGAAGGGAATTTAGCAATCCAAAGTTGCTCTTTATCATCTAAAATATTGGCTTTTGGTCTTGCGCCACCCAAAGAAGAACCGGGTGCAATCAATACTTTCAACCATTTATTTATAGCTTCGTTATCCGTATCATTTTCGTAATGAACAACCGCTTGTTGTAGTTCTCGAACTGTTGACCAAGGCGGCGTAGATTTTTCGGTATCATTGTCTAAAAAATCTCCATCAGGATCTAACTTAAACCGAAAAGCTCCCATTCTTGTTTCGTCAAAAACACCCAATAAATAATCAATATCATAGAGTGTTTTCGGGGTTTCGCCTTTCGCTTTAGCTAATTGAATTTCCCGACGTTTCATCAATGTACGTCCCCAAGTGTCGGGCATACTGTCCAAGAAAATGCCGAAGTTTTCTTTATTGTTCGGAAATTGCGGTCCCGAATAAAATTGAATATCCGGATCAATCAATCTTTGAACCTTGGATTTCAACCAATTTTTGTCGTATTCAAAACTAAAAGCTTTTCGACCTTTGGCTTGATGGGCGGACAAAACACCCAACAACACCGGTTCGGATAATCCAATCCAGTGCGCATAAACATAGATGTCGGTTTTGTTTGTTGCCATTTTACAATAAATCTAAATCTTGTAGTTTTCTCCCCATTTCATCATCTGAAGCCAATTTCAAAAAATCGTTTTGCAGCCCCAATACACGCAATACATTAAAATAAGCTCCCATCGCCACACTGCTGTCGCCCTTTTCTATCAAATACAAAGTAGAGCGTGCAATACCGGCACGCTCGGCAACCTGCACCGCCGTTAGTTTTCTACGCTTTCTGGCTAATTTTATGTTCTCGCCCATTTGTTCTAATAGTGCTGTATATTTAGGTAAAAGGACTTGCTTTTTCATTTTAAATGATTGTTATTTCAGACAAAAGTAAACAAAACGATTGAAATAACGGACGTTTTTAATTTAAAATATCCTTCACTTATTTTATTCAGTCTCGAAAAAAACGAGATTATTTATACAAAATTTATTTGTGATACGAAATCACAATCCTCTGCATAAATCATATTATGAGCAATTCGCCGATGGAACGGTAAAATGTATTGATGAGGAAATACCATTTGAAATTCCGGAAAGTTGGGAGTGGTGTCGTGGTTATACATGTTTCCTGCCAATGGTTAATACTAAGCCTGTTAGTGAATTTTTTAGGTATATTGATATTGAATCTGTGGACAATAAAAAACATTGTATTACTTCTCCTAAGGTTATTCAGTCAAACAAAGCTCCAAGTAGAGCATCTCGAAAATTGTCGTCGGGAGATACATTATTTTCACTGGTTCGTCCTTATTTAGAAAATATCGCATTTATTGATGATTCTCACGCTGATTGTATTGCATCTACAGGATTTTATGTTTGTAAACCCAACCAATTTTTAAATCCTAAATATTGTTTTAGGTTGATGACATCATTATATGTTATAATAGGACTAAATCAATATATGAAAGGAGATAATTCTCCATCGATAAATAATGACAATATTCTTTCGTTTCTGTATCCAATTCCTCCTTATGCAGAGCAACAAAGAATAGTTTTTACGATAGAACAATACAATAATTTAATAAATGAATTAGAGGAGAATAAAGAGGATTTAAAGCAATTTGTAACCCAAACTAAGTCTAAAATACTTGACCTTGCCATAAGAGGAAAACTTGTTCCGCAAAACCCGAATGATGAACCTGCTTCTGTATTACTGGAGCGCATAAAAAAAGAGCATCCCGAAAGTAAAAAGAGGACTAAGAAAACAAGTGATAACTCACATTATGAGAACTTGCCGTTTGAAGTACCAGAGAATTGGGCATGGTGTAGGTTGGCAGACATTTGTTCTATTATCACTGACGGTACACATCAAACACCTACATATTCCGATGAGGGATATATTTTTCTCTCTTCAAAAAACGTAACTTCCGGGAAGATTGATTGGGAAAATGTTATGTATATTCCCGAGTTTCTTCACAATCAATTATACGCACGGTTAGCTCCTCAGAAAGGGGATATTTTACTTGCTAAAAATGGAACGACTGGCTTTTCAGCAGTCGTAGATCGCGATTGTGTTTTTGACATATATGTTAGTTTGGCGTTACTTCGTCCTTTTGAAAATAAAATAAGTCCATACTATTTACGTCATATAATGTCATCGTTATTTGTTCAAGAACAATTCAGGACAAATCTCAAAGGCATAGGCGTTCCCAATTTGCATTTAGAAAACATTCGTAATACCTATGTTCCTATTTGTTCTTTGAAAGAGCAGAATAAAATAGTTTCTACGATTGACCAACTTTTTGAGATACTAGACAACATTATAGCAGAACTATAATTCCGCTATAATGTTGTCTAATCGTTGAAATAAATTTTCTATAGTTTGAACAATTCGTCTTTGTTCTTGACTTGGAGGCAATTGAATTGGAAAATTAATAATTTTGTCTTTTGAAATATTGGGTTGTGCTCCGCCTTCGCCCTTCATTTGTAAAATTCTTTTTTTGCTCATCAGTAGATAAAAAATGAATTTGTTATGTATACCTGTGTATGTTATACAAGCACAACACGCTTGATTAGTTGTAGTAGGAATATTTAAAATGCCTATTTTGCCTATAGTTGCTCCATACATGGCAATCAATACGCTATCTTTCGGATTTAATCTAACTGAGCATTCTTTAAGAGCTAAGTCTGTTATTTTTTCAGGTATATAATCAATATAGCCGTCGTTCAAATCACCTGTTTTCAGCCAATTAACAGTTCCATTTTCATAATACATTTTATTTGACCGGCTTGGGGTTGATCCAGCAGACCAAGAACCTATATTTTCTAATGTACATTTTACCCATCCTTGAGGCAAGTTCTCATAATGTGAGATAGCCAAGATAATTTTGTTGCCTTAATTTTAAAATTATTTATAATGGTAACAAAATTTAAAAAATCGCTAAGCAAAAATGACTTAGCTGAAAACACAATTACGTCTTACGTTTGGACGGTAAATCATTTCCTAACCAACTACAAGGAAATAAACAAAGAAAATCTTTTAGCGTATAAAGGATTCTTAATTGAACACTTTAAACCACAAACAGTTAATCTACGATTGCAGGCAATTAACAAATACCTTGAGTTTATCAAAAAAGAACGGATGAAACTCAAATTCGTCAAAGTTCAACAGAAAAATTTTCTTGAAAATGTCATCAGCGATGCCGATTATAAATTCTTTAAAACGAAACTAAAAGCCGACGGAAATATCGAATGGTATTTTGTTATTTGGTTTTTAACAGCAACTGGAGCTCGTGTGAGTGAATTGTTGCAAATAAAAGCAGAACACGTTCATATCGGGCATTTGGATATGTACACTAAAGGAGGAAAAATTAGACGACTATATATTCCTAAAAATCTACGTTCGGAAGCCATTAAATGGCTCGAAACAAAGAACATAAAATCGGGCTATATATTCCTCAATCGTTTTGGAGAAAGAATTACATCTCGTGGCATTTCCCAACAGCTAAAGCATTTTGCTTCTAAATACGGTTTGAATCTTCACGTGGTATATCCGCATTCTTTCCGACATCGATTTGCTAAAAACTTTTTAGACCGGTTCAATGATATAGCATTACTTGCCGACCTTATGGGACACGAAAGTATAGAAACTACCCGAATTTATCTCCGCCGAACCGCAAGCGAGCAACAGGCTATCGTTGATAAAATTGTTAATTGGTAAAAAATGAAAATTATAGCGTAAGCACCTGCCTACGCTATAATTGAATTAGCTATTTCATCAAGGGAAGCAAAAATTTCTTCAATTTTTTGGACGATTCGTTTTTGTTCCAATATTGGTGGTAAAGGAAAAGGAATTTGTTGAACGGTTTCTGTCTTTAAATTTTTAACAGTTGAACCAACAGCACTCTTGTAAAATTGAGTGTACATAAAGTCTGAAGATAATAGGTAATACATAAAATCCATATTGATTAATTTTTTTTGAATATTAATAACTAACCAACCATCGTGAATACATCCATCAGTTTTTAAAATATACGGACGACCAAAGCTCATAGAGTTAGTGAGAAGAAAATCATCTATGTTTACAAATCGAGAATGCTTTATTCCTTCTTTTGTTATCTTTTCCCGCGTTGAATAAATATATTTTTCTCCTTTTTCTGTATCTCCAATTTTTATCCAATTAATACCATCTTTAGATTCGGTTAGGAAGTCTTTAATTGGTCTTGGAGAACCACCACGAGCGATGTTGTTGAATTCTCCCAATTTACACCATTCCCAATTTTTTGGAATTTCGAAGGGATAATGTGAGTTATCACTTGTTTTCTTAGTCCTCTTTTTACTTTCGGGATGCTCTTTTTTTATGCGTTCCAATAACACAGAAGCAGGTTCGTCGGTTGGGTCTTGCGGAACAAGTTTTCCTCTTATG
>Ga0206106_100535_pt1 | contig 23052 bp, 19 predicted proteins | sample 1B1ome_FD_148677 | JGI IMG/M metagenome (GOLD analysis project Ga0206106, IMG submission 148677) | Enriched microbial communities from leaf-cutter ant dump, University of Wisconsin, Madison, United States - 1B110A | ecosystem: Environmental > Terrestrial > Nest > Insects nest > Nest dump | place... | reverse complement strand
CTGGTACAGGCAACCGGCAACCACACCAGCAGAAGTAATAAAGCCCTGTTCATCAGCGGCTCACTCCGAGGACAACGCCACGACCGGATCCAGCCGCGCCGCCGTCCGGGCCGGCATATAACCGAATTCGCGGATACCTCTCAGTTCGATGAGCGGGGGTAAATCATTATTTACCACCGGAATCTCCGGGGCTTGGTCGATTCAGCTTCTTCACCAACAATGACCTGCTCCCCTTCTTCCAGCCCGGCTACGACTTCCCCCTGTAATCGGTTACGGATGCCGAGCTGCAGCTCACGTGCCTGCACCTGACCATCCTGGGTCAGGATGCGTGCCTGGTACAGATCAGGCTGATCTTTCCGTTCCACCGGTGACAAGGCAGGTATCGGTACAGTCAGCACATTGCTGGCGCTGGCAATCATGAATACGGCCTGTGCCGTCATCTGCGGCATCAGTTCACCATCGCTGTTGTCGACATCGAACAAAACGGTATATTGCACAGCTTTAGTACCTGCCACCGGTGTTTTGTTGTTATCACCTCCCTGTGCCGGAGTTGCCTGGGGAGGCGCGGGCAGGATCTGACGCACAGTGCTGTGCCAGCGGCGTCGGTCGCCTCCCAGTGTCGTGAAATAAACCGGCATGCCCACTTTGATCTGCCGGATATCTGCTTCGGAAACGTCGGTCCATACGGTCATCCGGGTCAGATCAGCTATCCGCAGAACCGTGGGTGTCTGATAGGTTGCATTCAGCGTTTGCCCTTCTTTGCGTCGACCCCGACCACTACTCCGGCAATCGGGGCATAGATACGGGTAAATCCCAGCAGCGTTTCATTTCCCTTGAGTGTGGAGCTGACCTGTTGAATCTGGGCGTGCAGCTGGTCGATACGAGCGGCCGCTGATTTGAGGGTGGCAGCGGCAACCTGGACATCTTCCATCCGTGTGGCGTCATCTTTTTCCATCTGCTGCTGGCGCGCATACTGCTGTCTGGCCAGTTCATGCTGCGCCTTCTGATCGGCCAGTTGAGCCCGCAGACCCGCGAGCTGGGCTCGCCCGGCATCGACTGTCGCCTGATGGACACGCGCATCGATCTCAGCCAGTAACTGACCTTTTTCAACCGTATCGCCCACTTCCACATGCAATCGCATGATCTGCCCGGAAACCTGGGCACCAATCTCGACCGATTTCAAGGGTTGCAGTGTACCAATGGCAGCAACACTGGCTTCGATATCACCCCGGGTAACCGGTACCGTCTGATAAGCAGGATCAGCATCATCACGCCACCACATCCCGGTACCCGTCAGCAAAATGATCAGAAGAAGCAAAAACAGCCAGCGGTGCTTGCGCTGGCCTGATGGGGAAACAGCCATTCAGTGAAATCTCGGTAATGATAAGTAAAGCTTGAGGCTGCCGATGCAATCGAATGATTTCATCGATATCGTCAAATGATTCCTGCCGGTAACAGATGAAGTATTTCAGGTAATAAACAGCATCAGCACACCGATTATCCTGTTCCCGTTGCAACCAGAACATCTGCTGACGCCCCCCGTACAAGAGGATCAGATTCGGTGACAGTGTCTGTCAAGCTATCAGTATGATAGCCAGCCCTTTTACCACATCCAGACTGTGAAATCGGGGGATGGATATTGCTGCAGGTATCAACACTCACCCGAATGACGTGCTGAGGTCGTCCAGAAATTGACCGATAATGACAATGAAAGCGAACGCACATGATGAAACCACCCGTCAGGAATAAACAGCATCTCACCGGGACCAACCTGCACATACAAAAAGTTAACTCCCCGTGCATCGGGGTGTTTCTGGTAATCGGGATTCTCGGCATCCACTTCGCTGCCCTCCAGACCACCCTTTCGATAGGTAGTCCAGGCATATAACCGAGGTCGCTCATGTGGTGCAGCCAGAATAAATACTTTCTCTCCCCACACTTGAGTGAAGAGATTATCGGTATCGTCACGATGTAAAGGCGTTACTGTCCCCTTAGGTCCGATCCAGATCCGTGGAGGAATATATTGGTCATTCCGGAAATAATCCGGCCAGCGTATCAGCGTCTCCAGAGATTCCGGCAAAGTGTTACTGCCAAGATAAGGTGGTGGTTCCGAGTCATCAGTGGCCGAATACTCCTGTGCAGCACGTACAAATGCCGCCATGGATTCCGCCCTGAAAGTACGATTCCTGGAAAATGTCTTCGATACATAATCGCCGGCACGAATCATCCCCTGGAGTCCCTCAAAATGTATCAGGCTCTCTTCCCGGCTCATGTTGTAAAGTGGCCAGTCCCGCAGTGCATTCGTCAGAACGACAGGTTTACAGGGCAATATATAGCGGTGATAAAAATCCTCAGGAGTCAAGTCGTCCCGATCATAGCGCTCCACCTTCTCCAGCGGCGGTTGCGCCGCAGTAATCGACTCTGCGTATCGCTCTGGCGCAGGGTAACGCTGCTCATCCACATTAACCTCATCCCCACTATCATCATCCTGCTCTTCGCTCAAAGATGCCCCAATCGCCTGCGGCAACAACGTAGCCAGACCAAGGTCACCATCAACACGGATTTTTCCCGAGGTAAACATGCGAGCAAGATCACCTTCCCCGGCTGCTACAGTGGCAAAATCATCGGCAGACATGGTAACCGTCACATCCGGATTGGGGTGAGCAGTACCTACAGTCACTGTATCCGCGACAGTAACTGATACAACAGAGCCCTCCCCCAATCGAAACTCCAGAACACCTCGCATACCGGGAATTTTATTGGCACGTGCAAACAATTTTTCAGCCACACTCACAAGCTCCATATCGGGTGCCTCCGCATTTGCTATTAAATTCAATCGATAATTTTCCTGACAACTTCAACTTTTTAAGCAATGAAAAAATACCGGCTCTGATGTTATAACCACACCAGTTAAACGATGGCGCCAAGGCAAAATTTAGCCATGTACTTGTAAAGGAAGTGAGGTTACCCAGACGACGATCATAATGGTTGTTACCCCCTGAAGATGAAAGAAACTCCGGGGTGGAAGGTATCAGGTAGAGGTCGTGATAGTTTTTGGCGGCTTGATCTCGTTCCTAAAGGATAGCAGCACCGGATAGTTTTCTGGTCTTTGATCGTGCCTGATGCTGTGGTTAAAGAATCCTGCGATAGGTGGACAAAGCCTTGATGGTCTGGGCCAATCCTCGCCGCAGCAGCACTTCCAAGTACCGATCCACATCCATCGGTGGATTGGTGAGCTGCGCGCGCTGACGTTGGGCGGCGGAGATCACCGCCGATCCGAGAAGTTGAGGACGTAGCCGCTTCCCATCTCGAATACATCGTCGAGAAACATCATGTCGATGGATCGGATGTTGTTCATACGAACTATCACGAAAAAGGCTGGGAGCCGGGATTCTGGTCGCCGTTGCCGAGGGCAACGACGTAGTTGTTAACCTCCGCTTCAAGGTCAGCACACGTCTTCAGCAATTCGTCGAAAGGTAAGGCACTGCCAATCATTACATCGTCGGCCAACATGGCCGCGTAGTCCTTTGCGAGTGCGGCCTTGGCCTCGCCTTCGGGAACGATTTTCAGATATCCCGTGGTCGCTGCTGCATAGTCGATGACTTGGCCGTTGGTGTCCTTCTCAATGAAGAAGTGTGACTTGTGACGGGCGACGGCCGCTGCCACCGTGCGATCAGCCATGACAGCAGCGAAGTGGGTGCTTTGTGCGATCGCGGCCAAGTCGTGCCAGTGCCTCGCGTAGCGTTCGCTGCGGATGCGGCCCTGGGCGCAGAACACATGCGCGGCTGTGGCCTTCTCCCAGAAGGTCCGCGCGACGCTCATGACCAACGGCGAAGCCGTCGGGAATAACACCTCGGACAAGTGTTCGGCGATATCGCAGGCCACCTGAAATACCTCGTGTGGCTCGCCGGTAGCGCGGCCGCCAAACTCCAGGGTAACGACTGGTGCCACATACCCGGTGCCTTGTGCCAAGGCGGGGTAGTGCAGGAACAGCTTGTCGTTCTCCTGACCACCGAGTTCGAGCCGGGCATCCAAACGCTCGCGCGTCAGGGTCGCCTGAATCACCGGCTGCACATTCTGCGTGATCCACTCGGGCAGCCGATGCCGCACGGCCTGCGTCCATTTGCCGGCTTGGCTGCGACTGGCCGGCAACTCTCCGCCTTGGCCGATCAGGTCCGGGATCAGCTTGCGGATGTCGTAGGTCAGGTCGATGTCTTCGGAGAAGCGATCGATGACCTTGTAGACCTTCGACAGTGACGTGCCACCCTTGAAGGTCAGGTCGGCCGACAGCGGCGAGTCGAATAGGGCGCGCAACGTCCACACCACCCACACGTCCTTTTCGAGCAGGTGGGCCGGACGGCCGGTTTCAGCGCGCCCGTGTTCCAGCGCTTCGCATTGATCGTTCTTGCTCAGCGCAAAGAAGTATTCAGCCACGAGCGGATTCCTTGCCGATGGCTCGCGCCATCCAGCCGGGTAGCGTCGCGCGCGCCAAGGTCAGCGCTTGCCATTCTGAACGGGGCAAGATGCGGCGAAGCGACGCCAGCGACTCATCAGCGTGCGCTGGTCCGATCCAGGCCAGTGCGCACACGGCCGCGCCTGCCGGCCGCGTGCCCAGCGCCAACATCCAGCGCGGCGCGTGCTTCACCAGCACTTCCGAGCGCCCGAGCTTCAGCTTCCGGGTCCGGCCGGAGGTCAAGTAGACCTCACGGATGGGAACCTGCTGCGTCAGGCCCAGGACATTGGCAGCACTGGCGCCGTGCGGTACGACGATTTCGCCGTATCGCGAGGCCAGTGCCTTGACGACCTTCTCGGGAGTGGGAGCGCGAAAACCGAAGCGGCCGGAAACTGGGGCGGCGTAAGCGCCGCGCGCTACGCGCAGCAGCTTGCCGGCCTTGGCCAACCGAGAGAACGCCTGATCTACCGCCGACCGGCTTCCCAAGTGCAGGAACTCCTTGGGCGACAGGACGCCTCCCTCGGGGAGGGATCGCGCTTGTTGCAGGATGGTTTCGGGCAGCGTGTTCATGAGGCACCTCTTAATGTAAGAAATGATATACCAGTTTCTGACATCTTGAAAGCAGCATGATTCCAGTGATCTGGTGACGGATTGGTGGGCTGGGGTAAGCGGACCTTGACCGCTACGCTGCGGAGCATCCGCGAAAGCGCAGGCCATCGACCTGCGCTTTCACGTTTTGGGGCTATGGCTGTCGGGAGTCCCTGTCATATCATCTGCATGGACATTGCCGGACGCTTGCTCGGCTACGCCGAGACCCGCAACCGCGTTGCTCTTATGTGGCTCCCAGCCCGCCAGAGCAAGATTGCCCGAGAGGCGGGCTCAGAAGCTAAAACCATTGTCCGATATAGACTTAGGCGTTCTGCCTGTTAGGAGAGAACTCTTGACAGGAGAGATTTTTTATTGAAGGTGACGATGACGCTGGCACCACACCGAATCGCGGTGGCCAACACGTGACAATCATCCGGATCGGGCAGCTCCAGTCCAACGATGAGTGGTTCATATCCGGTCACTAACGCATCGGGGATAACCTGATCCATCAATGCTGAAGTGCGATCCAATTGATCTGACGTGAGATCGCGCCGGCTAGCCAACGGGTTGCGTTTCCACTCATCGTGAATCTGTGCGCTCCAGCGTGCGCGGAATCGTCCCGACAGCCCGAGCTACATCAGAAAATCCCGCAGTGGTGCCGGATACAGGACGCAGGCATCGTAGATGGCGGTAAACGGTGAATGTCTCATTCAACCTAGAAACCGTAGTTGGACGCGCCCGAGTGTGCGTCTGGCGCGCCATCTGGCAAGGCGCGACGAGGCGCATGGTCATTCCCTGCAACGAGGAGCAATGCAGCCAGACAGCGTGCCAAGCGTGCAATCGGGTGCGTAGCAGTCTCACCCACTGGGTTGGCATGAGCAAAGACAACAAGCTCACTATCCATTGCGGTTTCCAGAAGCTGATGTGAGATAGTATGATATTTTCACACACTCTGTTAAACAACATCAGGAGCTATGATCATGGTAACTATACGTAAGACCATCTCCCTTACCGATCAGCAAAATGCCTGGATTACCGCACAAGTCGAAGCCGGACGATTCACAAATGATAGTGAGTTAATCCGCGATCTCATCCGACGCGAACAGGAACGAATGGCCGGAATCAATACTATCCGGGCCGCACTCATCGAGGGTGAACAAAGTGGGGAACCGCAGCCGTTCGATTTTGACCAGTTCAAGAGGTGCAAGCTGACTCAGCATAAGTAGGCCAACAATGGCTGAATATCGTCTCAGTCCGGCCGCGCAATGCGATCTCGATGAAATTTTTAACTACACCTTTCAGCAATGGGGTGCAGCACAGGCCATGAGTTACATTGATACATTGGATGACGGTATCTACCTGGTCAGATTATCCAAACTTAATCAGAAGTTCTCCAACTCCGCCGCCAACGCATATAACCCAATGACTTCTGTTTCTTCCGTCACCGGGTAGCGATCTTCCCCCGAATACACGACAAAGCTGCGATCCGGCTGTATGTCTTCAAGTGCATTATGAAAGCCTTTTACCAACTTTGGGGTAAGGCCACTCTTGATTTCGATTGTCCATGTTTTGCCGCCAGGCAATTCCAGTATCAAATCGATTTCCGCACCAGCGGAAGTACGATAGAAACTGGCTTTCGTTCGAAGGGGTGCAACAGATAACAGGTTTTCAATCACAAAACCTTCCCAGCTTGCCCCGAATACCGGATGGCCGGAGAGCTGGTTATAATCTGCAAGCCCCAGCAAAGCATGCGTAATACCACTGTCACGCACATAAATACGCAGAGCTTTGACCAGACGTTTTTTGGTATTGGCATGAAATGGCTGCAACCGCCGCACCAGCAGAAGATCAACTAATAAATCTATGTAATTGCTAACGGTGGGAGCTGAAGCGGATAAGCTGCTGGCCAATTTGGGTGCATTGAGCAACTGCCCCTGACTATGAGCCAGCATGATCCAAAGACGCTCCAGTGTTTCCGCTGGGATACGTGGCCCGAATTGTGGTACATCCCGTTCCAGACAGGTGCGAATAAAATTGTGCCGATAGGCATAACTGTCTTCATCACCATCCGCAAGATAGCTATCGGGAAAACCACCCCGTACCCAGAGTTTTGTGGAGTCAGGCTTACTTTTGGAACCCGTTTCCAGTACATTTAAAGGCTCCATGTTGATGTACTCTATCCGCCCGGCCAGCGTTTCTCCAGACTGACGAAGTAAATCAATGGAAGCCGAGCCTAAAATAAGGAACCTGCCAGTCTTTAAACCTTTTCGTCTTCCCTGGTCAATCAGCCCGCGCAAGGTCTGGAAGATTTCAGGCATCCGGTGAATCTCATCCAGGATAACCAGCTTGTCTTCGTTATAGGTGAGAAACAGATCGGGGTTACTGAGCTTTTCCCGATCTGACATAGCTTCAAGATCTAGATAAACGGCATCTATCTCTTCTGCTATATCAAGCGCCAACGTGGTCTTGCCAACCTGACGCGGTCCGATAAGGGCTACAGCGGCCTGCCGTTTCAAAGCTTGTATGACTGTCTGATAGATACTGCGTTTTATCATCCTTGCATATTAAAAAACATGTTTCTAATTTGTAAGGATAAATCCTGTCAATCTAAACAGGAAATATATCCATCAATGCTCAATTCCATACTCGATTCAAAGTGTACTGGTCAACGCATAAGACGATAATTCTCTGGCTTCCAATTCCAGACGCGCCAGTATCTTTGGGGTTATGCCCAAACTTTTGATTTCACCGATCGCTTCACCAATTTCACGCATGGTCAAAAGCAATTGGTCTGTAATAGTGTATTTAGGCTTCCAGTTCATAATCACAATATAGCCTTGGATTAGCCGTGATACAACGCATTGATAGCCGAAAAGTAGCTTTAAAGTAGCCAATAGTTTAAAGCTACACCCTCGGCCGCATGGATGATGCGAGCGCATTCAGCATATATTCATGAAATCATCATAAACTTAACAACATACAATACGTTATAGAATATAAGAAACTGTTGAGAGGAGAAACGATAACTCTTAATAGCCGTATCAAACCAGGGGCTTTAAGGTAAAATTATTAACATGAACACGCGGACACACACCTTCCAGAAAGATGATAATGCTGACGATGTAGAAAAGGCGGCAGATTGGTGTATACGCGTACAATCAGATGAATGCAGTCAGCAGGATCGGGAAGCTTTTGAACAATGGCTCCAGGAAAGCCCGGCCCACGTACAGGCCTATAACAAAATCCTCCGGGTCTGGTCATTAAGCGAGCACCTTATCCCTACAGCCCCAGCTGCCGAGCCGGAACAGGAGAACATCCGTACAGAGATTCCGGGTATCGCTCAGCCGCATCCCGCCCATTGCCGGCCTCCCCGCTGGCAATGGCAACGGGCCGCAATGATACTATCACTGACTGCCCTGCTACTCGTCCCCCTTGGCTATGGAGGCTGGCTGCTGAATTGGGTGCCCAACGAATACCATCGCTATAGTACCGACCAGGCCTGCCAGGAAGTAACCCTGCCCGATGGCACACGCGTAGAGATGAACCTCAACACACAAATCACTTATGCCAATTTCCGGGACAGGCGCCATGTCAGTATCAATGGTGATGGAGAGGCTTTCTTTAATGTCTCTCACGATGCCAGCCATCCTTTTGAGATCAGTGCCGCCAATGGAACCATCACGGTCACAGGAACAGCGTTTAATGTGTGGAAATACCAGGAAGATGTCGTGGTCACGGTTACCGAGGGCTCTGTTATAGTCCGCAACAACGCGTTTGATATCCACCTGGCCCCCGGTATGCAAGCTAAATATACCGCTCATGATTTACCCCAGTCGGAGCCTGGCAATATCAATCACGCGTTAGCATGGCAATCCGGTAAATTGGTATTGGACGACCTGCCACTTGCCATTGCCATACCGCGGATTGCTCGCTATCTTGACCGGTCGATCACCCTAAACGACGAGGCTGTTGCCAATTTGCGCATTGGTGGTATTTACAATACTGCAAACCTGAACGACCTCATAAACACCCTCCCCCAGGCATTACCGCTAACCATCGAGAAACGATTTTTCGGCGGCCTAGTACTCTCAAGCCGTTCACAGTAAAAAGCTGCCCATGGCTATTCCCGGGTCAGGATAACCAGTGTAGCTACATGGCAGGTATCCAATCCCGGAATCTGAGGAAAGCTGAACCGCCCCCTCAATTGTCTTCCTTGCCACAATAAGGGATGCAGGGATGCATTGATCTGGAAGCAACATTCCCCTTTGCTGACATCTATCTCCAGCAATGAAATAGCATCAAAATCAAAATAGTGCTGTACCAGTGGAAATGCTGCTTTAAAAAAACTTTCTTTGATGGAATAAATTAAAGCGACGAGCTGTTCACAGCGCAATGGCACACTCAATAACAGCGAACGCTCATCCGCATTCAGAACGAACGATTGTATTTGCACTATCGCATCTGCTGTGAGCGCTTCTTCCACGTCGACACCCACGCCATACACATCAGTATCGTGCGCTACAGCTGCAACAGCCAACCGACGGGCGTGGCTAATCGTCCCACAAATACCCTCAGGCCAGATTGGCTGTCGATGACTGCCGATACCAATATGAGAACCAGGATACCCTGCCCGTTCAAGCGCCCGCAGTGCGCAATAACGTCCCGCCAGAAACTCTGCTTTACGCTTGGTAACTGCTCGCTGTAATTGCTCCGGTTTTGCAATCCTCAACGCTCTGAACAGCGACTCGTCATATCTGGCGATATCATAGAAACATGCCGACTGGACAATAGCGCTGTCATCCGGCCACCCCTCAGCTACGTCAATCCGCCGAATAAACGCATCTCCAGAATCCTCCGCGACACTCAATGCTTCCACAACGTTACACTTTTAAGCTCGGGATCAGCTTTGATCTGTACTTCAGTAAATGGCAGTACGGGCCAATATTGACGGGAAAAAAGTTCAGTTTGGTCAAAAAAATGTTTAGACAGCGGATCGCTGGATTGAGAATAAGCCAGGAGCCCCCGAGCCTGTGGCCCCATATCGGTAAATTCAACCAATTGAATATAACTACTACCCCTTGTTACTTTGAAAGAACCACCCTCAGACTCCGATTCAATGACATTGTAAACACCCAACTCGCCATAGCTCCCGGGAATAGGAATTTTGTGACCGTTCTTCACAACGGCTTGTACCGCACCCCAGCGAATATTATCTGACAGACCCTCCTCTTTGAGCTTTACCTCTGCCGCAATCAGCTCAGACACCACAGCATCCACCACTGCCGGATCATCCAGGTTGATGCCACGTGGCGTATCAAGAGGATGCTTAGGATCGAAAGGGATACGCCAGCGGTTCTCTATCTTTGCAAACCCTTTGGAGAATTGCGTAAACAGCAATAAACCACGCCCACTGTTCAAATTGGCTTTATGATCCCACTGCGCCAGGCTTGTACAAGCCCGCATCAAACGTTCTGACTTCTTTTGCGACTGACACAGCTTAGAAAGATCATCCATGATCAGATCAGCCAGGTACACCTGGTTGTCAGTCACCAATCGTTGCAAGTCAGAAGCGGTTAATTTTTCCATCTCATGAAGACGACTAATTGCAAATCGCGCTCTCAATCCGAGCGGTAACTCCGAACGACTGATCAGTGGTGAGAAACCCGCAAGCGGACTGGATGGATTACTTAACCAGGCGCTGTCATTTGAGTTCTGGACATAGTCCTCACGTTCCAATACCGGCATATCCACCGCTGGAACGATACCTGGTTGCGCCGCTCTATTGTCGATTATCCAACGACACTGCGTTGTCGCCCCATCAAGCACAACCAACCCCTGCGCAAGCAGGGCCGGATCAGCACAGCGATTCAATTGGCTTATCGTCACATTAGGCACAACGGACTGGTTCATGTACAGCGTTTTGCCCGCCTTATCGACCGCCACCGTATTCACCCAGGGGATCCCCTGCCACTGCGTTACACTTTGACGTAATGCTTCATTACTTTGCGCATGGTTTACTGCATACCACTGAGCCAAAACGCGAGTATTCTCCCGATTGGCGTCTCGCAGCACAAAAGCGGCCTCTTTATTCCACTCAAGCATACCGGGGATGACGATCACCGGACCGTATTCCGATTCGTAAATATCACGTTTGATCGTAGACATATTACGATCACCATCTTTTACAGCAACCTCTACCGTTGTTTTCTTGAGTGGATGAGACTCGCCTCCTACAATATAACGCATGGGATCCTCAGGATTGAGCGCCAATCGATAGAGCGTAAAATGGCCAGAAGTATCGACCGTATGGGTCCAGGCAACGTGCCAATTGAAACCGATGTTGATCACTGGCAACCCCGGCAATGCAGCACCCATGACATCCAGCTTACCCGGAATACTCAGGTGCATCTGGTAAAAGCGCTGCGCTCCCGCTTCCCAGGGAAAATGAGGATTAGCCAGCAATAAACCATTGCCGTTGCCCGAACGGATTTTGCCCACAGCAACCGCATTGCTGCCAAGCAAAGAGACCGATTTACCACCAAACAACGTTTTGATATCAAACCCGACATGCTTAAGCCACCGAGTGGCATCCATGCGGTCTGATAATTTTTGTAATGGATCCGGTGGCGCAGCAGCCATCAAAGGTCCGACAAACTGTTTCAGCCCGCCTTCAACCAACAGACTGCGAACGAGCCGGACCAAATCATTAGCAGCAATGGGCTTCAGCCATTCATCCCCTTGGCAACTGATATTCTCCGTTGTCGCCTCTGCCAAGTAACGGTTAAAGCCCTGAACGTAGCCAATGAGTAATTCCCGGATCGGCTCTGGCTGCACCTGCCAAAAAGTATCGACCTGATCATTCGTATTCAGCCAAGTGTAAAATAAATCCGATGCGATATTATTCAGCCCGGCAGATGATTTTCCATCCGCACCAAAAAAACGGGAGCGTTCTCCACGCACGGTAACCACTTCCTGCGCAAGCAAACAGGCATTATCACGCGCATAGGCATAACCGATCCCGTAGCCCAAACCCAGCTCGTCATCTGCCTGAATATGCGGCACACCATAGGCCGTCCAGCGGATATCCGCCATCCGTCGATCTGCTGGCTCGACTGCACACCCTCCAGACAATGCAGCAACAATTAATAACAATAAAATCTTTAACCAGATAAACCTCAAAAAAATCGGCATTTTCTCCCCTTTACCTATAGTCATTGTTCGTTATGTTCGTCGTGACAGGTAACGAGAGTCAGTCGGCAGACGCTAAATCCAGCAAAGATTCATTCTCCAGTTGAGCCATAATTTTCAGACCGCGAGTAAGGGCCGGGAACAAACTGTTGTGAAAATTATTCCAGCGCAGCTCGAATATCGTATCTTCTGATGAGATCTCTGTGTTGAGCACATCCGTAATTACTTCGCCGGAATCAATACTGTTATCGACATAGTGAAACGATGCACCGGTTTTCAGCACCGGAGTGATGGATACCTTTTCCATCGTTTCCCAATTCAGCACTTTTTCTCCACGTGCGCCGTACAAGGCATCCAGTGTTGCATAAGCTCCACGCCGTTGGTAGGGCGAATCAGGAGCCGTAATACCGGGATGGATGTTAACGATCCTGCCTCGATATAAACTGCCGGGGCGAACCAACTCATCAAGAATGACCAGCAAACCATCGAGTACCACCAGATCTGCCTCCAACTCAATCAGTTTGTCATGCAAGGCTTTTTCAAAAATCTGTTTGCCTGTCAACCGCTCCGGAGCATTCATCGGATAACGGCGATAAGTTGATGGAACAGAGCAAAGCTTGTCGCACAACTTTTCTCCTTGTACTTCCAGTTCCTTGGGAAAAAACCAGGGGGCTCTTCCACTCGGGTAAAATCCATAGCCCTCGAGTTTTTCGCAATCTTTCGGCGAATATTTATCGTCATCATAAATTACTGCTTTTAGTGAATATTTATCCCCCAAGGCAGAGTTATTCAGCTCTCCTGCAAGATACTCTAGCGGTGACATCATATAGCGCCGTTCACCACGATAATCGATGTATCGACCGGCCCTATCCGCTGCAGCGTTTCTTAACGACCAAATATAAACAAGATTTTTCTTTGCCATTGCAATCGGACACTTACAATTCCGCCATCAGAAAAAATACACATAATCACTTTGTAATACGTTCAACCTAGAAACCGCAGTTGGACGCGCCCGAGTGTGCGTCTGGCGCACTGCCTGGCAAGGCGCGACGAGGCGCATGGTCATTCCCTGCAACGAGGAGCAACGCAGCCAGGCGGCGTACCAGGCGTGCAAGCGGGTGCGTAGCAACCTCACCCACCGGGTCGACATGAGCGAAGGCGGCAAGCTCACTATCCATCGGGACTTCCAGAGGGCCGATAAGCGATCAACTGCGGTTTCTAGGTTCAACCCTGTACAGCTCCCACAGTAACTGCTTCATCTTCCAAAGATGTATATTGATATTGATGACGCAGATAATCATGCAGAGATAACGCTATTTCCTCAGACCGGTAAGGCAAGACCGACAATAACGTATCACTCAAGCCATGCGTTGGCTCGCAAAAGCCTTGCATGTAAATAGCCGGTTTAAACCGTGAATCGGCATACAAACGATAATCTCGCCCGACCGTATAATCGCCAAGGTATTGATCAACTTCAGATAACAACTCATGACGGAGATCTCTGTCATAACCGGTCGCAAGAATCACGGCATCATATCGATCCCTGCAGATTTCACCATTCACTTTATCTTTTAACTCAAGACTCACACCATCGCTTTCCGCTCTCGCCTGTTTGACTTCCATCAGGCGACGATAACGGTGACGTACATGGCCTTCGACTTTCTGAAGATAATAAATACCGTAGATACGCTCGATCAGATCCAAGTCAACAACCGCGTAATTAGTATTTTTATATTCTTTAATATGACATGCTCGCTCAGCGGGACCCTGCCGATAAATCAGATCAGTAAATTCGGGATCGAATATTTCATTCACAAAAGGTGTATCGTCTGACGGTTTCACAGAAGATCCCCGAATAATCCAGTCTACTGACACCGACGGATAACAGTCATTGAGATCAATAAACGCTTCTGCCGCGCTCTGTCCCCCACCAATGATCGCAATACGCATCGGCACTGAAGGCGTTATCCCTAATGCTCTGATACCAGGCTTATAATTCGCGTGATGGAAAATTCTTGGATCATCTTTCAGACATCTGAAAGGCTCAGGAATATGTGGCTTACCACCGGTACTCACAACAACCGATTTGGCCTCATGACATTGCTCCACACCTTCTGCATTGCGTGCCACTACCCGCAAGATCTCAACAATACCGTTTCGCTTAACAGGTTCAATGGCCTGCACTTCCTGCCCATATTGACACAATGTCTTGAAGTGGCTCGCCGTCCAGCGCAGATAATCATTAAACTCCATACGGCATGGATACAACGTACCCAGATTAATAAAATTCACGAGCCGCTGGTGTTTGTGCAAATAGTTAATAAATGAATAAGGACTTCTAGGATTCCTGAGTGATACCAGGTCTTTTAAAAATGAGATTTGCAAATCACTCTGACTGACCAGAGTATTGCCATGCCAGTGATAGTCTGATTGTTTATCCAGAAATAGCGTACTAATCGGCCCGTGAGTAGCACGCTGCTCTTCCAGCGCTATCGCCAGGGCCAGATTCGACGGACCAAAACCTATGCCGATCAGATCATACAGTGCGGGGTTAGTTATTTTCGTCATGCGTCAACACCTCTATGTTTTGGTTCATACAGACAGTCGCCAACCCACCCGACACTTTGTCTCTGAAGCACTTTCCCTTGGTGGCCGTTAACGCCCTATTGAAAAAAGAAACGAATGCGCCGCAAGAAAATTTATGCCAGCTTCAGATTTCGCGCATACCAGGGCCGGCGCGGAGTACGCTTGAGCCATCCAGAGGCATCCTCTTCGCCACTCAGCGCAATACGCAGTGCCAGCTTCATGACTTCAGTATCAAGAGCCACTGCATCGGTACGATGACCGGATGGCATACAACCGTAAGGCGATAACCCCAACCAAGGATCGGACAATTGCACCCACTGCCCGGGAGCAAACCAGGGCACCCCCTTTACCACCTGTCGCTTGACTGCACCCGGATGAATTCGCTCATGCGCACGAAACCAATCCTCGACACGATCATTGATCCAGCTGTGAAACATCCAGAACACCGGGTTGACATGAGAAGAGAAAGGATCGCCGAGATAATCGTTTTCCGGCAAAAACCAGCGGGAAGAAAAATCCCTGTTGTTACGATCCCAGAACAATGGCATACCATTGCTCGGATCACGAGTTACTGCCGCCCAGCGTATATGCAGCCAGTCGTGTATGTTCAGTTCCACTTCTGACCCGAACTCTCCCAGTGTCAGTTTTGCCAGATACGCCGGGTCCTGATAAAGCGACTCCCATACCTGGTAATTGCTATAGAACGTTTCGCTGCCCTTCACCCCACGCAACCACTGGCCGTATTCCGGATCACCCGGTGGTTCCCAGGCCGGGGGCACAGAACAGCCATCATGGTTTTCGTGATAGCGGATAAAACCCTGGCGATCACGTTCGATGAACGGTGCTGGTAATGGGAGGCGAGACCAGCAGATCAGATCCGGCTGTAATGCCAATGCCTGCCGCAGCATATGCCGATGCATAAAGAGAAAATCCTCACCGGAGCCGTTACGGTGTTTGTTCCGACCTCTCGCATCACGCTCCTTCCCGATTGGCCCTGGCTGCCAACCCAATCCTCTGAGCCCTTCCTGTTTTTCCTCGGACAGTTTGTGCCACTTGTCACGGGATGCATGCCATATCTGGTGAAACAGGCGGTGCTCTGCCGACACTAACCACTCCTGTAAAGCTGCGTTATAGGTGACACGCTCCTTCGCTTCAGGAAAACGCTGCTTGCGGGCAACAAATATGTATTGCTGATCCGGCAGTTGCAGGGAACGGCTGAGATCTCGTATCTTGCCACTCAATGTCCCGTCCCCGGCATTGCTCCAGGTACTCCATACCTCGTCTAGAACAGCATCACATTCGTAACGGGGAGTATCACGGCCACAAATCAACCAGCGCACTTTGTTACCCTCAATATTGGCCAGACTGCCGGAGACACGATATTCCGGATCAGCGTCACCACGCAGTGACTCAAACGTCCCCATATAGCCTCGCAACGCCCGGCCGGTATATCCTGTATCCAATACCATTTGCAGCTTGCTGCCAGGCAAACCATCCAAATTGCCATCACCCACAAACTCGAAATCCCAGATCCCTCTCAATCGCTCAGCTAACCAGTTTCCATCATCCGAAGCCGGTTCTACCGTCGCCTCATCTGGTGTCACCTCCTCATCAATAAACCGATGCCTGATCTCCCGTTGTCCATAATAGGCACCCGGCAAAATCAGACCCGCAGCCGACACCGAGGCCAGAAACTTCCTCCGAGAAAATCTCATTCAGTAATTCAACCCTTATCCAGTGAACATTTTCGCGATAAACCAAACCATATTCTTTGGTAACGTTGACAAGCGCCGGAAATTTACCAGGCACAGGGACCGTTATTGCTCCGATAGCGAACAACATGCCCACATTCAGTAAATTTCGACTATAGCCACTCGTTCCCTCTCTTAAGGAATAAGGAAACACTAATTTATCCCATTCCGTCATCACGAGGAACGCAGTGACGTGGTGATCAAGTGTCTTTAGCATCCATTTCCCGCCACGACCTAGTAGCCTCGCGGCTAAAGGCCAATGCGCTTGCAATGACGTTTACCGATTTAATCAGTGTTTCCTTAGGTAGACGGTTACAAATTTTGAGGAATAGATGAAATTACTGCCTGGCATTAAATCAATATGGGTTTGGTTAATATTTATTTCGGTCATTGGCGTCGCCTCAGGCGCCGGCTATCTGTGGTGGCAAAGCCAAGTGCATTATCCTCGGAAGATCATGGAACACGCGGAAGCTCTCCACGAGCGAATTCTCTCCTTTGATAGTCATATCGATATCCCGCCTGATTTCCATACCAAAGACAAAGAAGCTGACACTGATGGCCCTTACCAATTTGACCTTGTCAAAGCCGGCAAAGGAAGATTATCTGGAGCAGCACTCGCAGTGTTTGCCTGGCCTGAAATGTGGAACGGCCCCAATGCTCCCCATCGCCCCACAGCCGGCATGCGTGAGGAAGCCCAACATCAGCAGGAAATCCGCTATCAGATCATTCAAAATATTGTGCGGGATTTTCCAAACCGGGCTGGTATTGCCTATACACCGGATGATTTCTACCGGCTGGCAGATGAAGGGAAATTCGCCATTGTCATTAGTATGCTCAATGCCTATCCTTTGGGAGAAGATTTATCCCAGCTCGACCGTTGGGCCGCCCGTGGCATGCGTATGTTTGGCCTCAGCTATATTGGCAACAATGCCTGGGTGGATTCCTCCCGGCCCATGGCTTTTTTCAACGATACACCTGATGTGCTAGGTGGGCTTTCCAAGCTGGGAGAACAGGCAGTCAAACGGCTGAATGATCTTGGCGTAATTATTGATGTATCACAGATGTCCACTAACGCCGTAGAGGACGTTACCAGGCTTACGCGTTCCCCCGTTGTCGCATCCCACTCAGCAGTACGCGGAATCGTCGATATTCCCAGGAATTTAAGCGATAAAGAATTACAGCTGATCAAAAACACCGGTGGGGTCGTACAAATTGTGGGTTTCCCCACCTATCTCCGCCCCTTAAGCAATACCACACTGGAAAAACTGAACAAGTTGCGGGAAAAGTTCGAGCTTCCTCCTCTGGAAACATTACCTAACCTGGCCTATGCCCATATGCCAGGTGACCCGGTGATCGCTATTTGGCCTGAAAAAAAATTTGGAGAATACGCAGGAACCCTCTACAGCATCATTGAAGAAGAACCCAAAGCAACATTGAATGATTTGGGTAATGCCATTGATTATGCAGTCAAGAAAATCGGGATCGACCATGTCGGCATAAGCTCTGACTTCAACGACGGTGGCGGTGTAGCTGGCTGGAAAGATGCCAGTGAAACACGCAATGTTACAGCAGAGCTCATCCAACGTGGCTATTCGGATACTGATATTGAAAAACTCTGGGGTGGTAATTTCTTACGAATATGGAAACAGGTACAGGCGCAAGCGCTTCCTGCCACCAGTCAGCCAGAATAACAGGTTGCTATCCCAATAAGAGGCTCATATGGCTGCATCTTCTCAAGGTTTATGGCAGGAAACTTACTCACTGATAAAACCTTTCCGTTTCAGAATGTTAACCGCCGCTGCATTAGGCATTGCCAGCGGTTTAAGCACTACTGCTTTGCTGGCGACCCTTAACCTTACCCTGAATGCCGCCGATGGCCCCAACAGTTCCTTAATTGCTACCTTTGCCGGGCTATGCCTGTTAGTCATGACATGCTCTACCTCATCAAATCTCATCATTAATTATATCGGCCAGCATATCATTCTTCAGCTACGCCAACGCTTGGCCAAACAAGTCCTGCTGGCCCCCATCACACAGTTAGAGCAATTCCGCAGTCACCGGTTAATACCGATCTTGGTCAACGATGTAGGCACGATAAGCCAATTCGTGCTTGATATTGCACCCTTGATTGTATCTTTTGCAATCACTGTAGGCTGCCTGAGCTACCTAGCTTATCTGTCCTGGCAAGTACTGCTGTTAACTCTACTTACAGTTGCCATCGGCAGTTTCGTCCAATACCTGGCCCACAGGTTTGGCAAACCTCATCTGGATGAAGCCCGTAACGCTACCAATGATCTGCAAAAGCTTTATGAAACCTTATCCAGCGCTGCCAAAGAATTTCGCATTCAACGACAACGTCGCTTCCAGATGTTTTTCAATCAGATCCCGCATACCACACAACGCATCTGCCAGGCCAACATTCATTCCACCAATATTTTTATCAGTGCGGGTGTGTTCGGTTCCATTCTGTTTTTTTTAGTAATTGGCATTGCTATTGTGTATCAAACCCTGTGGCCGTCAATCGATAAGACCATGCTGGGCGGCTTTGTACTGGTAATGCTGTATATGAAAGCCCCTCTCGAGCACATGGTAACTACCCTCCCCAGCATTACACGAGCCCAAGTAGCTTTTCAGCGTATCACAAAGTTATCTGAACAGTTTTTATCACCTGAGCCACGATTGCTGACCCAATCAGTGGGACAACCAGAAGAAAAAGACATTGATGCCCACTTTCCGACAAGCTTCTCGAAACTGCAGCTAAAAGGGATAAGCTATGCTTTTCCCGCTGTGGAAGATGTGTCACCCTTCCGCCTTGGCCCGATTGATCTAGACATTCATGCTGGTGAAATTGTGTTCATTGTTGGTGAAAATGGCTGTGGCAAGACTACACTGATCAAACTGTTGCTCGGTCTCTATTCACCTCAACAAGGGCAAATATTACTCAATGGCAAGCCAGTTACCGATGAATTATTGGATGACTATCGGCAACTGTTTACCACCATTTTCTCCGACTACTATCTATTTGAAGAACTGATCCAGAAGCGTGATCACCTGCCGGAGCAGGCATTAACTTATCTGCAACGAATGGATATTTCTCATAAAGTCGGTATCCGGGATGGCGCCTTCACCACCACGGATTTATCTACCGGACAGCGCAAACGTCTGGCACTGGTCAACGCCTGGCTGGAAAATCGTTCTATTCTGGTTTTTGATGAATGGGCAGCGGACCAAGATCCTACCTTTCGGCGAATTTTCTACACCGAGTTACTTCCAGACCTGAAACAGCTTGGCAAAACCATCATCGTCATCTCTCATGACGATCGCTATTTCACCGTGGCGGATAGGCTTATACAACTTGATCAAGGTAGAATTACTGAGGATACGCTGGTGGCAGTATGAATATACCCACCAAATAGAAGCATTGCCTCAAGCTATCCTGGACCAAAAAACCAAATCAGAGATCACACTTTGACAGCTCCATTATCAGCCTGAGCTTGTGGAATAAAGTAATCTAGCTACTCCTAAATTTTACATATGGCTATTCGTTTTCCCTGTAGCAATTAAACTAAAGTCTAGGGAGATTAATATGCCTTGCAAGTGTACTAAAGCATTTTCAATGTCTGAAAATGCAAATTTAAGATCCTGTTTAACGTACTGGATTACCACATTAATTTTAACTATTACAACACCTGCTCTTGCACAGCAAACCATTAATATTCCTGCCAAACCACTCTCAGAAGCACTCAAAGAGCTTGGAGAAAGGACTGATCTTCAAATTATTTATGACGCCAATCTCGTTTCAGGTAAAACTTCAGCACCTGTACACGGAACATTAAAAACAAATGAAGCCCTCTATCAACTTTTAAGTGGTACAGGCATAGCCTATACATTATCCGGGAATTCAGCCACGCTCATCCCAGCAGCAAACTCATCTCAGAATGGAGTAGTCACCCTGCCACAAATGACAGTCAGCACAGCTCATCTGAAACAGGGCACAGCAGAAGAAGGCTATCGGGTCAGTAATATCAGCGGAATCGGTCTCTGGGATGAACGCAGTTTGCGCGATACGCCATATTCAATAAGTGTCGTTCCTTCTGATCTGATTGAAAATATAAATGCTCAGAACATGGGTCAGATCTTTAAAATGAATCCCCTGACTCAGGAGCCGATGATTCAGAATTTTACTGGTGTTCCTTTTGTCGTCCTGCGAGGGTTTCTATCAACCAATCCGGTATACGATGGCATACCCCTTGCCCTTCAGAACGGCTCCGCCATATCCGTCATCGAAATCGATCGAGTTGAAATTCTCAGCGGAACATCGGGTTTTCTCTATGGCGGTGGCAGAGTAGGCGGAGCCATAAACTATATCACTAAAAGCCCAACCGATGTCCCGCTCAGGAGGCTGACATTCGGTAACTATGGTGGAACTCAGTTTTATGGCCATGCTGATATCGGCGGAAAATTTGATGAACGAGGTCGCTTCGGTTATCGGGCCAACCTGCTCTATCAGGGAGGGGATACTGCCATCGGTGAACCGGTCAACCAGAAAGTAGCTAACATTGTGCTGGATGGCCATATTACCGATACTCTCTATGCTGATGTCAAATATACTTATAGCAACTATGGTAAAGAGGCAACTCAACCTGGATTTTATTTGACGACGGAGAGAACCTCTGTCGATACCAGTAAACGTTATTCTCCCAAATGGGCATCCAATGATCTGGAAAGCCATAAGGCTTATACCAGCCTGCGTTGGGATCCCAGTAAATATTTCACTCTCAGAAGTGCTTTTTTCTACCAACATACTGATATGAGAGTGAATCAAATAAGATTAAATGAGCAGATGGATAAGACCTTTATTCCCAGGATGTCAAATGCACCCTGGGAAAAGCATGAAAATTATGGAGGTTATATCTACCTGGATACCCGGTTTTCAACATTTGCTATCGACCATAAGCTGACCCTGGGCTATTCCTCTACCTATTATGAATATTTTACGCTTGCTGGCACAGCTACTCGATTTGGTACAAACCTCCCGCTAAGTGAAATTAAAAGTATAGCTGAACCGGACTGGGGAGAATCTTTTGGGAAGGGAACAATGTCATCTCCTTGGATTGACCGATATGACAACGTCTTGATTGGGGATGATATCACTTTTAATGATCAGTGGTCTGCGATGATCGGATTCAACTATGCTACTACGATGAATAAAGCATCCGGTTTTTATGGTGATGGTATTAAATATGAAAAATCTGCGCTGACCCCATCCATCTCACTGCTGTATAAACCGATTGAAGAGGTAACCACCTATGTCTCCTATATGGAAGCACTTGAAAAAGGTACGAGAGTAGGTAATACCTACACCAATTTTGGGGAAGTATTCCCACCACTCGTTAGTAAACAGTATGAAGTCGGTCTGAAATACGATATCAATCCCAACCTGTTGTTGAGCACCGCATTGTTCCGCATTGAAAAAGCCAATCAGTTTTCAAATTTAGCTACACCTATCCCCACTTTTGTTCGTGATGGTTTGCAAGTACATAACGGAGTAGAACTGGTTTTAACCGGTAAGGTCACCGACAATCTGACTATCATGGGGGGCGGCACTCTGATGGATATCAGCATGGAAAAAGCCAGTAATCCCGATCTGGAAGGCAAGAAACCAACTAATGCCGCTTCCAGAATGGGTAAAATTTATGCGGAATACGCGTTGCCATGGATTCCAGGGCTAAGTTTGACCGGGGGTATTTACTATACCAGCGAAAGATATGCTGATGCGGCCAATAACGACAAGATCCCCAGCTATACTCTGTACGACATCGGAACACGATATGCAACTCGTGTACTAGATAAGTCGCTAATAGTACGTTTAAACGTCATTAATTTGACCGGTAAAAATTACTGGCAAGATGCTAATTTTTTAGGTGTGCCGAGAACTGTTGCGTTTTCTGCCAGTATGATGTTTTAATTTTCTACTTAAAATGTCCAGCCCCAAACTCGAGAGAGATTCAATTAAATAAGGGCCTTAGGAAGCAATGAATTACCCTGGGTTTTGAGGAGGAAACTGATTGGTCAAAGTAAACGGTTTGCTTTTTGGATATTTGGGGTTGCTGATAATATGTAGTAGTTGAGATCTGGTCTGACAGTTACCCGATTTGACGAGTGCCTGTTAGATCAGATTCAGTTATTCAATTCGGTAATTTTATCGTCCCATATCTTCTTTGCGTCAATTAAAGTTTGCATCGGGGTGCGTCCACAGCACATTTTTCCCTGGTGAGTCTGCACACTGTTGTAGTACGCCATCCAATCATCCAGATCGTGTTGTAACTCTTCAATGGACTGGTAAATCTTGCGCGGGAATGCCACCTGGTAGAACTCCTGCAAGATGGTTTTGTGAAAGCGTTCGCAAATACCGTTGGTCTGCGGATGATTGGCTTTCGTTTTGGAATGTTCGATGTCATTGAGTGCCAGATAAAGCTGGTAATC
>Ga0206106_100532_pt1 | contig 23265 bp, 22 predicted proteins | sample 1B1ome_FD_148677 | JGI IMG/M metagenome (GOLD analysis project Ga0206106, IMG submission 148677) | Enriched microbial communities from leaf-cutter ant dump, University of Wisconsin, Madison, United States - 1B110A | ecosystem: Environmental > Terrestrial > Nest > Insects nest > Nest dump | place... | reverse complement strand
TTGTGGTGAACAACAATTTCTCCATCCAAAGTCGATGTCCTTCTTTATGTTCTTCTCTCGACAAAGCTTCTATTTCCCTTGCATTATCCTACTGTTGTCGACAACAATATTTTCGCAACAGTCAAGTTATTTCAGTTATTTTTTCGTGTCGAATGACAGCTAAGTGGATTTCTCCAGTTGTTATTCGTCCAGTTATCGCTGTTACGCCGTTTGAGGCCGAAATAACGGGATGATTCCATTTAATCAACATTTCGGATGATTATTACGATATTTTTAATGGACTTTTCCAGTTATCTCAGCAATAGTAGTATCACCTAAGCCACAGCCATCCTGGATTTAGCCAAGAAAATACATTTCATCCAAACGCACAATTGCACGATCGCACCATCGGCGTGATTGGTATGCTTGAGGTGCTTGAGGTGCTTGAGGTGCTTGAGGTGCTTGAAGTGCTTGAAGTGCCTGAAGTGCCTGAAGTGCCTGAAGTGCCTGGAGTGGCGCGCTCGGGAATATGCTGTCAGAGTTGCGACATGACGGTTTAGAACACAACGTGCGAACTTTGGACGGGGCCTCTCCATAGGATAGACGAAGAGGTGATTAGCCTATGAAGCGAGGGGACCTGGTCGTTCGCAAATCCTATGGCGGAGATATGACGTTCCGCATCGCAGATATGACAGGACGGGCGGCGGTGCTTCGAGGCACCGACTATCGCTTGCTTGCGGATGCGCCGCTTCTGGACCTTAAGCAGGTCGACAACCCGGACGAGCTCAGCGAAACGCGCAAAGCGCGCGTGCATGCCAGCGAATCGCTGCGTCGCATGCAGGAAGAGAGCAAGCGCCAGTCCGAACGCGCCGGTATGCCCCCGTTGGGCCCGGGACGAAGGCGGCAGCCCTATTTCGAGATGCCGGGCAAAGTGCTTCATCTGGACGGCGACCAGAACTATTTGCGCAAGAGCCTGGCGGTGTATGGGCAGCTTCGGGTGCCGGCCGAGGGAGTGCACTGCCATGAATCGCAGATGCCCCAGCTGTTGGTGCAGCTGCTGCCGCAAGTCCGGCCGGACATCGTGGTCATTACCGGCCACGACGGCGTTCTGAAGCAGCGGGAGGACATCCAGCACCTGAGCAGCTACAAAAATTCCTTGAACTTCGTTCAAGCCGTACGGATCGCACGGGAATACGAGCGTCATAAAGACTCCTTGATCGTAGTGGCCGGCGCCTGCCAGTCTCACTTCGAGGCATTGATGAACGCCGGCGCGAACTTCGCCAGCTCTCCTGCGAGGATCATGATCCATGCGCTCGATCCCGTATACGTGGCTGTTCGTGCGGCATTCACCCCCTATCGGGAAAGCATTGACATCACGGACGTTATTTCGGGCACGATCAGCGGCATGCGTGGAGTTGGCGGCATAGAAACATCGGGGAGCTACCGGATGGGCGTGCCAAACTTGAAGGATCATGTTCCAAATGTGAACATTATGTGAACTTTATAAGGAGTTAATTAAAAAAACTCACGCTTGTCAAGTAAATTCACCGTTGACAATGAATTATTGCGACTGATATAATATTTCGCCAATTTGACAAGACCCCTCTTTTTAGTTATAATTTACAGGGAAAGAGGTGGTTGTGGATCATGGCGAAGAACACGCTTCTGGAGATCAAGCGAAGCCTGGAGCCGCACGTCGGTTCGAAGATCATGCTCCGCGCCAACGGTGGAAGACGCAAGACCATCGAACGCACGGGCGTGTTGGAAGAAATCTACCCCTCCGTTTTCATCGTCAAGCTGGACCAGGAACAACACGCTTTCAAACGGGTTTCGTACAGCTATGCCGATATCCTCACCGAATCCGTCGAAGTTATGTTGTGCAACGACGAAGGTCAGGTCCGGATCAGCTATTCGCAATGACCGGTTAGAGCACGGGCAGCGCCAGCGCGAAGGAATAAGCGCGGGAGCTGCCCGTTTTGCATATCGCGGCGCGCGGCTGGGAACCTTAAGTTCGGGACCGCCGCCGCATGCGGCGCGCAGCCCGAAGGGAGGGTTTGTGCAATGAGCCGAAGAAGAGGCGTCATGTCGGAGCCGTTCAAGGCGGAGCTTGCCAAAGACCTCGGATTCTATGACACGGTCCAGCAGGAAGGTTGGGGCGGCATCCGCACCAAGGATGCGGGCAACATGGTCAAGCGCGCGATCGAGATCGCGGAGCAGGCTCTGGCCCGCAATTCGTCTCCGTAATCCCTTGCCGGACGGAAGAAGCGAATGGAACGGGCCTCCCTGCTGCGAAGATGGTTAGCGGCAGCGGGCGGCCCGTTCTTCTTGTTCTGCTCGCGGAGGACGGCTATAATTCGTACATAAGCCAGAAGAAGATTTGCCAGTAAAAACGGCTCCGCCGTCCTACCCTCCGGGATGGCACCGTTTATTCGGGAAATATCAGCTTAACGTCAGTATGTGAAACCGATAAAGTCTGATATTTCAAAAGAAGCGGTGAGGTCAACATGACGAAAATATTCGAGAAGGCGCCGGCCAAGATCAACCTGTTGCTCGACGTTCTGCGCAAGCGTGCGGACGGATACCACGAAGTGGAAATGGTCATGACGATGGTGGATCTGGCCGACCGATTGGAGCTGGAGGAGCTGCCCGGCGATCGGATCGTGCTCTCGAGCCAGGCGGGCTTCATTCCCACGGGCGAGAAGAATCTTGCCTTCCAGGCGGCCAGGCTGATCAAAGAAAGATATAACGTTTCAAGAGGCGTCTTCATTCGTCTGGACAAGCGGATTCCGGTGGCAGCCGGACTGGCCGGAGGAAGCAGCGATGCCGCGGCGGCGCTCAGAGGCTTGAACCGGCTGTGGGGGCTGGGGCTGAGCTTGCGGGAGTTGGAGTCCCTGGGAGCGGAGCTTGGCTCGGACGTGCCGTTCTGCATTCGCGGCGGCACCGCGATCGCGCGCGGCCGGGGCGAAGCGCTGGAGAGCATCCCGGCGCCGCCGCAATGCTGGGTCATTCTGGCCAAGCCGCCGATCAATGTGTCGACCTCTGACGTATACGGAGATCTGAAAGCCAATGAGCTGACGGAGCATCCTTCCATGGGCAAAATGCTGCAAGCGATTCGTTCGTCTTCATTTCCGGACGTATGCGAAGCGATGGGCAACGTGCTGGAGACGGTGACGCTGCCCCGATATCCGGAAGTCAGGCAGATCAAGGAATGCATGACGAAGCTCGGCGCGGACGGCATACTCATGTCAGGCAGCGGCCCGACGGTGTTCGGCCTGGTCGGCCGGGAGACGAAGATTACGCGCATCTATAACGGCCTTCGCGGGTTCTGCAAGGAAGTCTATGCTGTCAGGCTGCTTGCCGCGCGGAATCCGTGAAGATGTGCGAATGCGCGAAGCACTGGTGCAAGTTGATGAAAACCGTATAAAAATGGTATGATAGCGGCAGATTATTCGGTTTTTTCGATCGGACTTGAAATATCGGTAAGTATAAGAGCCACTGATTATACGCTCCGATATTTCTCGATTAAACGGAACCGTCCTGTATGAAGACGATGATCCGTTTTTTCTTGGGGGAGAGAAACGTGAAGAAGCTTAAACGCAGCGCGCGTCTCGTGGAGATGACCCAGTACTTGCTGAACCGTCCGCACACGTTGATTTCCTTGACCGCCTTCGCGGAAAGGTACCAATCCGCCAAGTCGTCGATCAGCGAAGATCTGGCGATCATCAAGGAAGTGTTCGAGGAAGAAGGCTTCGGCGAATTGAATACGCTTGCGGGCGCGGCGGGCGGCGTGCGCTATGTCCCCAGGTGCCGCAAGGACGAAGCGTTGAAGCGAATCGAGTCGGTATGCCGCGAGCTGGAGCAGCCCGACCGTCTGCTGCCAGGCGGCTATCTGTACATGACCGACTTGCTCGGCCAGCCCGTGCTGATGCAGGAAGTGGGCCGCATGTTCGCCAGCGCCTTCGCCGACCGGGAGATCGATGTCATCATGACGGTGGAGACCAAGGGCATTCCGCTTGCGTTCGCGACCGCGCAATTTCTGAATTTGCCTGTCGTTATCGTGCGCAGGGACCATAAAGTCACGGAAGGCTCGGCGGTGAGCATCAACTATGTGTCCGGATCCACCAAGCGAATCCAGACGATGTCGCTCGCCAGGCGGGCGCTCAAGGAATCTTCCCGCGTGCTGATCATCGACGATTTCATGAAGGCCGGCGGTACGATCCAGGGCATGGTCGACCTGCTGCACGAATTTCGGGCGCACGTAGCCGGCGTCGGCGTGTTCGTCGAATCCGGCGAAGTGGAGAGCGATGAACGGCTGCTCCATGACTACCTCTCGCTTGCCCGCCTGACCGAAGTCGATCTCAAAACCCGCCAAATCACCGTCCAGCCCGGCAATTTCTTTTTATAAACAACAGCTTTTCAATCTTAGGAGGTTCAGCCATGACACTCAAGATCGTATCCACCGCATCCGCTCCTGCCGCCATCGGCCCGTATTCGCAAGCCGTGCGCTGCGGCGGGCTCTTGTACACGTCGGGACAGATCCCGCTCACGCCCGCCGGGGAACTGGCAGCAGGCGGCATCGAAGAGCAGACCCGGCAAGTGCTGACAAACCTGCAAGCCGTGCTTGCGGCAGAAGGGGCGACGCTTGCGGATGTGATCAAGACGACGGTGTTCCTGAAGGACATGAACCAGTTCGCCGCTTTCAACGAGGTGTACGCTTCGTTCTTCGACAGCCACAAGCCCGCTCGTTCGACGGTGGAGGTGGCGCGCTTGCCCAAGGATGTTTTTGTCGAAATCGAAGGGATCGCGGCGATACCTGTCGAAACTGGAAGGAATTAAAAATTTTTTTCTAGATATCAAGCGATTTTACCAGTTTAAAGAAGGATTTGACGCACTTATGTGGAATAATACACCAAGTCTTCTAGAGGGTCTAAGTCAAAGGTGGTGAACACAAGTGCAAATTACAGATGTGAGACTACGCCGTGTCAATTCGGAGGGGCGGATGAAGGCGATCGCTTCCATCACCATCGACAACGAGTTCGTCGTACATGACATTCGTGTCATTGACGGCAACAACGGCATGTTCGTGGCGATGCCGAGCAAGCGGACCCCGGACGGAGAATTCCGGGACATCGCCCACCCGATCTCTTCCGGTACGCGCGAGAAGATTCAGGCTGCCGTATTGGCCGAGTACGAACGCGCCGCGACGGAGGAAGAAGTCATTGTTGAAGGAGCCTAATAATGGATTGCGGAGATGAGAGCCGTTTGCCGGCTCTCTTTTCATTTTACCGATAATAGGCTATCATTTTCCGTGGAGATCGAATAACGGAAGGCAGGTCGGCCGATGAAGAGAATGGCGATTGTGCTGGCGGCTGGGCAAGGCAAACGGATGAAATCGAAACTTTACAAGGTTCTCCATCCGGTATGCGGCAAAGCGATGGTAGAGCATGTCATGCATACGGTTCGCAAAGCCTCATGCGAGAAAATTGTCGTCATCGTAGGACACGGAGCCGAGCAAGTAAGAGAGAAGCTCGGGGATGCGGCGGAATATGCGCTGCAAGCGGAACAGCTTGGCACCGGGCATGCCGTGCTGCAGGCCAGATCGCTGATCGGAGCGGAGGAAGGCGTCACGATCGTCATCTGCGGGGACACGCCGCTCGTCACTTCCGCCACGGTGGAAGAAATGATGAAGCGGCATGCCGCGGAGGATGCAGGGGCGACGATCCTGACGGCCGGCATGTCCGATCCGACCGGCTACGGGCGCGTCGTGCGCGGGGCGGACGGAAGCGTCCTGCGGATCGTGGAGCAGAAAGACTGCACGGCAGAGGAAGCGGCGATCCGGGAAATCAACGCTGGCACGTATTGCTTCGACAACCGGAAGCTGTTTGCGGCGCTTGAGCAGGTGACCAATGACAACGCGCAAGGGGAATATTACTTGACTGAGGTCATCGGCATCTTGCAAGCGGGAGGATCGCGCATCGTCGCGCATATGCTCGCAGACCCGGCGGAAGCGATCGGGGTCAACGACCGGGTTGCGCTGGGTGAGGCGGAGCGGCTCATGCGGGCGCGCATCAACGCCGGGCATCAAAGGAACGGCGTTACGCTGATCGATCCGGCGCAGACCTATATCGAGTCCGACGTCGAGATCGGCGCCGACACAGTCATCTATCCGGGCACGATGCTTCGCGGAAGCACGACGATCGGCGTGGACTGCCTCGTCGGGCCGGGCGCCGACTTGACCGACACCGCGCTCGGCGATGGAGTGACGATCCGGCATACGGTCGCAGAGGGAGCGGCGATCGGCGACGCGTGCCAGGTCGGCCCGTTCGCTTATTTGCGTCCCGGGACGAAGCTGGCCGGGCACGTGAAGGTCGGCGATTTCGTCGAGATCAAGAATGCCGAGATCGGGGAAGGCAGCAAGGTTCCGCATCTCAGCTATGTCGGCGACGCGATCGTCGGCAAGGGCGTCAACATCGGATGCGGCGCGATTACGGCCAATTACGACGGGTATAATAAATCTGTAACCGAGATCGGAGATCATGCGTTCGTAGGCAGCAACACCAATCTTATCGCACCTGTGAGAGTGGGCAGCGGCGCGTATGTCGTCGCGGGCTCCACGATTACGCACAATGTGGAGGATAATGACTTGGCCATCGCCAGAAGCCGTCAAGTCAACAAACCCGGCTATGCGGAGAAGATCCGCTCCCGTGCGAAATCGATCAAAGAGCGACAACAAGCGCCAGGCGACGGCCAAGCGTAAAATCCAAGCCGGGAGCCTGGCGGGCCGGGTTCCCGGGCGGAAAGCGGGATGTTGGGCAAGTGTCTTATTATGACGGAAGCTTAAAAATCATTTCGGGCAGTTCCAATCAGCAACTGGCGGAAGCGATCGCGCGGCATATCGGTGTGGAATTGGGAGCGTGTGTCACGAGCCGGTTCAGCGACGGTGAAATTCACTTCCGGCTGGACGAGAGCGTGCGGGGCTGCAATGTTTTTGTCATTCAATCTACTTCGGCGCCGGTCAACGAGAATTTGATGGAATTGCTCGTCATGCTGGATTCGTTGAAACGTGCTTCGGCAAAGACGATCAACGTGGTTATGCCCTATTACGGATACGCAAGGCAAGATCGCAAAGCGCGCTCGCGCGATCCGATTACGGCCAAGCTGGTCGCCAATCTGATCGAGACCGCCGGAGCGCACCGGGTGATCGCCATGGATCTGCACGCGATGCAGATTCAGGGCTTCTTCGACATTCCGGTCGACCATCTGCTCGGCGTTCCGATTCTGGGCGATTATTTTTACGAGAAAGAACTGGACCAGCCTGTCGTCGTCTCGCCGGACCATGGAGGCGTCGTGCGGGCGCGCCGGCTGGCCGACACGCTGCAGGCGCCGCTGGCCATCATCGACAAGCGCCGTCCGGAGCCCAACGTCGTGGAAGTCATGAACATCATCGGCGACGTATCCGGACGCACCGCAATTCTCGTCGACGACATCATCGATACGGCCGGCACGATCGCGCTTGCCGCGGGCGCGCTGAAGGAAGCGGGCGCTAAGGACCTGTACGCCTGCTGCACGCATCCCGTGCTGTCGGGCCCGGCGATCGAACGATTGGAGGCGGCGCCGCTCAAGGAAATTATCGTGACCGATACGATCCCGTTGCGCCAGGATGTGCTCAGTTCGAAAATCAAGGTGCTGTCCGTCGCGCCGCTGATCGGGGAAGCGATCAAGCGGATCCACGAGCAGAAGTCGATCAGCAAGCTGTTCGAGCCGCACGACTGAAGCCGGCGTATTCGCGTTCGCAGCGTTCCTTCACGCGCAGGGCGAAGCCGACTGCCGATCCATGCTGCCGATTTGGTTTAGCGTCCGACTGGCAGGGTAACAATAGGGTATATCGATGAGGAGGTTACCCTGCCATGAACCAGATGACTTTGAAAGCCGACCCGCGTCAGGCTGCCGGCCGCGGCGCGCTGCGGAAGCTGCGTCATAGCGGACGGATTCCGGGCGTCGTATACGGCAAGAGCGAGACGGCGCCGATCCCGATCGCGGTAGAAGCCAAGGAACTGCATGCCCTGCTGCGGTCGCATCCGCATGCGGTGCTGAATTTGGAAATCGCGGGATACGGCAAGCGGAGCGTACTGTTGTCCGAGGTACAGCGGGATACGATGAGCGGCGAAGTTATGCACGTCGACCTTCACAAGATCAATATGAACGAGAGCATCAGGACGTCCGTGCGGCTGGACGTATCGGGCAAGTCGGCCGGAGAGCAGGAAGGCGGCATGCTGCAGATGGTGCTGCACGAGCTCGAAGTCGAATGCCTGCCGAGCGCGCTGCCGGAATCCATCGTGCTGGAGGTGGGCGGCCTGCAGGTCGGCGATAATCTTACGGTAGCGGATGTGGCGCTGCCGGCGGGCGTAAAAGTATTGCATGACCCGGATACGGTGGTCGCCGCCGTGCTCGCACCGCAGAAGGAAATTTCGGAGGATGAAGCCGAAGCGCTGGACGATGCGGCGGAAGAAGGCGAGAAACAGGCAGAATCGGCGCAAATGGTGGAATGAAAAGAAGAGGGCCGTACCTGGAGCGGGGTGCGGTCCTCTCTTTGTGTTCAGTAACCCGGGCGGGAGATGAAGGTGAAATGCTTGCGGCTGTATAAAATTTTGTTGACCCGTACGAAATCTCTGCCATAATAATCGATAAACCCGACGTCGCTGTGAGCGCGTCCTTTGTAAATCTGGATCGGAACTTCGAGCACCAGGTGGTCCAGAAAATGCTGATCTTGGAAAATTAACTGGCCATTCGCATACATGAATGCTCCCCTCTTTCCGATTATGATATGGTAATGTATAGGACACGCAGATGCGGCGAATCGTTGCACCCGCAAAATATATTTTTGTCGCATAATGCGAGCAGAGAGGTTGATAGAGTACGATGCGTTGGATCGTCGGCCTGGGCAATCCCGGCAAAGAATATGAATCGACCCGCCATAATGCGGGCTTCTTCGTCATCGATGAATTGGCCAGACGCTGGAACGCCGACACCTTCCAGAGCAAATGCAAGGCACTGGTCGCGGAAGCGCGCCTGCAGGGCGAGAAAGCCGTATTGATCAAGCCGATGACGTATATGAACCTGTCCGGGGAATCCGTGCGCGCGTTCATGGACTTCTACAAAGCCAAGCTGGAGGATGCCATCGTTGTCTATGACGATCTCGATACGGAGGTTGGCCGGATTCGCCTCCGCTACCAGGGAAGTGCCGGCGGCCACAACGGCATCAAGTCGATCATCCAGCACATGGGCACACAGACATTCAACCGGGTTCGCATGGGCATCTCCAGGCCGCAGCCGGGACACGCCGTCGTCGATTATGTCCTGACGCGGTTCGCCAAGTCGGAAAAACCCGCCGTGGAACGGATGGTGGCGGATGCGGCGGATGCCGTCGAATTCGCGCTGACGCACACGTTCGAGCAGACGATGGCCAAATTCAACGGGCAACCGGGCGGATAAGCGCTTAAAAGGGGCATAATGCGGGCATACTGTGGGGAGCGAACGCGGATGAAGCCGGAATCCGCCGCATATCCCACGGTCAGGAGGCATACATATGGCTGTAACCTACGAATGCCGACACTGCCGCACGCTGCTCGGCCGGTTCGAAGACGGTCAAGTTTCCGAATATCGGCTGGGCTTGCAATTGTTGACCCCCGAAGAGCGAAAGCGTATAATAGCGTATGATTCCAACGGGGACGTAACCGTGAAGGTGATATGCGATTATTGCAGCCAGACGCTCGAGAACAATCCCGAATTGGCGTTACTGTCCAATCCGCTGCAATGAACGCTGCGTCGCCGTGTGTTCCGTTGGCGTGATACGCGCAGGGGCCCTTGGCATGTGCCTGGGCTTTTTTAACGATTCGGGAAGAATGAAATTTGATATTCTTTTCTGAATCGTCTCCGAATAAAAACGCCGTGCTCTGTTCCCGAAGGACGACGCAGTCGTTTTTCTTACGATTCAGAAAGTATAACAATAGCTATCCTTTTCTGAATCGTCTCCGATAAAAACGACATTCTCTGGTTCAGAGAACGACGAAGTCGTTTTTACTTGTCGTTCAGAGTCTGTAAGCTTTACGCTTATTCATTTCTGAATGATTTTCGATTCACCATTGAAAGGGGAAACGTCATGAACCCGCTACTTCAATCGATCGCCCAGGATTCCGACCTGATCAGCGTCATGGACGGCATCCGCGGCGGCATGCGGGAACAACTGGTTGCGGGATTGTCAGGATCGGCACGGCAGGCGGCCATTGCCGGCGTCTACCGGGAGCTGCAGCGGCCGATGCTCGTCGTGACCCATAATATGTATGCCGCACAGAAGATCGCCGACGACTTGCAGGAGTGCCTGCAGGCGGGCGAGGTGCTGCTCTACCCGGCGAACGAACTGATCGCGGCGGAGACGGCGATCTCCAGCCCGGAGACTTCCGCCCAGCGGCTCGAAGTTCTGCTGAGACTGACCGGGGGCTTCCGCGGCATCGTTGTTGTGCCGCTTGCGGGCGTGCGCAGGTTCCAGCCCGATCTGATGACGATGTCGGAAGCGAGCATCGAGCTCCGCGCAGGCGACACGCTGCCGCTGGAAACGTTTCTGCGGTCCATGACGGCGCTCGGCTACGAACGCGTAGACCGCGTCGAGCAGAAGGGCCATATGAGCGTACGCGGCGGTATCGTCGATTTCTTCCCGCTCACTTCCCCGGTTGCGTATCGGGTGGAATGGTTCGACGACGAGATCGATTCGATTCGCACATTCGATCCGGCGGATCAGCGCTCGGTAGAGAAGGTGGAAGCGTATACAATCGGTCCGTGCCGGGAGTCGATCGCGGATGCGCGGAGATTCTCTGCCGCCGCTCAGCATGCGCGGGACTTGCTTGAGAAGCAATTGGAGAAGATGGCGGACCGGCAAGCCAAGGAGCGACTTGAAGCGGAGATTTCCCGGGAAATCGAGTATTTGCGGGAGAACATCTATTTCCCCGAAATATACAAATATATTTCCCTCTTGTATCCGGAACGTCAGACACTGCTTGACTACGTGCCTCGCGATACGCTCGTGTTCATGGATGAGCCGAACCGTCTGTCGGAGACGGCGCGGCAGCTGGAGCGGGACGAAGCCGAGTGGGGCACCCATCTGCTGGGACAAGGGAAGTCCCTGCCCGGATTCGTACTGGCGGTCCCCGCCGAGCAAGTGCTGTTCCCGAAGCAGTTTCAGACAGTCTATCTGAGCTTGTTCGTTCGGCAAATTCCCCATACGCAGCCGCAGAATATCGTGAATTTCGTCTGCCGCTCGATGCAGAGCTTCCATGGTCAGATGAACGTGCTGAAGGCGGAGATGGAACGCTGGCGCAAGAACGGCGCCCACATCCTGATGATGGCAGGCAGTCCCGATCGCGCGGAGCGCATACGTCGCGTGCTGGACGATTACCAGATCGAGACGCCCGAGATTTTGCAGGGGAATTTGCAGAGCGGGTTCGAGATGCCGTCGATCCGGCTCGTCGTCATCACCGAAGGCGAGATGTTCACGCAGAAGCAGCGCAAAGCCCGCCGCGTCGACCGCCATCTGGACAATGCCGAGCGAATCAAGAGCTATACCGAATTGAAGGTCGGCGACTATGTCGTGCACCAGAACCACGGCATCGGCAAGTATCTGGGCATCGGCACGATGGAAGTTGCGGGGATTCATAAAGATTATTTGCACATCCTGTACGCAGGCGGCGACAAGCTGTCCGTACCGGTCGAGCAATTCGATCTTATCCAGAAATACGTCGGGTCGGAAGAGAAGGAGCCGAAGGTCAGCAAGCTCGGCGGCCAGGATTGGAACCGGGCCAAATCGAAGGCGCGCGCTTCCGTCAAGGACATCGCTGACGATTTGATCAAGCTTTATGCCTCCCGGCAGCAGTCGACCGGATACGCCTTCGGTCCTGACACGTCCTATCAGCAGGAATTCGAAGAGATGTTCCCTTACGAAGAGACGACGGACCAACTGCGCACGATACGGGAAATCAAAGCGGATATGCAGACCCCGCGTCCGATGGACCGGCTGCTGTGCGGAGACGTCGGTTACGGTAAAACGGAAGTGGCGGTGCGGGCGGCGTTCAAGGCGGCGATCGAGGGCAAGCAGGTGGCCGTGCTCGTTCCGACGACGATTTTGGCTCAACAGCATTACGAGACGTTCCGCGAACGGTTCGCCGGATACCCGCTGCAGATCAGGGTGCTGAGCCGCTTCCGCACGCGCAAGGAACAGAGCGAGACGATGAAGGGACTGAAGACCGGCACGGTGGATGTCGTCATCGGCACGCACCGGCTGCTGTCCCAGGACATCGTATTCAAGGAGCTGGGACTGCTCATCGTGGATGAAGAGCAGCGGTTCGGCGTGTCCCATAAAGAGAAATTGAAAAAGTTGAAGATGAACGTGGACGTTCTGACGTTGACCGCGACTCCGATCCCGCGGACGCTGCATATGTCGATGCTGGGCGTGCGGGACTTGTCCGTCATCGAGACGCCGCCGGAGAACCGGTTCCCGGTTCAGACCTATGTCGTCGAATACAGCCCGACACTCGTGCGCGAAGCGATTGAGCGGGAGCTTGCGCGGGACGGCCAGGTCTATTATCTGTTCAACCGCGTGCAGGGAATCTATCAGATGGCGGAGCAGATCAGCGCGCTTGTGCCGGATGCCCGCGTCGCCGTCGGCCATGGCCAGATGGCGGAGCAAGAGCTCGAGCGGACGATTCTGGACTTCCTGGACGGCGAATACGATGTGCTCGTCAGCACCAGCATTATCGAGACAGGCGTGGATATCCCGAACGTGAATACGCTGATCGTCCACGATGCGGACAGAATGGGGCTGTCCCAGCTGTACCAGTTGCGAGGGCGCGTAGGTCGGTCCAATCGGATCGCTTATGCCTACTTCACCTATCAGCGGGACAAGGTGTTGACCGAAGTGGCGGAGAAGCGGCTGCAATCGATCAAGGAGTTCACGGAGCTCGGCTCGGGCTTCAAAATCGCGATGCGCGACCTGGCCATTCGGGGGGCAGGCAACCTGCTTGGGGCGGAGCAGCACGGGTTCATCGCTTCCGTCGGGTTCGACATGTATTCGCAGATGCTGGCGCAGGAGATTAACGTGCGCAAGAAGGAGCTGCATGGCGAGGACGCAGTCGTGGACGAGCCGGTGAATACGCAGCTTGATCTGGGCGTAGATGCCTATCTGCCGCCTGAATATATCTATGACAGCATTCAGAAGATAGAGATCTACAAGAAAGTGGCCGGATCGGAGACGCTGGAGGATGTGGCCGAGCTGTTCGACGAACTGGTGGACCGATTCGGAGATCCGCCGAAGGCCGTGCTGAACTTGCTGACGGTCGCGCGGCTGCGGGTATACGGCAAATGCTACGGCATCGAATCGATGATGCGCCGCGGCGACGAGATTGTCATGAAATACGAGGATCGACGGGCCGGCGAAGTCGAGAAGACGAAGCTGAAGGCGCTCGAATCGGAGCTCCAGGGCAGATTGTGGCTGGAACACGGAGCGCAGCAGTTGACGGTCCGAATTCGCGTAAGGGGTCTGGACGAAGATGCGCTGTTGGCGTTGGTAGAACAATTTCTGATACAATACAAGGAAGTCCTAAAATCGAAGGGAGAACTTCAAGATGTTGCACCCTAAACGCACATCGCTGCGCCGGGCGTCGATCCTGGTGCTGACGGCGATGCTGCTGGCCGCGCTGGTTGTCGGTTGCGGCAAGAAGAACGAGAAGCAGGCAAGCGAAATCCCCGGCGCCGGGCAAGGGCAAGTGATCGCCACTTATAAGGGCGGGGAAGTAACGTCAGGGGAGTTCGACAAATATACGGCATTCTTGGAAATTACGGACCCTCAGACCTCCATGTATTTACAAATTCCGCAGTTCAAGGAGTATTTCGTCAAGCAGTTCGCTCTGTATAAGGAATTCTTCGCCCGCGCCACGGATGAGCAGAAGAAGGCGGGGGACGAGCAGGTCAAGCAATTCGAGACGGACTTGAATGACGCGATCGCGCAGAACGCGGAGCTCAAGGACATGATCAAGGAGAAGAAGCTGACGAACGACGAGATGATGAAGATCGTCAAGCTGCTGGCGACCGGTTCGCAAATTCCGCAAGCGAAGTCGGAAGAATTGGCTGCAGCCGTCACCGACGACGAGATCAAGGCGGAATTCGACAAGAATCCGTCCGATTATAACATCGTCACTGTTCGCCATATTTTGGTGGCGACGATGGACACGACTACCGGCGAAGAGAAGCGTACCGATGAGGAAGCGCTCAAGCTGGCCAAAGAAGTGAAGGACAAGCTCGACAAGGGCGGCGACTGGACTGCGCTCGCCAAGGAATATTCCGACGATGGCGGCTCCAAGGAAAATGGCGGCCTGTATGAGAAGCAGGAAGCCGGAGGCTGGGTGGCTGCGTTCAAGGAAGCGGCCAATACGCAGGAGATCGGCAAGATCGGCGAGCCGGTCCAGACGGAGTACGGCTATCATGTCATGAAGGTGGAAGCTCGCGAAGAGGCCAAGTTCGACAGTCTGTCGACCGAGGCCAAGGACGGGCTGAAGCAAGGCATCGTGGATGGCAAGATGCAGACGTACATGGAAGAAGAGGAGACCAATCTCGATATCAAGGTGACGCTGCCCGAAGAACCTTCGGAATCGCCGTCAGCGGCTCCGTCGGCATCTTCAAGCGCTAGCCCGAGTGGCAGCGCCAGCGCTTCGCCGAGCGCATCTGCAAGCCAGTAAGCACTGAATGTTCATAATAGACGTCTCCGGTCGGATCGATTGTCGGTCTGCAGGGGGCGTCTTATTGTTAATCGATCAGCCGGAATTTATAAGTTCACGGCTATGCGTTGGGAGCTGTGGTTGGTTGGAGAGAATAGACGCTGAGGTCGTCTATTCGTCGGATGCGGCGGTTGGTTGGAGGGAAAGATGTCGAAGTCGCTTTAACTTGTTATCGTCCGGATGATGTTGGGTGCGACGGTTGTCGGGGTAAATAGAGGATGTGCTCGGCAAATTGGCGGATTCCTCCAGCGGAGGGCGAACGCATAAGAAAATGGGAGGGGTTGAATACTACACCTACGATTCCATTACGCCTCTTCGAGCGCATGCGTTCGCGATAAAGACCGGCTTGGTGTTCGTGCCGGAGAGTAGCCAGTGGTTACATTATCTAAGAAAGCGGGGCAACAAATACCATGAAAGCAACCGGAATAGTACGCCGCATCGATGACCTGGGTCGTGTCGTTATACCGAAGGAGATTCGCCGTACGCTTCGCATCAGGGAAGGAGATCCGCTGGAAATATTCGTGGACCGCGATGGCGAAGTCATTCTGAAGAAGTATTCGCCGATCGGGGAGCTTGGCGATTTCGCCAAGGAATATGCCGAATCGCTGCACGAGAGCACCGGCCATATTACGATCATATCCGATCGCGATACCGTCATTGCGCTCGCCGGCGCATCCAAAAAGGAATATTTGGAAAAGCCGATCGGATCCTTGCTCGAGACGTGTATGGAGAATCGTAAAATCGTTACCCAGTCCGGGGGAGGCAGCTTCGAGGTTTTGCGGGACAATGGAGAACAATTCAGCTCGTTCGTAGCTGCGCCTATTGTGGCAGGCGGAGATCCGATCGGCACCGTCGTGCTTCTCAGCAAGGAAGAGGGTACGGCCATGGGCGAGATGGAGAGCAAGATGGTGGAGACCGCCGCCGGCTTCCTGGCGAAGCAGATGGAGCAGTGAGCATTGGCGGCAGACGGCAAGAGCTTCCCGAGTGGCGCGGTGAACGCGTTCATTCGGGAAGCTTTTTTGATGAATTTATAAGTTTCACGCCAGTCGGTGGCGCGCGGCGGTCGGTCGCAAGTGAAAAAGGCGATGCAGTCGGCTAATTGGTGGCGTGTGGCGGTTGGTTGGGTGAAAAAGGCGATACAGTCGGCTAAATGGTGGCGTGCGGCGGTCAGATGAGTGAAAAAGGTGATGCAGTCGACTAATTGGTGGGTGCGGCGGTCGGTCGGGTGAAAAAGGCGATGCAGTCGGCTAAATGGTGGGTGCGGCGGTCGGTTGGGGTGAATAGGCGATACAGTCGACTAAATGGCGGGTGCGGCGGTCGGGCGGGTGAAATAGGCGATGCAGTCGGCTATTTGGCGGGTGCGGCGGTCGGATGGGGTGAATAGGCGGAGAGGTCGCCTATTTGCCGTGACGCTATATCGCGCTTGAACACCTAATATGCAGCTTCTCCCTGAAGGTCTCTGGTATCCGTTAGATGTGACCGGAGCCGTTCCAGAGCCGTCCGGAAATGCTGATCTTGGTTAGGCAGTGCAGCGATTCGGAGAACGGAATTCGGATTTAGTGCCCTGGGCTTCTATCCGGAGGGGTTATACGGGCTTCGGGCCAAGCGGCTCTCACTTACGAAAATAGCTCCGGCAAAACGCTCGCATCTGTACGGACTAAGGTACTCAAAGTACCCAACTTCAGCAAAACGCTCGCATCTGCACGGACTTAGGCACTCAAAGTACCCATCTTCAGCAAAACGCTCGCATCTGCACGGACTTAGGTACTCAAAGTACCCAACTTCAGCAAAACGCTCGCATCTGCACGGACTTAGGTACTCAAAGTACCCAACTTCAGCACAATGCTCGCATCTGCACGGACTTAGGTACTCGAAGTACCCATCTTCAGCAAAACGCTCGCATCTGCACAGACTTAGGTACTCAAAGTACCCATCTTCAGCACAATGCTCGCATCTGCACGGACTAAGGTACTCAAAGTACCCAACTTCAGCAAAACGCTCTCATCTGCACGGAGCTAGGTACTCGAAGTACCCATCTTCAGCACAATGCTCGCATCTGCACGGACTTAGGTACTCGAAGTACCCATCTTCAGCAAAACGCTCGCATCTGCACGGAGCTAGGTACTCAAAGTACCCATCTTCAGCACAATGCTCGCATCTGCACGGACTTAGGTACTCAAAGTACCCAACTTTGGAAAAATTCACAGCGGCCCCCAGCAAAGCCCTAGCCATCAGGGTTCTTTCCTCTATTCCGTAAGCGATTGTCCTGACTTCGGGCCGCGCGGCACTCGTTACGAGGGTGAAGTTGGGTTATAATGGCGTAATGTAAGTATGGGTAACGTAAGGAGTCGTAACACCATGTCTACGGAACGAGACCGGCAATCGCAGCCGAAGGCGGGCAAGCTTGTGCTTCAGGGAGCAGCGCTGCTCGGCGGAGCGGCGCTCCTGTCCAAGCTGATCGGCACGCTTCAGAAGATTCCGCTGCAAAATTTGGCCGGTGACGAGGTGTTCGGCTTATACAGCGCCGTATATGCGCTAGCGATCATGTGGATGACGCTGGCTGCGGCTGGCATTCCGACGGCAGTCAGCGTGCTCGTGGCGGAGAGCGAGGCGGATGGCGACACGGCCGGCGCACAGCGCATCGTCCGCTGGTCGCTCGCGCTTCTCTGCGCCAGCGGACTTGCGGCGTTTGCCGTGATGCAGGCATGCGCGCCGATATTCGCAGGGTGGATCGGTGCTCCTGCTGCTGCGGACGCGATCCGTGCGTCGTCGATTGCGCTGCTGTTCGCGCCTGCGGCTGCCGTGCTGCGGGGATGGCGGCAAGGGCAGATGCGGATGGCTCGTCCTGCTATATCGCAAGTCATCGAGCAGACGGCGAGAGTGGCGTTCATGCTGGCCATGCTCGCCGTTGCGATTCATGCCGGCTGGCAGACCGCGGCGACGACGGCAGCGCTGCATGGCGGCCTTGCTGCCGGCGCAGCGGCAGGGCTTGCGGTCATGTTGTGGCCTGCCAAGCGGAATAAAGCAGTGTGGATTCGAACGGGCGAGGCGAAGGAGCGTCGCCACAATGGAAACAACGGAAACAACGGAAACAACGGCAATAATGGCGACAATGGAGACGACGGCAATAATGGTGCTGCGGGGCCGACCAGGCGCAAGCTGCATTTGCCAAAGTCCGGCAAATCGTTGATCCGCCGCATCGTCGGAGTTGCGCTGCCGGTGGCAGCGGCCTCGATCGTGGTCCCGCTGTTCGGGTTAATCGACGCGTTCACCATTCCACGGCTCTTGCAGCAAGAAGGAGTTCAACCGGCCGTCTCGATCGCCCAATTCGGCGTGTACAACCGCGGCGTCGCACTGCTGCAGCTCGTGCTCATGGCCGCCTCCGGCGCGGCTGCCGCACTCGTGCCCGCGCTGACCGCGGCGCGCAAGCAGAACGCTGACGCGGCAGCAGCGACCGCAACTGCGGCACAGGCGTCCTTAACGCTGCGGCTCGCGTGGTGGTTCGGCGGAGCGGCCGCGATCGGGCTGGCATTGCTTGCCTCGCCGATCGATGTCGCGCTGTTCGCCGACGAAGCGGGCAACGCCGCGATCCGGCTGCTGGCGCCGGCCGCCATCTTCGGCACGCTGCAGGCTGTCAGCAGCGGATTGCTGCAGGGGCAGGGCGATCTGCGCGGCCCTGCCGTTAATCTTGCCGCCGCCGCCGTGCTCAAGCTGGCGCTTAACGTGCTGCTCGTGCCGATGAGCGGCATCGAAGGCGCGGCCGCGGGCATGGTCGCCGCTTACGGCGCCGCCGCGCTGCTCAACGCGCTGTCGCTGCGTCAGCGGCTTGCCGTGCCGCCCATGCGCCTGGCGACCGCCTGGCGCCCCGCCGCCGCCCTTGCCGTCATGACGGCGGCGGTGGCGCTCGCCGCGCTGACGCTGGGCTCGCTCGCGCAGGGCCTGCCGGCCCGTGCCGGGGCGCTGCTCGTCGCGCTGCCCGGCACGGCGGTCGGCGGGCTGACGCTCGCCGCCGCCCTGGTCGCCGCGGGCGCTATCGGCCCGCAGCAATGGCGGGAGCTGCCGGGCTGCGCCCCCGGCTCCCGCATGGACGCCTGGATGCTGCGCCTCTACACGCTCGCGCGTCGCCGCCAGGCGTCCGAAACCCCATCATCGCGGGAAGGATGATCGCTCACATGAACCCAATCACCATCGCCGTCGTCGGCCTCGGCTCCGGCGGCGAAGACCAGCTCACGCTCGGCACGCTTAAGACGCTCGAACAAGCCTCGCGCCGCTACGTTCGTACCGCCGATCACCCGGCTGTGCACGACCTGCGTGCCAGAGGCGTCATTTTCGACGAATCGTTCGACGCTCTCTACGAGCAGCATGATGACTTTGAACGCGTATACGAGGCGATAGCAGCCGCGCTGCTCGCCGCCGCGGGAGCCGGTCATGCTCCATTGCCGCCGCAGCCATCACAAGCACCACAAGCAACCCAACCATCGCAGCCAGCGTCGCCACCGCGGCCATCGGCGACGCTGTCGCCCGGCCAAGCCGCGGCAGAAGCGGGAACAACATCGTCACAGCCGTCTTCGCCACAGCCGCCAAGCGACATAGCGACGGAACCGTCGCTGCCCGGCCATCCGCCATCGCCCAATATCGCCGCCGCCGAGTCAGCCACCATCGTGTACGCTGTTCCCGGACACCCGATGGTCGCGGAGCGCTCCGTCGTGCTGCTGCGGGAGCGAGCCGCGGCGGCCGGCATCCCGCTGCGCATCCTTGGTGGCGAGAGCTTCCTCGACCAGGCCTTTGCGCGCCTTGGCTTCGATCCGATCGAGGGCTTCCAGCTGCTCGACGCCTCGCGACCGATCACGCGCGAGCAATTGCGGCCGGGGATGCATACGCTGATCGGGCAAGTTTACGATGGCTTCACCGCATCCGAGACGAAGCTGTCGCTCATGCGGGCGTACCCGGATGACTACCCTGTCGTCGTCGGACAAGCGCTCGGCGTTCCGCACAGCGAGAACGTCCGCACTGTCCCGCTGTATGATCTCGACCGCCTCGGCGACTACGGGAATCTCACGCTCGTTTACATCCCTGCGGACCACGACCCCGCTCTTCGCCGGCATTCCTTCGAGCGGCTGCATGAGATCGTCGGCATTCTCCGCAGCCCCGGCGGCTGCCCGTGGGACCGGGAACAGACGCACCAGTCGATCCGCAAGAACTTCATCGAAGAAACGTACGAAGCGATCGAGGCGCTCGATCTGGACGACCCCGACGGCATGAAGGAAGAGTTCGGCGACGTCATCCTCCAGGTGCTGCTGCACAGCCAGATGGAGGAAGAGACCGGCGCGTTCGACGTTTATGATGTGCTGGCCGAGCTGAACGACAAGCTGATCTTCCGTCACCCGCATGTGTTCGGCGGCGAAAACGCCCGGGATGCCGAGGAAGCGCTGCGCAACTGGGAGCAAATGAAGGCCGAGGAGAAGCGCCTCCGCGGCAAGCCGGAGCGTACGTCCGTGCTGGACGGCATCCCGAAGGATCTGCCCGCGCTGCCCCGGGCGCACAAGCTGCAGAAGAAAGCGTCGAAAGTCGGCTTCGACTGGCCCGATCTCGAAGGCGTGATCGCCAAGATCGAGGAGGAGCTCGGGGAGCTTCGGGAGGCTGCCGCGAACGAATCGCCGGAACGTCGCCTAGAAGAGTTGGGAGATTTGCTGTTCGCCGTCGCGAACGCCGCCAGATTCCTGGATGCCGATCCTGAGGAGGCGCTGGCCGGCACCAACCGCAAATTTGCCGAGCGATTCTCTTATATCGAAGACCGGCTGCGTATGAGTGGACGAAAATTTGACGAGACTGACTTAATAGAGATGGAAGCGTGGTGGCAGGAAGCCAAGCATGACAGGTCATAGCCGCCCGATGAATGGCCCCGAATCCTGGTACCTTAGTCCTGAATTCGCCGAAAACCCGCTATTTTCACCGAAATTCGAGAAAAATTTTGTTTTGTCGGCAGGATTTTTTTAACAAGGGGCCGAATAGTATTCATCGTGCTTCATCAAACAAAGCTGTTGCCCGTCGCAATTCGGGCGGCAAGTTATCAAATGATACTAGGAGGAATAACGAAACATGAACAAGACTGACCTGATCAACAACATCGCAAGCAAAAGCGGTTTGACGAAGAAAGATGTCGAATCCGTACTGAACAGCTTCGTAGGCGAAGTGGAGAGCGCGCTGGCTTCCGGCGACAAAGTGCAGCTGATCGGATTCGGCACTTTCGAAACCCGCTCCCGTTCCGGCCGCGTAGGCCGCAACCCGCAAACCGGCAAGTCCATCGAAATCCCGGCTTCCAAAGTTCCTGCGTTCAAGGCAGGCAACAAGCTGAAAGACGCAGTCAAGTAAGCATCATGCGCCTGGATAAGTTTCTGAAGGTGTCGCGCCTCATCAAGCGTCGCACCGTTGCGAAGGACGTGTCCGATCAAGGGCGCGTCCTTCTCAATGGCAGGGAAGCCAAGCCGAGCGCTGTCGTCAAGCCGGGGGACGAGCTCGAGATCGGCTACGGCCAGAAGATCCTCACCGTTCGGATCGAACGGCTCACGGAGTCGGCCAAGAAGGAAGACGCCGAAGGCATGTACACGGTGTTGAAGGAAGAGTACCGCAAGCCGGAAGGGCCTTCTTTTCCGTAAATTTCGGCCGGCGGCCGGCGTGCGGGCGAACAGACGGACGTCATGACAATTCCATCTACGGAGCTCGGCGCCGCTTGTTAAGCGGCGTTTTTGCATATTGCTTTTATATATCGATCGTTGATTACCTATCGCACAGATGGAGAGGAGAATGGCGGACAGATGGCAGACGATCGGACTTGGGAAGTCTGGGTTGGCGCTTACGCGGAGGAGACGCAAGTCGGCATCACGCGGCTGGAGCTGAACGGGCAGACGGGAGAGCTTGGCAAGACGGCAGAATATGGGGGAATCGAAAACCCTTCGTTCTTGGCGCTGGGCTGTGGAGGGAAGGTGCTGTATGCGGCGAGCGAGACGGCGGAGGTGGAAGGGCAGCCCGGCGGGCGCATGATCGCGTATCCGGTCGAGACCGGTACGCGCAAGCTGTTGTCTGGCTGGGAACGGCTTACGCATGGCGCAGCGCCTTGCCATGTGTCGCTGGACTCGGCCGGGCAGTGGCTGGCCGTCGCCAATTACAACGGAGCGGCAGTGACGCTGTACACGCTTGAGCCGGACGGCAAGCCGTCGGACGCCGTCGTGCGGCTGCGCCATGCCGGCTCCGGCCCGAATCCGGCGCGGCAGGAAGCGCCGCATCCTCATTCCGCGTACTTCGATCCCGCGGATGGCCGCTGCTTGTACGTGCCGGATCTGGGCCTCGACCGGGTCATGATCTACGAGAAAGGCGAAGACGGCACCGACTGGACTTCGATAGGCGCGGCGTCGCTGGCGCTAGGGGACGGTCCCCGTCATCTGGCCATCCACCCTGCGGACGAACAAGTCTATGTCGTGAACGAGCTCGCCAGCAGCGTCACCCGGTTTATCCGCCGCGGGCCGGGCAAGCTGGAGCGCCAGGAGACAGTGTCGACGCTGCCTTCCAACTTCCAGGGCGAAAGCTGGTGCGCGGAGATCGTCGTATCGCCGGACGGGCGCTTCGTCTACGCTTCCAACAGAGGCCACGACAGCATCGCGGTCTTTCGCGTTGAAGCGGGCACTGCGTCAGCATCACCGCATATCGGTACCAACGGCCCAGACACATCGGAGTTTGCACCGCTCATGAACACCGGTATCGAAAGTATCGGCGCAACGTCGCCCGGCTCGCTCATCCCGGCCGGACACGTCAGCACCCGCGGCCGTACGCCGCGGAACTTCGCGATCACCCCGGACGGCGCCTGGATGATCGCGGCCAATCAGGACACGGACAATCTCGTCGTGTTCCGTATGGATGCCGCCTCCGGGTTGCCGATCTACCACGGAGTCGAAGTTTCGGTCGGCAAGCCGGTGTGTGTGCGGATCGCAGCGATGGGCGGGAATTAAGGCGAAAATTGTTCTAACTCGGTCCGGAGAGCGGTGGATGGGGTGGAGCAGCGTCGAAAATTGCCCTAACTCGGTCCGGAGAGCGGTGGATGGGGTGGAGCAGCGTCGAAAATTGCCCTAACTCGGTCTGTGGAGCGGCGAATGGGTGGAGTAGCGTCCAAAATCGCTCTAACTCGGTCTGTGGAGCGGCGAACGGGATGGAGTAGCGTCCAAAATCGCTCTAACTCGGTCTGTGGAGGGTAGTGTCAAGAGGTTTGTGTAAATATCTTTTAAGGTTTGTAGGGTATCCATTGGGACAATGGATATGATTGGCTTTCAGGGTTCAGGGGGGATCCCTCCTGAAAAAAATCCCCTTTCATTTCCAGTTGTCAAAGTGCTGCTTTTTTATTTGTGCCGCTTGTGGATAACTGGCTTCACATACAGATGATGCCGGCTTACCCCTGGGGATACTTTTCATCAAACAT
>Ga0206106_100531_pt1 | contig 23278 bp, 18 predicted proteins | sample 1B1ome_FD_148677 | JGI IMG/M metagenome (GOLD analysis project Ga0206106, IMG submission 148677) | Enriched microbial communities from leaf-cutter ant dump, University of Wisconsin, Madison, United States - 1B110A | ecosystem: Environmental > Terrestrial > Nest > Insects nest > Nest dump | place... | reverse complement strand
CTAGGTTGTGTCTACGAATTCTTGGCGATAATGAAAGCTGAGACGATACAAATGGCAGAGAAAAAAGAGCGAGCGAGTTTGTCGTAACGGGTGGCAATTCGCCTGAATTGCTTGAGTTTATTGAAGAAGCGTTCAATGCGGTTTCTGCCTTTGTAGCGGAGTTTGTCGTAATAGAGCTTTTTGCTACGGCTAGAAATGGGAGGAATCACGGGCTCAATGCCGTCTATGAGGAGTCGCTCACGAATCCGATCAGCATCATAGCCTTTGTCAAGAGAAGCGGCTTCAAGAACGTTGTCTTCATCAAGGCTCTCATAGAGCACTTCGAACTGGCGGCCATCATGAGCGTGGCCTTCGGTTAGATGGAGGGCGACGGGAGAGTTTTCGTCGATGGTGGCTGCGTGGATCTTCGTGCTAAATCCCCCGCGAGACCTTCCCAAAGCCTGGCTACTTCCGTTTTTTTTGGTGCTCCAGCTGCGTGTGGATGCGCTCTGATCGTCGTCGAATCCATCAGCAAATCCCGAGCTTCGGCAAACGGTGCTTTGCTGAGTTCCGCCCATAGTCGACGCCAAACGTCTCGCTTTGCCCAACGGCTAAAGCGCATGTAAACGGCCTTCCACTTCCCAAGCTCTGCGGGCAAGTCCCGCCACGGCGTTCCGGTGCGATTGAGATACAGAAGCGCCTCAAGAAATGCGCGATCACTCATTTTCCCAGGCGCTCCAGCCCGTGAATGCTTTGCCGCTGCTATCGCCTTTTCCAGCTTCTTCCAAATCTTGTCGCTGATCATGGTTCTCTCTTGGGACTTTGACATTCCAAGTTTTCACCATATCTCCAAGATTTTAAAAAGCTTTCTCTTCAAAATTCGTGGACACAACCTAGTGCACCGCGCCCATCCAGCCGTCGCCGCACGGGCCGCCGCCGACGGGGATTTCGATATTGGAAACCACTTCCCCCCGCATGTTCACAACCGGGTGATAAAACCGGGAAAGCTGTTCGGAAGCATCGTCCACGTAATGGCCGATGAACGTCCGCCGCGACCGGTCGCCGCTCCGGTTCGGGCCGGAGCCGTGAATGAGGTTGCCGCTGAAGAAGACCGTCTCCCCGCGCTTGACCGGGACGGGAATCGGTTTGGTCTCCCGCGGGAAACGGCTGATATGGCTGTCCCCGTAGTTGAGCCACCGTTCCTCCTTGGATTCCGGGCAATAGATTCCCTCCTTGTGGGAGCCGGGGACGACCCAGAGGCAGCCGTTCTCCTCATCCGCGCTGTCGATCGGCGACCAGGCGGCAATGCAGGTGGCCGGTTTGGCCAGCAGATAGAAATTATCCTGGTGCATCCCCTGTCCCTTCGCCCCCGGGGGCTTGTAGTAGTACATCGTCTGCGCCCCGAGCGCCGGGCGACCCAGCAACCCTTCCAGCACCGCCGCCACGCGGGGATGGGTGAACCATCCCATCACCTTTTCGCTGTAACGGTGCGGTTGCATGGCGCGGACCTGGAATTTCGTTTTATCGACCTCCCCATACGAAGCCCCTTTGCCGAAAACCGCCTGATCGTTCCATTTGAATTCCTCGAAAAAATGCTCAATCTCCGCGAGTTCCTCTTCCCGAAAAAGACCGGATACGATGCAGTAGCCTGCCTCGTCAAATTGTGCCTTTTGCCCGGGGGAAAGGAGAGTCTCCTGAGAATCAGTGATATTCATCATGGCGAAAAGATGCCTCACTCTGCCTGAAAACAGAATGGAACATCTGCCCGTTTCCCTGTAATATCTTCTCATGTCACGGATTCCACCCGAACATCCCCGGACACCCACCTTCATCGTCCGGGGTGGCGAGATGCGTCAGGGCGGCGATTACGCCAACCGCCGCTCGCTCGGCAGCGGGGACTGGCTGCTCATTTATACCATGGGCGGCTCCGGCCATTTCGTCACCCGGAAGGGAACGCTGAAAACCGGCCCCGGCGATGTCACCCTCTACGCCCCGGATGATTATCAGGAATACAGCACCGACGAGGAGGCGGGGCAATGGCATCTTCTCTGGACGCATTTCCCGGCGCAGACGCGGATCGCCCCCTACCTTCAGTGGCCGATCGGGGAGCACGGGATGCGGCGCCTTTTCCTCCCTCCCGGGGAGAACCGGAAGGAAGCGGCGGCGGCGCTCCGGCGGCTCATCCATCTCTCCGGGAGGACCAGCCCGGGGTATCCCGAGCTGGTCTCGAACGCGCTGGAGGCGCTCCTGCTCTGGATTCATCTCTCCCGGGGAAGCCAGCCGCGGGAGGCGGACCCGCGGGTGCGCAAGGCGATTGATTACCTGACGACACACCTCCACCAACCCTTCGACCTCAACCACCTGGCCCGCTACTGCGGCGCTTCCGTCTCCCGGCTCTCCGCGCTCTTCAAGGCGCACCTGAACACCTCGCCGCTCCAGTTTCAGGAACATTACCGGATGCAGTACGCCCGGGAGTTGCTGCGGCGCACCACCCTTTCCATCGCGGAGATCGCCGCGGACGTCGGCTACCACGATCCGTTTTATTTCTCCAGCCGCTTCCGCCGTCATCACGGCAGGAGCCCGAGCCGGTTCCGGCGCGATCCGGACCCCTCCCGCCCGCCGGGAAGCCTCGACACCCCGGGGCGGAACTGGTAGAGGGTGCCCCCCACGCTTTTCATTTCCACGCCCACGCCCCACACCCACGCCCGCCCGCTCATGTCCACACCCCGCCTCCCGTTTGAACTTCAGGCCGTCGCCTCCGGTTCGCGGGCCCGTGCCACCACCTTTCACACGCAGCATGGCCGGGTGGAAACGCCGCTTTTCATGCCGGTCGGCACGCAGGCGACCGTGAAGGCCCAGCTTACCTCCACACTGGAGGAGAGCGGAGCCTCCATCCTCCTCGCCAACACCTACCACCTGTTGCTGCGGCCCGGGCCGGAGGTGTTCCGGCGGCTGGGCGGCATTCACCGGTTCATGGACTGGGGTCATTCCGTGTTGACCGACTCCGGCGGCTTCCAGATTTTTTCCCTGCCACACTCCCGTTCCATGGGAGAGGAGGGGGCGCTTTTCCAGAGCTATCTCGATGGCCGCCGCATCCTGCTCAGCCCCGAGGCAAGCATTGAAACGCAGTTGGCCATCGGCAGCGACATCATGATGGCGCTCGACCAGTGCATCCCCTCCACGGCGGATGCAGGCGCTGCGCGCGCGGCGCTCGGCATCACACACCGGTGGGCCGCCCGCAGCCTTGCCGCCCGGGGCGACTCTCCGGCGGCCCTCTTCGGCATTGTGCAGGGGGCGCTCTTCAAGGATTTGCGGCGGGAGAGCGCCGCCGTCCTGTGCGAAATGCCCTTTGATGGCATGGCGATCGGCGGGCTGGCCGTGGGCGAGAGCAAGAGCGAACGCGAAGACCTCTGCGCCTTCACCGCGGAGCTTCTGCCGCGGGAGAAGCCGCGTTACCTGATGGGGGTGGGCACGCCGGTCGACCTGCTCGAAGCGGTTCACCGGGGGGTCGATCTCTTTGACTGCATCATCCCGACACAGGTGGCGCAACGGGGCGGGGCCTTCACCTCGCGCGGTTACCTGCAACTGCGGCGCGGCGTCTACAAATTCGCCGACGAACCGCTCGACCCGGAGTGCCCGTGCGTCACCTGCCGCCGGTACAGCCGCGCTTATCTCCACCACCTCACCAAATGCGGGGAGACCCTCGGCTGGCAGCTCATCGGCCAGCATAACCTTCATTTTTACCAGCGGCTGATGCGGGAAATCCGCCAAAGCATTCTCGAAGACCGCTTCATGGCGCTCTATCACGCCCGGCGCGAGCAGCTCCACAGCGACGATCTCGACAACCCGGTGCGTCATCAGAAGCCGAAGAAGCGGCGACCCACCACGCTGGGCGATTACGAAGTGCACATCGCCCATGAAGGGTTTGCGAGCATCCGCCACCGCCCTTCGGGAGAGATCATGCACTCGCGCATTCCCCCGCACGTGGAGGCGGAGGCGCTCTACGTCGGCCAGTCCGGACTGGCGCGGCGGCTCGACCCGGAATGGAACGGCGGGGGGCCGCTGGTGCTCTGGGATGTCGGCCTCGGCGCGGCGGCCAACGCCATGGCGGCCATTCATTGCTATGAGGCGGCCGCGGCGCAAGGGCCCGTCCGCCCGATGCACGTGATCAGCTTCGAAAACGATCTCGATTCCCTGCGGCTCGCCCTTTTGCATGTCGGCCAGTTTCCCTACCTCGGCCACGCCGCGCCGGGGGCGCTCGCCCGGGAGGGGCGGTGGCGGTCGAAAACGCACCCGGGCCTGCAATGGAGCTTGCTGGAGGGCGATTTCCTCCGGACCCGGGACACCGCCCCGGCTCCGCCCGAGCTTCTCTTTTTCGACATGTTCTCCGGGAAAACCAGCGGCGAACAATGGACTCCGGAGGCGTTCCGGCAGCTCTACGGTGTCTGCTCCGGGCGTCCGGCGGAGCTTTTCACCTACACCTGTTCCACGGCTGCGCGGGGGAGCCTGCTCGCCGCCGGGTTTTACGTGGCGAAGGGGCGCTCCGTCGGCCTCAAGGAAGAGACCACCGCGGCGATGACGCCCGAAGCGGTGGCGATCTCCCCCTTGCGCGATCGCCTGTTGCCGCCGGAATGGATCGCCAAATGGAAACGCTCCGGAGCCCGTTACCCCGCCGCGCTGGACGAAGCGGGCCGGGGAGCCTACGAAATTGCCATTCTCGAACACCCGCAGTTTGCCCCGCTGCTGCGGGAAGTGTAAAAGGAAGCGAGCCCAAAACCACCACAACCCCGAGATCACCGGGATCACCGGGACCAAAGCCCATGCCTTCATCCGACACTCCCGAACCGCTTCGTTTCGCCTCGCAACTCTATCTTCAGGCTCCCGCCGGGAAAGTCTGGGAAGCGCTGGTGGACCCGGCGGTCGCCTCGCTCTACTACCTCGCCCCGCTCCTCTATCCGCTCAAAAAGGCGGGCGGACAGGTCGCCTATGGCAACGGGGAGAGCGTGATGATTTCAGGGATCATCCTCGACCACCGGCCCGGAGCCGCCCTCCGCCATACCTTCGCCTTCATGCAGCCCGACGGCACCCGGGGGAGCGAATCGACCGTGCTCTACGATCTGGAGGCGATCGGCGAGGAACTCACGCTGCTGCGCCTCGTCCATGGCGGTTTTGAGGGGGGAGACCAGGGCGATTTCGAGAGCATCTCCAGCGGTTGGCCCGTCATCCTGAGTAGCCTCAAGACCTTGCTGGAAACGGGCCGGCCGCTGCAATGGCCCCGCCGCCTCCCCGGCCACGCGCAGGTCGGCCCCAACGCCGCCGCCTCCGGGGTCCGCTGAACCCCCTGCGGCGCGGTTCCGGCCTCCTGGTCTATGGCCGGAGGATCACCGTCGGGTAGAGATCGGGGCGGTGGTTGGGTTCCTCCGCTTCCAGATCAGTCAGCGCCCCCTTGCGGTAATCCCCGTCGTTGTCGCTTGTGATGACGGCGAATCCGAAGCGGGTTCCGGGTTCGAGCGGGATCGGGTTGAGATCGGCAAGCGGCAGCGCGATCTCGTAAAAGGTGACGCCATCCTCCAGCCGGTGGCTGGCCGCGCGGGCGTTGGCCACCAGACCGGAATCCAGGAACGCAAGCTGCCGCTCCGGGGCCACATCGCGGAAGACGCGGGTTTCCTTCAGGTCCGACCAGATCTGGAAGCTCTGGTCATCGGGGCCATAGCCCGTCCGGTGGCTGCGCCGCGCATCGGCCCAGCCGTCGAAGTAAACCTGCACGCTGTCCCCGCGCCAGGCGTGCAGATGGCTCTCGAACGGATGGTGTTTGTCATCGCGCACCCGGAAGGCGAGGTAGAGATTCTTTTCATCCCACTTGGCATAGGCCCGGGCGGAGAAATCGGCATCGCCGCCCCATTCCACCGGGTTATTCCGGTAATGGAGCATTTTCTCATGGCTCAGGCCGTACGGCCCGTAGCGGAGAGAGCGTTCCAGCGGCCACGATGCCGCGTCCTTCCATTCTTCCGCCTTGCCGGTGAAGCTCACGGCGATCTTCGAACGGGGCCACTCCCGGGTGCGGATCGCCACTTCCAGGGAGCGCGTGGCGTTTTCGGAGACAAGCTCCAGCGTGCCGCCAAGGGATGCCGCGACGGGGGAGAGCGCCTTGTTCCACGGTGCCTCCATGGTGATGCGCGCATCCTCCTCCAGCAACACCTTGCCCTTCCGGTCCCTGAGGCGCAGCTTCCCCTCGAAGGGGCGGGAACTCCCGTTTTCCACCCGCAGGGCGATCTTCTCCTCCGGGGTCACCTCCAGCCAGGCGTGGAGCGATGCCCCCGGGTCGGCAAGGCCGCACTCCACGAGCCGGGCCATGAAAGCTTCCATGGAATTCTCCGGCCCTTCGATGAAGACCGGGAAGGGGCTCAGGCGCAGTTCCTTGCCGAGCGGGTGACGCCCGCCCATGAAGTCGCGGTAATGCAGGCCGGGAAAGGCTTCCGCGAGCGGGGCGGTATGAAGGATGGGGCCTTCCTCCCCGCCGGTATCCACCTCCAGCCGGTGTTGCCAGAGCACCGCCACGGGCTGGTGCTTTTCGTTCTCAAAAACGTAGCTGCGGCAATCGTAGCCGAGCAGCGGGGAATGGCGGAACTCCGCGTTGCCGAGGAGATTGCCCAGCGTGTTGGCCGCGAAGACGGACGCCATCGGCGTGTAGTCGATGTCGCTGTAGGCGTTGATCCGGTAGCCCCAGTCCACGTCGAGCTTCACACGGTCCCCGTACTTGAGGGCCACGAGCCAGCTTCTGGCCGTGTAGGCGGCGGCCATCCGTTCGCCCCAGCCCATGAAGTAGGAGAGGGGGCCGGCGCGGTAGCGGTCGCTGCTGCATCCCTTGTGGACGTTGAGATCCCAGTCGGGAATGTGGTAGTTCTGATGGTAGATTCCTTCGGTAAACCAGACGTCTCCCTTGAATTTCTGCGCGTCGAGGATGCCCAGGAACTGCGCTGTCTCCGCGTCGCGGTCGGGCTCCTCCGGTCGGGCCCGGTAGGGGTGGATCGCCACGATGTCGAAGATTTTTTCCTCTCCCGCCGCTTCAAGCTGGGTGCGGATGAAGGCCATCCCCGCGCCCGAGTACATGTTGGAAGGGTCGCTGCCGATGATGAGCGCATCCGGGTTGGCGCGCAGCACCCCCCGGCGCGCCGCGGCGAGCGCCCGGTTCATCTTGCGCATCGCCGGGAGGTTGTCGATATACGGGGGCAGCGGGGGTTCGTTGTTGAGCTTCCAGTAGCGGGTGTCGAGGTTGCGGCTGGCCTTTTCGAAAGCGAGCTTTTCGATCTCCCCGAGCTGTTCCTCGCTGAGGTCGAACCCGTCTCTCTGGCTCCATTTCATGGCGCGAAACCCGTCGCCGGAATCGAAGATGGAACTCAGGCGCAGGATGCCCTGTTCATCGAGCGCGGCATGGAAAGCGGGGTGGTTCGGGTCGAAGAGGATGACCGATCCGATCCCCGTCCGGGCGAAGAACGCCGCGTCGCGACGCCATTCCGGGTAACGGTCGCTGAGATGGGCGGCGAAGATGTTCTTGTGCCGGTGTTGGTTGGAGAGGAAGGGGAGCACGGTGAAGCGATCGGCATCGCGGGTGCGCAGGCCCGCTTCCGTGCGGATGTCGAGTTCATAGGTGTAAATGCCGGTGGAGAGTTCATCCGCCCAGGGGAGGGGGATGGCGGCTTCTCCCTGTGCGTCGAGTTTAAAGGGGAGGGTGCCCCGGTCGGTTGTTTCATCAAAGAAGTTGCGTTCGCGGATGGTGACGGTGCCCCGGGTGCCCGGTTCGCTCCCCTGGACGAGCAGGCGGGCCTCCGGCTTCTCCCCCGGTTCCCAGAGGCGGCCCCGCTGGCCCCCTTCCAGCCGCGCGCTCACGGCCTTGGTGGAAAAGGGGGTCGCCGTCCCGCCCTCTTCAAGCTGCACGGAATCGACATAGACCCACCCTTCCTCCTTCGGCGAATGATGACCGAAGCCAATGGAGAGGAACGGATCGGGAGCCTGAAAAGTGAAGGTGTGGCGTTCCCATCGGGCGGAGATCGGAATCTGTTTCCAGACCGGGAAGGTGCTGGTGACAAAGCGCCCCTGCACGTTGATCGCGAGCCGGGCGTTCGGGACCGGGCTGCGGGCGTAGAAGCTGAGGGTGTACGTTTGCCCGGTGGTGACGGGGATGGCAAAGGTGGCCGCCTGCACGGGGTCGAGCCCCGGTTCGCTCCAGAGCGCGAGGGAGCGTCTCCCGGTGTGGGGCGCTTCGGGAGAGGTCTCGTAGAGGGTCTCGCGTTTGGAGGGCGCGGGCATCCGCCCGAAGGTGTTCCAGCGCCAGTAGCGGAATCCCGCCTCGAAACCCGGGTTCTGGACAAGGTTGCGGCTGGCGTTGTAGTCCGGCATGCGCAGGCGGTCCGCCTTGAAGAAATCGACTCCGCCAAAGGTTTCCGCAGAAGCCTCCACGGGGGCCGGTTCCGGCAGTTCGATCTCGTAGGTGAGCCGGTTCCCGCTCCAGTTGAAGATCAGCTCGAAATGGGGCGGGGTTCTGCCGACGAGGTTGGTGTCGCTCAGCGCGAAGCTCATTCCTTCGCCCGGGTGAAACGTCACTTCCCGATGGGGCTCCCCGGCGTGGAGGCTTACGGAATCGCGAATGCCGGTGGCGATCCGCTCGCGTTCGCCGGGCGGTTTGCGTTCGATCTCCACGAACGTCTCCCCATAGCGGACGCTGCTCCCCGCCAGCTCATGGCGCGGGAGGTGCATGCGCGAGCCGTGGTCGATCCATTCGCGCACCGGTTCCTCAAGTTCGTACTCCATGCGCACCCGTGCCCGCCCCTCCGGGGTGAGGGTGATCTCGTAAACAAACGGGAAGGGATCGCGCCCCGGAGGCGTCACCATGGCGCTGAATCGGGTGGTCCGGGCCGGTGTGTCCACTTCGAGCCGGGGGTCTTTCATTTTCGCGGGGGTGAGAAACTCCGGCTTCCCCTTGTAGTGAAAGTGGACGAAGAGGTCCGCGGTCGCCCCGCCGGGCGTCACGAGGTTGAGCACGCCGTCGCGCCGCATGGTGAGCCGCCATTCGCCGCGGCGGATGGAGCCATCGGGCTCAAACGTCGCGGGAGGCGGCTGGGCAAGGAGGCTGGCAGGGCAAAGGATCAGGGCGGCGGCGAGGGCCACCCCGGCGAGATGCAGGAATCGGGTGATCATGGTTCGAAGGGAGGGAATTGAGTGAGGGCGCGGTCGAGGATGCGGATTTCAAGAATCTCTCCCCGGAAGAAGGGGCGGCTGGCCGCGCCGATATAGCCGATCTGAAGGTTGCCGTTTTTCCGCGGCTGGATCGCCACCCCCTCCGGGCGGCCTTCGGCCACCTGGTTTCCGTTGATGTAGAGGTGGGTGAATTCTCCGTCGTAGGTCGCGGCGATGTGCATCCACTCCCCGGCGGGAACCGGCTCCGGCGAGCGGGTGCCAAACTCGCGATCGCCGCAGGCCACCAGCCACTCGATCCGCCCGGAGGAGCTGATGGCGAGGCGGAAACCCGATTGCGGATACTCGGTGTAGCTGAGGATGCCGAGGGATTCCCCGTTCCAGTCCGGGGCGATCCGCACGGTTGCCTCCACGGTGATCTCCCCCCTGGCAAGGGAGACCGGTTCTTTCGGACCCGAAGGCACCCAGCTTGAAGCCCCGTTGAAGACGAGCGCCCGCCGACCGCCGGGCGCGGGCGTCCAGAGCGTTTCCGAGGGTTGCTCCTCGCGCTTGTGGAGATGGATCTGGTGCGGGCCGTGGTCGATCACCTCTTCGCGGCCTTCTTCGTTTTGCCGGAGTTCGTCCAGCTTCCAGTGCGCCTGGAGCGATGCATCCGGTTCGGAGGCCGGGGCCGCGCTCAGCGCCGCGGCGATCAGGGGGAGGATGAGGCGTGCTTTCATAAAGGAAAAGGGAGGTTCTTACGGGTTCGGAGCCCAGGGAGCCTTGCTGGCATCCAGGGGGATGTCGGCGAGCGCGCGACCTTCCACATGACCATCAAAGAAGAGAAGGTTGGCGCGGCCGAAATGGGAGAAACGCAGGTTCCAGTTGGGCCCCATCCAGGAGGCGACATCCCGCGAGCATTGGCCGCCGGCGGTGCCGGAATCGACCAGGAAGATCGTTTCCCCCGGCTGGGAGAGGCTCTGGAGCCGCAGGGCCGGTCTCGTCGGGTTATCCCCGTTTACGGCGAAGTTCTTTCCGTAGTCCGAGCGCGAGCCGCCGTTGCAGAGGTTCTCGCTGGCCGGGCAGGCGAAAACACCCGTGGGCCGTTCGCCCGAGAGGCCGTAAGTGTTTCGGTTCATGGCCAGGTAGGGGACCAGCCCGTCAGACCAGATGTGCGGCGGGGGATTGGGCGGCAGGTTGTAGATGATGATGCCCTGGTTATCATTGGCATACCCGAGCATGGCGACATGGAGCTGGCGCAGGTTGGAGGCGCAGCGGGCCTCGCGCGATCTCTCCACGGCCTTGCCGATGACCGGAGCCAGCACATACGCCAGCACGGAGATGATGGAAAGCGCCACCAGCAGCTCCACAAGGCTGAAGGCATGGCGCAGGGCCCGGGGGGGAAGGGGGGAGGGGATCATGATTGTCTTTCCCGGAAGAGTTTGCGCCAGCCCAGGGCCGCGAACGGCAGGAGCAGGAGCGCCACGGCGGAGGGTTCCGGGATGGCGTGAAGGTGAAGGCCGACGATCCCCTCGCTGGTGTTGTGGAAAAGCTCGCCCTGCCAATATTCCGGGAGGAGCAGCTCAAAGCGGGCGAAATCCTCCGGGCTCGGGGCCGTGCCGGTGTAGGAAAAGAGCGCGTAGTTGCCCGTCTCCACCGTACCGGCGTCCGTCACGCTCCAGAAGATCGGCCCGCTGCCCGCCAGCGTCAGGTTGCCATGAAGGATCACGGCATCGTGATTTGCCAGGCCGGCCAGCCCGAAGGAAAGCGTGGTATTGGCTTCCAGAAGCAGGGTGGCGGGAAGGAGTTCGCTGCCGAGCGTGATCTGGCCGATCCCTCCGTCCATAAGCCGGTCTCCGGGGGAGAGGGTCGCGCCGCTTCGCAGGGTGACGAGGTGGCCGCCGGAGGGGGCGAGGGTGCCGTTCCCGGCGAGGAATGCCCCGGATTCGATCTCCACCGCGCCGCTGCCCGTCGCCGAGCCCGTGGCGTTGTTGGCGAGAAGCCACGTTCCCGCCTTGACGGTGGTGGTGGCGCTCTGGGTGTTGTCGCCGGTCAGCTCGATCTCCCCGCCTCCTTCGATCAGGATGGAGGCCACCTGCCGTTCATGCGCCGGGTTCACCGGGTTGATCGCGCCGGTGAACCGGGCGCGTCCCCCGGCCTCCGCGGTGAGGTGGAGGATGGCGGGGCGGCCGTAGACCTCCTGATTGACGTTGGAGCGGCCCTCAAGCGTGATCGCCCCGGAGAAGGTCGCCATACCGGAACCGCTGAGGCCGAGCGTGGTGTGCTGGGTCGGTGTGGCGTCGCTTGATCGCCAGTTGCTGGCCACGCGGATCGGGGCGGCGACATCCATGCCGTCGCGCGTGAGGAGCCCGGCGGAGAAGTCGGCCGTCAGCGAGCCGTTCTGCCCGATCATCACGGGAAGGGCGTTGTCCAGCCCGAGCGCGTGTTCATTTTCCAGATGGACGAAAACGGCCCGGATATAGAAGGCATCGGTGCTCCGGGACGAGAGGAGGTTGCGGTTGTCGCTGGTGAGATGCACCGGCATGCGAAGCCCAAGCGGGTCGGGATTGCTGGCGTTGAGGACGATGCTCGATTGCAGCGGCTCGGCATCCTTGCTCGACCACTCGCCGGAAATGGTGAGACTCCCGGAAACCGTGCCCGAGAGCACGAGATTGAAGGATTGGTTCCCGCTCTGGTGAAAGACCACGTCGCTGTTGAACTCGATGTGATTTTTCAAGGTGGTGAAGGTATTGAGCAGGAGTGACGAACTCGCTGCGTTGTCCACGCTGAGCACGCGGTCATTGAGGAGGGGGAGCCCTCCGTCGTTCACCTGAAGCGTTCCCTGATAAAGAGCCAGCGTGCCGCTCCAGTCTCGGGAAAGCGAACTGCCGTAGACGAGCGTCCCCGCGCCGGTCTTGATCAGGTTGCCCGTGCCGGAGATGGTGCGCGGGGCGAGCACGATGCGCCCGCCGCTGGCGACCGACCAGGTCCGCTCTCCGGAGAGCGAGGTGTTGGCGTTGAGGACGAGGTCGCCGCGCGGGCGCTCGTAGGTGATGTCTCCGGGGTCGATGGAGACATGGTCCTGTGTGGTCAGGATGATATTGCCGGTATAGGGCGGGTCCGGCAGATCGCTCACGGTGATGCCGGAGAGGCGGCCGTTGAGCGCCCAGAGATCGTCGATGGTGATGGTGTAGTCCGAGCCGGTGGGGCTCGGGAGGATCACGTTCGCGGTGCCGTTGCTGGCGGGCACCCCGCCGCTGCTCCACTTGAGGGAATTGCTCCAGAGCCCGTCTCCGGGCGACCAGACGCTCTGGGCGGGAAGCGGCGCGAGGCTGCACAAGGACGCCGCTGCGAAGTGAACGAGGAAACGGGATGTTTTCATGGTTATGGGGAGGATCGGGGTTTGGCTCCGGCTTTCAACCCGCCGTTGCCGGGGCGGTGACTGATTCACGGACGATCAGGCGGGGAGAGATGGCCAGCTTGCGCGAAGGCAGCTCGCGGTCTTCGCGGCGCTGGAGGTAAAGGTCGATCGCCATGCGGCTGACGACCTCAAAGGGCATCTCCAGCGAGGTCAGCGGCGGAGAGGAAAAGGCGCACGGGGTGAGGTTGTCGATGCCGACCACGCTCAGATCCTCCGGGATGCGGATGCCTGCCTGCTGGGCCTTCTGCACCAGCACGAGCGAAAAGATGTCGCCGGTCAAAATGGCGGTGGGCGCTTTTTTTCCAAGGCTGCGGATCAGCTCCACCATCGCCATCACCTTGTCCAGAAGCGGTTGCTCCTGCCGGTCCGGAATGGCCTGAAACTCCGGGAACGGGTAAAGCTCCCGCTTTGCGGTGAAGCGGTGATAGGCCGAGAGGCGGCTCTGCGCCAGGTAGCTGCCGGGGGTGTGGCCGAAGTAGGCGATGCGGCGGTGCCCCGCTTTCCAGAGGTGTTCGAGCGCGAGCATCACCCCCTTTTCCTGATCAATCACCACGGAATCAAAATGCACGGGGGCGGACCACTCGCGATTGAGCAGGACGAGGTGATACCGGGAGGCCACCCAGTGCAGGAGCGCTTCGTCCTCGCTCCCCATGCGCCAGATCACCCCGTCGATCTCCGCGCTGTTGAGCCACTGCATGAAGGACTGCGAATCGCGCATCCGGTGGATGGAGAAGTTCCCGCCCTGTGCCTGCAACCCGTTGCCGAGGGCCGTGTAGATGCGCCCGTTAAGCTCGTTGTACGCCTGCGAGAGCCATTGGCCGCCGGAAGGGTCGTCCCCGTAGTCCGCCTCCACGATCACCACGGACGGGGGCCGGGCCTGAGCGGACGCGCCGTTGCGCGCCGCCGGGACGCGCCGCACCACGTAGCCCAGCTCCTTGGCGATGGCGAGAACGTTGGCGCGTGTCTCCGCGCTGACATTGAGCGAACGCGAACCGGAGAGGATCGCGGAGACGGCGGCCTGGCTCACCTTGGCTCTGCGGGCGATCTCGGACTGGGTGGGATTTTTCCTGAGAGTCTCTTTCACTTATATAAGTAATAAATACTTATTTTCCGTAATGCAACCCGAAAATTGAAAAGATTCCGGTTCCGGTCAGCCGACCGTTGCGGGGGGATGGGGGGCGCAGGAGAGCGTTTCTCCCTGAAGCGGTCTGCCGGGGGAAAACGAAGCGGCCAAGGGGGAGCGCGCCCCGGCTGCGGAATCAGCCGGAGGTTGCGCTCAGGCGTCCTCCGGGGCGAAAACAGAGATGCCGGTGAGCGCGGGAGCGGAAAAGGCCTTCAGCGTGATGCGGATGGAATCGGTGGGGATCGCACCGATGCGGACGATTCGCTTGAAGCCGACGGTGGTTCCGGAAGCCACCTCCCGCCAGTCGCCTCCGGGAAGGCGGGCCTCGGCGCGCCAGCCATGGATGCGCTGGCCCATCTCCACCGCTTCCTGAAGGCAAAGGAATCCGACGGTCGCCGCGCGGGGAAAGACGATTTCCAGCACTCCCCCCGTTTGGCCCTCGCGGGCTGCCCAGAACGTTCCGGGATCGCCATCCAGCACGGAAGAGGCGGCGTGGCCGGGTGCTTCGGTGTCGGCATTGACCGCGCCCCCGGCCGCCAGATCGTTCCCGAACGTCGCATCGAGATGGCGGCGGAAGGCGAGCAGGCTGGCGATGTCAGCCTCGTGAAAGAGCCCCTCCGGGGTCGGCGGGACGTTGAGAAGGAGGAGGCTGTTGCGGCCCACGCTCTTGAGATAGAGATCGAAGAGGTTTTCCGGCGTCCGCACCTGGTCGTCCTCATCCGCGTGATAGAACCAGCCGGGGCGGATGGAAACGTCGCATTCGGCGGGTCGCCAGACGCGGGGCTCGTCCGTGCCGGGTCCGGGCGCGTCGCCGTTGCTGAAATGCCGCGTCAGTTCCTCGCGCGCGGCGGCGTCGTTGGCTTGGGCGATGCCCGAATCCCCCGGGAAGCGGACCGTGCGCGGATCGACGGTGGACCAGCACGTTTCGTCCGCGAAGCCGCGTTCATTGCCCACCCAGCGGACATCGGTGCCTCCATCGCCGAAAGTGACCGCTCCGGGCTGGAGTTCCTTTACCAGGGAGAAAAAGCGGGGCCAGTCGTAGACCTGCTTTCGTCCGTCGGGGCCTTCGGCGCAGGCTCCATCAAACCAGACTTCGTGGAGTTCTCCATATCGGGTGAGCAATTCCGTGAGTTGCGCACAGTAAAAGTCGTTGTACCGGGGGGAATCGCCGTAGCAGGGCTCGTGGCGGTCCCAGGGTGAAAGATAGAGCCCCACCTTCAGCCCTTCGCTCCGGAAGGCATCGACGAATTCCCGGACGAGATCGCCCTTTCCGTCGCGCCAGGGGGCGCTTTTCACCGAATAACCGGTGGTTTGCGTGGGCCAGAGGCAGAAGCCGTCGTGATGCTTGGCCGTCAGGATGCCGATCTTCATCCCGGCCTCCCGGGCCGTCTTCGCCCACTGCCCGCAGTCGAGTTTCACGGGGTTGAAAATCGAAGGCGAATCAAGGCCCTCTCCCCATTCGCGGCTGGCGAAGGTGTTGAGCCCGAAATGGACGAACAGGTTTGTTTCGCAAGCCTGCCAGAGTTGTTGGGAGCGTGAAGGACGGGGTGACATTGGAAGAGGTGCGTCTGGTTAGCGAAAACGTGACCCTTTGGCAAGGAAGGAAGGGGCATCTGTCGGCAGCGGGGACGGCGCGGTTTTAGCCACCGGTTCCGGGATTTTCGGCGGAAAACCCAAAGTTTTTTCGTCGGGATTTTTCGACAAAAGCGGCGTTACGGTTCCGCGCTTTTCCAGAGGTAGTTCCAGATCACCTTCATCAAGGCGAACAACTCCTGGCTTTCGATGATCAGGACGTAGTTTTCCCCGGCGCTGGCGACGATGGCGATTTTGTGATCGAAAAGGATCATGTTCACCACGGCCTCGCTCTGCGGCAGGGAGATGTAACGCACGCGCCGGTAGCGTTCGTCCCCGGCCAGCAGGAGCGATTCGTCGATCTCCTGTTCGCGGACCCGGATGGCGTTCGCCCAGATTTTCCGCTCGATCCGCTTGCGGACAAAGCTCTTGAGGTAGCGCCGTCCCACCATTCCAACGAGGCTGTTCATGGAACCGAAGTAGAAATATTCCTTGTCCGGGGTTTGCAACAGTTCGTCGTGAAACTGGCGCACGCCGTTCGTCCCTTCGTAGTAACGCGCCCTTGGGTGGTGCGAGGCGCGATGAAAGAGGAGATTGAGGCTCGGGAGGAGGTCGTCCAACGCGCTCCGCTGGCGCTCAAGCCGTTGTTGCAGGTTGTCGGGCCGCGTGGCGGCGTAGAGGCGCTTGCGCCCGGAGAGGGTGACGACCGCGAGCCCTTCGGCAACCAGTTCTCCGAGCAGGTCGTAAACGGTGGTCCGCTTGATCCCGGCGGCGTGCGCGAGTTCCGAGGCGGAACCGGTCCGGGCATGGAGCAGGGCGCTGTAAAGCCGCGCTTTCTTTTCGTTGAATCCGAGTTCTTCGAGCTGTTGGGCGATGTTCATTTCCTTCATTTTGTCGATTTTTCCCGACAGATCAATTCGATTGAACCGGGGCGCCGGATCCCTTACCACCTGAATCATGCCAATCAAAAGAGTGTTGCTCTGTTCCCTGGACGGGGTTCGCCCCGATGCGATTCAATCGACTTCCACCCCGAACCTCGACCGTCTTGTATGCGAAGGCGCCTGCACCTGGAATGCCCGGACGGTGATGCCTTCGAGCACGCTGACGTGTCACACCTCCATGCTGCGCGGGGTGGACACGGCGCGGCACGGCATTACGACCAACATCTTCCACCCGCTGGTGCGGCCCGTGCCGAGCCTGATCGAAGTCGCGCACCAGAACGGGTTGACGACCGGGTTTTGTTACAACTGGGACCAACTGCGCAACGTGGCGGACCCGGGGCATCTCAATCTCGCCTTTTTTTACGCGCCCGCCGATTATCGCCAGGACGGGGAATGTTTTATGCGAAGCGAGCCCGGGCAGATGAAAATCCTTTGTTCCATACTGGAGATGATGGATTTCAACCTGTTTTTCCTCTACCTCGTCGGCACCGACATGGTGGGTCACAAGTTCGGGTGGATGAGCGACGAGTATCTGCAAGCGATCACCGCCGCGGACCGTTGCCTCGGCGTGGTGCTCGACAAGATGGCCGCGTTGGGCCGGGCGGATGAGCTTTGCACACTGGTCTTGAGTGATCATGGCGGCCATGAGAGGACGCATGGCACGGAGATGGACGAGGATATGACGATCCCTTGGGTTCTTCATGGGCCGAACGTCAAGCAGGGGTATTCCATTGCCGGGCCGGTGAAGATTTACGATACCTGCGTGACGCTCGCGCACGTTCTGGGATTGCCGTTGAGCGACCAGTGGGAGGGAAGGGTGATCGAAGAGGCGCTTCTGTAGGCGGACCGGTTGGCCTGACCATCCATGAGCGCCCTGGCTCTTCTCCTGATCCTGATCTCGTGCGTGATGCACGCGGGATGGAATCTGGTCTGCAAGTCGAAGACCCCTTCGGCGGCGTTCTTTGTTTTGTCGACGGGTGGTTCGGTGTTCCTGATGACGCCGCTCTATGTCTATTTCATTCCGCGATGCGGCGAGGTGGCTCCGGCGGTCTGGGGGGTGCTGATCGCGACGACCGTGTTCCAGACCGGTTATTTCATCAGCCTCGGGAACGCGTATCGGCTCAACGATATTTCGCTCTCGTATCCGCTGGTCCGGTCGCTGCCGGTTCTGTTGATCCCGTTGACCTGCTATCTGATCGGTTATGGCAAGCCGATTTCCCCGCTATCGCTGGCCGGGATGGGGATCGTCGCGGTGGGCTGCATGATCCTGCCACTGACCCGTTTCACCCGGGCGGTTTTCAGGCAGTATTGGCAATACCCGTTGCTCTTCGTCCTGCTCGCGGCGGTGGCGATCACCGGCTATTCGATCATCGACAGCAAGGGGATGGAGCTGCTGCGGGGCGGGCCGACGCCGTTTTCCACGGTGGAGGCCGCTTTGTTCTACATCTCGTTCCAGACCGCCGGAATCTGGCTCTGCCTCTGGCTCTATGTTTGCTGCTCCCGCCGGGAGACGGCTCACCTGCGCTCGATCTGGAAAGGGTCGCTCCGATACCCGCTCATGGCAGGCCCGGCCACGACCGTCGCCTACACGCTGGTCCTGATCGCGATGCCGTTCGCCACCAATGTCAGTTACATCATGGCGTTCCGCCAGATCAGCATCCTGATCGGGGTTTATCTCGGGGTGGCGATTCTCAAGGAGAAACTGACCCGGCTCAAGATGGCGAGCACGCTGCTGATCTTCACGGGGTTGGTGCTCGCGGCGCTGGGGTAGTCGTAACGCGCGGGAAGTCGAACCGTTCGACCCATTGACGCTCAAGATGGCAGCGGATGGAGATAGAGCGGCCCTTGCGGCCCGATTTCCAGAAGGGCGGAGTGGCTGCCCGGCGAACGGGCCGTCTCCAGCGCGGAGATGTTGAACCGGTCGATCGTTTCTCCACGGATCGGGTTCCTCCGTCTCCACGGGTTATCTTTGTTGTGGACCAGATCGCCGATAGGGGCGTGGCCGTGAAGGTGAAGGCGGACGTTTCCGGGCAAGGGAAGAAGCGGTTCGAGGAGGCGGCTGGGCCGCTGCCCCCCGGGCAACGCATAGTGCGAGGCGATGATGACCGGGCCGGGATGGGCCGCGATCCGCTCCCGAAGTTTCTGGTACGCTTCCCGGGGTGAGGGTAACGGGTGGTGTCGCCCTTGACGGCGCCTTGAAATACTTCGAGGAACACCTTGTTACCGAGAATTATCACTCGGAAAAAGGAAAGAAGGGGTATCTCAGGGTGGGAGGCAAGGGCGGAAAAAATGCCCGGCCAGCTTCAGCGGCCTGTTCGCCTTTTACTGATGGTCTTTCCCGGTGAGTTCCCTCGCCCAAAAGCGCCGGTCCGCGAACCGTTGCCCATCGAGCCCGTTGACGTGGGAAATCCAATGCATCCTGTCTCTTTCCACGATCCATTTTCCTGTTTTCTTCTTCAGGAAGTAGGTGTTGCCGGAAGCGCTTAGCCCGCCTTCGTAATAGCCGCCGTCAATCTCCACCGTGTCGTCCGATATCCAGCGGATCTCTCCCAAATCGAAGAGCAGACCCCTCTCGCCGGTCTTCATGTCACGAACCCCGCCCTCGGACGAAGCATGAGCCTCCGATGCCTTCGCTACACGGGGTTTGTGATCGGCGAACCGCTTCATGAATGCCTCGTCAGGGTCGTGGTTTTTTTCGTCTTGCGCATTTCGGACGCTGAGAAAATAGACCTTCGCCTTCTGCTGAAGCCCCGAAGCATTCTTTCGAAATTGATAGCGAAATGCGGCTTCCCGAATGTCATCGACCTGGGAAGCGCGATCCTCCCCGGCGGCGAAGCCGGTTGCAATGATCATCAGGCAGAGGATGAGCAGGGGCATAAAGAATCCTACACCGCCGCCGCCGTCCGCTGGATCTTTCCGCTCGCCGTTCGCGGCAGGCTCTCCACAAAACGGAAGGTGGCCGGAATCTTGTAGTTTGAAAGGCTTTGGCGGCAGAGCGCAACCAGTTCCGCCACGGTGGGGGGCGGCCCTTCCGCCACCACTTCGGCCACCGGCACGGTGCCGAACCGGGGATGCTCCCGCCCGTGAACCCGCGCGGCCCGGATGCCGGGGTGGCGGAGCAGCACCGCCTCCACCTCTTCGGGAAAGCATTTCATCCCGCCCACGTTGATCACCGTCTTGCACCGGCCCACGAGATAGAGCGACTGTTCGCCGTCCCAGCACGCCATGTCGCCCGTGCGGAACCAGCCTCCGGGGGCGAGCAGCTCCTCGCGCGTCTGCCACGGGCTCAGGTAGGCATCCAGCATTCCCTCGCATTGCAGGAAAAGCTCGCCCGGCTCCGATCCCCGTACCGGCAACCCCGTCTGCGGATCGCGCAACTGCACCGCCACGCCTGGCCCCGGCTTGCCGACGGAGGTCGGCTTGCACCGGGCGTCGCCGGTGTTGAGCAGCGGCAGGCCGACTTCGATCAGGCCGAGACCCTGGCAAAGCGGCACCCCGTAGCGCGCGTCGAATGCCGCCGCGATCGGAGCCGCAAGGGGCGCCGCCGTGGAGACGGCCAGCCGGAGCGAGGGCCACGGACGCCCCGAGGGTTCCGCCGCCAGCAGCGCGTGATGAAAGGGCGCGCCATAGAGGACCGTGCCGCCGTATTCGCGGCCCGCCGAGAGAATCTCCCCGGCCAGCGAACTGCGGAGAATGACCGTCGCCGCGCCGTGGATGAGATAAAGCATGATCGAGACCGCGAAATGATGCGCCATGGAGAGAATCCAGACGATGCGATCCTCCCCGCTCACGGCCAGTGCCCGGTTCGCCAGCATGACCCGCTTGAGGATCGTCTCGTGCGAGAGGATCACCCCCTTGGTCCGGCCCGTGGTGCCGGAACTGAAACGGATGAAGGCCGGGTTGAGCCGGGCGAGCGCGGCTTCGTCCCATGCGATCGGCACCCGGGGCAGGTCGGTGAAAAGCGTCGCTTCCAGCGCGGGCAACGGCGTGGCGGTTCCCGGCTGGTCGTACCGTTCCGGCCACGGCATCCGCTGGTGAAGGAGGATGGCATCGAGCGCGACGGTGGCGACGACCTCCTCCCGCTCGGACGCGGTCAGTTCCCCCGCGATCGGCACGAGACAGCCGCCGCAGCGGAGGATGGCCAGCGCGAGGATGACATGCTCCGGCCCGTTCTGGCAGGCGAGGCCGATCCGGGGGACGCGCCCGGGTTCGCGTTTCGGGAATCCGGCCTTGAAAAGATGATCCCGCGCCTCATTCACGGCGCGTTCCAGATCGCCGTAGGAGAGCGTGCGGCCATCGCAGACCAGCGCGGGAGCGGCTGGATCGCGGGCGGGAAGAACCTGATCGACAATATTCATGATGGGCTGGACATCAGAGATTCGCGGAGAGCCCCGATGCCGGATGCAGCCGGTTCCGTGCCACGCGCGGCCAGCGCGGCGGCAAACCCCGCGGCCTCGCCGGTGGCCAGCGCGGTGCCGATCACCCGCAGGGCCGCCTGCGCCCCGTGCGAGGCGGAAAGGCAGCGCCCGGCGAGAAAAAGGTTTCCGTGGCACCGGGCCCGGAGTGCCCCCAGCGGAATTTCGCACGGGCGGTTCTCCTCCGGAAAGCGGAAGCGGGGGCCGGTGGCCCGTTCGCGCATTTCAATGGGCCAGGTGGAAAGCGCCACCGCATCGGGGAAGGTCGCGCCGCCCAGGAGGTCTTCGGTTTCGATCCGCGCACGCCCCACCACGCGGCGGCTTTCGCGGATGCCGACGCGCGTGGGATAAGCCGCGATGAAGGCGGACTGAAACGCCTTCCGCTCCGCCACCAGAAAGCGGACGAGTTCCCCGGCGAGTTCCCGCCCGTATCGCTCCAGCGCCGTAAGGGAGGCGGGCGAGGCCGGGTCAAAGGGAGGGCCGCCCGGCGGGTCGTTCAGGTCGAGGGTGACGAAAATTTCCCCGTGGCGCGGCGTGGGCCGGAACTGCGCTCCGAGCAACCCCTCGGGAAGCGTCCCGCTCCGGATGCCCGCCACGATCCGCCGGGCGAGGCGCATCCGCCCGTCGCCGTCGAGTTCCGCGCCGCGGATCGCCACCCCGCCGATGGAAAAGATATACGCCGGGCGTTGCAGCACGGGCGCGGTTTCGCATTCCTCTCCGGCCATGAGGGAGAGGAGCGCATCCCCCGTGGCGTCCACAAAGGCCGCCGCCTCCACCCGCTGGCGCACCCCCCGGCAGAAAAGCTCCGCCTCGCGCAGCCGCACCCCGTCGCCCCGGGCGTCGATGATCTCGGTATGAAAAAGCACTTCCAGATTCGGCTCCGCCATGGTCAGCCGGTCGGCGAGCCGGGCGAAGGCCACCGGCTGGTGCAGGAGCAGATCGACACGCCCGAAACGGACCGGCCCCGTCGCGCCGCCGTCCGCGAGCAGCGCCTCCGCGAATTCCCGGGGGAATCCGGGGTGCGCGGGCACGGCTTCGGGTTCATTGCGCAGCAGGTAGAGCCCGCAGATGGAGTGAACCAACGCCGCCGTCGCCATCCCGCCCAGAGCGCCGTGGCGTTCCACCAGAAGCGTCCGCGCCCCGGCGCGGGCCGAGGCGATCGCCGCCGCCAGACCGGCGCTTCCGCCGCCCGCGATGAGCACATCGAGCCTTCTCATTCCCGCCCGGCCTGTTGGCTCAGCCGTTCCCTCAGAAGGGCGGAGAGGTTGGCGAGCGTGCAGAAATTTTTCTGCGAAACATCCGCCTCCGCGAGCAGGATGCCGAAGTGGTCCTCGATCGCCAGCAGCAGTTGCATGATTCCCATGGAATCGAGCCCGGCGTCGTAGAGATTGGTGAGCGGCGTGAAATCGGCCGGGAGATCCAGCAACCGTTCATGGATCAGGCGGGCGAGTTGCTCTTCGAGCGTCGGAAGGTCAGGCACGGTAGGGAGCATGGGTCAACAAATAATACGGATGATATGGAGAGAACCGGGCGGGATTAAATCACGAAATGCGTGGTTGCGTAGGGAAAAATTCGGATTTTCCCCTTTTCCGGCGAACCGGAAAACGAATCGCAGGGGCGTTTCCCGCCTTTCCCGATCCATCCCGGGCTTGGCGAACGGCCCGGGATGCGATTTTCTTGTCATGGTGAATTCCTCTTTCCTCCGATCCGCAGGCCGCGTCTTCCGGCTCATCCTCGCCGTTCTGCTCTGGGGGGGGCTGCCTGCCCCTGCCGGGGCCGGGCCGATCGCGCCGCCGCACCCGGAGATTGCGCCGCAGGGGAATACCGGCTTCGACCCGAAACAGGACGGCTTCGGCTTTCCCAACGACACGGTGCGCGAGTACCTGCCCGATGAACTGGGCCGGATGGTGGGCCACAAGCGGGAGAAAGAGCCGGATTTCGCCCACGCCTGCTTTCTCATCTGCCGGGCGACGATCCAGTTCTCCAAATTCGCCCGGTTCGAGCCGGACCTCCCCCGGCTGCCCGAGGCGATGCTTTACCGGCGGCTCAAGCACCTTTTCCGCATCCATGCCTGGGCCGCGCCGCTCCCGTGGCGGCGGCAGATCGTCATTCCCGGTTATCGCAACCTCTGGGACTTCAGCCGGGAAAACAAGGCGCTCCTGCAAGCCACCATCGGTTCCTGGCGGATGTCGTACGTCCGCCCCGGCAACTACCGGATGGGTTTTCCCTTTCCCCGGTACGGGCAGGAACTGGCCAAAAAGCGGCTCATCCGTTCGCTCGACCGGGGGAAACTGCAAGCCGTCTACCTCTCCCGCTTCCCCCGGATGAACCATTGCGTGGTGATCTATGCCTACCGGCCTTTTCCGGACGGGAGTGTGGAGTTCCTCTCCTATGACCCGAACTACCCGGGCCGGCCCACGTGGGTCCGTTATCACGCCGCCACCCGCTCCTTCGAGCTTCAGGAGCGGTGGTATTACAACGAGGGGCGCGTCAACCTGATGCGCGTTTACATCTCGCCCTTTCATTAGGGCCTTGTGTGATGTGGATGTGGTAGAATTTTCGAGAAGATCGCAAGACGTGATCTCCGAGACCAAGAGACTTTCCGGTGCACACGGAAAGTCAGCGACGGCGAGGTTGCTAGGGCCTGGCCCCCTTT